>Ga0209040_10001709_pt1 | contig 17430 bp, 15 predicted proteins | sample BogFormECP12_OM3_FD_188240 | JGI IMG/M metagenome (GOLD analysis project Ga0209040, IMG submission 188240) | Bog forest soil microbial communities from Calvert Island, British Columbia, Canada - ECP12_OM3 (SPAdes) (version 2) | ecosystem: Environmental > Aquatic > Freshwater > Wetlands > Bog ...
ATCGAGACCAGCAACAAAAAGCAGATGCGCCAACCGGCTCTCGTACTCATGGGAAATTAAGATGCTGCCATTTTCAAAATGGTAGACCCCTAGCCATGTCTTCGACGTTCGACCTTGAGGCCGTAGGGGTCACAAGAGTCCGGCATGACTGAGAATCTCCCACAGACCCCACAGTGCGGCGATGGGCCCTCCCCAAATGTACAAAGCTGACTTCAAGTTCAGCTTGGCCGCGAGCTCTCGTGGGCTGTCGGTGGAGATAACAAACGGGCCGTCGCCTTTCATCAATATCACCGGGGGATGCAAATCAAATACGTTCGGCGCAGCTAGAACCGCTCCCGCAGGGAGTTTGGGATCCAGGTATGGATAGGCTTCGCGGCGTATCAGATCTGCTTCATCTGCGCCGACAAATCCTGGTCCAATACGAGACAACTCATTGCACTCGGCAATCGGATTCTTTTTCGCCCACGGATTTTCCAGAAGTGTTCCGAGGACAAAAATTGCGTCTCCAGGCTTGATGCAATATTCCTGGGCAAACTCCGGGCTCCCATCTGAAAACCGTGTGAATGCAAAGGCTAGCTTCCCATACTCCGATCTTTCACTGGACGGTGGCATCTTAAGTTCCGCGCCTTGTGGGTAAATCATCAGGATACCCGTGCCATCTTCCAGAAATAGGGGTGCGCACATCTCGCGGATTTTGTCGCGAAGATCACCTTGCGGGTTCGACTCGACGGTCAAGCGGTAGTAGAAGCAGTCCGTATGGCTCAACGGCGCAACCAGAGTGTAAGGACCCACCACTTTGCCGGCCAGTTCCACTTGCCCCAGCGCGGCGCTGCGGATGGTTGAGCGCGGCGTATCCATGATGAGCCGCTTATGTTGAAGCTCACGAAACCCACGCCAGAAGAAGTATGGCCCAAACACCACGCCTAACCCAGCCCAAAACAGGGGCTGGCTCAGTAACCAGATAAGAAGGCGAGTCATGGGCCGAGCCAGAATACAGTAAGGTAGGGAGGAAGCAAGGCAGAGTCAGACCACGAGCTTCTTCAGTGCCTGTATGTTCCTGCGGTCGTCGCCGGGCTTGGCAATGGGAGTCTCGGCGATGAAGGCGGCGTGAGCGAGCCGTAGATCGTTCAGCAGGACTCGAAACGGCTGGGGGCCGATCGTTCCTTTCCCGATTTGCTCGTGGCGGTCGAGCTTGGATCCGCGAGGAGCTTTGGCGTCGTTGCAGTGGATCACTTTGACATTGTTCAAGCCGATCGTTGTGTCGAGTTGCCGGAGCGTCTTGTAGATGCCTTCTTCGGTGACGATATCGTATCCGGCAACGTGGGTGTGACAAGTATCGATACAGGCTGCAATCGGGACGATCCCTCGGAGTCGGTCTACAAGCTCGGCGACTTGCTCGAAGCTGCCTCCCAGGGAGAACTCAGCGCCGGCAGTGTTTTCAATGAGAATGGTGAGCCCTGCGGCAGCCAGGTCGAGATCCTGAGTAGACGCGGCGATACCAGCGGCAGTTTGCAGCAGGCCGGCTTCGCGCTCCGATCCCCGGAATGAGCCGGGATGGAGCACGAGATAATCGGCACAAACCGCGAGGGCGCGCTCGATTTCTCCGCGAAACGCCTCGATCGATTTCTTCAGGAAGAGCGGGTTAGTGCTCGCCAGATTGACCAGATAATTTGTGTGGATGACCAGGGGCTTGAGATCGTATCTGGCGCGCAGGCGGGTCATCTCTTCGCATTGCACGTTGCTCAATTCGTAGGGTGCCCATTGGCGTGGGCTGGACGAAAAAATCTGCAGTGTATTGCAGCCGAGGCGGTAGGCGCGTTCCGCCGCATTGTGGATGCCTCCGGCCGTGGAGGTATGAATGCCGATACGACGCGAAGTGAGGCGGGGCGGGCGTTTAGGCGCAGGACCAGCAAGGATATCCTGTTCGCGCGCCACGGATCGGGGCATGAGAAAAGTATAAAGGCATGCAGAAAGGTGCGGCGTTTGCGGTGCAGCAGTGGCAAGGATAGACTTGATAGGCTGGCTTAAGGCCGCCAACGCGGAAGGCCGGCGCGGCTGTCCCCCACTTGTTTCATTAAGAGGAAATTATGTTAGTCGTCATGAAGGCGCACGCGACCGAAGAGCAGGTGCGCAGCGTTTGCGAAAAAGTCGAGCAACTCGGATACCGGGCACACCCCATGCCGGGAGCACAGCGCACCGCGATCGGCATCACCGGCAACAGGGGCGAGGTCGAGCAGGGCACTCTGGAAGAGATGGCGGGCGTGCAGGAAGTAATTAAGGTTTCGAAGCCTTACAAGCTCGTAAGCCGCGACATTAAAGAAGACAACACGGTGATCCGTTTCGCGGGGACGGCCGCGACGATCGGCGGCCCTGGGTTGGCGATTGTGGCGGGCCCGTGCGCCGTCGAAAGCCGCGAACAGGCATTTGCCGTTGCAGAGCGTGTTCATCGCGCCGGCGCGCAGTTCTTTCGGGGCGGTGCTTATAAGCCGCGGACTTCCCCTTATTCATTTCAAGGATTGGGCGAGGAAGGCTTGCGCATCATGGCCGACATCCGCCAGCAGTATGGGATGAAGATTATTACGGAAGCCATTGATAACGAATCGCTTGATCTGGTGGAGGAGTATGCGGACGTGATCCAGATCGGCGCCCGCAACATGCAGAATTTTTCGCTCCTCAAGCGCGCCGGACGGGCGAAGAAGCCAGTACTTTTGAAGCGCGGCATGTCGGCGACGCTGGAAGAATTTCTGATGGCGGCCGAATACATTTTGAGCGAAGGCAACTACAACGTGGCGCTGTGCGAGCGCGGCGTCCGGACGTTTGCCGATCACACACGAAATACTTTGGATCTGAGCCTGATTCCCGCAGTGCAGCGCTTGAGTCACTTGCCGATTCTTGTCGATCCCAGCCATGGGACGGGCAAACGGAATAAAGTTACTCCGCTGTCACGAGCTGCAGTGGCCGTGGGCGCGGATGGATTGATGGTGGAGGTGCACAACCAGCCAGATCAGGCGATGTCCGATGGTCCGCAATCGCTGTTTCCCGACCAGTTCGATGAGCTGATGAAGCAGGTGCGCCAGATCGCGGCGGTCGTCGGCAGGACCGTCCCGGCGATTGGAGTAAGAGAAACAGTGGGTGTGAAGTAGGTTGGAGTCGCGGTTCGTAGATCCAACATGAAGAGAATCCAAAAAGCTCTGGTTGAATATGCAGCTTGCACCTGTGTGATTACACTTCTCTTCGCGGGGCCTGCATTGGCGCAAGGGACGTGGCAAACGCTTCCCGATGGTGACGCGAATCAGAATTCTCCCGGCCTCCACAGTCCCGCTTTAAACCAGATCGCGCAGGCTGGTGAGATGGAGGTTTTGAACGGCCCCGTCAGCTTTCACGTCAGAAATCATCTTGCTTTCGGTCTGCTGGCCAACATCCGGCGAAATTGGCAACAGACGCTCAGCGAAAAAGGACTTGTCCCCACCAGCGACCAGAAATCCTTCTCGGTGGAGTTCACCGTCCTGAAAGATGGCACTCTTGAGAGTCGACGAGTGGCGGAAAGTTCTGGAGACACAGTCCTGGACAGCACGGGCTTGGATGCAATCGCGAAATCCGCCCCCTTTATGGCTGTGCCCGCCGAATTCACCGGCCAGTACCTGAAACTGCGATGCCACTTCTACCTCAATCCCGGCCGGAGGATACCCCCTGTGAGCCGCTTGGAGCGGAGTGGCGACTCGACTCAGGCGGCGGATAATGCGCCGCCGGCTGCCGCTGGTGGTGGCAGCACGATTTACGGAAACGGCGGACCCACCAAGCCCCGCGCGATCTATTCGCCGGAACCGGAGTTCAGCGAGCACGCCAGGAAAGCCAAGATACAGGGAACGGTGGTGCTCAAGGTGGTGGTGGATGCAAATGGCGATGTGGCCGACGTGCATGTGGTCCACAGCGTTGAAGACAGTCTCGACCAAAAGGCCATCGAAGCGGTCCGCACATGGAAATTCAAGCCGGGGACCGAAGACGGAACTCCGGTAAAGAGCGAGATTAGCGTGGAAGTTGATTTCCATTTTTATAACGGCCCGCATTAATCACGTTCGATGCCGAATGAATGCTGCGGCCGGGGGCGCGCGGAGTTCGACCCTCCTCCAGCCTGAAGTTTGCTGTGCAAAGAACTGTAAAGTTCGTAGCGTTTTCTCGGCTGCTGAGACAATCTAAAGCTTTCTCGTCGATCGAAAGGCGTAGTTCTACTCCGTCGGGGTCTCGATGTATTCGGTTATAAAAGCTTAGCTGTTCCTTGGGGGATCTGGTCTATGTTTCGCAGTTGCAAGGGCAGGTTGGGAGTGAAAACGATCTTTCTAGGCGCAGCGCTGCTGGCGTATCCCTGCGCAACTTTTGCGCAGCATGGCGGTGGGGGCGGTCATATTGGCGGGTCAGCAGCCGGGGGCGGTGGATTGAGCGGAGGCAACCGGGCCACTGGCATCGAAAACAAAGACGACTTGAGAGACTTTCACCAGATCATGGCGGTGCAAGCCAGCAATGAACAAAAAATCGCCTATGCCGGAATGCTGCAGAGCACAGCAGTCGCAAGCACCGAGTTGAAAGCCTTTATCGAACAGACTGGGAAAGAGCACAATGCGCCGGAACTTGCGAGTCACGATAAAACACTGGAGGATGCAATCGAAACGGCGCGAGCCTTAAACAAGAAGTTTCTGGAAGGATTCTCCGAAGCACAGAAGTCCGGGCTGAAAGAAATCACTAAGCGGCTGACTAAGTCGGACTCCGATCTGGCTCAAGAAGCGAAGGTAGTGGATCAGGAAGTGGAAACCAACGCCCCGGTGGGGCAGATGTTGATTTCGGCGCAGAATCTCGATCGCGCGCTCACCAGTTTTCAGCGCGCACAAGTCGATCTGGGCGAGGAGATGAGCATCGAGAATCCTGATGGCAACTCGAACGTCGCCTACAAACTTCTGCCCGTGAAGAACTCGATTACTGTAGCCAACCAGCCCATGGCCATCACCACCTCGGGAGTCGTTTCGAAGGGCGTAGAGAAAGGCGACCAGAACACCTTCGCCGTCGAGTTGACGACGGACGTGTCGGACCTGCAGCTAACCATCGCCGACGTGCTGCGCGCCCAACTCAACAAGTCAGATCGCTGCGGGGAGCGGATTACGATCCAGACCGTAGCTCTGAACCCGCAACCACCAGCCAGCCTGGCGGAGGTGCAACTGCACTTTGAGCGCTGGGCCTGCTTCGGCCGGGACACGATGAACGAAATGGCGGAAGGCAGCGGCATGATCGAGGTGAAGATGACGCCGGCGGTGGGAGCGGATGGTACGTTCCAGCTGACAGCGCTGATTGGGCGCATCGATGCGGAAGGGCTGGTTGGCGAGTTGCTTCGCTCGGGCTCTTTGGGCGAAACAGTGCGCGACCAAGTCGCGCAATCGACTCTCTCCATCTTGCGCCAGGGTGTGGACTTCAAGTCGGTGCTTCCCCCGGGAGCCAGAAGCTACGCCCAGCTGCAACGCGCGCAATTTCAGGGTACGGGTTCCGGCAAGCTGCTGGTGGTATTGGATGGAGAGATCCGCGTTTCCGATGACAAGCTCGCAGCAATAACCGGCGCGTTGAAGGGACAATCGTCCCCGGTTCAATCATCGCGGCCCGAACTGACATCGCGTTAGACTGCAGCTCGAGAGACTCCTGTCTGGTAATCTTATTTACTTCCTGATTGCTCTCAGGGAAGCATCTTTCATCTTGCGAAAAATCCTTTTCATCCTTGTTTTGATTCCCCTGCTGGGTGCGGCAGGGTGGTGGTATTTTCGCGAGCAGGCTTTTCCGGATTACGGCCCTGCTTACCGCGAATATGCTTATGTAAGCAACGGCAAGAGCAACACGGTCAGCGTGATCGATCTACGGACCTTTGAACTGGCGAAGACGATTGCGGTCGGAACCGAACCGACGGGCATTGCGGCCAACAGCATGAAGAACGAAATCTATGTGGTGAACTCAGGCTCGAACAACGTCAGCATCATCGATGCTGAGAAGAACGCTGTGGTGGCCACGATTGGAGTTCACGGCCGGCCATATTTTATCGATGTTTCAGAAGACGGGAAGCGCGCTTATGTGGCGAACTCCGGGTCGGCGAACGTTTCGGTGATCGATCTGGAGAAGCGCACGCTGCTGGGCAATGTGCGGGTGGGCTCATCCCCAGGATTAGCGCGGATTTCGCCCGACGGTGGAACTGTGGTGGTGTCGAACCGCGCGGACAATACAGTTTCGCTGATCGATGCGAAGCTGTTGCGGGTGCGGGCAACTTTGCCCGTATGCCAGCAACCGGAAGACATCGCGATTCTGCCCGACTCGAGCAAAGCCTTTGTGGCGTGCTCGGGCTCCTCGCAGGTGGCTTCGATCGCACTGGCGTCGAGTGTGGGAAAAAGCGTTGCCCCAGCCAACGACCGCGTTCTGGCTTTGCTCGATGTAGGACGAACACCGGTAAGTCTCGCTCTGAAGCCGGATGGTGGCGAGTTGATGGTCTGCGATTTCGATTCCGACAGCGTTTCGATTATCGAGACAGGAAACGATGAGGTGGGCAGCAGCGTGCTGATCGGGCAACATCCCGCGCGCGGGCTGGTAACCCTGGATAACTCGCGTCTATACGCAAGCAATTTTGGATCGAACAGCGTTGCTGTATACGACATTGAGATGGGCAGGCGGATCGCCACCATGCCCGTGGGCAGTCATCCGGACGGGCTGGCGCTGTCGCAGGATCAACGATATCTGCTGGTGCTCGACACGCAGTCGGGGGATGTAACGGTGATTCAGAAGCGCACGGCCCGGAAGCTGGAGCCGACTGAGTATTCGCTGCTGACGATGATCCCGGTGGGCATGCAGCCGAACGGGATTGTGGTGAAGTCCTTTATGGTGGGCGGAGCAGTCAAGAAGTAGCAGGTAGATTGCACGCTCTCTCCGAGAGCGACCACCAAATCCTGAACAGCCATCCTAAATTAAACTGTCGCGGGTCTGGCGCAGAACTTGTCCAGAGCAACTTTAAGCTCGGCGGCAATCGCCGGGGCTTCACGGGATTCGATGTCTCGGCGAGGCATCATGTAGACGAGTTGGCCATCGCGTAGAATCGCGATCGAGGGCGAAGAAGGCGGTTGTCCGGTGAAGTAGCTGCGGGCGCGCTCGGTCGCTTCAATGTCTTGTCCGGCAAATACGGTGAATGCTTTGTCGGGGTGCGTCGCCTTCTCCAGCGCCATTCGTACGGCCGGACGCATGCGGCCAGCCGCGCATCCGCAGATGGAATTGACAATTACGAGTGCCGTTCCAGACCGCGATTTCAGAGCATGATCGACATCATCCCCCGTGCGCAGCTCCTCAATGCCTAGCCGGGTTAATTCCTCGCGCATAGGGATGACCATAATCTCTTGATACATTCGTGTGCTCCTTGGCCCTCGAAACAAGTTCAGGATGTTGTGTCTTCATTCTAATCTAGAACGCGACGTGCCCGCTGGCTGAACGAACAAATCCGGCCGTCCAAAAAAAATCGCCGCAGCGTTTTGCCCTCCGCCGCGGCGTGCGAAGCTCAAACTTCGACTCCACCTTATCTTGATATGTCAAATTGAGCCCTCCGGCAAGGGACAACACAGGACAACTCGGGACATTTCATGACACCCTGTGGAAAACAACAGAGAACGCTATTTATTCGGTTCAATTTGGAATTTCCCGGGCGGTTGGATGATGTTCGACTTGGCCGCCGCATGCAAGACCCTGCAGCTCAGTCACAGAATGAGCAACCCGCAATAGCTTCCGAGCAACGAAGTCTGAAGTGCTTTTCGTTCCTTGGGGAGTGTAATTCGTTAGAAGCCGGAGCTCGAGGAGGAGCATTCACCGATGGATAGCAAGTCCAGATTTCTCAGTTCATGTTTCCTGGCCGCCACGCTGGCGTGCTCAGCCTTGGGTGCGGGGTGCGCCCACCATCATTACTACCGGGTCTATGATCCCTATTACAGCGATTACCACGTCTGGAACGATGACGAGATTACGTACTACCACACATGGGCCCGGGACAATCACCGCGATCCCGACCGTGATTTTCGCAAGCTCCCCCCCGAAGAGCAAAAAGAATACTGGACCTGGCGACACAGCCACAGAGACCGCGACCATCACTAGATAAACTGCGACTCATCCTCAGGCAGGCGTAGCCACTGGGCTCGCCTGCCGGCAGCTCTATTGGGCCGTAACTCGTCCTAATTAAGATCAGCATCGCTTCCCTACATACCAAGGGGCACTGACGGTAAAAATTCGTTCATTGCCGCGCGCCAGCAGCACCCACTCTAGAAGCCGGCCACGCTGGTTATGGAGAAAGTATTCATACCATCGGTCCTCCACCAGCTCCGGTATGACGACGACAATGCTGCGATCCGGATGTTTCTTCGAAAGATCGAGAATGAACTGAACAAAGGGGATGATGATGAAACGATATGGCGACGGCAAAACGTGTAGCTGCGGGGGCTCCTTGCCAGCCGCCTGAAAGGGCTTCTCGACGTAGTTCTCCCACTCTCCTTCGAGCAATTGAGCATGTTCGTTCGGCTCGACGTGCACCGCGATCACTTCCGGGGAAAGACGGGAGGCAAATTCAATCCCCTGCCGAGTAATGATGCTCCAGCGATCGATCGCGATGACGGCAATTGGATGCTCGCTCAGGCCGGCCACGTCAATCGGAGCCTTGCAGCTGGTCAGCAGCTTCACGTGGTGATAGTGGCGACGAACCAGCACAAAAAAGAAAATCGTGAGGGGAATAAAAAGCAGCGTAATCCACGCGCCCTCCACGAATTTAGCAACCAGCACGACGATGGTCGTTATGCCGGTGACAACCCCCCCAAGTCCATTCACAAATGCGCTTTTTAGCCAGTTCGGTCCCCGATTTCTGACCCAGTGCATCACCATCCCGGCTTGCGAGAGCGTAAACGCCAGGAATGCACCCACCGCATAGAGCGGAATAAGCCGGTCAGTAACGCCCCCGAAAAGAATCAGAGCCCCGCCGCACAACACCGCCAGAACCACGATTCCGTATGTATAGACCAGTCGCCTGCCGCGATAGCCGAACACGTGTGGCAGGTAATTGTTCTGGGCGATAGCGCGGCAGAGGCGTGGGAAATCCGCGAAGGCCGTATTGGCGGATAGCGAAAGTACAACAAGAATCGATCCGATCGTGAGGTAATAAAAAATTCCTTTGCCAAACACCGCTGAGGTCAGCATGGAAAGCACGCTCTGGTACCCCGGGGCGCCCGGATCGGTGGCGGCAATTCCGTAAGCTCTTACGAGGTAGGAAATACCGGCCAGCAATACTGCGAGAAGAAAAATAATCACCGTTAACGTGCGCTGCGCATTCTTCACCGTAGGTTCGCGGAAAGCTTTCACCCCGTTGCTGACGGCTTCCACGCCAGTTAATGCCGTGCAACCACTGGCGAACACCTTGAGCAGCAGCCAATACGTGACAGCGACCGTCGCAGCCGGAGGTGCCGGGAGTGGAACTACCGGGGTAGGATGCCCCGCGCTGAACAGAACTCGAAGAACCCCGCCGCCGATGGTGATCAAAAGCGTTCCCACAAATAAATAGGTGGGAATCGCAAAAGCTGTACCCGCCTCGCGCACGCCGCGGAGGTTCAGAATGGTGATCAAAATCAGGATTCCCACGCACAGAGTAACCATATGTGGCAGTAACGACGGCACTGCCGAGACCAAGGCCCCAACTCCTGCTGAGATTCCTACAGCAGCCGTGAGAATGTAATCGGCGAGCAGCGCGGCTGCCGCAAGCAATCCAGCGGGCGCGCCAAGGTTGAAGCGCGCCACCGTGTAGGAACCGCCGCCTGAAGGGTAAGCGGCAATCGTCTGTCGATAAGAGAAATATACGATCACCAACAACGTAATGATGGCAGCGCTGACCGGAACGATATAGCGAACACCCAGAAGCCCAAGCGGAATCAGAAGGCTGAGAGCGGCTTCCGGGCCGTAGGCGGCCGAACTCAGCCCGTCGAGACCAAAGATCGGGACTCCCTGCGTCGGACCGATTTGCTCGGCGCGTTCGTCTGTGGTTTTGATGGGTTTTCCGACAACGAGATCGAGTATGTTCATGGAGTCGTCTTCCGATGGGATGTTATACAACGCGGGCGGGTTGATCGCCTATTTGTGTGTTACGGGAAGCGCACGTCCAAGCTGTAGATTTCCTGCGTACTCTTATCGCGCATCAGGAGCGGCGAGTCATCGGGGGCGAGGCCGACCCAGAACTCCCAGGGATCGAACCCGCGCGGAATTTCTTTTAAGCTGAATAAGCGTTCCATCTTGCCATTCGCCACATTCACACGAACCATGTCATCGCTCTTGTCGGGATAATCTTCCGCATATATATATTTACCATCGTGTGACCAGTTCTCGAATGCGAACCGGGATTCGGCAAGCTGCGACCACTTCTTTTTTTCAACATCGTAGAGCATCAGCTTGGTCGAGTCCGCGGAGAGGGCCGCCATGTGACGGCCATCCTGCGAACAGCGGGGACTGAAAAGATTTTCCGAATCCGGAATATCCGACACCTGCGAAGTTTTGACGTCCACCATATGAATGTTGGGGCCAGCCGTGCTTCCGTACTCCAGCCAGGGCATTCCCGCAAACACGATTGTGTTGCCATCGGCAGCCCATGTCGGATCGCCCTGGTTGCGCTCTCCAGCGCTCGCTTCGCGGGGCGTGCCACCCTCGGCCGGCGTTACAAATATTTTCCACGGTTTCCCTGGGCGCGACGCCATAAAAGCGATCTGAGTCCCATCCGGAGACCACCGCGGCATATGTGCCAACATCGGCGGATAAGTAAGTTGCGTCCGGGAACTCCCATCCGGCTTGCTTCGCCACAGAGTGAGATCGGGATGCGACACATAAACGATCCACTCTCCGTCGCGTGTGACATCGGCTTCGCCCGCAGACACGCCCGGAAGGTAGATTGAGAACTGCTGCGAACTGCCGTTCATGCGAATTAGATCGAAGCGACGTTGCTGCCCGATCACGAACAACTTCTTTCCGTCTGGGCTCGGAGTCGGATTGCTAAACATAAGCGGGCCCACAGTGAGTTGCGTCGGTTCAGCGATGGTCTTGCCAAATATTGGCTTATGCTCGCGGACAGCCCAGATGTTCTGCGTATGATCGCGAGTACTTTCAAACAGAAAATACTCTCCATCTGGTGTCCAGGTTCCACCGAATTCCTGCGCTGGTTTATTCCAATCCGGCAACACGGAGTGCAAGTTCTTCCCCTCCGGTGAAATTTCCCACAGAGACGACGTGCGCTGGTCGGTATTGCGGATGGTAAAGCGCAAGAGATGACCATCCGGAGAAAAACGAGGCGCAAAGGGAACGCCCGAGACTGCGATTAATTCATGCGAGTCGCTTCCATCTTCGTTGCACGAGTACAGACTCGAGTTCCTGGCATAGACAATGTGTTGGCCGTCGGGAGCCCATGTGGCCGCATGCGCAAGAATATTTCCCACGGGCCGCAACGATCCCGCAGGCAGCGGCAATATCCACACCGGCGACTCCGTATCCGAACCCTCCGCCACTCCTTTCACAAGTAATTCGGCACGGCCTGGGAAAAAATCGTAGACGTCGGCACTGGGCAATGAGATAGGTACAGGCGCTGTCTCCCCGCCAGCCGTGGAAACTTGCATCAGAACGGAGTGGCCGCTCACATATTCGGAAAAATACAGCCGGGTGCCGTCAGTAACGAGAGACCGTTTCGATGTTCCGTCATTCGTAATCTGTAGCGACGAGATCACGGCCGGCGGGGACTCCGGTGATCTCAGGAAAAAAACAACTGCAAAACAAACTACGAGTGCGACCATGCCTATCAGCAGCCACGGCACCTTACTTGACTTAGGGTGGGCCGCAGCAGTGGTAAGAGCTGTAGCAAACATGGCGCGGATTCTGTCTTTCGAATCCGGCACGGGCCGGACCACTGGTGTGGTCACGGCTTGTCCGGACTCGACTTCTCGGCGCAGGCGCTGCAAATCAGCTCGTATTTCCGCCGCGCTTTGGTATCGATCCCCCGGATCTTTCTCGAGCGCCTTCCGCACGATCCGTTCAAGTTCTGTGGGAGTCGCAGAATTGAAGCGCAAGGGCCATTCGGGCGCGGTGTGAATCAGAGAGTCAAAAAATGCAGCCGTGGTCTGTCCCGTGAAAGGCAGAATTCCGGTCGCCATCTCATAGAGGACGACTCCAAAAGAGAACAGGTCGGTGCGGGAGTCCAGAGGCCTGCCCAAGGCCTGCTCTGGCGACATATAAGGAATTGTTCCCAAGGCGAAGCCAGGACGCGCGGGGTCTTCCGGCGCCTGCGTGACCTCACCAAAAGTGTTGCCGCTCAGAACCGCCTCGTCGCCCTCCGTGAGCTTGGCCAAGCCAAAGTCAAGGACCTTAGCATGACCACGCTTGGTGACAAAAATGTTGACCGGATTGATATCGCGATGAATGATGCCGTGCGTGTGCGCGGCATCGAGAGCGTCCGCGATTTCCACCGCCAGCGACAGCAAGGTCTTTAGGTCCAGCGGACGGCCCGCGATGCGGTGTTTTAGAGGCAGACCATCCAGAAACTCCATGGCGATAAACGCCTGGCCGTCTTCCTCGCCGATGTCGTAGATCGTACATATGTTGGGATGGTTCAGCGCGGACGCGGCTTGCGCTTCGCGTTCAAAACGGGCGAGTGTGCGCGGCTCGCGGGCCACCGCATCGGGCAGGAATTTTAGCGCTACAAAACGATGCAGGCGCGGGTCTTCGGCCTTGTAAACCACGCCCATTCCGCCTCCGCCGAGTTTCTCGATAATCCGGTAGTGCGAAATGGTTTTGCCGATCACGCTGAAAAATCCTACGTCCCAGACTACTGCAAGTCAATAAAAGCGGAAAAACCTAGTCTCTGCGGTCGGTTCGCCCAGCATTCGCGCTCATCGAGCCACCGGCCAATCTTCAGCGGAGGAAGACGTGCGCTGCGTCTTCCACGTGTATGTTCGATTTCCGGCGCGTTCCACCGGCAACGTTATATGCGACCAACAAATGATCCTCGACGATGAGGATTTCTTTGTCGCTGATCCACCCCACCAGCGCGGCATGGGGCAAGAAAGCAAGCCGCCGTGGAGGCTCCCCTGCACTCTTCACCTCGACCGCCGGGAGATCCACCAAAGCCTTGCGAATGCGTTGCGACTCTTCGGGATTCGCCTGGCCTTGCTCCGCCAGTTGAATTGGCGTGTTGGGTTTGGAGGTGGCATTGATCGTCGTGGCCACAGATCTGAGGTCGGGCGACAGCTTGCCGTTCTGCGTGTAGAAGCTCACGTCGTAGTCGGGATTTTTGTATGCCGTTAGTTCATCGAACACCGTCAATATATCTCCCGCAAGGTGCAGCAGCGTTTGATCATCACTCTCGTTCGCCCATCCGCAGCAACCGGCGTCAGGAATTGCCTCGAGGATCGCGCCCGGATTGGCGGCGTCCAGCACAATTCGCAGCGCCGGATCGTATGCTGTCGCCGCCCATTGGCCGGCATTCTCCACGTAAACCGATGTCGACTTGTAAATGGCTTGGGTTTGCCCTTCCACAAATAGTGTCAGAAGAAAAAATTTGCCAACTCCTTCGTCAGGAACCCAGACTTGTCCGTAAGGGCAGGTCTCCTCGCACCCCCCGGTAGTGCACGAGCATTCGGGCAGCGAGATGGAGGCCACGTCCTGACGGCCCGCGCCGGTGAGGTCTGTCCTCCAGCCTAGCCAGGTTGTCTTGGTGGAGAGATCGACGCCGTCGCGCTGCAGGCGTCGCGCCTGATTCGAAAACCAATAGAGATGCGTGCCATCCGCTGAGAGATATGGCACGGGAGCGGTCTCGCTGATAGAAAGATTTGATCCCGCAGTAGAGGTAATTCGGGCCATGTCCCGCGAAATGATGCTTCCCGTGTGGCCATCCCAGACCCACACCTTGCGCTCGGCGGAGAGATTCCCGTCCGCCAAAGGCAGCGCCACCGGCAGAGCAAACAACATTTGCCCAAGAGCATTGACTGAAAATCTTAGCGGCGAAGCGACCGCTTCCGGAGGAATCTCCACCTTCTGCTTCTCGGCGAACGTTGTGGTATCGAACTCCGCCGCCTGCCCCGGCGTACGCAGCACCCACAGGCGCTTGTTCTGCGCTATGAGCAGAGTTGAGAAGGTAAGGACATATGCAATTAGAATCAGTTTTCGCATGAAAGAAGTCGCCGCATTCAAAGTGTCAGATCGATTGTAAATCCTGAATTCGCCGCCTCCGCAGCTCTTGCGTACAATAGAGGCTGAAATCATGAGTACACGTCCCGAGAAACCAATGACCGCCACGACGACTCCCCATCTGCATCCGCAAAACGTTCCTTCGGAAACTCTCTCGGCAGGGATTCCCGAAGTTCCGCTGACCGCCGAAGGTTACAGCGTATTGCATCAAATGATGCGTTTCCGCTGGACCGCCTGGCGCGCCTTGCCGGAAAACACACGGGCAGCGATCGCTCAGGAAGCCGCAGCGACGCTAGGAGAAATGGAGCAGAGAGCGGAGGGACAGTCTGCTCTTTTTTCGCTGATCGGCCACAAAGGCGATTTGATGCTGGTGCACTTTCGCAACTCCTTCGCCGATCTGAACCAGGCGGAACTGAAGCTGGCCGGTTTGCGCCTGAGTGACTATCTGGAACCGACTTCCTCGTACCTTTCGATTATCGAGCTTGGGCTCTATGACTCGACTCTGAAAATCTACAAAGAACTCTCGGCTCAAGGCATACAGCCTCATTCCGACCAGTGGAAGGCCGAGATCGAATGCAAGCTCGGTCGCCACCGGGAGGCAATGCATCCGCGCCTGTTCCCTCAGATCCCGCAGAACCGTTACATCTGCTTCTATCCCATGGATCGGCGCCGAGGCGAGGATAAGAATTGGTACACGCTCCCCATCGAAGAGCGTGCCCGCCAGATGAACGAGCATGGACTCGTCGGCCGCCGCTACGCCGGCGAGGTGAAACAGATTATTACTGGCTCGATCGGCTTCGACGATTGGGAGTGGGGTGTCGATCTATTCGCGGATGATCCTCTCGTGTTCAAGAAATTGATCTACGAAATGCGCTTCGATCAAGTCAGCGCCGTGTATGCCTTATTCGGCCAGTTTTACGTAGGAGTACGGTGCCCAGCGGCGGCCCTGGAAAAACTGCTGAGCGGAGAGGTTCCGAAATAATTGAAGGGCTTCGCCGCGGAGTCACCGAGACATTGAGAAAAACCTGCCTTGGACGTTTAGCTTTCTCCGTGCCTCTGTGTCTCCGTGGTAATTCGATTCATTAAACCGGAGAACTCATGTCAACACTTGGACTCATCGAATACAAAGACGCCAGCCCCGAAGTACGTGCCATTTACGACGACATCATGGCTACGCGCAAGACCGATTGGATCAATAATTTCTGGAAAGCGATCGCACACGATCCCGCCACGCTGAAGCGCACCTGGGAAGATATCAAACAAATTATGGCTCCCGGCGCCCTCGATCCGCTAACCAAAGAGTTGCTTTACGTTGCGGTCAGCGTGACCAACCAGTGCCATTACTGCATCGCTTCGCATACCGCGTCCGCGCAGAAGAAAGGTATGACGGATGCCATGTTCAAGGAGTTGATGGCCGTAGTGGGCATGGCCAATGAAACCAACAAAATGGTGACCGGCTACCAAGTGGAGATCGACCAACAGTTCAAGAAGTAGCGACTCTGGAAAATGTACTTCGTTCGAGTCAACGCTTCTTCGCGGCGCTTCCGCGGGCAAACTTGAATTCGTGCGCCTTCATATCCACCTTCCGCCCGTGGAAGCGAACGCCCTCAGCTTCCAGCCGGAACCGCTGCTCCATCGCCGAATCGCCTCGCAGCTTGATTTCTCCGCCTGCGCCTAATACTCGCTGCCAGGGCAATTCGAATCCACCATGCAACACCTTCGCCACTTGCCGTGCCGCTCCAGGAAATCCTGCAGCGCGTCCAACCGCTCCGTATGTCGAGACTTTCCCTTTGGGTATACGTCGAATCGCAGCCTCAATCCGGATTCGCATCTTCGACGACTGATCAGGAATCGACCTCAGCGGACGTCTCTTTCCCACCCGTTTCTTCGGCGACTTTTCGCTTCCTTTCTTCATAGCGCAATCCATCCAATGCGAATCAGCCACAGCGATCCCACCGAAACCAGCAGCCACAGAATAATACCTTGCAGCAACGGACGGTGCCCCACGCGCTTGATGGTTGCAATCGAGATCCCGCTCCCGATCAGGAACAGAGTAGCCGTCAACCCAATCTTTGCGATCTTTACCGCAAGAGAGTAACCGTGCGCGCCAGCAGGAAGATACGTGTTGCAAACCGCTGCGAGACAAAAGAATCCGATGAACCACGGCCACTGAATTTTCGCCTTCGCTCCTCGCACAATCGCAGTCGCAACCGAGAGGGGAACAATCCACAGCGCCCGCGCCAATTTGACGGTTGTCGCGATGGCTAAGGCTACGGCCCCATACTTTGCCGCTGCTCCCACGACTGAACTCGTGTCATGAATGGCCAGCGCCGCCCACAATCCAAACTGTGATTGCGTTAGTTTGAGCGCCGTGCCGATAGTGGGGAAAATCAACAACGCCACCGAGTTCAGTACGAAAACGGTTCCCAGCGACACCGCCATCTCTTCGTCGCTCGCATGTGTGATGGGCCCCACAGCGGCTATGGCGCTACCGCCGCAAATTGCAGTTCCGGTGGAAATGAGGAATGCCGGCACGCGCTGCACCCCGAACAATGTGCCGAGGCCCATGCCGGCAAGCAGCGCGAAACTGATGCCCAGCATGGTGTAGACAAACCCGCTGCGCCCGGCCTGCACAACCTGGCGAAGATTCATTCCGAAACCCAGTCCCACCACAGAGGCCTGCAGAAGGTATTTGGAAGCATTCTTCGCTTCCCCACCATAGGGATGCGGCAAGGTCAGACCAAACGCCAGCCCGAGAGCCAGCGCCGCTGGTGGGGAGACGAAGCCGCTGGCACTCGCCAGCAGGCACAAAATGAAAATGACACGAGAAAGCATTCGAGGAGAAGTCGATGGTTCTGCCGAGGATGTGCGGACGATCACCAACCCCTATTCAGGAGCCCTAACCTGCGGGGCGTGTCTAGGCCGCCTTGCGGAAAGATTCGATGCCTTCCGCCTCGGAGTCGTATACGTCGAATACCGTCAGCAACTTTGTAACTTGCAGCAAATCGCCCACACGCTTGGTCAGGTTCGTTAATTTGATCGTGCCACCGGCATTTTGCGCCGTGGTACGCAGCGCGACTAAGGTTCCGAGCCCGCCGGAATCGATGTAATTCACTTCCCCCAGATTGAGCACAATGCGATTGTTTTGTGACACAGCTTTCTTTACCGTCTCCCGCA
>Ga0209040_10001710_pt1 | contig 17421 bp, 18 predicted proteins | sample BogFormECP12_OM3_FD_188240 | JGI IMG/M metagenome (GOLD analysis project Ga0209040, IMG submission 188240) | Bog forest soil microbial communities from Calvert Island, British Columbia, Canada - ECP12_OM3 (SPAdes) (version 2) | ecosystem: Environmental > Aquatic > Freshwater > Wetlands > Bog ...
GCGGATAGGTGACTTGGCTGATCCCGGGGTGTTTCAGCAGCACGCCGATTTACTTACCGCCGCTGATTTGCTCTTCGTCGATGCACCGAAAGATGGGCGATTCGAACCGGCCTTCTTGAAAAACCTCGGAGGTCTCTCGCGATCTGCTCCCTTGGTGGTGCTGTACGATATACGGGTTTGGAACATGCTTTCAACTTGGCGCGCGATTACCAAGCCCAAGATCGACCTGACGTCGTTTGGGCACTGGTCTGGGACTGGCCTCATCGAATGGTGTATGCAGTGACTGGGCCCGTCGTCACTGTCATCTACCTCCCTCGTCTTCAGCCGTTAGGGCATGTAGGATTCCGAGGGCGTAAAGATCCACTGAACGAGAGGTGGTTGTAAGCGTGGCCGCCCGTGCCGAGTCGGCGGCTCCGGGATTACGTCTGGAATCGACAGGATCTTCTGCCGGGTCAAGTGGCCTGGGGAGCTGAACGCTGATGCGAATTGGACTGGTCTGGCCTTTGACAAACCGGCTCGTCGATATCACCGTCCGGTACGAGCGGTACGTCCGTGGGTTCGAAGCGCTCGGCCACCAGGTAGTGACCGTCTGCCCGGAACCGGCTGCGGTGGGATACCGTTTCCCGGTCCGCACCACCCCTGACCTGGACACCCTCCGCGACTTGGAGATCTGGCGGGGGCTCGGCCTGGACGCTGCTGTGATCATCGCCTGGCTGGGGATGCCCGTGACCGTTGCGGCGATCAAGTCCGCCTGCCCGCACGTCGTCTCTGTGAGCGACAGTGATGGGGTCGTCGGGTACCGGGCTTACCCGCTCACTATCCTCCGCCGGATGGTCGCCTCGCAGGCACGGTGGGGGATGAAAGCCCGGGCGACGAATTACTGGGTTAAACTCGTCCTGGGCGAGTATCGGGCGGCCAAGCAACCGCTCATCGAGAGCGCGGATGAGGCCGACCTGGTCACCGTCACCAGCCCGGGTGCCCGGGCGAACCTCGCCGCCATGTTCGCCTACAATCGGCGACTGGACCTGACCGGCAAGGTGCTGGTCATCCCCTATCCGGTAGACGACGAGTTCCTGTTGGGAGACGTGTCGAGCGCAGCCGACCGGGCCGACCGAGTGGTTGCCATCGGTCGCTGGGACGACCCCCAGAAAGACGCCCCACTGCTGGCTGCCGGGATCGAGCAAGCGGCCGCCCTCCGCCCGGAGACGGAGTTCGTCCTGATCGGGCGGAACGGAGGCGAGACCTTCGCTCGTCTCTGCGAACGGGTCGCCCGGGTAAAGTATCTCGGAGTTCAGCCGCCGTCCGTGATCGCCAAGTTCCTCCGTGAGAGCCGGGCGCTCGTTTTGTCGTCCCGTTGGGAGAGCGGCCCGATTGTGGCGTCCGAAGCCCTCTGCGCGGGGTGCTCCCTGGTTGGGCCGTCGTGGGTCCCGACGATCCCCTGGTATTGTGGCGACGGACGATATGGGAGCTTATTCGCCCGGCGGTCGGCCTCCGCTCTGGCCGACGCTCTGGCGGCCGAGCTGGCCGAGTGGGACGCCGGCCGCCGCAACCCTCAGGCGACGGCTGCGTACTTCCGGCCATGGTTCACCCCCGCTGCCGTCTGTCGAAGCCTTCTCACCGGTCGAGGTAGGGAGCCTGATAATCATGCGGTCTGAATAAGCGGTGCCAGTTCCTCTGTTCGCTGGAAAAACGCACCGACACCAATTTCTGCTCAGATCCTGTCGTTGGCGATGCTCGTGAATGTCATGGCGTACAGCCCGCTGATCGCGGTACAGGCGCTAGGAAGGCCAGATCTCGCTGCCAAATTTCACATGATCGAGTTCGTAACACCCATCCCCCTGACGATTGTGCTCGTCAGTTTGTAGGCGTTGAGGGGGCAGCCCTAGCGTGGCTCATTAGGGTGGTGATGGACACCTGTTTGCTCTGGTGGGCCACGATTAAACTTACAGGATTGAAATGGTTGGAAACGATGACCGCCATGTTCAGCCAAGGCGCCTTGGCGATGATCACCTGTAGGATTGTACTTTCCATTTGCAGGGCTGTATTTAGAGAACGGCACTCGCCCCTGGAATCCTTGATCGGTTTCGGCATGTTCTTTCTGACGGTTGCCGGTCTTCTGGGATGGAAATTAGGCGTTGGAAATGGCCGGCATGCATTGATATCGCATGCAGAATTTTGAGGAGATGCAGAAATGACATCGAGTATTAGTTCAGGTTCACCACGGACACTGCCCCTCGCCGGGTGTCCTGTTTGCAGCTCTTCCGATGCTCGGCCTGTTCTCGAAATGCCCGATCGCCTCCATGGGATTCCGGGGACCTATGTCTACCGCCGTTGCGACGAATGCCGTACCGTATTCCAGGATCCTGCTGTGATCAGTGATGATCTGCCGCTCTGCTACCCCTCGAACTACTACACACATGACGCCTCACTAATGAACTCCGGGGCAAAAATCGCGGACGAGGATGGCATGCGTGGCCAGATCCGCCGCGCTGTTCTCCATTCTTCTGACGGTGCCCCTGCCGGGAATTTACCCTTTCGGTTGTTATTCATCGGCCGCGTCATCTCAATATGGTCCACGATCCGGACTCGAGCACGATTCGGGATTCCGGACGTACTAGCTAACTGCGGCTGTCAGCCCGGACGCTGCCTTGAGGTTGGTCCGGGAAGGGGTGATACTCTCGCCAATCTCAGACGCCTGGGCTGGGACGCTATAGGCCTTGATATCGACCCGATCGCGGCCGAAGCAGCGCAGAAGCTCAGCGGCTGTGAGGTTCGCGTTGGCAGGCTGATCTCTGCCGACTTACCACACCGCTATTTTGATCTCATCTACATGAGCCATGTTCTGGAACATCTCCCCGATCTCCTGCCTTCGCTACGTCTGATCTACGAGCTGTTGAAGCCGGGAGGCCGGCTTGCTCTCGTCTACCCGAACTCCGACTCGCTGGGGGGTCGGTGGCTCGGCGAGTATTCGCCTATCTGGGACCCTCCCCGTCACTTCGTGCTGCCCCCAATTTCAGCGATTCGCGAGGTCCTCGAGAAGACTAGCTTCAAGCAGATACAAGCCAAGACCCGGGCCCGGGGTGCGGCTCGTAATCGTGCCGTGGCCCGTGGCTACCGCGATGGGCGGGGAGAATCGCACGGTTTCAATGTCAAGGTTGATGCGAGCGATCGGGCCTTCGCGGCTATCGAGAGGGTTCTGGTCGTACTGGGGATGGCCGTGGGGGAGGAGATCTTCGTCACCGCCCGTAAGTAATTAGGAGGAGAGGATGTCGCAAATTGACCCAAGGGCTGGAGCGAGGCTCCGTACGCAAGAACTACCGATCGTTGCAGGCTGATCCCACCCCCGCGGTAGCAGATCACCACTGTCGAGCGGGCTTCGGAGGAGGCGCGATTCATGCATTGCTCAGAAGACAAGACGACCGGCGAGAAAGTCGACTTATCAATCATAATTGTTAATTATAATACATATATAAATCTGACAATGTGCCTCAGGACGCTGTTCACTCATCCGCCATCTTGCAGCTTCGAGATTCTTGTGGTCGACAACGCCTCCGGAGACGGCAGCGCCGAGTTGGTCAGGGTGAAGTATCCCGACGTCAGGTTGATCGTCAATCGTTACAACTACGGCTTTTCCGTGGCCAACAACCAGGCGTATCGAGAATCGAGGGGCCGGTACGTCATGACGCTGAACCCAGACACGGAGATACCGCCCGGGACAATCGACCGGCTAGTCCAGTTCCTGGACACGAGGCCCGACGTGGGGCTGGTATCGCCGGCCATTTTCTCGGAGGACGGAAGCGTCCAAGCTCCGGACCACTCCTTCCCGAGGTTCTGCCGACCCGTTCTTTTGGCCATGCTGTGTGCATCGGTCGAACCATCAGGACCACAGGCGACAATCGAGACTCCTTGGATCTTCGGTACGGGATACATCTGTCGCAAGGAAGCCATCCCGTCCGAACGGTTCTTCGACGAGGATACGTTCCTCTTCGGCGAGGAGTATGGATTGTGTCGGAACATGAAAAAGAACGGTTTCAAACTTTACATCCTCCCCGACGCCCGGATTCGACACCATGTCAGCGTTTCCTTCAAGCGAGAGCCGGGCGCGCTGGCAATGGCGCGCAAGCTGGTCACTGCTGTTCTATGGAGAATGCGGAAGCAGCAGTATGGCTGGGGGATCGCGATGGCGAGTCAACTACTATGCTGCGCGGATGCTCTGCTCATGTGGCTGGCACTGAAGCTCAAGCAGGCCGTGAGCGCACACGATCCAGGGCGGGGATTGATGCTGGCGGATTACCGAGCACGGTTGGTGGCCTCGCTGGCGCTGATGATCAGGGGCGACCGCTATTTTTCCGTGATCAACGCCGCGGCGCGGCGGTATTTTAACGATGGCGTCACACCACCCCGGCTGCCGGCGCCTACGGACGGTTGAGGTTGCGATGGAAGTGGTCGCTTCAATCGCGCCCGGGCAGCATGACCGGCAGATGGCCTCTGCAGAAATAGTCGCATCGGTATCGCTCTGGACCAACGCGACCGAACGGCGAAGCCAGACAATCAGGTCGATTCTGTTTAATCGAAGTCGGCAAATTCTAGAGCAATAACCGGTGTCGGCGCGTTTTTTTTTTGTTGGCAAAATGCCACTGACACCAGTTTCTGCCCTGACACCAGTTTCTGCGACGGTGTTCAACACTAGCCCGGATGTCAAGATTGCTGCTCAATTATTGAAGAGTTCGGCCGGGGTATCAGACGATATCATGCCACCCTGCTGTTACGAAGAAATCTTGTGGCTGCACGGCCTCGCGCGGTCGTCCATCGGGCTGAGAATTGGGGATGAAATACCTCTGTCGTTTCTCGAAGCAATGATTATGGGATCTTTTCCTATACAGTCACACACGAGTTGCGCCGCGGAGTGAATCCAAGACAGTGCCATGGCGAAGCTTGTTCACCCCGAAGACCCACAGGATGTGGCTGAGGTAATCCGGACCGCGTTGTCCGACGATGACCTGGTCGACCGGGCAGCCGTTCAGAATGGCGATGTGGCCCGAGAGCGCCTCCAGTACGCCATGATCCGAGCAAGAGCCATCACTTACTACGAGAGTGTCATGCGCGGCGACGGGAACAGCCGTTAGAAAGTCACATTTATCTCTATGGAGTTGATCTATCTTTATGACTTCCATACCTATTAGCGCGGTAATACCGACCTTTAACAGGGCGTCGCAATTGCGATCGACCTTGATTGCTCTTCTAAACAGCGTGGCCGGCCACTCCTCTTTGGGCGAAGTCGTGGTTGTTGATGACGGTTCGACCGACGAAACTCGCTCAGTCGTCAAGCAAATTGGTCAGGGGATTCGCTACCTACGCACTGATCGAGTTGGGCAAGCGGGTGCAAGAAATCAGGGAGTGCGTCTGGCCAACAGCACGCACGTACTTTTTCTCGACGATGACATTACTGTGCCAGAGGATTACTATCAACGTCTTGTCGATACCTATCGTCTGGTAGGGTGCGATTGGGTTGCTGGCAGAGTCATAACCTCGGCTGCCATGCCGAGTTCTCCCTTTATTTCTTACATCAGGCACTCTGAAAGAGAGACCATGGTCCGGCCGAAACGGTTAGAGAGCGTGATGGAGGGGACTTTCACGGCGGCCAATCTGCTGGTCGAAAAGAAACAGTTTTTGGAGCTCGGGGGATTTCGGACGGACTATCATCGGTCTTGCTGCGAGGACATGGACTTGGGAGAGCGGGCAATGATGGCTGGGATGAGCATCTGGTATGCACCAGAACTGACGGTCGAGCATTACGACCCCAATCTCTTGGACTTCAGGCGGTTTGCCATACGCCAGTACCACGGGTGCATTGGTCATGCGCAGTTCCTCGCGCGGTTCCCTCGGCTCCACGCCCGCAGCGCGCTGCACGCGAAGATCACCCCCCCCGCCGGGGGCGATGGCGTGCGCTCGGGGCTTGGCCGGGGCCTACACCGGCTGATGGCGACGGCGCCAGCGCGGTTCGCTTTGCTCTGGGGGGCCGTGCTGTGCGAGCGCGCGCCGCTGCCGGACGCGGCCCAGTGGCTTCTCTTCCGCGCCTCCATCAGCTCTCAGATGGCCGCCGGGTTCGTGCGCGGCCGCTGCCTCGCCTCCTTATCCCGCCCAATTGAGTGATTAGGTATATATAATATCTCGAGATCACGTTAGTTATTCAATGTGCAGAGTTACAATTGTCCTATGTCAGGAGGACGGTCATGCCAACAGTGCCGCGAAGACTGCTTCACAGGATCTGCGACCCCTTCCTTATCCAAACCAGCCACTTGGGCTCCATCTTGCTTCGGAGCAGCAGGCTCCGGCGCGTCTTTAATTTGTCACTCGAACGGCTCGGACCTCGCTACGGCGATCTGTTCGATCGGCTCTTCGGTGGCGCGAAACCTTCGTGCGCGTTCAACTGGAAGTGCGGCTTCGCCGGCCGAAAGTTCGAGATCCCCGTCACGCCCGATTTCCCCAGGTCGTGGGGCAATGCCCGCATCTGGAGGTGGTGTGGCAATCGCCTGATCCGTAGGTTTTATGAGTTCTATCTCGGTGCCTTCGGGTCGGGCACACTTTTCGACGTCGGCGCGAACGACGGCACGCACACCTATCCCTTCGCATCGCACGGGTACGACTGCACCTGCTTCGAGCCCCAGGCACAGTGTATCGCTTACATCGAGCGAGTCTGCCAGCTCAACGGGCTTTCGAACGTGACCATCCAGCAGTGCGCGGTTGGCGATAAGGATTGTCCCGGGGTGAAGTTCCACGTCTCCTCCAGCAGTTGGTACAGCAGCCTGGACCGGGAGCGCGTCGATCGGTGGGAAGCGTCCACCCCGGCCCGGGTCGAGATGATCTCCCTGGACTCTTACTGCCGGCGCCGCGGGGTTGAACCCTCCCTCATCAAAATCGATGTCGAAGGCTGCGAGGCTCGGGTGCTCCAGGGAGGTGGTGACCTCTTCCGGAGGTTGCGACCGGATGCATTCATCGAAGTTACACAAGTTCCGGAGAACGTTAGAGATATTTGGGGATTCTTTTCTAAATTGGGTTACCGTTGCCTGGTCATCCAACCAACCGCACGGCGACCGTTCCTTCCGATCGAGGACGTGGATCATTTCCTAGAGGCCGGGGCTGTAAGCGCTATGGGCGCTATTGCAGACGTGATCTTTCTCACCGATTTCAGGGTCTCGTCCGAGTTAAGTCGACTGACATAGGCGGTTTGCCTCGCGTCAATTCCAGTGCTGCATCGGCCAAGCCCTGTTCCTCAAGCGGCTTTGCGCCCGCGGGGCGAGCCTTGCGCCCGGTGGCCGTGCTGGTCGGGCGCCGGCTCGTTCATCCGCCTCACTCGTCGGACTGACCGCGCTGCATGGGGGTCCTCCCGGCGAGCATCACGTCGCGATCGTCCAGGGGCGAGTGGGCAGACGTAGGCTTATCCTCTTCCGCTTTTGCAACTCCGCCGACGGATGCGTATGGGGATGAATCGAGTTCTCCACGTCGTCGATGACGGGTCACTCATCGGCGGCGCCCAGCGGTTGGTGCTCAACCTGATCCTGAATCTCCGGGATGTGGGCTGGGAGCCCGCGTTGGCGAGCCCCGAGGGCGAGCTGCCCGAGCATGCCCGCGCTGCGGGCATCCCGGTCGACATCGTCGCCTTCGACTCGCGGTTCTCACTGCAGACCGTGTGGCGGCTGGCCGCGGCCATGCGCCGGCGGCGGGTGGCCGTCGTGCACAGTCACCTACCTATGTCGACCTTCCACGGGCACCTCGCAGCGATTGCCACGAGAACTGCTCACGTGGGGACCTTGCACGGGGAGGGAAGTGGCTATAGCGGACGATTCATCCGCTTTCTATCTCTCGGACGCCGCACCGGCCTTTCGCTTGTCTCCGTCTCCGCGGCGGCAGCAACCAGTATTCAGCGTCTGATCGGCGGCCGCCCGATTCCCCATATATACAATGGTATCGACACAGATCGCTTCGATCGCGGAACTGTTGCGACAACTGAAAACGTCCATCCGGTCATTGGCTGCGTGGGCCGCCTTCACCGAGATAAGGGCCAGGACGTCCTGATGCGCGCCTTTGCGCGGGTCTTGCACGAGCATCCCACAGCCACCTTGGCACTGGTAGGCGATGGGGATGAACGCCCGAGGCTGAAGTCGTTGGCGTCGGAGCTCGGATGTGAAAATAACGTGATTTTTTACGGATATCAGCGCGACGTCCGGACGCTGATAGATGGGTTCACAATCTGCGTAGCGCCATCGAACCGCGAAGCATTCGGTATCTCCATCCTTGAGGCGGGCGCCATGAGGAAGCCGGTGGTGGCCACCTGCGTGGGCGGGATCGCGGAGATACTAGGTGACGACCGAGCCGGTCTGCTTGTCCCGGCTGGCCAGCCGGTGGCCCTGGCCGAGGGACTGCTCTCACTATTGCGAGACCCAGCCCGCGCAGCGAGGCTCGCCGACGCTCTGTACCTCCGAGTTAGGACTCATTTCAGCATACGTAGGAGCGTAGAGCGTTACGCCAGCCTCTATGACGAACTGCTAGCCTGACCGCGGGCGGGCCTCGCTCATGTTCCGTGCTCTCCGTGCTCTCCGTGCTTTCCGTGGTTCAATGTCTTTGGTTCAAGGTCTCCCTCCCCGTGGTCTTGGCCAAACTGGGGGAGTTTGATTGCACACGCATTGTGCCACCCCCAGGACCATAGGACGTCGCGCTGAACACAGCAACCGTTGTTGGTCAAGCTCGGGGTGAAAGGGTTGTGGTGGATGCCGATCCGTCTCGTCTCGTTGGGGCAATTGTTCTGTAGCAGAACAAACGCGGCCCTGTCTCTGATCCTCATCATCACGGCGCTGGGTCTCCGGCTCTGGGGGATCCCGTCCGATCTCCCCGTCTACTACGAAAAGGGGGACGAGGGGGAGATCATCAGGATCGCCATGTCGCTGGGAGGCGATCCCGACCCCCACACCTTCTTCAACCCCTCCTTGTACCCGTATGTATTACTGACCGCTTTCGGGGCGTTTTTCGCGGAGGGGAAGGCCATGGGCTCTTTCGCGAACTCGGCCGATTTCGCGAATTATTATTTCCACCATTTAAGCGTCTTCTACCTCATTGCCCGTAGCATATCGGTCCTCTTCGGGGTGGCGTCCGTGGGGCTGACCTACTTGATCGGCCGGAAGGCGTATGGCCCGAGGGCGGGACTCCTGGCGTCCCTCTTTCTCGCATTCGCCGGCATACACGTGCTTTTTTCGAGGACGGCCAAGGTCGACGCGACTGCAGCCGCACTCCTCCTGGCGTCCCTCCTTTTCACCATGGAGGTCCTGAAAGGCGCCTCGCGGCGCCCCGCCATCGTCGCGTCGCTCTTCGCAGGCCTGGCTGCCTCGGCGAAGTACACTGCGGGCGTCGCTTGGCTGGGCCTCGTGGCAGCCCTATTGCTCCGCGAGAAGGAGCCGAGCGTCTCGGGAGCGGGGAAGGGGGAGTCTATTCGGCAAACCCTCGCGGGCGTGGCCCTGACCGGCCTCGTCGCCGCGGCCGGCTTCTTTGTGGGCACTCCCTTCGCCCTGGTGCACTTCGGGAAATTCCTGCACGAGTTGAGGGAACACTCTGTGTACGTTTCGATGTTCGGCGACCCCTTCCATTTCGGCGGGCTCACGTTCTGGCCCTCCGTGCACCTACAACGCTTCGCGTCGCCGGACAAGATGGGCTGGCCATTGGCCGCGGCCTGCGTTCGCCGGGCTGCTCTACGCCTTCTACCGCAGCACTCGCGCCGATGCCGTGCTCTTGATCGTGATCGGCTGTCTTTACGTCCCCCTGGCGCTGCCCACGCAGACCTACTCCCCCGACAGCTTCCTGCTCCCGATCGTCCCGCTACTCATTCTCTTGGCCGCGCGCCTGCTCGATGACCACGTTTCGATCGCCCCCCGCCTGCGCACCGCCTGGGTCCTGTGGGCCGGGGCCGCAGCGGTCGTCGCCCTCACCGGGACGGTCGGGCTCGACAGGGCCGCGGCACGATCCACGACCCTTGAGGCGGCGAAGCAGTGGATCGACAAGAACATCCCCCGGGGATCGACGATTTTGGTCGACCGCACGGCCCCCCAATTGGCTTTCACCCCCGAGAGTTGGCGTCGGCTGATCGACCTGCAGATGGCGACGCACTCAAAGCAAGAAAGTTTCCACCCGTCGCGGCGGAGGTCCGTGTCCCTGGGCTCGCAACAGGGCCGGCTCATCGAACTGCGGGACAAGGCGATGACCGACTTCGGTGTCCCTTACGACCTGTACCTGCTCCTCGACCGGTACGAAGTGTTCACGTCCCCGCCCCCGCCCGAGCTGGATTTCTATGCCCAGGGGGCCCCGAGGGCTATTCGGGTCAATTCCATCCGGTATATCGTCCTGAATATTGAGATGAACAATCAATACAAGAGCCATTTGGAAAAAGACCCGGAAAACGGCGTTTTGCAAGAACGCACCCGCTTTTACCACGAAGTGGAGGAGGGATGCGTACTCCTTTCGGCCTTCCGGCCGGGCGAGTCCCTCAGCGGGCCGGAGATCAGGGTCTACGAGGCCGGGCGAATCGCGCGGCGCAGACCAGGTATCGCCGTGCCTGTGCAGTTGAGCCAGGGAGGTTCGGGGTGGCGCTGCTCACTTTCGAGCCGGGCCGCATTTTGTAAGATCGGGAACCACAATCCCCATCATGCACCCAAGATCGATACATTGCAACCATGCAGCGACGCTTATCCCAATAAGGCAGGGTCGAGATGAGACACAAGGACCAAATACTGATTACTGTCTCGCTGTCGGCTCTCGTCTGGGCTCTGAGGTGGGTTCTCCTCGGCCTCCAGCCCGTTTGGGGCGATGGCCATGTGTATGTCGCGATGGCGGCGGGGGCAGAAGGATCGCCTCCTTGGTCATTCCACATCTTAACACCGAGACTAGCCGTACTCCTCTCAGGACGCGATCCAGTCGCCGGGTTCTTTGGTATTGCTGGGCTCAGCTTTATTCTGGCATCAGCCGCGACTGTAGCCATGTTGGGAGTAGGATCGTTAAGGATGGCTCCCCGCGAGAGGCTCCTGGGGGCGGCGTTGTTTATGGCTGTGTACCCCGGCGTCGCAATGTTCCGGGCTTATTTCCTGGTGGACAGCCTCAGCTATGCCCTGCTTGCCGTAGCCTGCGCAGCAGTGGTTCATCGCCGAGACGGTCTGCTAGCGCTTGTTACCCTGGTAGGAATCTTCAATCGGGAGACAGCTTTCTTTGTTGCACCAGTTTGGCTCTTCTTGAACATCGGCGAGGTCCCTCCTGTCCGGATCGCCATTCGGTCAGCCCGAGTGTTTGGTCCGGCGGTCGCGGCATACATTCTCTTACACCATACCCCGCTCTTTTTCGGACATTATCCGGCCCACCTCAACTACCTTCGCTTCGATGTCATGCACGCACTTTGGAAAGGCAACTTAAGCTGGCTAGGAACTGAAAACATCATATATGGACTCGGAATCTGTGTTTTCCTGTCTTACGGGCCTGTTTGGCTTCTTGCTTCCTACGGGTATTATCAATCATTGTTTGTGCTCCGCGACGGGACCCGACGGCTTATGCTAGCCCTAGGAACACTGGCCCTGCCCACTGGGTTGGCCCTCTCGGTTGTCGATTGGCGAAGGGGGTTCCAACCGCTCTTCCCGGCCGTAATCGTCTCATCCGTCTTGGGTCTTCGAGCAATCACCTGCGACCTGCCCAAGGCGGACTGGTATTTGGGGGCGTTCGGCACCGTGCTAGCAGCGAACTTCACCACCGAGGCTTGGTGGAGCGTGAAGATATCGGTCCCAGTTGGTATTTCCATGTCAGTGTGGTTTTGCCTCATAATGTTTATCCTGTTGCGCAAGCAATTCGTGATCCAATGTCACTGTGTGACTTCGGCGGAACTGGGGGCGAGCGAACAAAGGCACTCCTGATCCACTGGGCTTGGTTCTTTCGCTCGCAACAGGGCGTAAATCAAAGCCCCGCGCCGCCCGCTTCCGGTCGATCCGGGCTTGCGCTTTATGTGTAGTGCGGGTTTCGGGAGCGTCCGTACATCCGCCCGATCATCGCTACGAAGGTCTTAGCCATTCGGGAGATAGGCAGAGCCTTCGAGCCGCAGACGGCCTTTGGGTGTCCGCCGGTCGGCCCCTGTTTGTGAACCCGAGGTTTGATCGTACGGCATGCGCACACTCTATCTCTGCTACTTCGGCCTCCGCGAACCGCTCGTGCAGACGCAGGTTCTGCCGTATCTGCGTCAGCTCAGTCGCAGCGGGATCGAGGTCGGCCTGCTGACGTTCGAGCCCAACCGGCGTGCCTCGTGGTCGCGGAGCGAGGCCGGCGGCTGGTGCGATCGCCTCCAGGCCGACGGCATCCGCTGGTTCGCGCTGCCCTACCACAAGCGTCCTTCCCTGCCCGCGACCACCTACGACATCGCGGCGGGTGGGTGGATGGCTGCGCGACTCGTCCGGCGCCACGGGTACGACGTCGTCCACGCGCGGGCCCACGTGGCCGCCGCCATGGGGGCGGTCGCCAAGCGCCTGGCCGGCTGCCGCATGATCTTCGATATCCGGGGTTTCAATCCGGAGGAATACGTCGATGCCGGAGTCTGGCCGGAGAATGGCCTGAACTACTGCCTGGCCAAGCGGGTCGAGCGGCGGTTGCTCGCGGCCGCCGACGGTTTCGTCGTCCTGACCGAGAAGGCGCGCGACATCCTCTTTCCAGGCTGCTCCGATTCCGACAGAAAAGGGCGGCCGGTCGAGGTCATCCCCTGCTGCGTGGACCTTGATCGATTCGAAGCCGCGGCCATCTTGCCCAGGGAGCAGATTCGCCGGGCTCTTGGCGTCGCTGGACGGCGGGTCCTGGTCTATGTCGGCGCGCTGGGCGGGTTTTACCTCACGGAAGAGATGGCGGAACTCCTGGCGGCGGCCCACCGGCAGGACCCGGCGACGTTTTCGATGATCCTCACCCAGAGTAACCCCCAGCTTATCGTGGAATCCCTGAAGAGGCTGGGGGTCCCGAAGGATGCCTACCTCGTTCGGCGTGTCCCGCACCATGAGGTCCCGGAGTACCTCCGGGCGGCGGACATCGGCCTTTCCTTCATCAAGCCATCCTATTCCAAGCTGGCGTCTTCCCCGACCAAGATCGCCGAGTACCTGGCGAGCGGCCTACCCATCATCTGCAATGCCGGGATCGGTGATCTGGACGTGCTTATCGAAGGCGATCGCGTGGGGGTGCTTGTCCGGGAGCTGAACGCCGGTCACTACGAAAACGCTCTGCGGAGGGTGGATGGGTTGCTTCGCGAGGGACAGGTCTCGAGCCGTTGCCGCGCGACTGCAGCCAGCCGCTTCGACCTCGAGAGTATCGGCGGCGAGCGGTATTGCCGCCTCTACCACCGGCTCCTGGAATCGCCCGAACATGCCCTCGCCGGAGCGGTTGGCCGATGATGGACGCCACGGACGTCTTCTCAGGCATCACGGCCTTCTTGCTGCTCGCCGTCGTCGGCTTCCTGTTGCTCCTGGTGACGCGCAATCATCGATCGGGGCTTCGTGGTCAGTGCATCCTGTTCCTGTGCGCATTCGCCATCCGTTTCCTGCTGTCGGTCTCGATCTACGGCACCGAGCTCCATACGGTGGTGGTGGGCGATGGGGATGATAACGGGTGGGCAGGAGGGCAAGCCATCATCGCGGGTTGGGAGTACCAGGGGCTGGGACTGCTCGACCTACCAGTCGCCTTGCTCGACGCTTTCAAGGGACGCCATCAAGGCTACTTTTACCTGCTCGCCGTCTACTTCACTTTCTTGCGCATCCCTTCCCAGCTCTCGGCCGCCGCGCTGAGCTGTTTCTGTGGCGCCATGACGGCCGTGTTTGCCTACCGCCTCGCCCGCAGCATCGCTTCGGACTGGGTCGCCTGGCGCGTGGGCTGGTTGACCTGCCTCTTCCCTATAATGATCATCTGGTCGGCCCAGACGATCAAGGAGCCCTTCGTCATCCTGCTCGAAGTGCTGGCTGTCTACGGCTGCATCCAGCTCAGGATCTCGAAATTCGCGCTCAGACATATCCTGCTTTGCGGTGCCTGCGTGATCGCTCTGGCCTCGATGCGGTTCTACGCCGCGTATCTCACGGGCTTGGTGATCCTGATCACCCTCGCATTGCCGCATCTCCGCAGGCGGAGGTTCTCAATAGGGGCGGCGATCGGCGTGGTGGCCATCGCCATCCCTGTACTCTCTTCGGTTGGATCTCTCGAAAAAGACAGAGAAGGTGCCGCGGAATTTGACCTCCAGCGCGTCGATCAGTTCCGCCAGGGTATGGCGAGGACGGCCGACTCGGGAGTCGAGACCAATTTCGACACGCAAACGACCCGAGGCCTGGGGTTGATGACGGTATTCGGCGGGGTGCACCTGCTGCTGGCGCCGTTCCCGTGGCAACTGAAGGCCGGCAGTGTCCGGATGGCGTTGACGGCGCCCGAGATGGTCGTGTGGTGGTTTGTGTTTTTCGCCCTGGTGTTGCCCGGGTTGAAGCAGGCGATCCGGGATCGGTTCGGCGATGTCATGCCGCTGCTCTTGTTCCTTTTGCTGCTAAGCGGGATCTACGGCGTGACCTTCGGCAATGTCGGCACCGCATACCGCCAGCGCGCGCAGTTGATGCCCTACCTCTTGATCTTCGCGGCGATCGGGCTGGAGCAGTGGAAGCGGCCCCGGACCTTGAGGGAGAGCCTGGATCACGGATCAACCGAGACCGAGAAGGGCCCTGATGATGGCCCGGCCCGGCCTGCCCCGACCCCGAAGCGTGTCGCGCCCTGGGAGTTATCCCGCGCCGGTTCCAATCCCGCCGATCGTCCCGACACGATCGGGGCCATTTCCAGGCCGCAGTTACCGATGCTACCCCGAGGCAACGAGGCACTCGAAACACAATCCGGATTGAACCACCGACCACACTGAAGAGCACGGAAAAGGGGATGAAGACCGACGGGGAATTGCCGGTAAGTCAGGGACACAAGCGGGTCTCCCCGCTGCGCGTGGGCCCGGCGCCGGTGCTCTCTGCACTGGCAACTGGCAACTCGATCCTCTTTCCGTGAATCTCCGTGCTTTCCGTGGTTCAAGGTCTTTGGTTCAAGGTTTTCGTGCCTTGCGTGGTTCGAGTTCTCAGATTCCGCAGCGGCTTGCCGGAGCAATAGAGTGTCGCACCTGAAATTCGCCGGATGCGTGGTACTGGCGCTATTGCCGTCCTGGCTCAAGGTCCCCCTTTACCGGATGCTGTTCGGCTACCGCATCGGCAGGGGCGTGCGGATCGGCCTCTCGCCGCTCATCGGCATGGGACGGTGCCGGATCGGCGACCACGCTCGCATCGGTTCCTTCAACCTGTTCTACCAGGTTGGTGATCTGGAGATCGGCGACCACGCCCAGATCGGCTTCCTGAACTTCTTCCGGGGGGGGCGGAAGGTCCGGATCGGCGCCTATGCAAGCATCCTCAGGCAGAACGTTTTCAATTCGATCATCCAGCGGGATTTCGTCGACCCGGTCGACCCGGTCCTCGACCTGGGCGCGGGGGCGACGGTCACGTCGGGCCACTGGCTGGACTTCAGCGCCGGCATCGGCATCGGCGACCACACGATCGTCGGCGGGCGGAACTCGTCGTTCTGGACACATAACCGGCAGCGGGGCCGGCCGATCGCGGTGGGCTGCCATTGCTACCTGGGGTCGGAGATCCGGGTCGCGCCGGGCGCGGAGGTGCCCAAGTTCTGCATCGTGGCCCTGGGCTCGGTGCTCGCGGGCCAGTTCTGGCCGCCCCGCTCGCTCATCGGTGGCAACCCGGCGTCGGTGGCCCGTGAGCTCCAGGAGCGCGACCTGGTCCTGATCATCCACAAGACCCGCGACGATATCCCGGATGACCTGGCGCAGATGCACCTGCCCGAAGATCTGCTCGAGATCGCGCGTCAGCCCGACGGAATCATGTACTCTTGCCCGGTGTGAGCGCCTTGTTCACCAACATGTTTAACCACGGAAAGCACGGAGAGACACGGAAAAGGGATGGCTAATCTATGCCGAAGGTTCTTGGAGAATGAGGCTTGAGTTGGCTTGTCCTGACCATTGCCACAATGCTGGCGCGGATTGCCGCGAGCAGGTCGGGTCAGGCGTTGACGACGGCAGACCATTTCCGCTTGGATTTCGGTTGTCCCCTCATCTCCCACGTTCTAAGTGTCTGTCCCACAAGTGGGTTTATGCCGCCTTACGATAGTGGAACTCGGCATCCGTTTCTTTTGGCGCAAGCCGGTTGAGCATCAGGTGGATCATAGCCAACTTGACGAATGCCTCCGACGATCGGACGCTCTTCTCTCGGTCCTTGCTCAACCGACGGCATCTCCCCAGCCACGCGAACGTCCGCTCCACCGTCCACCGAATCGGCAGCAGCACCCAGCCCACTGCATCCTTCGGGCGTTGCACGATGTTCAGCTCCCACGCCGCATTCGTTTCTACCCATTCGTACAGGATGAAATTGTGGTACTTGCTGTCCGCGTACATTCGCTTGACATGGCTCATCGGCTGACCGTCCAGGCGGGCGAACAACTCCGCGGCCGCCTTGGCGTCATCGATACTGGCCGCGGTCACCAGGACGGCCATCAGTAAGCCCATGCTGTCCACGACGATATGGCGTTTCCTACCGTCGACGTTCTTGGCGTTATCCCGGCCCCGCTGCTCGCCGCCCGAGGTGGTGTCGACCGACTGGCTGTCGACGCTCGCCGTGGTCCGGGGCGAGTAGGGCTTCTCCGCCGCGCGGACCTTGCGGCGAAGTAGGTCGTGGATGGTTTCGAGGGTGCCGTTGTGTCGCCACTGGTTGAAGTACCGCCAGACGGTGCTCTTGGGCGGAAAATCCTTGGGGAGGTAACGCCACTGGCAGCCGGTGCGGAGGATGTAGAAGATGGCATCGACGACGTCGCGCAAATCGGTCTTGCGAGGCCGTCCGCCCGGATAGACAGGTAAGTGTGGTTTGATCAAGGACCACTGGAAACCGGTGAGATCGCTGGGGTAGGATACTGTTCGCATGATTGATTCATTCTACCCGTTTCCACCCCTTGTGGGACAGACACTAAGTTCAATGTGGCTGAGTCCGCCTTCTATGACCTCGAACCGGAGGAGTCTGGCATGCTCTCCCCCTTGCCCAGTGAGCGAAGGAGGTCCACGCGTCTCCAGGCTCTGCCGAACCTGGCTGACTTGGAGTGGCGCGATCGTTCGCAAGTGAGGTCGTCACAGGGCAGTATCCTCAATATCAGCGCTCATGGAGCCCTGGTCTCCTCCGACTCATTCCCGGGACTCGGTGAGAGTGTCCTGATCCGGCTCAAGCGGCCTGTCCGATCCGACTGGATCGGTTCAATCGTCGTGCGACACGATCAACAGAAAGAAGTGGGCATAGACTTCATCCT
>Ga0209040_10001711_pt1 | contig 17420 bp, 17 predicted proteins | sample BogFormECP12_OM3_FD_188240 | JGI IMG/M metagenome (GOLD analysis project Ga0209040, IMG submission 188240) | Bog forest soil microbial communities from Calvert Island, British Columbia, Canada - ECP12_OM3 (SPAdes) (version 2) | ecosystem: Environmental > Aquatic > Freshwater > Wetlands > Bog ...
ACGCGTTCGCTCAGCGCGACCGCGCGATAGCCGCCGAAGCGAGAGCGATCGAGCGCGCCGCCGAGTTCGAGGCGGAAGTCAATCGGGACCGGGCGAAAATCGCTATTCTGACCGCGCGGGGAGAAAATTTCGAAGGTCGGGTCGAGGATGCGTCCCGATCGGCGAGGGCCGTCAAACAAAGGGCGGAAAAGGCGCAAGCCGAGATGAAGGCGTCGCTGGAGGCCATGGCGGAGAACGTCCGCCGCCTCGAGGAGCGTTTGCGCGAAGAGCAGGCTCAGAAAGAAAACCTGGCCGAGCGCATGTCCCGCCGGGACGGCGGCCAGGAGGACGGCCGGCGCCGGATCGCGGAGCTCGAGTCTCGCCTTGCGGCGAGCGAGCGAGCCCGCGAGGAGACGCTGCTCGAAAACGGCCGGCAACTGGCGGCGCTCGCCGATCGGGAGGCGGCGCTGAACAGGGCGCTCGAAAACGCCGCCGGCCTGACGGCGCGGCTGAACGCGCTTGAGGCGGGAGCCAAAGTCGAAGACGCTCCGGCCTCACCGCCGGTTGAAGCGCCGGAGGAGGAGTTGCGAGAGGCGCTGCGCGCGGCGCTTTCGGAACGGGACGATGCGCGGCGCGAGATCGAGGCTCTACGGGAAGCCGCGCGGTCCTCCTCATCGGAGGACGCCGCTCTCCGCGCGTCGATCGCGCGTCTCGGCCAGGATGTCGCGCGATTGTTTTTGACGCGCAAGCTGCCCCAGCCCAAAGAGAACGATGTCTCAGCCAATCTTCGCGACGACGCGGAGGGCGGCGATGAAGAAAGGCGCGGCGTCGCCGAGCCGGAAGGACTCGCGCCTTCGCACGCTCCGGAATGAAGCTTTTCCTTTTCATGGGCCTTCAACGCGTCCAAGAGCGCCGGCGCGACAGTTCGAGCGGTTGAGAGGGTTTTCATGCCGGAAGCAGCGGAGACGGCCGTCGAAGCCAAGGAGAAGGACCGGAGGGTCGCCCTCGTCATCGCCATTCTCGCCCTCTTGCTAGCGCTCTCGGAAGCCGGGGCCAAGCGGGCGCAGCACTTCTCAACGGAGAAGAATATCGAAGCGTCCGACCTGTTCAATTTCTACCAGGCGAAGCGAGTTCGCTCCGCGATCGCGGAGACCGCGGCCGCTCTCCTCGAGGCGCAAAAGACCGCCGTCCTTCCGGCAGCCCAGGAGCCGTTCGATAAGCAGATCGGCGCTTTCAAAGCAGCCGTCGCGCGCTTCGAAAAGGACCCGAAGAAGCCTGAGGACAGCCTCGACGCCCTTCAGGAAAGAGCAAACGCCGCTGTGGAGGCGCGAGAGCTCGCCAATCGCAGGCTGGAGAACTTTGAATTCGGCAGCGGCGCCTTGCAGATTGCAATTGTGCTGGCGTCGGCCGCGATCATAACCGGCGCGAGCGCCCTTCTGTGGATGAGCGTGGGGCTTGGCGTCATCGGCGCTGTTCTTGCCGCTCTGGGTTTCCTCGCGCCGGTCGCCCTTCCGCCGCTGGCGTAGGACCACGACGGAGATCCTCTCCGGGCAGCTTGAACCGCGGTCCTAAGTGTGCGCGACTCGCCCACCGCATAACTCCCGGAGAACGCGCAAAAATGTCGACGCAGTCCCTGCGCGAGGCGGCCGGCGCCTCCAAGGCTTGGCCGTTCGAAGAAGCGCGAAAGCTCATCGCGCGCTTGGGTCGCGCCCCGAAGAAAGAAGTCATATTCGAGACCGGATACGGACCGTCGGGTCTGCCGCATATCGGCACGTTCGGCGAGGTCGCTCGCACGACGATGGTTCGGCACGCGTTTCGCGTCCTGACCGAGAATTCGGTCAAGACCCGGCTCATCGCGTTTTCGGACGACATGGACGGCTTACGGAAAGCGCCCGACAACATCCCCAACCGGGAGATGGTCCTCAAGCACTTGGGTAAGCCCTTGACCCAGGTGCCGGATCCCTTCGGCGAATACGAGAGCTTCGCCGCCCACAATAACGCGCGCCTGCGCGCCTTTCTCGACCGCTTCGGCTTCGATTACGAGTTCATATCTTCAACCGAGGCCTATACGTCCGGGCGGTTCGACGAGGCGCTGCTCAGGATGCTGCAGCGGTTCGACGAGGTGCAGAAAATCATGCTGCCGTCGTTGCGCGAGGAGCGCGCGGCGACCTATTCGCCGTTCCTGCCCATTCATCCGCGCACTGGAGTCGTCATGCAGACGCCGGTCATCGGCCATGACGCAGAAGCCGGGACGATCTGCTGGCGCGATCCGGAAACGGGCGAGGAGTTCGAGACGCCGGTCACCGGCGGCCACTGCAAGCTGCAGTGGAAACCGGACTGGGCGATGCGCTGGTACGCGCTCGGGGTCGATTACGAAATGGCGGGCAAGGACCTCATCGAATCGGTCAGGCTGTCGTCGCGTATCGTGCGGGCGCTTGGAGGCGAGGCTCCGGCCGGCTTCAACTACGAGCTGTTTCTCGATGAGCACGGGCAGAAAATCTCGAAGTCGAAGGGGAACGGCCTCACGATCGAGGAGTGGCTCACCTACGCCGATCCCGAGAGTCTGTCGCTGTTCATGTTCCAGAAGCCGACCGCGGCCAAGCGGCTTTATTTCGACGTCATCCCGCGCGCGGTCGACGACTATCTCGGATTCCTGGACGCCTATCCGAATCAGCCGTGGAAGGAGCGGCTCGGCAATCCGGTCTGGCACATCCATTCTGGCGCGCCGCCCGAGCCGGAGACACTGACGCCCGGGCGCGAGGCGCCGACCACGGCGTCATTCGCCATGCTCCTCAACCTCGCAGCGGTGGCGAACAGCGGCAATCCTTCTGTGCTTTGGGGCTTTCTGCGCCGCTACGCCCCGACGGCCTCGCCCGAGAACCATCCGCGGCTCAACCGGCTCGTCCATTATGCCGTCGCCTACTTCCGCGATTTCGTTGCGTCCCAGAAGCGCTATCGGGCGCCGGACGAGGTCGAACGTGACGCCCTCAGGCGAGTCTCCGCAAAACTGGCGGAGCTTCCAGCGGGGGCGAGCGGGGAGGCGATTCAGCACACGCTCTATGACGTCGCCCGGCCAATTCCGCGATACCAGGATTTCTCCGCCAAGGGCGCGACTCACGGGAGACCCGGCGTCTCGAACGATTTCTTCAGCATGCTTTATGCCGTGCTTCTCGGCGAAGAGCGCGGTCCTCGCATGGGATCGTTTATCGCGATTTACGGGATCGAGCAGACGCGAGCGCTCATTGACAAGGCGTTGGCGGGTGAGCTCGTTGCGGCGGCCTAGGCAAGACGGCGGTCATCCGCGCCAGAGAAGCCCTGCGCTGCTTCTTGCCTTTGCTCGAGACCGGCCCCCTGGCTCTCGGGATGCGGCCAAGCCTTGGCAAAACGCAGCCAGATGGCGCCTTCGCCGAGCGCGTTCATCACATGATCGAAATGCAGCGTCGCCTCGAGCGGCGAGATGAGCAGCCCGCGGGGAGGCCGAGGCTCGACCCGAATCGTCTTTGAGGCCAAGATCGGGCCATATCGCTCTGGGTGGTCGTCGAACGCCAACGAACGCTGCCGGCCGCCCATCAGCTCGCCGTAGACCTCGACGAGAATTTCGGCGTCGAGCAGCGCGCCATGTTTTGTGCGCCGCGTTCGATCGATTCTGTATCGGTCGCACAACGCGTCGAGGCTATTTGCCATTCCCGGATGCTTCGAGCGCGCGAGTGCAAGAGTATCGACGACGCGTTGCGCGCCGATCGGTTCGCGCCCAAGCCTTTCGAGCTCTTCGTTCACAAACGCCATATCGAATTCAGCATTGTGAATCACGAGCGGGGCGTCGCCGATGAACGTTAGGAATTCATCGACAATCTCGGCGAAGGTCGGTTTGTCTCTGAGAAACTCAAACGTGTGTCCGTGCACGCGCTGCGCGTCCTCCGGCACGTCGCGCTCGGGATTGACGAGCTTGTGAAAGACCTTTCCGGTCGCCATTTGGTGGGCGATTTCGATGGCGCCGATCTCCAGCACGCGATGGCCGTCGCCGGGGCTGAGGCCGGTTGTTTCCGTGTCCAAAACGATTTCACGCATGGCGTTGCTTGCGTCCCTCCAGGCTTGCCACGGCGCGGATGAATTGGCTCACCTGAGCCTCGGTCCGCTCGAATGCGCCGCTCGTATCTATGACGAAATGCGCACGCCGACGCTTGCCTTCGTCCGAGAGCTGGCGCGAAAGAAATGCTTCAAGCCTGGCTGCGGTCATACCTTCGCGTCCCAGCGCTCTCGCGCTCTGGACTTGCGCCGGCGCGCTGACCACGACGACGAGGTCCATCTCGCTTTGCGCCCCCGTTTCAAACAGCAGGGGCACGTCCACAACCACAAGCCGCCGGCCCGCGGCGATGGCGCTGTCGGTGAATTGGCCGCGCGCCTCTTTCACCGCCGGATGAATGAGCTCCTCAAGCCGTTTCAGGGCGTCAGGATCGTTGAGGACGCGCTGGGACAGTTCCTCGCGGTCGATCTGCCCTTCCCTCAGAACGCCGGGAAAAAGTTCCTCGACGGCGCTTGCGGTCGGGCCTGAATAGATGGCCCGAACGGCGGCGTCCGCATCGAAGACCGGTGCGCCCAGTTTTGCGAACATCGCCCCCACTGTGGTCTTTCCCATCGCGATCGAGCCGGTCAGGCCCACGACGATCATAGCGCCAGCAGCCCTTGGCCGCGCAGCCACGCCAGGAGCTTGAGCATCGGAAGGCCGACAATTGTCCAATGGTCGCCATCGACCCGCTCGAACAGGTGCATGCCGACGCCCTCGATCTGATAAGCGCCGACGCTGGACAGGGCGGCGGATCCGACAAAGTCGAGATAGCGCGCGATTTCGTCCCGGCTCAGCGTCCGCATTGTCAGGCGCGCCTCGTCCGAGTCGGTCGCCTGCGTCTGGCCGGCGAGAGCAACGCTGAACGCCGAGGTCAGCCGATGGGCTTGGTCCGAAAGCGCGGTCAGCGTCTCCGCGGCCTCGGCGAGATTGGACGGCTTGTGCAGAAGCTGTGGACCGAGCGTCAGGGTCTGGTCGGCCCCGACGCAATATGCGTCCGGACGAACCGCGCTCGCCGCGAGCGCCTTCGCTTGCGCGAGAGCAGAGGCCAGACCCTCGAGCGGCTCGCCGCGTGCGAGATACTGTTCCTCAAACGCTCTTTCATCGATGTCGGCGGGAACGACCTCAGCAGGCAAGCCGGCCGACGCCAGCATTGCCAGGCGCGCCGCGCTCCGCGACGCCAACACCAGAGGACTCGTTCCGATCCAAACGGACTTTGTTGCGCAAGCGCCGGGAGCGTCCATGCCGCTCAGCCCTCAGCGATGAACTTGAGCCGGTGCGCGCGGTAGAGATCGAGAACCGCCGCCGCCGTTTCCTCGATGGATCGCCGCGTCACGTCGATCACGGGCCAGCTTCGCTCGGCAAACAAACGGCGCGACGCCGCAACCTCCTCAGCTACCGATGCCTTGTCGACATATTCGGTCTGCGCGTCGGCGTTCAGCGACAAGAGCCGGTTCTGGCGGATTTGCACGATCCTTTCCGCCGACGCAACTAGACCGACAATGAGAGGACGATGCAGATCGAGGAGCCGGCGCGGCAATGTCGCGTGCGGGACAAGCGGGATATTGGCCGTCTTGTAGCCGCGGTTGGCGAGATAGATGCTGGTCGGGGTCTTCGAGGTGCGGCTCACGCCGACCAAGACAATGTCAGCAGTGTCGAGGTTTTCCGGCAGTTGCCCGTCGTCGCTCATCATGGCGAAGTTGAGCGCGTCGATACGCTTGAAATAGTCGGCGTTGAGCATGTGCTGCGCGCCGGCGCGTGGCGTCGCGCTTTGTCCAAGATAGGACTTGAAAAGGTTGAGGATCGGACCGAGGACGGAAAGGCATGGCGACCCCGACGCCTGACAGCTCTCCTCGAGCCGGCGCGACAGGTCGGAGTCGACGAGCGTGAAGAGAACGATGCCGGGCGCGTTTTCAATTTCATTGACAATCCGCTCGAGCTGGGCCGGCGTGCGTACAAGCGGATAGACGTGCTCGATCGAGGCGACGCCTTGATACTGCGCGGCCGCCGCTCGCGACGCAGCGATCAGGGTCTCTCCCGTCGAGTCGGACACGAGATGGAGATGGAAGTAGCTCCGCCCCAACCGGCGCTCCTTGAGGATCACGATTCTCCGCTTATAGCTTGCTCACAGATGTGTGGACAGCGGTGGAAGGATGCGTTCCCCAAGGACGCTGCCCAGCGTTTGGATTTGTAGCTCCTCGGAACCGTCCACAGGATCAGAGCAGGGGAAAACTCGATGCCCTCGAGAGCTTGCCGGTGAAGTCTGGGAACAACCTCTGACGGCCGATGCAGTCGTTAATGAAAGGTTAACCGAATCAGGGAGTTCGATTTGAGCTGCGGTTTTCGACGATATGCGTCCTCTCGTCCATGTCGGCGCTCCGCTCTGGACAAGAGCGAATGATCGAAAGGCGGCCTCAATAAATAAACAAAAATCTTTAAATCAATTTCATTTCTGTCGCATCCAATTGCGTGCGACGAAGCAGGCGACCATAATGGCCGAGTCTCTCGACGAGGCTCCGAAATAGCCGGAGATGGAAACGCTGCTGTGGGTCAAGGCTGTTCATATCATCGCCGTCATCGCGTGGATGGCGGGAATGCTCTATTTGCCGAGGCTGTTCGTATATCATGCTGCCGCGCCGCCCAAATCCGCAATATCGGAAACGTTCAAAGTGATGGAGCGGCGGCTTTTGAAGGCGATCATCAATCCGTCGATGATCGTGGTCTTCCTGACCGGCTTCCTGCTCGCCTACTTGACCGGTTACTGGCAGTCGGCGTGGCTGCAGGCAAAGTTCGTCCTTGTGCTTGGCTTGGCGGGACTACATGGCTACTTCGCCCGGTGGCTCCGCGATTTCGCCACCGACGCCAACACGAAACCTGCGCGCTTTTTTCGGTTTGTCAACGAAGCACCGACCCTGCTTATGATCGTGATTGTCATTCTTGCGGTTCTCAAGCCTTGAAACTCGCAAGACCCCGGTTGAAAGAACCGGCGAAAGTCGCTATCTCAGGAGCGCCTGCCGCCTAATGCGCCCGTGGCTTTGTGTCGCCAGACACACTCCAGGCCAAGGGACGATGGCCGAAAGCCATCCCTCAACGTAAGCGGCTTTCCGTAAAAGAGTACGGCTGCTAAGCAAGCTCAGCCCAAAGTTTCATGTAAAGGACCGCCCTATGGGGGAACTAAAACTTAAGGAATTAAAACAAAAATCACCAACAGAATTGCTAGCTTTCGCCGAGGAAAACGACGTAGAAAATGCGTCAACCATGCGAAAGCAAGAGCTGATGTTCGGAATACTTAAGCAGCTGGCGAGCGTCGAGGTACAAATCATCGGCGAGGGCGTCGTCGAGATCTTGCAGGATGGTTTTGCCTTCCTGCGATCGGCCGACGCGAATTACCTGCCCGGGCCCGACGACATTTATGTGTCGCCCTCGCAAATCAGGCGTCTGGGATTGCGGACCGGCGACACGGTCGAGGGCGTCATTCGTAGCCCGAAGGAAGGCGAGCGATACTTTGCGCTGCTCAAGTGCAACGCGATCAACTTCGAAGACCCCGAGAAGACGCGCCACAAGGTGCACTTCGACAATTTGACGCCGCTCTACCCGAATGAGCGGCTCCGTCTCGAAGTCGAGGACCCCACGCGCAAGGATCTGTCGTCGCGGGTCATCGACATCGTCTCGCCGATCGGCAAGGGCCAGCGCGCGCTCATCGTGGCACCCCCGCGGACCGGCAAGACGGTGCTCCTGCAGAACATCGCGCAGTCTATCACCGCGAATCACCCCGAGTGCTATCTCATCGTGCTTCTGATCGACGAGCGCCCGGAGGAGGTCACCGACATGCAGCGCTCGGTGAAGGGCGAGGTCGTGTCCTCGACCTTTGACGAGCCGGCCGTGCGGCACGTTCAGGTCGCTGAGATGGTGATCGAGAAAGCCAAGCGGCTCGTCGAGCACGGCCGGGACGTTCTGATTCTGCTCGATTCGATCACCCGCTTGGGCCGGGCCTACAACACGGTCGTGCCGTCTTCGGGCAAGGTGCTGACCGGCGGCGTCGACGCGAATGCGCTTCAGCGGCCGAAGCGTTTCTTCGGCGCGGCGCGAAACATCGAGGAAGGCGGCTCGCTGACGATCATCGCCACCGCGCTCATCGACACCGGCTCGCGCATGGACGAAGTCATTTTTGAAGAGTTCAAGGGCACCGGCAACTCGGAAATCATCCTTGACCGCAAGGTCGCCGACAAGCGCACCTTCCCGGCAATGGACATCACGCGCTCGGGCACCCGCAAGGAAGAGCTCCTCGTTCCGCCGGACATCTTGAAGAAAATGTACGTTTTGCGCCGCATCCTCAATCCTATGGGAACCGTGGACGCGATCGAGTTTCTGCTTGGGAAGTTCCGGGAGACGAAGACCAACGCCAATTTCTTCGAGTCGATGAACACCTAAGCGATCGGCGGCGGGGACGCGCGAAGCCGGTGGAGAAGACTGAGAAACCAACCATCGCCGATCTTCGCGCCGAAATCGATCGCATCGATGCGGCGATGCATGAGCTATTGATCGAGCGCGGCCGCGTCATTGATCGCCTCATCGAGATCAAAGCGCGGCAAGGCGGCGGCTCCGCGTTCCGTCCTGCGCGCGAGGCCTCGATGATGCGCGCCCTTGTCGAGCGGCATCGCGGACTCTTGCCGCTGGATACGGTCGAGAGCATCTGGCGAGTCATCATCTCCACCTTCACCTACGTCCAGGCCCCCTACAGCGTCCACGTGGACGTATCGCGCGGCGACGCCGCGATGCGCGATACGGCGCGTTTTCACTTCGGCTTCACTGTCCCCTGCGTGCCGCATTTGTGCGCCGGGGAAGTCATTGCGGCGGTGCAAAAGTCGACTGGCGATCTGGGCCTGTTGGCGCTCGCCGCTCCCCTCGACGGCGGCGCATGGTGGACGAAACTCAAGCCGCGCGGGGCGCCGAAAGCCATCGCGCGGCTGCCGTTCGTGGAGCGGCCGAATCACCCCGCCGCTATGCCGGTCTTCGTCATCTCGAAGCCTTTGGCGGACGGGGCAGCCCGAGACGTCGTTCTTGAGGCTGTTGCGGTTGACCGGTGGCGGCCGGATTTTCCGCATGCGCTGATGACGGCGAGCGCGGAAATTATTGGCTCCGCGGCCGATGGGGTCGGGCTCTCCCTTCTGATAGCCCGGCCTGGCGAGAGAGAGCCAAACGCGATCACGTCGGTCATTCGGGCCGCCGGGGGCGCCGACGTCCGCAGCGCAGAGATCGGCGCGCACGCGCGCCGCTTTGACGCCGGCTCGTTGCGCCAGGCCGCGCCTTAGCGCTATTGAGCGCCCATGCGCAACACCGTCCACGTCCGACCGCGCCCCCGGCCCGAGATCATGGCCATCGACGTCTACGTGCCCGGCAAGAGCCGGGTCGCGGGCGTCGCCAACGCGCACAAGCTCTCCTCCAACGAATCGGCGCTTGGGCCTTCGCCGAAGGCGGTGGAGGCGTTCTTGAGAAGCGCGGGCGAGCTTTCGCTCTATCCTGACGGGTCGGCCGTGGCTCTGCGCGAAGCCATCGGCCATCGCTTCGGACTCGAGACGTCGCGCGTCATCTGCGGGAACGGGTCGGACGAACTGCTGGCGTTGCTGGCGCACGCTTTCCTGCAGCCAGGGGACGAAGGGCTTTACAGCGAATATGGCTTTCTGGAGTACCCGATCTCGATTCGCGCCGCCGGCGGGGTTCCCGTCGCGGCGAATGAGATCGATCGGACGGCGAATGTCGACGCGATGCTGGAGCGGATAAGCGCGCGGACGAAGATCGTTTACCTCGCAAATCCCAACAATCCGACCGGCACTTACCTTCCGTTCTCCGAGCTAAAGAGGCTGCAGGCCGGGCTGCCTTTGGATAGCCTTTTTGTGATCGACGCCGCTTACGCGGAATATGTCGCCCAAAACGACTACGCCGCCGGAATCGAGCTCGCGTCGACTTGCGAGAATGTCGTCATGACGCGGACGTTCTCGAAGATCCATGGCCTCGCCAGCTTGCGCTTGGGCTGGGCGTATGCGCCTGAGCCGATCATCGACGCGGTCAACCGAATCCGCGGACCCTTCAACATCAACGGACCGGCTTTGGCCGCGGGCGTCGCCAGCCTGGCGGACTCCGCTCATATCGAGAGGTCGCTCGACCACAATCGTCGCTGGCTGCCATGGCTCTGCGAGGCGATACGGGACTTGGGAATAGGGGTGACGCCGAGCGTGACGAACTTCCTTCTGCTTGATTTCGACGAGAGTGGAACGACGGCTAGGAAAGCCGACGCGTTCTTGAGTTCGCGTGGATTTATCCTGCGCGCGATGAGCGCGTATGGACTGCCGAATTGCCTTCGCATGACTGTCGGCGACGAAGGGGCGAACACGAGCGTCGTCGCCGCGCTGACGGAGTTCATGAGCGACAGGAATGGTTGAGTGGCTGGGGGCGCCGCTCGAGGAGCCGATCTTCGACGAGTTGGCGATCATTGGGGTGGGCCTGATCGGATCGTCGCTCGCGCGCGCGGTGCGGAAGCGGCATGGCGCGCGCCGGATCGTCCTGAGCGACCACTCGTCGGAGACGCTCGCGCGAGCAGAGGCCCTGAAGCTCGGCGACTTGGCGACGAAGGACGTCGCCAAGGCGGTGGAGGCGGCCGATTGCGTCGTGCTGTGCGCGCCGGTGGGAGCAACCGAAAAGATTGGGCGCGCCATGCGTTCAGCGCTCAAGCCTGACGCAATCGTCACCGATGTCGGATCGGTGAAAGGGGCGGTGATCGCCACGCTTGCGCAGCTCTTGCCGTCTTACGCGCATCTGGTGCCGGCCCATCCGGTCGCCGGGACGGAGCAATCCGGTCCGGACGCTGGCTTCGCCGGGCTTTTCGTCAATCGATGGTGCATCCTGACCCCGCCCAGCGGCGCCGACGAGGGCGCCATCCAAAAAGTGCGGGCGCTCTGGGAGGCGGTCGGGTCCAACGTCGAAGTCATGAGCGCCGAGCACCACGACCTTGTGCTCGCGATCACGAGCCACGTGCCTCATCTGATCGCATACAACATCGTGGGGACTGCCGCCGACCTCGAGGAGGTGACGCAATCGGAGGTGATCAAGTTTTCCGCCGGAGGCTTCCGCGATTTCACAAGAATCGCCGCTTCGGACCCGACGATGTGGCGGGACGTGTTTCTGCACAACAAAGACGCCGTGCTGGAGATGCTCGGCCGGTTCAACGAAGATCTCACGGCGCTGCAGCGGATGATCCGGAGGGAGGATAGCGACGGCCTGTTCGCGCTATTCACGCGCACGCGCGCCATCCGGCTCGGGATCGTGGCTCAGGGCCAGGAGACGGCGGCTCCCGATTTCGGGCGGCCGCGCGCCGATGGAAATGGGCAGAGCTAACGAAGATCTCTGGGTGTTTGGATACGGGTCGCTCATCTGGCGTCCCGGCTTTCCCTATGCAGGCCGATGCCCGGCGCTCTTGCGCGGCTGGCGAAGAAGCCTCTGCGTCTATTCGCATGTCTATAGAGGAACGCCTGAGCGTCCAGGCCTTGTGCTCGGACTCGATCGGGGCGGGGCGTGTCTGGGTATGGCGTTTCGGGTCGACGCCGCCAACCGCGAGTCCGTCATCCGGTATCTGCGCGCGCGCGAACAGGTGACAGCGGTCTATCTGGAGCGGATTGCGCCGATCATCCTCGAATCGGGCGAGCGCGTACTGGCGCTGACCTATGTCGCGGATCGCCAGCATCCCCAATATGCGGGGCGCCTTGAGCGCAGCAGAATGCTCGGAATCGTGCAGAGCGGCAGCGGCCGATCTGGTCGGAACGCCGCTTATGTGACGGAGACTTGCCGCCACCTGCTCGAAATGGGAGTGAGGGACCGCGACTTGGAATGGCTCACAGCCCAGCTAAACCAACTTTACAAAGTCGAACCTGAGGCGGTTCCGAGCGGTAGCTTCTAGCTAGCGCGCCGCTATTTCGCCCGGTTGCTTATTGCGCCCGCCGTCACAACAGCCGCCAGCGTGGAATCCCGCGTAATCGCTTCCGCGTCGAGGATGGCGCAGGCCGATTCGATAGCGTCCTCGAGCCGGCGCATGAACGCGGCTCGCCCTAGCCCGGATGGGATTGGGCGAAGAAACTCGATGACCGCGATCCCGGGGCGACGGGTCAGGCTTCGGCGTTTCCAGAAGAGACCGGTGTTGAGCGCGACCGGGAGGCACGGCGCCTTCCCTTCTGCGTATAGAGCCGCGACGCCGCTTTTGTAATCCGGAGGCGCGCCAGGAGGTCGTCGGGTTCCTTCCGGGTAGATGATGACCTTCCGTCCGGCCGCGAGCACGGGCTTGGTCGCCGACACGACGCGCCGAAGCGCCTTGAGGCCTTGCTCTCGATCGATGGCGATCTGTTTCGAGACGACGAGATAGAGGCCGAACAGCGGGACGAACGTCAACTCGCGTTTCAGAATGATTGTGAAATCCGGCGTGTGCCGCAGAAGCGCGAAGGTCTCCAGGAAGGATTGGTGCTTCACCGCGACCAGAGCGCCCCCGGGCGGAATGTTGTCCACGCCCCGAAAATCGACCCGCAAGCCGCAGATCAAATCCAGCAACCAGAGCGATACTGAGCCCCACAGACGCGCCAACGCGAGGACGCTGCGCCGTCCGAACAAAAGCGTCGGCAGTCCGGCGATCATCAAGAAGATCGTGAACAGATAGAAGAGCGCGTTGAACAAGAGGGAGCGTGCGATCAACATGAAGGGTTCAGACGCTCGATTGGCTCATTGCAATTTCTGCAGGTCTTTAAGGACGATGGATCGCGACAGATAGCCGGTCAGCAGCGACACAGCCGCGCCGACGGCGGCCAGCGCGACATATCCGACGCCGTCCAGAGAGAACGCTCCGAACATGGCCGCGATCTCGTCGCCCCCGGGCGAATTGGCCCACCACGAGGAGAGGGCCGCCGCGCCCAGAAAGAAGGCGAAGGCGGCTGATACGCCGATTAGGGCGCCGCGGAACCCGAGGCGGCGAAAGTGCGCCTGAAACTCGTTTGCAATGAACGCATCGGCGGCACCGACGAAATGAAGGATCTCGACAATTTCCTTGCTGCCCGCCATGGCTCCCCTGGTCGCAAATCCAATCGCCGTTGCAAGCGCGACGATCACGAGCGCAAACAGCGCAGTCGCCAAAGCGACGATCGCCCTGGCCATCATGCCGAGTCTCGCCGCCCAAATGCGGTGGTCGTCCAGGCTGGCCTCGGGTGCGTCGCGAGCCAGAGCTTCTCGAAGCCGCGCGAGGTTTTCGGCGCTTGACTCCCTCATGCGCACCACAATGATCCGCGGGACCGGCAACAACGAGAAATCGAGTCCCGCTCCGAGCCACGGCTCCAGCAGGCGCTCCGAATCGGTTTTTGAATACGGCCGAGCGCTTGCGACGCCAGGCGCCTGCGCCGCAACCGTCGCCGCCTTCGCAACGAGGGTTTCGATGTCGTCGTTCGTGAGCGGTTTTACCTGAATGGTCACCTCCCGGAGCACGTCTGATCGCCACTCTTGCGAGGCCTTCGCCACAAGTAGGGCCGCTCCGGCGGTGAGGCAGGCAAGAAAGGTCATGATCGCGACAACCACGACCAGCGCTCGCCCAGCGACGGAGTTCGCGGGTATCAGCGGAACATTCCTGCTGAAAGCGGGCAACGCGTTCTTGGCGCGCGGTATTTCGGCGACGATCTCGATCATCAGGAGACGCCGTCATAAATCGTGACCCTGCCGTCGCCAACGACGAGGCGGCGCGCGAAGCTAAACTGATCCATCAGGTGCAGATCGTGAGTCGCAATGACGACTGCGGTCCCCAGCCGATGGAGCTCGACGAACAGGCGAAGCAACCGTCGCGCGAGACCGGGATCGACGTTTCCCGTTGGCTCATCCGCAAGCAGAAGCTCCGGACGGACAATGAGCGCGCGGGCGATGGCGGCGCGCTGTTTTTCCCCGCCGGAAAGGACGGTCGGAGAGGCGGCCATTCGATCTCCCAAACCAACCCACTTGAGCAGCTCTATGACCTCGGTGCGGTAGGTCCCCTCCCCCCGGCCCGTGGCGCGCAGCGGAAGCGCCACGTTCTCATAAGTCGTCAGGTGGTCGAGCAGCCGAAAATCTTGGAACACCATCCCAATGCGCCTGCGCAGCGCTGTGAGTTCGTCATTGCGCAGCTCGGCGGAATTTTGGCCAAAGATGCGAATGGTTCCGCGGGTTGGCCGCAGCGAGAGCAGCATCAGCCTTAGAAGAGTCGTTTTGCCCGCGCCGGAAGGCCCGGTAAGAAATTGAAAGCTCCGCGGGGCGATGGAGAAGTTGAGGTCGCGCACAATCTCCGGTCCGATGCCGTATCTCAACCCCACGTTTTCAAATTGCAGCAATTGCGATCACCGAGCGCGGCGCTAGCTGGTCGGGGGATTTACCGCCGATTCAGTCGAATCGCCAGTCAACGAATTGGCCCTAGAGCAGACCCAGCGCTAAGAGATGGACATGGTATTGCGTTAAGGAAACAGTGCTCCGTAAGAGAGCGCGGGTCTGAGGCGAGCGGATGAGCGGCGACAGGAAAGTGAAGGTCCTCTACGACGAGAAGGCGATCGCCGAGCGGACCCAGGCGCTCGCCGACGAAATCGCTGCGGCGAAACTCAAGGATCTCCTTGTCGTCGCCATACTCAAGGGCTCGTTCATGTTCGCGGCGGACCTGCTGCGGGCCCTGCATAGGGCGGGTCTGGAGCCGCAAGTCGAGTTTTTTCACCTCTCGAGCTATCTGGAAGGCGTCGTTTCCAGCGGGACCGTGAAGATTCTGCGGGACATCGAATCGTCAGTGCGAGACCGGGACGTGCTGCTCGTGGACGACATATTGGAATCTGGCCGGACGTTGGCCTTTGCGAAGGACCTGCTCGCGGCCAGGGGCGCGCGGCGCGTGCTTGTTTGCACGATGTTGGAGAAACCCGGCAAACGAGCGGTCGCGATCGACGCGGACTTTGTCGGATTCGTATGCCCCGACGTTTTCGTGGTGGGCTACGGCATGGATGTCGCTCACTCCTACAGGGAGCTGCCGTTCATCGGCCGGGTCGTGACCGCGGCGGACGCGGCCCAATAGGCGCGTGACCGTGTTTGAAAGCCGATTTCAATCGTTTTCCGACCAAGGCGGTCCAACCCACGCGGCGTCGCGCGCCGCTCTTTTGCGCGGAGAGCTCGAACGTGCGGGTCTCAAGGGGTTTATCGTTCCCAGAGCCGACGAACACCAAAACGAATATGTCCCGCCCAGCGAGGAACGGCTTATGTGGCTGACAGGGTTCTCGGGGTCGGCAGGCGCAGCAATTGTGCTCAAGGAGCAGGGGGCGCTGTTCGTGGACGGCCGCTACACAGAGCAGGCGGCGGCTCAGACGGACCCATCGGTTTTCGAGATTCGTCACCTGGTCGAAGATCCGCCAAGCGCCTGGCTGGAGAGAAACCTGAGGCGGGGCGACAAGCTTGGGTATGACCCGCGCCTTCACGCCCCCGATGCCGTGTCTCGCTTCGCGGCCGCCTGCAGCAAAGCTGCAGCCGAGCTTGTCGCCGTGGCTGAGAATCCGATCGATAAATTGTGGGCCGACCGGCCGGCGCCGCCGCTCGGTCCGGTTGTCCCGCATAAGCTTCGCTTCGCGGGCGAAGCCGCCTCGGACAAGATGGAACGCGTCCGGGAGAGATTGGCGGGCGTAGACGGCCTTCTGATCAGCGACCCGCATAACCTTGCCTGGCTGTTTAACATCCGCGGGTCTGACGTCGCCCATACGCCGTTGCCGCTCGGCTTCGCCTTTGTGCCGCGCAAGGGCAGTCCGGTCGTGTTTCTCGATGCCCGGAAGCTGTCCAACTCCATGCGCGACACCCTCATGGAATTGGCCGAGCTTTATGAGCCCGGGGCGCTGCAAGCGTTCCTAAGGGAGCTTGGGCGGAAGGGATCGCACGTCCTGTTCGACGCGGCGACCGCGGGAGCCGTGCTCACGCAGACGCTGGAGCGGGAAGGCGGCAAGGCTGAGGTCGGCCCTGATCCGATCACGCTCATGAAGGCGACCAAGAACAAAGCCGAACTGGCGGGCGCGCGGGCGGCGCATGAACGTGACGGCCCGGCCATGGCGCGGTTCCTCGCGTGGTTCGACAACGAGTCGCCGAGGGGAAAGCTTACAGAGATCGACGCCGCCGCGGCGCTAGAGACATTTCGACGTGAAACCGGCCTTTTGAAGGATATCTCGTTTCCGACGATCTCGGCGGCCGGCCCGCACGCGGCGCTGCCTCACTACCGGGTCAGCGAAGCTTCGAACCGCAAGATCGAAAAAGGCGTTTTCCTCATCGACAGCGGAGCTCAGTACGAGGACGGCACGACCGACGTCACTCGGACCATCGCCGTCGGCAGGCCGACGTCGGTCATGCGCGACCGATTCACGCGCGTCTTGAAGGGACACATCGCGCTCGCCGAAGCGGTCTTCCCGGCTGGAACGACCGGCGCGCAGATTGATGCGCTCGCGCGCACTTACTTGTGGCGCGCCGGCCTCGACTTCGACCACGGCACGGGGCACGGCGTCGGCTCTTACCTGTCGGTGCATGAGGGGCCGCAAAGGATTTCCAAAACCGGAACGGTTGCGCTCGCCCAGGGCATGATCGTCTCCAACGAGCCTGGATACTATTTTCCCGGCGCGTTCGGCATTCGGATCGAGAACCTCGTCGCGGTGACGAAGCGCGAGATCGCGGGCGCAGAAAGGCAAATGCTGGCGTTTGAAACGCTGACCCTGGCGCCGATCGACTTGCGCCTCATCGACCTGAAGCTGATGACCGCAAATGAGATCAAGTGGCTCAACGCCTACCACGCCCGCGTTCGCAAAACTGTGTCGCCGTTGGTCGATCCGGGGACGCGGCGCTGGCTGGTGAATGCAACACGGCGGCTTGATTTGACAGGAGAGTAAAGGCTGCTTCCAGAGAACCATGCCTCCGTGATAAGCGGCAGGCGCGCGCCCGTAGCTCAACTGGACAGAGCATCGGTCTTCGGAACCGAGGGTTGGGAGTTCGAACCTCTCCGGGCGCGCCAGCCTCTTCCCGATTGCGTCCACGCAAACTGCGCGTAGATCAAATCGGCGCCCACGCCGCCGCCGCCGTTGCAGGGGTTTCCTCCGCTCGCTTCGCCTCAATGGCGGCCATGGCCGCGCGCAGCACGTCGGTCACGCCCCGCCCTGTCGCGGTCGAAAGTATAATCGGCTTCGCACACGTCCCTGCCGAGGCGGTCGGCCCATGAGAGCGCCCCGCCCGCTTCAGGCGATCGACCTGCTTCTTAAGCCAATCATCATCGACCGCGTCCGCCTTCGACAAGGCCAGGATTTCCGGCTTGTCGGCGAGGCGGGCGTCG
>Ga0209040_10001715_pt1 | contig 17363 bp, 18 predicted proteins | sample BogFormECP12_OM3_FD_188240 | JGI IMG/M metagenome (GOLD analysis project Ga0209040, IMG submission 188240) | Bog forest soil microbial communities from Calvert Island, British Columbia, Canada - ECP12_OM3 (SPAdes) (version 2) | ecosystem: Environmental > Aquatic > Freshwater > Wetlands > Bog ...
CCGAACCCGTCACAGGCCGACATCAGCCGTCACAGCAAGCTCAGGCGCAAGAGCGGTTACCACCTACCCCACCAGGCGCGTTCGACACCAGCCACCTAGACGTTGAACAGCCGTCGTAGCTCCGTGAGCCACGGTACGGCCAGCGCCATGGTGGGCACCACAAACACGGCTACCGCAGCCAGATACGCAGCGGCTGACAGCACCAGACTGTTGCCACGCCCGGACAGCCGGCGTACCCGCAGCACCGTGCTGGGACCCGCGGCGGCCAGCGCGCCCGACGGCGCCCGCCCGGACGCGCAGGCAACCAACGCCCGGGCCAGAGGAGTTCGCCCTGTAGCGCGCACCGCAGCGTCGTCGGCCAATAGCTCGACGAGCAGTCGCACCGCGCGCAGCGCGTTGGCGCTGCGGACGAGCCGCGGAAAAGCGGCGTGCACTGCGGTGAACGCTTCCAGGACCAGGTCGTGGCGGGCGCGCAGATGAGCTCGCTCGTGGGTGAGGATGGCCGCGACTTCAGCGTCGGTGAGCGTGTTGAGGGTTCCTTCGCTGACAACAACCCGGCTGCGCATACCGGGCAGACAGTAGGCGAGCGGTTCCGGAACGTCCAAGATACGCAGGGCGCGCGTCCGGGCACACGGCTGGGCGAGGGCCGCATCGTGTCCGACCCCGACCAGATCGACCACCATGCGGTGATGCGCCCGCCGTCGCCGATTGGCGATGGCCACCCGCACGCCGGCGATCATCAGCCGGGCACCGACCAGCACCGTCAGCGCCAAGACCGCGATGTATGCCGTCCACAGCGGCCAACCGAGCCGGCCGGCGGCGCCGATGATGCTGGCGGTGGGCCGACCATCAGGGCCGGGCATGAGCACCCGGGTGGCGATCGCGATGCCGGCGCTGAATGCCGAAAGCACTGCGGCCAGCGCGATGGACTGCCACAACACCATCGCGGCGCGGGGGGCGCGCAATGGCCACGTCGCTCGTGCCAGTAAGGCCGGTGCCGGACCGGCCAGCAGCACCGCCAGGACGGTGAAGGCCAGCGCGGACACGCTGCTAGTCTCCCTCAGTCCTCCGCCGTCACGCCAGTGGACGGTGTACAACGTTGGGGTGTAGAACGTTGGTTTATTCCAACTCGGCGAGTGCACGCCGGAGTGCGTCCGCCTCGTCGGCACCGACACGCTCGACGAAGTGCACCAGCGCGGCCTGCCTGCCCCCGGAGTCTTCGGCCTGGGCCAGCGCATCGACCATGAGCCCGGCCACCAGTTCGTCGCGGCCGTGTACGGGCGTGTACCGGTGGGCCCGGTCGTCGCGGATCTGGGAGACCAGATTCTTTTTGGCCAACCGTTGCAGCACGGTCATGATCGTTGTGTACGCGAGGTCGCGTCGCGCCGATAACGCTTCGTGGACCTGTCGAACGGTTTGCGGTTCCGGCGTGGACCACAAGTGGTCCATCACGGCGCGTTCCAGATCCCCCAGCCGCGTCAGCTTGGCCATAGTTCGTTCCATCTCCTGAGCGTTCAGACCAGAGTACTCCGGCTTACTACCGACCGTCGTATGCGCAGCTGGGTCTGTCGCCCGCGCGGCCGCCGGCGCCGGCGACCAGCCGAAGCGGTTTGCTGGCGGACGCCGCCTGCCCGACTGTTTGTGTGACCCTGGTAACAGCACCTGTACCAGGCTCGATGAGCGACACGTGCTCAACATTACGCGGTTACCCGCTTGCGAAATTAGGGCAGCCTTGCCTATTCTGTGTGTGGTCGAGCGACAATGACCGCGACGGAGTCCTGAGGGCTGCAGTGACCCCCGGTCTACTCGATCGGCGAGCCCCGTGCCTTGCTGCACGGGGCTCGCCCGTTTCGGGGCGCCGATGGTGTAGACACAAGGACGTGCAACCGCAAGACACGGTCGTCCCGCCCAATTTCAACGCGCCGTTCGACGACGAGTTGGGACTGCGGTTCACCGAACTCAGCCCCGACGGTGCGCGCGCACAGCTGGAGGTCAAGCCCAAACTGTTCCAGCCGATGGGCCTGGTGCACGGCGGTGTCTACTGCTCGATGATCGAGAGCATGGCCAGCGTGGCGGCCTTCACCTGGCTGAACAATCGCGGGAACGGCGGAAATGTTGTCGGTGTGAACAACAACACCGATTTCCTGCGTTCCATTAGCGCGGGGATCGTGTACGGGACGGCCGAGCCAATCCACCGCGGGCGGCGTCAGCAGCTGTGGTTGGTCACGATCACCGACGACAGTGACCGGGTGGTGGCACGGGGTCAGGTGCGGCTGCAGAACCTCGAGCCGCAACCCGACGACGGCTGACGACAGTCTCTCGGCGTCGCGTCCGGCTGGAACCGAATTGCGCAATCCGCCAACGGCTTTCGCGATCCGGGCGGCAGGCGGACCGGCCGGTCGGTTAGCTCGCCGCCCTGGTTGCCGTTGAACCGCGCGCCTCGGCGGCCAGTTCGGCCAGCTGTTCGAGCCGCGTTCGCGCGAAGGCCTGCTGGTCGGTGATGGTCAGCTGGCCGCGCCGAGTGCTCAGGAAGGTCACCGTCCACGACAGCAACGTGGTGATCTTGGTCTTGAACCCGATCAGGTACACCAGGTGCAGCACCAGCCAGATCAGCCAGGCGATGAACCCGCTGAACTCGAGTGGACCGATCTTGGCCACCGCGGAAAACCGCGACACCGTGGCCATGGAGCCCTTGTCGAAGTACTGGAACGGCTCACGTTGCGTTGGGTCGGCTCCGTGGAGCTCGGCTTTGATCGTGTTGGCGGCATACTTGGCGCCCTGGATGGCACCCTGCGCTACCCCGGGTACGCCGTCGACGGCGGCCATATCGCCGATAAGGAACACGTTCGGGTGCCCGGGGATGGACAGGTCGGGCAGGACTTTGACCCGGCCGGCCCGGTCGAGCTCGGCCGACGACTGCTCGGCGAGATCCCTGCCCAACCGGCTCGCTTGTACCCCGGCGGACCACACCTTGCAGGCCGACTCGATGCGCCGCTCGGTGCCGTCGGAGTCTTTGACCGTGATGCCGTTACGGTCTACGTCGGTGACCATCGCGCCGAGCTGGATCTCGACGCCCATCTTCTGCAACCGGGCTGCCGCACGCTGACCCAGTTTCTCGCCCATTGGCGGCAGCACCGCGGGGGCGGCGTCGAGCAGGATCACCCGGGCACGAGTTGAGTCAATGTGCCGGAAGGAGCCCTTCAGCGTGTAGTCGGCCAATTCGGCGATCTGCCCGGCCATTTCGACGCCCGTGGGGCCCGCGCCGACGACGGTGAAGGTCAGCAGCTTCTTCCGCCGCTCCGGATCGTTTGACCGTTCGGCCTGCTCAAAGGCGCTCAAAATCCGGCCCCGCAACTCCAGCGCGTCGTCGATCGACTTCATGCCGGGCGCGAATTCGGCGAAGTGATCGTTGCCGAAGTACGACTGACCGGCACCGGCCGCGACGATCAGCGTGTCGTAGGGGGTTTCGTAGCTGTGGCCGAGCAATTCCGAGACGACGCTCTGGTTGGCCAGGTCGATGTGGGTGACCTTGCCCAGCAGCACCTGGACATTGCGCTGCTTGCGCAGCACGACACGGGTCAATGGGGCGATTTCCCCCTCGGAGATGATCCCGGTTGCCACCTGGTACAGCAACGGCTGGAACAGGTGATGGGTGGTGCGGGCGATCAGCTTGATGTCGACGTCGGCCCGCTTGAGTTTCTTTGCCGCATTGAGTCCGCCGAATCCCGATCCGATGATGACGACGCGGTGCCGACGCTTCGGTTCAGCTGTGCCTTCTAGCTGGGGGCTCATCTTCCGCTGCTCCTGACGAGGGCTCCTGGACGTGCGACTTCAGTTAGCTACCACGGTAGTCAAACCGACCCCCGAAACCCAGGCACGAGCCTGTGTAATCAGCCACACCGACAATTGCGCCTGGTCGCTGGCGCGTGACGCTCGTCATGCCCGCCGCCGGTTGCGCCTACAGGCCGACCAACGGGCGCAGCGCCTCAGCGGCGGTGGTGATGACGCCGGGCGTATAGCCGTGCGCGGCCAGGCTGAGGATCACACCGTCCACGCCGACGTCGAACACCTTCGCCTGGACTTGCTCGGCGATGCTGGCCGGGCTGCCCGCCACCACGTATCCGGGCGCGTTGGGAATCTGATTAATCTGATCCGGCTTGATGTCCTCGTTGATGATTACCGTCACGTAGGCGGTGGTCTGCAGCGTCGACCTGTCGCGGCCGGCCTCGTCGCACCTCGCGGCCAACGCCTTCATCTTGCCCGGCAGCTCATCGAGCCCCGCGATGATGTTCAGGTAGTCAGCGCAGCGGGCGGCGATCGCGAAGGTTTTCTTCTCGCCGCCGCCGCCGATCATGACCGGGATGTCGTCGCGGTACCGCGGGTTGGCCATCGCGGATTCGGTGTTGTACCACTTTCCGGAGAACGTGGGCCGTTCGCCTTTGATCATCGGCTGCAGGATCTGCAGCGCCTCTTCGAGCCGGTTGAACCGATCGGTGAAGGTGCCGAACTCGAAACCGAGCTGGTGGTGTTCGAGCTCAAACCAGCCGGCGCCGATGCCGAGGATCGCCCGACCGGCGCTCACCACGTCCAGCGTCGTGATGATTTTGGCCAGCAGTGTCGGATTCCGGTACGTGTTGCCGGTCACCAGGGTGCCCAGCTGCAGACGTTCGGTGGCGGTGGCCAGCGCGCCGAGGGCCGTGTAGGCCTCCAGCATCGGCTGGTCGGGCGATCCCAACGCCGGCAGTTGGTAGAAGTGATCCATGATGAACAGCGAGTCGTAGCCCGCCGCTTCGGCCTCGCGCGCCTGGGCGATGACCGACGGGAAGAGTTTCTCTACCCCGGTGCCGTAGGAGTAGTTGGGGATCTGCAGACCAAGCCGAATAGCCACGGTGTCTACCGTAACGACCGGCTGCGAAAGCGAAAGAGGCTCAGCCGAAGTGGGCCAGCGCGCCGTAGCTGACGTGCAGGGTTTGGCCGGTGATGTGGCGAGCCGCGGGCGTGGTCAGGAACAGCGCCAGCCGAGCGATCTCCGCCGCAATTGTGGGTGGCGTGCGGGAGAGGCCGTCGTAGCCGACCTGGACGCCGCGCCCGCAGGCGACGGCATTGACCGTGATCCCACGGGTGCCGTAAGTGGCCGCCTGCCCCGCGACCCAGTTCGACAAGGCGGCCTTGATCGCGGCGTCGACGCTACCCGCGGGCGGGTTTTCGGCCATCACGCTGATGATGGAGCCGCCCGAGCGCAGGTGATCACCCACGGCCTGCACCGTCAGCACCGCCGAAACCAGCGTCGAGTCCAACGCGTTGCGCCACGCATTGGCGGCGTCGGACAGCGAGTAAATGCGGGGGTCACCGGCGTCAAAGCTCGGCGCCGGCACATTGACGATGGTGTCCAGGTGATGAGGGAACAGCCCGCGAACTTCGCTCAGGCTGGCCGGGTCGATGGTGTCGCAGACGATCGCGTCCACGTCGAGTTCCTTGGCGACGACCTCCAGGTCGCCACGGCGGGCACCTACCAGGGTTACTTTGTGACCGTCATCGCGGAAGCCTTCGGCTACTACGCGCCCCAGGTCGGTGTCGCCGCCGGTGACCAACACCTCCACTGCCATGTCCTCCTCGTGTTCAACGTTGAACCCAGACCCTGGCAGTTCACCGGTGCTTTTGCTTCACACTCGGTGCAGCGAACCTGGCTCTGATGGTGGCAACACCTCGGGCCACCACAGGACCAATGCCTGGGATCTCAGCGTGTTACGGCATCAATCGCCGTCGATGTTACTGGACAGTAGCTATTCGGCGAAATCCCAATCGACGCGACGCGCGGATGATTTTCGTAACTATTCAGCCATGGCATTGTCGCCGTGTTTGCGGAGACGACTCCTACGTCCTCCGGTTAGGGTTTGACCCATGCGGCGGATCGGGGTGCTGGCCGGTTTCGTATCGATGATCCTGGTGGCGGGCTTGCTCGCGGGAACGGTCGCGTGCAGCTCGAAATCGCCGTCGTCGTCGTCGCCTCCGCAGTCGTCGCAGGCCCCAGGGTCGATCGTGGTGTTCGCCGCGGCCTCGCTCAAGCCCGCGTTCACCAAGATCAGCCAGCAGTTCAAAACGGACAATCCCGGCAGCGGCGTCGACTTCGACTTCGGAGGTTCCGCGGATCTCGCGACCCAGTTGACCCAGGGCGCGACCGCCGACGTCTTCGCCTCGGCGGACACCGCCCAGATGGACAAGGTCACCAAGGCCGGACTCCTGGCGGGCAACCCGACGAACTTCGCCTCCAACACGCTGGTCATCGTCACCGCCGCGGGCAATCCCAAGCAGGTCGGATCCTTCGGGGACCTCCGCAAGCCGGGGCTAAGCGTGGTGATCTGCCAGCGGCCGGTGCCATGCGGAGCGGCGACCCAGCGCCTCGAAGACAGCACCGGAGTGCACCTCAACCCGGTCAGTGAGGAACTCAACGTGACCGACGCGCTCAACAAGATCACCACCGGACAGGCCGACGCCGGGCTCGTCTATGTCACCGACGCGCGTAGCGCCGGAGACAAGGTGACAACCGTCAACTTTCCCGAGGCCGCCGGTGCGGTGAACGTTTACCCCATCGGGGCGCTGAAGAAGGCACCTCAACCCACATTGGCGCAGAAGTTCGTTGCCTTGGTGACGTCTGACGCGGGGCAGAACATCCTGGCCCAGTTCGGTTTCGCGAAGCCCTGAGCAACGCTGATCGAAGAACCGTGCACCGGCCTACGGATCTACCCCGCTGGGTCTATATCCCCGCCGCTGTGGGGACGGTCTTCGTGGTACTGCCACTGGCCGCGATCGCGATCAGGGTCGATTGGCCGAATTTCTGGTCGTTGATCACCAGCCCTTCCTCCAAGACGGCGCTGTTGCTGAGCCTGAAGACGGCCGCGGCCAGCACCACGCTGTGCGTGCTGCTGGGGGTTCCGATGGCGCTGGTACTTGCCCGCAGCCGGGCGCGGCTGGTGCGGTTGCTGCGACCGCTGATCCTGCTGCCGCTGGTGCTGCCGCCGGTGGTGGGCGGCATTGCGTTGCTCTACGCGTTCGGCCGCCTCGGATTGATCGGGCAATACCTCGAGGCTGCCGGTCTCAGCATCGCGTTCAGCACCACTGCCGTGGTGTTGGCGCAGACCTTCGTCTCGTTGCCGTTTCTGGTGATCTCACTCGAGGGTGCCGCCCGTACAGCGGGGGCCGACTACGAGGTGGTCGCGGCGACGCTCGGGGCGCGGCCCAGCACGGTCTGGTGGCGGGTCACCCTCCCGCTGTTGGTTCCGGGCATGGTGTCAGGGGCTGTGCTGGCGTTCGCCCGCTCGCTGGGAGAGTTCGGCGCGACACTGACGTTCGCCGGTTCCCGGCAAGGGGTCACCCGCACCCTGCCGCTGGAGATCTACCTGCAGCGGGTCGACAACGCGGACGCGGCTGTGGCGTTGTCCATCCTGCTCGTGGCGGTGGCGGCGCTGGTGGTGCTGGGTCTGGGTGCCCGCAGGCTCACCGGGACCGACACGGGTGGCCGGGTATGAGCGAATTGCAGATTCGCGCGGTCGTGGCAGAGCGCCATCTGGACGTGGAATTCTCGGTGCCCGCGGGCGAGGTGCTGGCCGTACTCGGGCCCAACGGCGCGGGCAAGTCCACCGCACTGCACGTCATCGCGGGGCTGGTCAATCCCGACGCAGGTCTAGTGCGCTTGGGGGATCGGGTGTTGACCGACACGAAGGCCGGGGTGAACGTCCCGACGTACGACCGCCGGGTCGGGCTGCTCCTGCAAGACCCATCGCTGTTCCCGCACATGAGCGTCGCCGCCAATGTGGCATTCGGACCGCACAGCCGACGTGGGATGTTGCGCATGTTCTGGTCCGCGCGCGCGAAGGAGAAGGCGACCGCGCTGCGCTGGCTGCGCGAGGTGGACGCCGAGCAGTTTGCCGATCGCAAACCGCGGCAACTGTCGGGCGGTCAAGCCCAGCGGGTGGCGATCGCGCGGGCGCTGGCGGCCGAACCCAACGTGCTACTGCTCGACGAGCCGCTGACCGGGCTCGACGTCGCCGCAGCCGCGGCCATCCGGGCGGTGCTGCGCTCTGTGGTCACCTGGAGCGGCTGCGCCGTAATCCTGATAACCCATGACCTGCTGGACGTGTTCACTCTGGCCGATCGAGTGCTGGTGCTCGAGTCGGGAAAGATCTCCGAGATCGGCCCGGTCGCTGAAGTGCTCACGGCACCACGCAGTCATTTCGGAGCCCGCATCGCGGGCGTCAACCTGGTCAACGGCCTCATCGGGTCCGACGGCATGCTGCACGCCCGGTCTGGCGCCCACTGGCATGGGACCCCGGCGCAGGAGCTCGGCCAAGAGCTTGCCAAGGGTCAAGACGCAATCGCGGTGTTCGCACCTACGGCGGTGGCCGTGTATCGAGACCCGCCGCACGGCAGCCCTCGCAACACGGTCGAAGTGACCGTAGCTGAGCTGGACACCCGCGGACCCGCGGTCCTGGTGCGCGGCCCGGAGCAGCCCGACGGCGCACCGGGACTGGCCGCGGAAATCACCGTCGACGCCGCCGCCGAGCTGCGGCTCACGCCCGGAGACCGCGTGTGGTTCAGCGTCAAAGCGCTCGAAGTGGCGTTGTACCCGGCACCGCAGCGATGAGCGGCGGCGGCACGCGGCGCGCCGCACTCCGGCGAACCGGAAAACCCACACCACATCGTTAGCAATGGGTCCTTGCGTCACAGCCGTAACACGGTAGGTTCGTCGCCATGGATGAGTTGGACCCCAACTCGGCACGTCGCAAGGGATTGTGGGCGACGCTGGCGATTGCCGCGGTGACCAGCGCCAGCGCCGTCACCATCGCGTTCCCGGCGACCTCGAAAGCCGATCCGGAGCCCGCGCCCCCGGGCACCACGACGGCGGCCCCGCCGCCCTCGACACCTGCGGCGTCACCCGCACCGGCCACCACGACGCCACCCCCGCCGGGCGCCCCGCCGCAAGTCCCACCGGGCGACCCAAATGCGGCGCCGCCGCCACCCGTCGATCCGAATGCGCCGCCCCCACCGGTCGTCGACCCGAACGCCGGCCGCGTGACCAACGCCGTCGGCGGATTCAGCTTCGTCATTCCCCCGGGGTGGGTGGAGTCAGACGCTTCCCACCTCGACTACGGCTCGGCGCTGCTGAGCAAGGCCACCGGGCAGCCGCCAATGCCCGGGCAGCCGCCGCCGGTTGCCAACGACACCCGCATCGTGCTCGGCCGGCTAGACCAAAAGCTCTACGCCAGCGCCGAAGCCAACAACGTCAAGGCCGCGGTCCGGCTCGGCTCGGACATGGGTGAATTCTTCATGCCGTATCCGGGCATGCGGATCAACCAGGACAGCACCCCGCTCAACGCCAATGGGGTGGCTGGCAGCGCGTCCTATTACGAGGTCAAGTTCAGCGATCCGGCCAAGCCGAACGGCCAGATCTGGACGGGCGTCATCGGCTCGCCCGCAGCGGCCACACCAAACGCCGGCCCACCGCAGCGCTGGTTCGTGGTGTGGCTCGGGACCTCGAACGACCCGGTGGACAAGGGCGCGGCCAAGGCGCTTGCCGAGTCGATCCAGCCGTGGGCCCCGCCGCCGGCCGCGGCTCCGGCTCCGGGAGCTCCGCCGGCCCCGGGTGCGCCGGCTCCGGCAGCTCCGGCCCCGGGTGCGCCGGCTCCGGCGCCAGCACCGGGCCAGGCTCCCGCCGGGGAAGTCACACCTACTTCTACGCCAACGCCACAACAGACCTTGCCCGCCTGACCGGTCTCTCTGGGGTACGACAGCGGTCGCCGATTAGGTGCTCATTGTTACTCGGACGATGTATACCGAAATCACGGTCCAGCATCTGAGCTGGGCTTCGCCAGCGATCGCAAGGAGACCCGCATGGACGTCATGGCAGCCACCCAGTACCTGGCCTTCGCCCCGCCCACGGCAGTAAGTTGGCTCGCCTACATCATCATTGGCGGCATCGCCGGCTGGGTCGCCGGCAAGATCGTCAAGGGCGGGGGCTCCGGCATCCTGCTGAACATCGTCATCGGCGTCATCGGCGGATTTATCGGAGGGATGCTCCTCGGCTGGCTGCACGTCGATGTCGAACATGGGCGCAAATGGTTTACGTTCTTCGTCTCACTGCTCGGGGCGGTCATCCTGCTGTGGGTCGTCAGCCTGGTGCGCAGGCGTTAGATGGAGTGATGACCCCAGCGGCCTCCGCCACGATGCGCGCGTGGCGGGTGCGTCGGCCCGGCCCGATGCAGACCGGCCCGCTAGAGCAAGTCACCACGGAGGTGCCGCGGCCCGATCCGTCCGAGCTGTTGGTGGCCGTGCACGCGTGCGGGGTGTGCCGCACCGACCTGCACGTCACCGAGGGCGATCTCCCCGTGCACCGCGAACGGGTGACTCCCGGCCACGAGGTGGTGGGAGAGGTCGTCGAGGTAGGCACTGACGCCGGTGATGAGTTCGCCGTGGGGGACCGGGTAGGCATCGCCTGGCTGCGCCATACCTGCGGCGTGTGCAAGTACTGCCGTCGAGGCAATGAGAACCTGTGTCCTCAGTCCCGCTACACCGGCTGGGACGCTGACGGTGGATACGCCGAATTCGCCACGGTCCCTGCGGCTTTCGCGCACCACCTGCCGAGCGGCTATAGCGACTGCGAGCTCGCACCGTTGTTGTGTGCCGGAATCATCGGATATCGGTCCCTGCTGCGCGCCGAGCTACCGCCCGGTGGTCGGTTGGGTCTCTACGGCTTTGGCGGCAGCGCTCACATCACCGCGCAGGTCGCGTTGGCGCAGGGCGCCGAGGTGCACGTGATGACCCGGGGAGCCCCGGCGCAGGAGCTGGCACTGGAACTCGGCGCCGCCTCGGCCCAAGGCGCTGCCGATCCGCCGCCGGTGCCGCTGGACGCCGCGATCCTGTTCGCTCCGGTCGGTGATCTAGTGCTGCCGGCACTAGAGGCGCTAGACCGTGGCGGCACGTTGGCAATCGCCGGGATTCACCTTTCCGATATCCCGCCCCTCAACTACCAGCGTCACTTGTTCCAGGAGCGCCAGATCCGATCGGTGACGTCGAATACCCGGGCCGATGCGCGTGCCTTCCTCGGCTTCGCGGCCAACCATCACATTGAGGTGACCACGCCGGAATACCCGCTCGGACAAGCAGATCAGGCGCTGACCGACCTCAGCGCCGGGCGCATCGCCGGCGCTGCGGTGCTGCTCGTGTGACCAGGCTCAGGTTGATAGGTGCCAGACCAGGGCGGCGGCCAGCGCGCCCAACCCGTTCAGTGACCAATGCAGCGCGATCGGGGCAATCAGGCTGCCGCTGCGCCGGCGCAGCCAGCTGAACACAAACCCGGCTGCCCCGGTGGCCAACACCGCCAGCGTGACTCCGGCCAGCATCCCAACGATGCCGCCGCCGAACAGCCGAGTGAAGCCGACATTGCTGCTCGTCAGGCCCAGCGACGTCGCAACGTGCCAAAGCCCGAACAGCAGCGAACCCACGAGCGCGACACCGCGAAACCCCCAGGCTCGATTCAGGGCGCCGTGCAGCACACCGCGAAAGGCCAGCTCCTCGGGGATGACGGTTTGCAGCGGGATGATGACCATCGAGGCGATCAGCGCACCTGAAATCGTCGCGTAGTGGTGGTTCATGAACATCGGCCGGGTCATCGGCAGCAGCACACCGACCGCGATCACCGACCCAACGACGATCACGGCGGCCAGCGCATAGCCCATCCCGGACTTCCAATGTTCGCGGCCCAGGCCCAGCTCGGCCCAGCCCAGACCGTTGCACCTCACCAGGATCACCAGCCCGACGGCAGCGGCCGGCACGGTGGCGATGCTCGCCCACGGCGTGGTGAAGTGCGCGATCAGGTTCGTCAACACCAGCACCACAACGACGACCGCGATGTCAACGTAAATCCGGAACCGGTCCAGCGCCGAGAGCTGCGACACCAGCGGGTGGGTGTCAGCGGCAACGGTCGCGTCGGGCATTCGGCAAGTCTACCTGCCGACCGCTGGCGTCCCGCTTACTTCGACGCTTGGCCGATGTTCGACGCGACGCGGCGGCGCGCGTATTCCTTGAGCTCCGCTGACAGCCCGTCCGCCACCAACAGCCGGGGAAGCAGCCCCGGTTCGGACATTCGGGCGCGAAAGACCAGCCCGATGGTCACGTCGTGATCGGGGCGGTAATCGACTGTGATCGCGTCGCCGGCGCGGACGGGTCCGGGCGAAATCACCCTTAGGTAGGCGCCGGGCTTCCCTGCCTGCGTGAAGGTCTTGATCCACTGGTTCAAATTCAAGAAGGCCTGGAACGTCCGGCACGGCGTGCGGGGTCCTGAGACTTCCAGTACCAGGCCGTCGGTGCCGATGCGCCAGCGTTCACCGATCCGCGCCTCAGTTACATCAATGCCTGAGGTGGTCAGATTCTCGCCGAAGTTTCCGTTGGTGAGTGTGCGCCGGAGTTGAATCTCCCAAGCGTCGAGGTCTTCTCGCGCATACACGTAGACGGCCTGGTCGTCACCGCCGTGGACTTTCTGGTTGCCGATGGTGTCACCGACCAGCCCGCTGCCGACACCACCGTGCATTGGTCCCGGCGCGCGCACCATGACGGCCTCGGTTGCCCTCACTTTGTCGATGCCCGTCAACTTCGACTGCCCACGCGGGTCCGGATTCGTTCGGACGCGAGCCAAGTTGACCGACAAAACACTCGCCACCACGCCAGGTTAGCGCCGGCTCAGCGCCACTTATTCCGACGACCAGGTCCAGTTGACGATCTGCGGGTCGTCCTCACCGTGCACTCGTGTGTAGCGGCGTGCGGCCAGCCGCGCATCGACGATTCGCTGGCGCAGCACCGCGGCCCGGCTGGCCAGCCCGTCCACCCGGTCGATGACATCCACAACCAGGTGGAAGCGGTCCAGGTCGTTGAGCATTACCATGTCGAACGGCGTGGTCGTGGTGCCGCGCTCCTTGAATCCGCGCACGTGGACTTGATCGTGATTGGTGCGGCGGTAGGTGAGCCGATGGATCAGCCACGGATAGCCGTGGTAGGCGAAGATGATCGGCTTGTCCCGGGTGAACAACGCGTCGAATTCCTTGTCGGGCAACCCATGCGGATGCTCGGAGTCCGGCTGCAGGCGCATCAGGTCGACGACGTTGACCACCCTCACCTGCAGGTCGGGCAGCTCCCGTCGCAGGATGTCGGCGGCCGCCAGCGTCTCCTGCGTTGGGACGTCTCCGGCGCAGGCGAGCACCACATCCGGTTCGCCGCTGGCTGTGCTCGCCCACGGCCATATCCCCAGCCCGCGAGTGCAGTGCAGGATCGCATCCTCCATCGACAGGTACGCCAAGGCGGGCTGCTTCCCGGCGACGATGACATTGACGTAGTCCCGGCTGCGCAGGCAGTGGTCCGCCACCGACAGCAACGTGTTGGCGTCCGGCGGCAGATACACCCGCACCACCTCGGCACGCTTATTGGCAACGAGGTCGATGAATCCGGGATCCTGATGAGATGCGCCGTTGTGGTCCTGACGCCACACGTGCGAGCTCAGCAGGTAGTTCAGCGACGCGATCGGCTGCCGCCAGGGCAGTTCGCGGCTGGTGGACAGCCATTTCGCGTGCTGGTTGAACATCGAGTCGACGATGTGCACGAACGCTTCGTAGCAGTTGAACAGACCGTGGCGGCCGGTCAGCAGATAGCCCTCCAGCCAGCCCTGGCACAGGTGCTCGGACAGCACTTCCATCACACGGCCGTCGGGCGCGAGGTTCTCGTCAGTGGGCTCGGTGTCCGACAGCCAAACCTTGCCGGTCGACTCGAAAACAGCCGACAGCCGGTTGGATGCGGTCTCGTCGGGACCCATGAGACGGAAGCGGTCGGGGTTGCGCGTGATCACATCACGCAGGAAGGTGCCCAGCACTCGGGTGGCCTCCTGCGTCGTTGTGGCCGGTTGCGCGACCGGGACCGCGTAGTCGCGAAAGTCCGGGAGATCCAGGTCTCGCAGCAACAACCCGCCGTTCGCGTGCGGGTTGGCGCTCATCCGCCGATGCCCGCTGGGTGCCAGCGCCCGTAGCTCGGCGCGCAACGCGCCGTGCTCGTCGAACAATTGCTCGGGGCGGTAGCTGCGCAGCCACTCCTCAAGCTGCGCGCGGTGCGCGGGGTTCTCATGCGTCTCGGCAAGCGGAACCTGGTGTGCTCGCCAGGTACCTTCAACCTGCTTGCCGTCAACCACCTTCGGCCCGGTCCAGCCTTTAGGAGTGCGCAGCACGATCATCGGCCACACCGGTCGGTCCGTCTGTTCACCCTTTTTGTCGGTGCGCGCCGCTTGCTGAATTGCCGCAATGTCGTCAAAGGCGTCATCAAGGGCGGCGGCCAGTTGCTGGTGCACGGCGGCCGGCTCGTCTCCGGTGACCACGATCGGGCGGTATCCGTAGCCGCGCAACAGCGATTCCAGCTCGGCGTCCGGGATGCGGGCCAGCACGGTGGGATTGGCGATCTTGTATCCGTTGAGGTGCAAGATCGGCAGCACCGCCCCGTCGACGGCCGGGTTGAGGAATTTGTTCGAATGCCAGCTCGCCGCCAGCGGTCCGGTCTCGGCCTCGCCGTCACCGATCACGCAGGCGACCACCAGATCGGGGTTGTCGAAAGCCGCGCCGTAGGCATGCACCAGCGCGTAGCCGAGTTCGCCGCCCTCGTGGATGGACCCCGGTGTCTGGGCGGCGACATGGCTGGGTATGCCGCCGGGGAAGGAGAACTGACGGAACAGCAGCCGCAGTCCTTCGGCATTTTCCGGGATACCGCTGTACACCTCGCTGTAGGTGCCTTCGAGGTAGGCGTTGGCCACCAGCCCGGGGCCACCGTGACCGGGCCCGGTGACGTAGATGACGTTGGCGTCGCGGTTGCGGATTATCCGGTTCAGATGCGCATAGATGAGGTTGAGCCCCGGCGTGGTGCCCCAGTGTCCCAGCAGCCGGGGTTTGACGTGCTCGGCCGACAGCGGCTCGGTCAGCAGCGGGTTGTCCAGCAGGTAGATCTGGCCGACCGACAGGTAATTGGCGGCGCGCCAGTACGCGTCGATGAGGGCCAATTCGTCGTCGGAAAGGATTGCGGGTGCGGTTGTCGGGGTTTCTATGCTCACCCGGCCGATTGTCCGTGTCGCAGATGAACGCCGCTAGAAGCGAAAGTCACTCTTCGCCGCGAGCGCGCGCCTCGTAGGCCCTGCGCTTCTCGACGTCGACGGCGTCGGTAAAAACGTGCTCGCCGCCGAGCATCCGGTTCAGGCCCTCGGCCATCACGCGGGGCATGAACCTCTGCGCCACGACCAAGACGCCGGCCGCCTTGGTGACCCGCACCCGCGGCTTGGGGTGGACCACGAGCCCGACGATCGCGTCGGCGATCTCGGACGGCTCGGCGTTCCTGAACCCCTTGGCCCCCTGGGTGCCCGCGGTGAGCTCGGTGTTGACGAACGACGGCAACACCATCGAGAACTTCACGCCGGCCGAGCGGCACTCGAGCCTCGCCGAGTCGGTGAACGCGATCACCGCGTGCTTGCTGGCGCAGTAGGTGGCCAGCCCGACGGCGTAGATCTCGCCGGCAAGTGAGGCGACGTTGATGACGTGTCCGGATCCGCGGGGGACCATGCGCTGGGCCGCGAGCTTGCTGCCCAGGACCACGCCGTAGACGTTGATGTCCAGAATGCGCCGGGTGACGGCGTCCGGTTCGTCGACGATCTTGCCGACGGGCATGATGCCGGCGTTGTTGACCAGCACGTCGATCGGGCCGAGTCGACGCTCAACCTGATCGAGGAAGTCCGAAAACGAATCCCGGTCGGTGACATCGAGTTTGCCGTACACATCGAGTCCGAGGTCGGCGCCCGACTCCTTCACCTTGGCCTCATCGACGTCGCCGATCGCGACCTTGGCGCCCAAATTGTGCAGCGCGGTCGCGGTGGCCAATCCGATTCCCCGTGCGCCGCCCGTGATCACAATGACCTTGCCCCGAACCTTGACGCCGATCGATGCCGTGTCTGCCATCCGGTAAGCACAGCACTCCACGTCGTGCTGCGCAAACAACCCCGTTGGCAGCGGCGGCGGAGTTGGAGCGGAAGCCAAAGGTGTCTCGTTAAGACGGGATATGAGACGCGCGGCGGGGTTGACTTGCAGTTACGCGTAGGACTTAACTCCGGTCAGCTGATTCCCGTTGAGATCGGTTCGGGCACTTTGGGTTACACCGTCGTCGGTGAGCAATTCGGTATCGCCCAGTGGATGGAATCGGCGCCGCGCTTTGACGCAAAACCTTACGAACGGGCATATGGAGATTTCGGTATCGTCGACTCCGGCGGCGAGCGGTCGTGGCATCCCTCGAAGCCGGTGGCAATCCGCTCGTCACTGAGGCGCCCAAATGCAATGCGGCGACTCGCTGCGAGGGACATGATGAGAAACGCTTGGCCTCGAGGGGCATATCAGCGTGCGCCGAAGCGATGGCATGACGCCGGGCATCCAGGGGAGGGCCGCCCACGTTGTCTCGAAACAGACGAGATATGAGAGTCTCAAAACTTCGTGTCGGAGATGGCACGGCGATATGCCGGGCAGCGACAAAGGTCGTGTCGCTGCGGCGGGCACACGGCTGACGAGTACTTCGGGTGTCTGTACCGGCCACATTGGGTTCTGGTCTCGGGAATACTGCGCTGCAACCAAAACACCAGCAGAAAGGGATCCCAGCGATGGTTACGACACGTGCCGAGGCGGCGCAGTACGTCAAGGATGCCGGAGGCCTGAAGCTTGTCGTTTTCGGAGCCGATGGGCATGAGGTCGCGGCGATGTTCGTGCAAGGATCGGTGACATACGACCAGGAGGAAGCGACCTTCATTGCGGTTGCTGAGGACGGCCACACGGTTGGGGAACTGTTCGTGGACGAAACGGTCGGTTACGACGAGAGCACAAACGCATTTGTCATCCGTACCGCGCAATAGTCACCGCGGCTCCACTGGTTCGAATGGTTTTCAATGTGTGCAATCCTCGCCGCCTTTCTGGCGCGGCTCGGACGCCACGAGGCGGCGGCCACCATCGCCGGGTTCGCGACCTGTCCCTTCACCGCAGCGGTGACCCCGGAGATCACCACCGCCATCGCCCACCTACGGGATGTCCTCAGCAACCAGATCTACGAATCGCTCGCCCGCAGCGGCGAAACGATGACCATGACAGCTGTGGCGACGTACGCAGTGCCACCAACCAGCGCCGCGAAAGCAGAGTGTGTGGCATTTCGTGGCGCGCCACCTAGACCGTAGTTCCCCCTGGCCTGGTGGCGTGTTGGGGTGTGACCTGGGGTTTGTGCGCCATGAGCGCGGAGAGGAGTTCTGTGTAGGGAGTGCT
>Ga0209040_10001716_pt1 | contig 17353 bp, 14 predicted proteins | sample BogFormECP12_OM3_FD_188240 | JGI IMG/M metagenome (GOLD analysis project Ga0209040, IMG submission 188240) | Bog forest soil microbial communities from Calvert Island, British Columbia, Canada - ECP12_OM3 (SPAdes) (version 2) | ecosystem: Environmental > Aquatic > Freshwater > Wetlands > Bog ...
CTTGACCATGTCCTCGCGCTTGAGGCCGTAGCGGGCCTCGAAGAGCTCGGGGAAGATGGCGTCGTCGAAGGTCTTCGAGCAGAGCAGGCCGATCGACAGGGCGAAGCGCCGGGCCACTTTGCCGGCCTTGCGGGCCGCCATCACCGGCGGCGCCGAGGCCTGGCAGCCCATGCCGACCAGGGCGATGCGCTCGGCGCCGCCCTCGATGGCCTCCCGGTAAGCCATCGGGTTGGCCGAGTACGTGTAGCGGGACCCGGCGGTGACCAGCACCCCGGCCCGGTCCACCACGACGGCGGGGATCGCCTTCCAGGTCGAGCCGTCGCCCTCGAGGGCAGAGACCAACGCGGCGTCGATCACGTCGTGCTCGAGGGCCCAGATCAGCAGGGCCGACACGAAGCCCCCGTCCTGGCCGACGGTGTGCACCTCGGGGTCGGTGGCCCGGGCCAGCACCATGTCGACGGCGATCCCCGACACCTCGTCGTCGGTCCGCTCGCGCCCGAACAGGAAATTCTCGATCTCGGGCTCCCAGGTGCGAAAACGCGGGCAGGCCCGGGTGCACAGCGTGCAGCCCTTCACCCCGTGGGTGCAGCTGTCGGGGCCGCCCTCCTCGGGCACGTGGAACGGCTTGTAGCGGCCCCCGGTGTCGTCGTAGCCGAGGACGTCGTAGGGGCAGGCGATGACACAGGCGGAGCAGCCCGTGCACAGGCCCGAGGTCACGACCTCGGTGAACAGTTCGGCCCAGTGGGGCTTCTCGGGAGGCACGCCGACACCATACCGAGCCCTCCCGACCGGTACCGTGCCCACCCGGTGCCCGAGATGATCGAGGTCGAGTACTACCGCCGGTTGGCCGAGACCGCCCTCGACCGGGAGATCGCCACGGTGCGCGTCCCGGACCCGCACTGTCTGGGCGGCCTCCTGAGCGGGACGGGCCTGCGCCGGGCTCTGGCCGGCCGACGCTTCGGCGCCGCCCGACGGCGGGGCAAGCTGCTCCTGCTCGACACCGACGGGCCGACGCTCGGGGTCCGCTTCGGGATGACGGGCGGCCTGGTGGTCGACGACCGGCTGGCCGTCGACCGCCTCTTGTACTCGGCCGGGACCTTCGGCCGCCGCTGGGTCCGTCTCCGGCTGGGCTTCGCCGACGGCGGGTCCCTGGCGCTGCACGACCCCCGACGCTTCGGCCGGGTCCAGCTCGACCCCGACGAAGCCGCTCTCGGCCCCGACGCGCTCGACGTGACCCCGTCGGGCCTGCGGGCGGCCCTGGCCAGCCGCTCCCCGGGAGGCCCACCGGTGAAGGCGCGGTTGCAGGACCAGACCCACCTGGCCGGCATCGGGAACCTCCTGGCCGACGAGATCCTCTGGCGCGCCGCGATCTCCCCGTGGCGGCCCTCGGGGTCCTTGGAGCCGGCCGAGCTGCGCCGGCTGCACCGGGCCCTGCGCTCGGCCCTCGGCGAGCTGACCGCGCGGGGCGGGTCGCACACCGGCGATCTCATGGCCGAGCGGCGGCCCGGTGGCCACTGCCCACGCGACGGGTCGGCACTCGTGCGGGACCGGGTGGGCGGGCGGACGACCTGGTGGTGCCCCGCCCACCAGCACTGAGCAGCCCCTGCCCGCCGGGGCTCCCGGTCACGCCGGTCGAAGGGAACCCGCGCAGATGCCGCGGGTCGCAGCGGCCGGAGCGGGCCGGACCGTCGGCCCCGCTGCCGTCAGCCCCCCAGGGCCTTGAGCTCTTCGAGCACCTTGTCGGCGTGACCGTCGGCCCGGACGCCGTACCAGGCCCGGGCGATCGTCCCCCTGGCGTCGATCAGGAAGGTGGAGCGGATGGTCCCGACCGTTTTGCGGCCGTACATGGTCTTCTCGCCCCAGGCGCCGTACGCCTCCATCACCGAGTGCTCGGGGTCGCTCAGGAGCGGGAACTTGAGCTTGTACTTGTCCCGGAACTTGGTGTGCTTGGCCGCGCCGTCCGGCGAGATGCCGACCACCTTGGCGCCGGCCCGGCTGAACGCCCGGAGGTTGTCGTTGAACTGGCAGGCCTCCTTGGTGCAGCCCGGCGTGTCGTCGGCCGGGTAGAAGTACACGACCACCGGCGCGCCGGCGAAGTCCTTCAGCGAGACCTTCTCCTCGTCCTGATCGGGAAGAGTGAACTTCGGCGCCTTGGCGCCCGCCTCCAGCTTGGCCATGGTCTTCTCCTGTGCGCTGCCGGCACGTCGCCCGGGCGCCCGTACCTTGGCACAGGCGCCCGAGGGTGCGCCTTGTCGGACGTTTCGGCTGGTAGCCTGTGGTTCGACCACAGAGCAAGAGTCGTGGTCGGGGCCCACACTCCTTCTCCTTGGCGGCGCCGGGCCCTCGCCGTTGCACGAGAGAGCAGGACATGACCGTCGAGAGTCTTCTTCACGGCCCCACGGCCGGTTCGCAAAGCCCGAGCGCGGGCTCCCCGGGTGCCGACACCTACGAGACCGCCCGCACCTTCGAGTCCCTGGGCGTGGCCGAGGTGCTGGCCAAGGCCCTGGCCGACCAGGGGATCACCGAGGCCTTCCCCATCCAGGCCCTGACCATCGCCGACGCGCTGGCCGGCCGGGACGTCTGCGGCAAGGCCAAGACCGGGTCGGGCAAGACCCTGGCCTTCGGCTTGCCGCTGCTGCAGCGGATCGCGGCCGAGATCGACGCCGGGGGCGGTACCGACAAGCGGCCCGGCCGCCCGGCCCGGCCCCTGGCCCTGGTGCTGCTGCCGACCCGTGAGCTGGCCGTGCAGGTGCACGAGGTCCTCGCCCCGCTGGCCAAGATCGTCGGCCTGCGGATCGCCTCGGTCTACGGCGGCGCCGACATCGACCGCCAGGTGGCCAAGCTGCGCCGGGGGGTGGAGGTCATCATCGCCACCCCGGGCCGGCTGATCGACCTGGGCGACCGGGGCGAACTGTCGGTGGCCGAGCTGAAGGTCCTCGTGCTCGACGAGGCGGACCGCATGGCCGACATGGGCTTCATGCCCCAGGTCGAGTGGGTCCTGCGCCGGCTCGAGAACGACCACCAGACCCTGCTCTTCTCGGCCACCCTGGACGGGGCGGTCGATCGGCTGGTCCAGCGCTACCTCACCGACCCGGTCTTCCACGAGGTGGCCTCCAGCACACAAACCGTGGCCGCCATGGAGCACCGCTTCATCCAGGTCCACCAGATGGACAAGGTGCGGGTGGCCGCCGCGATCATCGGGGGCGTCGAGAAGTCGCTCGTCTTCGTGCGGACCAAACGGGGGGCCGACCGCCTGGTCGAACAGCTGGGCAAGGAGGGGGTCCGGGCGGCGGCCATCCACGGCGACCTGCGCCAGGCCAACCGGGAGAAGGCGCTGGCGGACTTCTCCTCGGGCAAGCTGCCGGTGCTGGTGGCCACCGACGTCGCCGCCCGCGGCCTGCACATCGACGCGGTCGACATCGTCATCCATTACGACCCGCCCGAGGACGAGAAGGCATATCTGCACCGCTCGGGCCGCACCGCCCGGGCCGGCGAGACCGGCATCGTGGCCACCCTGGTGCTGTGGAACCAAGTGGTGGAGGCCGAGGTGATCCAGCGCCGCCTGGGTCTGCGGATCCCGATCGTCGAAATGTTCTCCAACGACCCGCGGCTGGCCGACCTCGCCGCATGGACGCCGTCGGCCGACGAGGGCGTCCTCTGACCCGGGCCACTCGGGCCCGCGGCCGAGGCCGATGACCGATCCCGTCGCCGGCGCCCCCGACGTGCGCCGCTGGGCCCCCGGTGACGGGGTCGAGCGGGTGCTCTTCGTCACCGCCCACCCCGACGACGTCGACTTCGGTTCAGCCGGCACGGTGGCCACGTTCACCGACGCCGGCGTCGAGGTGGCCTACTGCATCGTCACCGACGGTGACGCCGGGGGATCGGACCGCTCGATCACCCGGGCCGAGATGGCCGAGATCCGCCGGCGCGAGCAGCGGGCCGCGGCAGCGGTGGTCGGGGTGCACGACGTCGGGTTCCTCGGCTACCCCGACGGCCGGCTGGCCGCCACCTTCGACCTACGCCGCGACATCAGCCGGGTCATCCGCCAGTTCCGGCCCCAGCGGGTCGTCACCCAGTCGCCCGAGCGGAACTGGGAGCGCATCTACGCCAGCCACCCCGACCACCTGGCGGCCGGCGAGGCCGCCGCGGCCGCCGTCTACCCCGACGCCCGGAACCCCTTCGCCCACCCCGAGCTGCTGGACGAAGAGGGGCTCGAGCCCCACACCGTCGACGAGCTCTGGCTGATGGCCTTCGACCACCCGAACATCGCGGTCGACACGACGGCCGCCTTCGACCGCAAGGTGGCAGCCCTCAGGAGCCACGAGAGCCAGGTCGCCGAACGCGCCGACCTCGACAAGATGCTCCACGAGTGGGGCTCGGGCACCGCCCGCTCGGTCGGCCTGCCCGACGGCAGGCTCGCCGAGGCCTACCGGGTCGTCCAGACCCGCTGACCGCAGACCGAAGGGACACGGCACCGGTGACCGACCGCTCCTGGGTGGTCGTCCAGCACGAGGCCCACGAGGGGCCGGGTCTGGTGGCCGACGCCCTCGAGCGGGCCGGGGTCACCTGGTCCACCGTCCGGACCGACCTCGGCCAGTTCCTCCCGGACCCCCACGGGGTCGACGCGCTGGGCGGCCTGGTGGTGCTGGGCGGCCCCATGGGGGTCCACGACTCGGCCGGCCACCGGTGGCTCGACGCCGAGCGCGAGCTGTTGGCCCGAGCCGTCGACGCGGGGACCGTGGTGCTGGGGGTCTGCCTGGGGGCCCAGCAGCTGGCCCTGGCCCTCGGGGGCGAGGTCTGGTCGGGCGACGACGAGGAGATCGGGGTGGGAGCGGTCGCGCTCACGGCCCAAGGCGTGGCCGACCCGGTGCTCGGGCCCGCCGGCAGCCCCGTCCCCTGCGTGCACTGGCACGGCGACACGTTCTCGCTGCCGACCGGGGCGGCCCACCTGGCCACGAGCGACCGCTACCCGAACCAGGCCTTCCGGATGGGCCGGCGCGCCTACGGCCTGCAGTTCCACGTGGAGGTCGACGCCGGGCTGGCCGGGGCCTGGGCGGCCGAGCTGCCGGCGGGGGTCGCCCTCGACGGGCCGGCCGTCGCCCGGGTCGGCGCGGTGGGCGCAGGGGTGCTCGACCGCCTGGTCACCCTCGCCCGGTGAGCCCCGGTCGCCGTCGAGGGGCCGCCGATCCGGCGCGCTCGGGACCGCGGTCCGGAGGGGCGTGGGGGGCGGTGGGTCAGCCGGCCAGCTGGCGCAACACGTAGTGCAGGATCCCGCCGTGCCGGTAGTACTCGGCCTCCATCGGCGTGTCGATCCGCACCCGGGCGCTCAGTTCGACGACCGACCCGTCGGGCCTGGTGGCCCGCACCGGCACCTCCTTGGGCAGGGAGCCGTCGTTGATGGCCGTCAGGCCGCTGACCGAGAACACCTCGTGGCCGGTGAGGCCGTGGGAGGCCGCCGACTCGCCCGGCGCGTACTGCAGGGGCAGCACCCCCATGCCGACGAGGTTCGAGCGGTGGATGCGCTCGTAGCTCTCGGCCAGCACGGCGCGCACCCCGAGGAGCGTCGTCCCCTTGGCCGCCCAGTCCCGACTCGAGCCGGTGCCGTACTCCTTGCCGGCCAGCACGACGAGCGGCGCCCCCTCGGACTGGTAGCGCATGGCGGCCTCGAAGATCGTGGTCTGCTCGCCGTCGGGCAGGTGCAGGGTCACCCCTCCCTCGGTGCCCGGGGCCAGCTGGTTGCGCAGCCGGAGGTTGGCGAAGGTGCCGCGGATCATCACCTCGTGGTTGCCCCGCCGCGCCCCGTAGGAGTTGAACTCGGACTCGGGCACCCCGTGCTCGGTCAGGTACTTCCCGGCCGGCGAGCTGGCCCGGATCGACCCCGCCGGTGAGATGTGGTCGGTGGTCACGCTGTCGCCGAGCACGACGAGCACGCGGGCGCCGTCGATGTCGGTGACCGGCGACGGGTCGGCCGCCATGTCGGCGAAGAACGGCGGGCGCAGCACGTAGGTGGAGCCCGCGTCCCAGGCGAACGTCTCGCCCTCGGCCACCGTTACCGACCGCCACCGGTCGTCGCCGTCGAAGACCGAGGCGTAGCGGCTGCGGAACTCGTCGGAGCCCAGGGAGGCCCGGATGGCCTCGGCCACCTCGAGCTCGCTCGGCCACAGCTCGGCCAGGTGCACCGGCCTGCCCTCGGGGTCGGTGCCGATGGGGTCGGTCGCCAGGTCGGTGTCCATCGTGCCGGCCAGCGCGTAGGCCACGACCAGGGGGGGTGAGGCGAGGTAGTTCATCCGCACGTCGGGGTGGATCCGGCCCTCGAAATTGCGATTGCCCGACAGCACCGAGACCACCGACAGCTGGTGGGCCTGCACCGCCCCGGAGAGGCCGTCGAGGAGGGGGCCCGAGTTGCCGATGCAGGTCGTGCAGCCGAAGCCGACGAGGTAGAAGCCGAGCTGCTCGAGGGGCCCGACCAGTCCGGCACGCTCGAGGTAGTCCATGACCACCCGGGATCCCGGCGCCAGCGTGGTCTTGACCCAGGGCTTGGTGGTGAGCCCCCGCTCGACGGCGCGCCGGGCCAGCAGGCCGGCGGCCACCATGACCTGGGGGTTGGAGGTGTTGGTGCAGCTGGTGATCGCCGCGATCACCACGTCGCCGTCGCGTAGCTGGTCCGCCCCGTCCCCGGCGCCGGCCACGGCGGCGCTGGAGGGCGCACGGCCCAGGGCCGACCGGAAGGCCGCCCCGGCCTCCGCCAGCGCCACCCGGTCCTGGGGACGGGACGGGCCGGCCAGACTGGGGACCACGGTGGAGAGGTCGAGCTCGACGGTCTCGGAGTAGACGGGCTCGTCGCCCCCGGGCTCGTGCCACAGACCCTGGGCCTTGGCGTAGGCCTCCACCAGGGCGAGGTGCTCGTCGTCACGCCCGGTGAAGCGCATGTAGTCGATGGTGGCCCCGTCGATCGGGAAGACGGTGCAGGTGGCCCCGTACTCGGGGGACATGTTGCCGATCGTTGCCCGGTTCTCGAGCGGGACCGCCGCCACCCCGGGTCCGAAGGCCTCCACGAATTTGCCGACCACGCCGTGGCGGCGCAGGAGCTCGGTGATGGTGAGCACGAGGTCGGTGGCCGTCGTGCCCCCGGCCAGCTCGCCGAACAGCCGGAGGCCGACCACCGGCGGCAGGAGCATCGAGAGGGGTTGGCCGAGCATGGCCGCCTCGGCCTCGATGCCCCCCACCCCCCAGCCGAGCACGCCGAGGCCGTTGACCATGGTGGTGTGCGAGTCGGCGCCGACCAGCGTGTCGCAGTAGGCTCGGCCGTCGGAGGTGGCGAACACGACGCGCGACAGGTACTCGAGGTTGACCTGGTGGCAGATGCCGGTCCCGGGCGGGACCACCCCGAAGCCGTCGAAGGAGCCCTGGGCCCAGCGCAGCAACTGGTAGCGCTCGATGTTGCGCTGGTACTCGAAGCCGACGTTCTCCTCGAAGGCGGCGGCCATTCCAGACCGCTCGGCGATCACCGAGTGGTCGATCACCAGCTCGACCGGCACCAGGGGGTTGATCTGCGACGGCCGGCCGCCCAGCGCGGCCAGGGCGTCGCGCATGGCCGCCAGGTCGACGACGCCGGGCACGCCGGTGAAGTCCTGCATCAGCACCCGTTCTGGGGTGAACGCGATCTCCCGGGCGTCGTCGCCGGCGTTGGCCCCGTGCGCCTCGGGGTGGCGCCCCCACGCCGCCACGGCGGCCACGTCGGAGGCCGTCACCCGCAGGCCGTCCTCGTGGCGGAGCAGGTTCTCGAGGAGCACCTTGATGCTGTAGGGCAGGCGGGACACGTCGCCGGCCGACGCGAGCGGCCCTGCGGCCAGGCTGAAGATCTCGAACCGCCGGTCGCCGACCGCGAGCTCGGTGCGGGCGCTGAAGCTGTCGGGATGGGTGGCGGAATCGGTCATGGCCACATTCTGCCCGTCCGGGCGTCCTCGACCGTCCGCCGCCCGCGAGGCGGCGTCCCGCCCCAGCGTGTGGGGCCATCTCACCACTCGGGGCGACAGGTCTGGCACAATCTTTTCGACATGCTCCGCAAGTTCTTCACGGGCGCCGTGCGCGCCGGTGCGGTGCTTGGGGTGACGGTCGCAGTGTCGGCTCAGCTCCTCGCGTGCCCCGCACCGGCCGCCGCCTCGGGCCCTCCCGTGCCCGCCGGCACCTCGCGGGCCGCGCTGGCGCACCCGGCCGTCTACCCCGGCGGCGGGGTCTACCCGTTCGGGGACGCCGAAGTCGGCGCCCCGAAACTGCCCGCGGTGAACGGGGTGGCGCCGACCCTCAACTCGCTGGTGGTGGACATGGTCGCCACGAACGACGGATCGGGGTACTGGCTGGCCAGCGCCGACGGTGGGGTCGAGAACTACGGGACGGCCCAGTACTACGGGTCGCTCGGCAACCTCAGCCTGCAAGGACCGATCGTGGGCATGGCCGCCACCCCAGACGACCGGGGCTACTGGCTGATCGGGTTCGACGGCGGCATCTTCTCCTTCGGTGACGCGACGTTCTACGGCTCGATGGGCGGGTCGCACCTCAACCTGCCGATCGTCGGCATGGCGGCGACGTCCGACGGTGGTGGCTACTGGATGGTGGCCGACGACGGCGGCCTCTTCGCCTTCGGCGACGCCAAGTTCTACGGCTCGACCGGGAACATCGCCCTCGCCGCCAACATCGTCGCCATGGCGCCAACTCCCGACTCACACGGATACTGGCTCGTCGGCGCCGACGGCGGCATCTTCGCCTTCGGCGACGCCGGGTACTTCGGCTCGATGGGAGGAAAGCCGCTCAACGACGGGATCCTGTCCATGGCACCCACACCCGACGGCCAGGGCTACTGGCTGGTCGCCTGGGACGGCGGCGTGTTCACCTTCGGGGACGCCACCTACCAAGGCTCGATGGGCGGCGGCGGTCCCGCCGCGCCCATCACCAAGCTGGTGCCCACCCCGAGCGGCGACGGCTACTGGCTGCTCGGCCCCGACGCCTTCGATTACAGCTTCGCCAACCCGCCCCCCGACGGCACCTTCCCCGGGTCCCAGGCGATCGTCGCCGCGGCCGAGTCCCAGGTCCAGCTGAACCCCGACGGCGGGGGCTTCTGCAACCCCTACGGGCCCTGTGAGGAGTGGTGCGCCCTGTTCGCCACCTGGGCCATGCAGCAGGGGGGCGTCGGGATCCCGTCCTACCCGTTCACCGGAAGCATCTACGACTGGGGGGTGGCCAACGGCACCGCACTGCCCCCGACCGCCAACCCGGTGCCCGGCGACGACCTGCTCTACGGGTCGGGGCCGGCCAACCCCTCCACCTCGGTGCACACCGGGATCGTGGCCCAGGTCTGGCCGGACGGGGCCATGATCACCATCGAGGGGGACGCCGGGCCCGGGACCGGCGAGAACCTGGCCGTGATCATCAACGGGCCCTTCCGGCCCGCCGACTCGAGCTGGTACAACGGCTTCGGCATCTACGCCTACGTCCGGCCCTGATCGTCCCCGCGGCCGCCGTGGACCCGCAGGCCGTCCCGATAGGATCCCGCACCGGAGGTGAGGGCGTGCCGCTCTACGAGTACCGCTGCCGGACCTGCGCCGCGCGCTTCGACGGTCGCCGGGCCATGGCCGACGCCGACCTGCCGGTGACCTGCCCGGACGGCCACACCGGGGCGGTCCGCCTCCTCCCGGTCTTCGCCACCACCGGGACGGCACCGGCGCCGAGCCCCGGTGCGTGCGGGGCACCGGTGCCCGGGGGGTGCGGCGGCGGCTGCGCCTGTCACGCCGGCTGAGCGAACCCGATCGACCGACGACGAGAGGAGAGACCGACATGGCCCTGTCGTCGTGGGACGACTACCCGGTCCACCAGGCTCCCGAGTTCATCGCCCACCCGGCGACGAGCGACCGGAACTTCTACGACCGCTACTACTTCAACATGCACCCGTCGTCGGCGGACTGGTTCGCCATCTTCGGGCTCGGCCAGTACCCGAACCTCGGGGTGATCGACGCCTTCATCGACGTGCGCAAGGGTCCTAGCCAGTACATCGTCCGGGCCTCGGCCCCGCTCACCGACCGGCGGGACACCTCGGTCGGGCCCGTCCGGGTGGAGGTGCTCGAACCGCTGCGCCGCCTCCGGGTGGTCGTCGAGCCCACCGAGCACCCCGTCGCCATGGACGTCACCTGGGAGGCCCAGATCCCGGCGGTGGCCGAGCCGGCCCAGTCCCTGCGGTCCAAGGGCAAGGTCATCTTCGACACCCAGCGACTGGCCCAGACCGGTCGCTGGACGGGGACCCTGGTGGTGGGCGGCGAGGAGATCACTGTCGACCCGACCGAGTGTGGCGGCAACCGCGACCGCAGCTGGGGCGTGCGGCCGGTCGGTGAGCCCGAAAGCGACGGGATCCGCCAGGGCGAGCTGGTCCTGGCCGGCATGTGGAATTACTTCCCCATGCAGTTCGATGACCACGCGATCCTGTACATCTGCCACGAGCAGGACGACGGGGCCAGGCCCCTGGTCCAGGCCGAGCGGGTCTGGGCCGACCCGTCCCGGGGGGTCGACGAGCTCGGCCGCAGCGAGCACGAGCACGTCGTCGAGCCGGGGACCCGGCTCATCACCAGCTCGGTGCTGCGCTTCCCCGACTCGGGGATCGAGATCGCGTGCACCTCGCTGCTGCCGAATTTCATCTCAGTGGGGACCGGCTACGGGATAGACGCCGACTGGCGCCACGGCATGTACCACGGCCCCGATCCGGTGGTGCAGGGGCTCGTCCTCGACGTCGAGGCGATCAAGGGACTGGCCCAGTACGGGATCATCGACCACCTGGCCGCGTTCAGCTACGACGGCCACCACGGCCTGGGGCTGCTCGAGCAGGGCTTCTTCGGGCCCAACCGCCGCTATGGGATGACCGACGGCATCATGGGGGCGCCCGCCGGCTCCTCGCCGGCCTGAGTCCGGGGCGCCCCGGCGGTCGACGCCACTGGGCGCCGGCCGCCTATCGTTCGCCACCGGCGGCGGCTGGCACCGCCTGCTGATGGCCTACAAGGGCGCGCTGGTCGGGAATTCGCCCGAGGCGGCCGACATGTGCCTGATCGGTGCCCCACCTGCCGCGAGCGATCCGGTCGTCCGGCTCCGGGTCGGGGTCGGGGCGAGGAACGCACAAGGGCAGGCATCGGTGTTGGTGCAATTCTGTGACGTGCAGATGGGAGGGTATGCGGTCGTCGTCGGCGCGACACCTGCCCGAACTGTGGGGCGCCACTCGAGAACGGCGAGCTCGCGTACTCGTACTGCAACGCCGAACCCCGGACCACCGTGCAGACCCCCCTGCTCGTGATCAAGCTCGAGAGGATGAGCTGAAAGTGTTGCCTTCCAGCCGCCTTCCCGCCCACCCCGGCGCGGGATGAAAGAATGGGGGATGCCCGACCCCAAGGCACTCCTGACCGAGCGTCTGCGGGCCGGCTTCGACTCCGTCGACCCGGGCGCCGACCCCGTGCTGCGGGCGTCGGACCGGGCCGATTTCCAGGCCAACGGCGCGCTGGCCCTGGGCAAGCGGGTGGGCCGCAACCCCCGCGAGGTGGCCGAGGCGGTGGTGGCCGCCGCCGTGCTCGACGACCTCTGCGACTCGGTGGAGGTGAGCGGGCCCGGGTTCATCAACCTCATCCTCTCGGAGGCCTTCCTGGCCGACCAGGCCCTGGCCATGGCGGTCGACCCGCGGCTGGGGACGGCGCCGCCGGCCGAGCCCGAGACCGTGGTCATCGACTACTCGGCCCCCAACGTGGCCAAGGAGATGCACGTCGGGCACCTGCGCACGACCGTCATCGGGGACTCACTGGCCCGGTCGCTGGACTTCGCCGGTCACCGGGTCATCCGCGAGAACCACATCGGCGACTGGGGCACCCCCTTCGGCATGCTGATCGAGCACCTCATCGACCTGGGCGAGTCCGGCGCGGTGGACCAGCTTTCGGTGAATGACCTCGACGCCTTCTACCGCCAGGCCCGGCAGTCCTTCGACAGCGACCCGGGGTTCCAGGAACGGAGTCGCCGCAGGGTCGTGCTGCTGCAGTCGGGCGACGAGGAGACGTTGCGGCTCTGGCGGATGCTGGTGGCCGAGAGCATCCGCCACTACGACGAGGTCTACGCCCGCCTCGGCGTCCTGCTCACCGACCACGACATCGTCGGCGAGAGCTTCTACAACCCGATGCTGCCCTCGGTGGTGTCCGACCTCGAGGCGCTCGGTTTACTGGTCGAGAACGAGGGTGCGCTCTGCGTGTTCCCCGAGGGCTTCTCCAACCGCAACGGCGACCCGCTCCCGCTGATCGTCCAGAAGTCCGACGGCGGCTACGGCTACGCCGCGACCGACCTCGCCGCCGTACGCGACCGGGTCGGCCGGCTCGGGGCCACCCGGATCCTCTACGTGGTCGGGGCCACCCAGTCCCAGCACCTCCAGATGGTCTTCGCCGTCGCCCGGGCCGCCGGCTGGCTGCCCGAAGGGGTGCGGGCCGAGCACGTGTCGTTCGGCAACGTCCTCGGCGCGGACCGCAAGATGTTCCGGAGCCGGTCGGGCGAGTCGGTGAAGTTGGCCGCTCTGCTGGACGAGGCGGTGGAGCGGGCGGCCTCGGCGATGGGGGAGCGGGCGGCCGGACTCGAGGCGCCCGAGCGCGAGCGCGTCGCCCGCGCACTCGGCATCGGCGCGGTCAAGTACACCGACCTGTCGACCGACCGCTCCCGGGACTACGTCTTCGACTGGGACCGCATGCTCGCCTTTGAGGGCGACACCGGGCCCTACCTGCAGTACGCGCATGCCCGGATCTGCTCGATCTTCCGCCGGGCCGAGGTCGCCGCACCCGACCCCGCGGTGGCACCGACGATCGCCGACCCGCACGAGCGCGCCCTCGTGCTGGAACTGCTGGGCCTGCACGAGGCTCTGGCCGAGACCATCGAGTCCTCGAGCCCCTCCAGGCTCAGCGCCCACCTTTTCGGTCTGGCCTCCACCTTCACCGCCTTTTACGAGCACTGCCCGGTGCTGCGGGCGCCCGACGAGGAGACCCGTCGCAGCCGGCTCCTGCTGGCCGACCTGACGGCCCGGGCCCTGGCCCTGGGCCTCGGGCTGCTCGGGATGGAGGCCCCCGACCGCATGTGAGGGCCGGTCGGCTCAGCCCCCGGTCAGGCGGGCCAGGAGATCGGGGCGACGGCAGCGCTGGCGTCCGCCTCGGTGCCGCGGACCGAGATCTGTGACCAGCCGCAGCGCCATCTCCATCATCGCCGCCTCGAGGAGGTGGGCGAAGGGGTCGACCAGCTCGGGCCGGAGCCTCCCCTGAGCTTGCCTGAGCACCCTCGGTGGAACGTGTGTCTGTTATTCGGTGCGCCCCCCCGACCGGCCAGTCACCGCTTCCCTCTCACGTACCGTCGCCCTCGTGGCCATCGGTTCGGGGGCCCTGGCGGGCCGCCTGTCTTGGGTGTTGGCCCTCACCGGATGTGCGAGGGCGACGGTCGCCGCCGGGACCAGCCCGGGACCAGCACGAGCTGCTCACTGCTATTTCCTGCGACCGAGGAATTCGATTTCGATCTCCCCGAGGACGTCGTGGTCCGCGATCATCTCGATCTTGGTCACCTTGCCCGCCACCACCGTGAAATCGAAGGCGACTTTCGGAGTGCCCCCCTGCGCCCACACCAGCCCGGCGAGCCCGTCGAGCAGTGCCGTGCGGGCAGCCTTCGCCCCACCGGAGAACCTCGATGCAACGTCGTTGGGCCCAACCAAGCTCGTAGGGCCGCCCATGGCGATCGCGCATGGATCGGCCACGAGCGCGACATCGGGGCTGAGGAGCGAGAGCAGCATCTGGAAGTCCCCGGTCTTTGCAGCGGCGAGGAACGCATCGACGATCTCGCGCTGCCCTTGAGGATCAGAGGTTGGATCCCCTGCTGTGCGAACCCGCCGACGAGCCCTGCTGGCGAGCTGTCGGCAGGCGTCTGGAGACTTGCCAAGGATCCCGGCGATCTCCTCGAAGGAGACGGCGAACATGTCGTGGAGCACGAAGGAGATTCGCTCGGCCGGCGTAAGTCTGTCGAGAACGATGAGGAGCGCGTGGCCCATCGAGTCGGCGAGGATGGCTTGATCTTCAGGCGTCACGGTAGCCTGCAGGGAGAACTGCTCGACGTTGGCTGAGTCATCGATGGATGCGGAGGGTCGCCGTTGGCGGCTTCGGAGCGTATTGAGGCAGATCCGCGAGACGACGGTCGTCAACCAGCCCGTGAGGTTCCCGATAGCGCCTTCATCCGTCGTCGACAGGCGGAGCCAGGCCTCTTGAAGGGCATCGTCGGCGTCCTCCACGTTTCCGAGGACCCGAAACGCCACGGCACGAAGATGAGGCCGATTGGCTTCGAATTGGCCCGCCAGCGATCTCGTCTGATCCACCATGTCACATTCTCCTGAGTTCTGGTGTCATGTACATTGACCCACGAACGTGGTGAAACGTGACAAGAGGAGATCTCATGCCAGTTCAGTGCAATACCGTGCTCTACCCCGTGAAGGATCTCGACAAGGCGAAGGCTCTCTTTGCTGTCCTTTTCGGTGTCGATCCCCACGCCGACGCGCCCTACTACGTCGGCTTCTCCGTCAACGGTGCCGAGATCGGCCTCGTCCCCAGTGGACACGACCAAGGCATGACGGGACCTGTCCCATTCTTCGACGTCGATGACATTTCCGCCACCCTCGGCGCCCTCCAGGCCGCCGGGGCGCAGGTGGTTCAAGAGCCGACCGACGTGGGCTCCGGGCTGCTCGTCGCGAAGGTCTGCGACGCCGACGGCAACGACATCGGACTGAGGCAGCCGCCAGCCGGCGTTTAGGAGTTCACAGGCTCGGACGCACGGACTTCACAGTGCGAACACTAGGGTAACCTCGCCCACCTTCGGGGCTGAACAGCAAACATCTTGCGCCCCAGGCAGGACTTGAACCTGCGCACCCGGCTCCGGAGGGCGATCTGAGGTGTCCCCTGAGTCCAGCCAGTGAAGCTCAGCGCTCCTGAGCTGGGCTTCTTGTCTTGCCCGTGTACTCCCGTCTTGCCGGTAATCCTCCGTTGAACGCCAATTTTGATCGCCAACCATGCACCTGGCCCCGTACGGCAGGGGCGCGGCAATTGCCCGGACGATCTATGTACGGTGCCGCAGGCACTGCCGGGACGGTGGGAATCGACAGCAGCCACTGAGCAGACCTCCTGAGCGGCCTGAGGGGTTCCGTTGCTCACGGTGGCGCCCAATCCGAGTGCCGTCACACGGCGCAAACATGGGGGCCGTGGTCACAGTGGCATCAAGAGCTAGCCATCGCCGTTCGCCCCTTTGGCCGAGTTCAGACGGGCGACGACGCCGGCGCCCACTTCTCCCAACAAGGCGAGTTCGTCAGGCCCGACCACCCCAACGCCGACCCCCTGAGCGTACGCCCTCATTCGGGCAACTGAGTAGCGCAGGTCCGCCTCGGGCGTGAACCGTCGGACCAAGATGTCACCTACCCAACGAGCCAATTCGCTGTCAGCGGCAGCGATCTGGCGCACGAGATCGGGGATGTCGCCATCGAGCACGAGGGCGACGAGGTCGTGGGTGTCGGACCCAACCTTCTCAGGGTACGAGCCCGATGAGCGGCGGGGGAGAGCGACGGCCTTCAACATGAGAAGGCTCGCAGGTGTGGCGACAGGGATCCGGGCCGTGGAGGTCGTCGTGGCGGTGGAATCGATGAGCTTGACCTTGACATCCTCGGCCGTGGCCATAGCTTGCCGGCGAACAAGAGCGAAAGCACGGTCAGAAGGAGATTCGGGAAGCGGGTCCCCCTCGGTGGAAGACATCACGTCCACCTCAACTCTCGGTTCGGCGCCGAACCAAATCTTTCCGGGACTGATGCGGTCACTGGTGGGGTCGGCGAGCAGCAACTCGACAAACTGAGTCTGGTTGGCGCTGATCGTGTCGATGTCATTGGTGAGTCGGTGCAGCCGTTGAATGCGTATATTCACGGCGAATCCTCCGACCAGTACCCACGGGGGATTTCTCGGCAGGGCCGTGAGAATTTCGAGGAAGGCACGGATACGCCCGGCGTTGTCGCCGGCGAGTTCAATGACCGGGCCCAACTCACCAGACACGCTTCACCGCCTCGGGATGCCACTGTTCGAGGATTTCCCTGCCCCGGGCCCGGTCCTGGGCAAGGTCGAGGGCCACGACGACGTGGCTGGCCATGGGCCACTCAACTGGGGAGACCGATCCCGGGGGACGGGAGACCCTGGACCTGCACACGAAGGGGACCGGGGCCACGGCAACGGTGGCGCCGCGCTTTTCGGGGTCGTGGGCCTCGCCCAGTTCGGCCATGGCTCGATGAAGTGCCCCTCGGTCAGGGACATAGAAGTCCGGCGGGTAGCCGCCCCGGACCACGACGGGCGCCCCCCAGGCCCCCGCGGCGACAGTGTCGGTGAGGGCCCAGCCGACCGTCTCTTCCACATCCACCAACCCGAGACCGAGACTGTCGGCCAACTTGCGATCAGGCCAGGGCGCCCGGGCCACCGCAACGGGCTCACGATGCCAGGCGGCCGCCAACTCCCAGAACAACTCCGGGAAGACGGCCTCATTGGCGTCGGTCAACAGGCCCACCGCCTTCAGACCCCGAGCGGCCTCGTGGATCGCAGCGGGGCTCCGATCGATGGCTTGGGCCGTAGGGCGCAGCCCATGAGGGTGATCAGGCTCAGACAGGCAGACCAACGCCAGCTCCTTCGCCACGGCGCCGGCCAGCGGGACCGGGTTGGAAAGCCGGGAGCGATTCTCGTTGGGGAGGTCGACGTCGATCCGGATGGCGGGCAGGACTAAGCGGAGGTGGCCGCGGCGATCGAAGAAATTCTGTTCGGCCCGGCGGAGAGTCTGGCGGGCCGGGGCCGAGATGCGATCGGCGACCACGATGACCGGATCGCTGAATTGGGCGAGCTGGCGGACCAGGTCCGTCCCATCGCCGGCAACGACCGACTTGACCTCGACAATGACGGTTCGGCCATCGATCGAAAACGTGGCATCGGCTCCCGAGGCCCTATCGGCGTGCCTGAGCACGACGTCGCGGGGCTTGAGCCCAAAGGTTCCAAGGGTGTGGCGCAGATCCTCGACCGCCTCCGCCGCCATTTCGTAAGACCCTCGACGCGCCATACCCTAAGCATAGGGGCGTTCGGTGTTCGTGTGCACACGATCACCAAAAAGGAGCGACCCCTCTCCTTTTTGAAAGGGCATTCCCAAAACCATTCCAACTGCAGGTCAGCGGGTTGACGGCGCCCACGTGTGGGTGCCGACGATGGGGTCCGGCGACCGGGACTCGAGATCGGCATGGCCACTTTTGATACCC
>Ga0209040_10001717_pt1 | contig 17337 bp, 12 predicted proteins | sample BogFormECP12_OM3_FD_188240 | JGI IMG/M metagenome (GOLD analysis project Ga0209040, IMG submission 188240) | Bog forest soil microbial communities from Calvert Island, British Columbia, Canada - ECP12_OM3 (SPAdes) (version 2) | ecosystem: Environmental > Aquatic > Freshwater > Wetlands > Bog ...
GACTGCGCCTTGACCTGGATCTCACAGGCGCGCTGCATCGTGTACATGGCGAGAAACGCGTCGGCGATCGAGCCGCCGACGGTGAGGAGCCCGTGGTTCGGCAGGATGAGGAACGTGGCTCTGCCGAGGTCGTTCACGAGCCGCGGCTTCTCGGCGTCGTTGAGCGCCACCCCCTCGTAAGGATGGTAGGCGAGGCTCGCGAGCACGAACAGCGACTGCTGCGAGATCGGCAGGAGCCCGTCCTTCTGGGCCGCGACCGCGACGCCGGCGGGGGTGTGGAGATGCATCACGCAGACCGCGTCCTCGCGCGCCGCGTGGATCGCCGAATGGATGACGAAGCCGGCCGGGTTGATGTCGAACGAGGTCTCCATCACCTTCTGCCCATGAAGGTCGATCTTGACCAGGCTCGAGGCGGTCACCTCCTCGAACAGCATGCCATAGGGGTTGATGAGGAAGTGGTGGTCGCTGTCGGGCACGCGCGCGGAGATGTGGGTGAAGATGAGGTCGTCCCAGCCGTAAGCCGCGATCAGCCGGTAGGCGGCCGCGAGATCGACCCGCATGCGCCACTCGGCGTCGCTGACCTTGCCCTTGACCGAGACGGGCTTTCCCTGGTCGTGCTTTCCCTGGTCATTCATGGCGCATCCTCCCTGCGGCTCTCTTGCCACAGTCTATCAGGGTCGAGGCTCGGCCGCATGGCTGCCGCCGTGAGAATGCTTTGCGAGAATCAGAAATCCGTGCTATTCTGCTTTTCATGGGGTCGACAGGGACGAGGAGCGGCGGAGGCCGGGCGACAGGGCGGGCGGCGGAAGCGGAGGGGAGATTTTTCGCTCGCGCCTCCTAACCCCTTGAAAAGTCCCGATTCGGAAAACCAAATGCAAGCTCGCGAAAGCAAGAATGCAAGCCAACGGAGGCTAATAAAACAATCCCTTATGTAAATTGATGACGGCACGCGTCAGCCCTTCGCCATCACGCCCGCCGGCAGCCGCCCGGCGAGCTCGCGCCCCGCCTCCCGCCCGAGCCGCGCCGCATCCGCGGGCGCGCCCTCGGCCTCGATGTCGAAGCGCTCGGAGCCGTCGGTCCTCAGCACCTGACCCTTCAATCCGAGCCGGCCGTTTTCAAGGCGCGCGAGGCCGGCGATGGGGGTGCGGCACGAGCCTTCGAGCTCGGCGAGAAAGGCGCGCTCGGCGGTGAGTTCGGCGTATGTCTCGGCATGCGCGATCGCCGCCAGCCCCTGGAGCGCGCGCGCGTCGGCTGCCCGCGCGGTCAGCGCGATCGCGCCCTGTCCCGGCGCAGGCAGGAAGGCGTCGAGGTCGAGGGCGGCGCGGGCGCGGTGGACGAGGCCGAGGCGCTTGAGGCCCGCCATCGCCAAAAGCGTCGCGCCGACCGCGCCCGACTCGGCCTTCTTGAGCCGCGTCTCGACATTGCCGCGCAGGAGCTCGAGCTTGAGATCCGGCCGCAGCCGCAGCGCCTGCGCCTGGCGGCGGAGCGACGCCGCGCCGAGGCTCGCCCCCTCGGGGAGACCTTCGATCGTGTCGGAGAGGGCGGAGATCAGCGCGTCGCGCGGGTCTTCGCGCGGCAAGAAGCCGGCGATCGCGACGCCTTGGGGCATGAGCGTCGGCAGGTCCTTGGCCGAATGGATGGCGGCGTCGATCTCGCCCGCCAGCAAGGCAAGGTCGATCTCCTTGGTGAAGAGGCCCTTGCCGCCGGCCTCGGCGAGCGGCCGGTCCTGGATCGCGTCGCCGCTGGTGCGGATGACCTTGAGCGCGATCCGGTCGATGTCCCAGCCGTGCGCCTCGCTGAGGCGCCGCCGCGTCTCGTTCGCCTGCGCCAGCGCGAGGGGCGAGCCGCGCGTGCCGAGCGTGAGCAGGACGGACGAGGGCATGAACCCTCTATTCGGCCAAGCGTTGGCGCTGTCAAATCGGATAGGCGGTGCGACGTAGGGCTCGGGCGAGCGGCGGTCCCTTGGACATGCTATGGGGTCGCGCTCGCGCTCAAATTGACGGCGATCCTCCCCGGCCGTGAGCCGCGATGACTTGGAACAGGCTGCGGCGATGCGTAATCTGCCGATCTTCCTGGAGATGCGAGACCGCCCGGCCATCGTGGTCGGCGGAGGCGTCGCCGCTGCGCGACGCGCCGAGTTCCTCGTGCGCTGCGGCGCGCGCGTGACCGCCTTCGCGCCCGAACTCGGCGAGGATTTCTTCGAGCTTCGCGATCGCCCCAACTTTCGCCATGTCGCGCGCGACCCCGCGCGCAATGACTTCGAGGGCTCACAGATCTGCTTCATCGCGACGGAGGACCAGCGCCTTCAGGAAGCGGCGCGGAGGGCGGCGAAAGCGGCGGGCGCGCTCGTCAATGTCGCGGATCAGCCGCGACTATGCGACTTCATCATGCCTTCGATCGTGGATCGCAGCCCTCTCGTGATCGCCATTTCGACCGGCGGCGCTTCGCCCATCCTGGGACGAATGTTGAGGGCGCGACTCGAAACCATGATTCCGGCGGCCTACGGCCGGATGGCGAATCTGATGAGCCGCTTTCGTGAGCGCGTTGCGGAGGCCATGCCCTCGCAGACGATGCGGCGGCGCTTCTGGGAGACCGTGCTCGAAGGTCCGATCGGAGAAGCCGCGCTCACGGGCGATGAACGCGCCGCCGGCGCGCATCTGGCTCGCGAAATCGAGCATGTCCGCGAGCATCAAGACATGACGCCGCGCGGAGAGGTCTATCTGGTGGGCGCAGGGCCTGGCGATCCGGATCTCGTCACTTTTCGCGCGCTTAGGCTCATGCAGAAAGCCGACGTCGTGCTTTACGATCGGCTGATCGGCGAGGGCGTCATGAACCTGGTTCGGCGCGAGGCGGAGCGCATCTATGTGGGCAAGCGGCCGGACGACCACGAGCTGCCGCAGGAAGAGATCGGCGCCCTCCTCGTCAGGCTCGCGACAGAGGGCAAGCGGGTGCTTCGGCTCAAAGGAGGCGATCCCTTCATGTTCGGCCGTGGCGGCGAGGAGATCGAGGCGCTGGCCGCCAACGGCGTGCCGTTCCAGGTCTGCCCGGGGGTGACGGCGGCCATCGGCGCTTCCGCTTACGCCGGCATTCCGCTCACGCACCGCGATCATGCTCAGGCTTGCGTCTTCGTCACCGGGCACGGCAAGGACGGCAAAATCGACCTCGACTGGACGGCGCTGTTGCAGCCGCGACAGACAGTCGCGATCTACATGGGGCTGCGCAATCTGGAGGCGCTGACGAAGGAGTTCGTCGCCCGCGGCGCGAGCGCAGATCTGCCCGCCGCGATCGTCGACAATGCAACGCGGGTCAATCAGAAAGTCGTTGTCGGGACGCTCGCGACGCTCGTGGCGAAAGCGCGCGCCGCCGAACTGCGTGGGCCGTCCATCGTCATTGTCGGCACGGTTGTCGCGTTGCGGGACAAGCTCGACTGGTACGCGCCAGCTGCTGAGGATGTTGCGCATGCCGTCCCGGCGACGGTGAACGGGAAGGACTGACGCGTCCTCGATCGCGGCGCTATTGCGCCGGCGTGGGAATGGCGCAAGGATGGCGCGCCGAGGGCTGAAGCAAGGGCGGCGGACGCGAACGCACGGCTTCGCCAGGAAGCATCTTCCAACGGAGGAGGCGGGGCATGCGAAGGTTGGGATTCTCCGGCGCTTGGGTCCTGCTCCTTGGCCTCGCGTTGTCGCCAGCCATCGCGGCAATTCCCGCCGCGGCCGCGCCAGCGCCGCTCGACGAGGCTCAGCGCGCGGGCCGCAGCGAGGCGAGCTTCCCTCAGGCTAGCGAAGACTTCTTCCATGACATGGACAATGGCGCGCAACTGGCGCCGGACGAGGTCAAGGGCCGCAATATGTGGATAGTCTGGACCGGCGGCAACGACCGCTTCTGGGACAGCGCTACCAAGGACAGTCTCTCAACCTTCGATATCCTCAAGGTCATCACCTCGCATCCGAGCCAGACTTACTGCGACGGTCAGCATTGCGACCGCGATTCGCGCTGGCATTGGCTCGGCGCGATCAATGAACCGTGCTTTGAAAAGCCGACCGGCCCCGACCCGAAGCGGTTCGGGCTTTGGCTCGACGTGCGCGGCGCCAATTGCGCGCCCGATCCGTTCGAGGACGAGGCGAAATACCCGGGCGTCAAGATCGGCGCACGCGGGACGACGTTCAAGGACGGATCGACCTTGCCGGTCGGCTCCTATTTCGGCTACGCCACCGGCATCGTCGGGCTGCGCCTCTTTCCCAATCCGGACTTCGACCAGGCCGCCAAGGACAAGTGGGACCCCGATCGCTACTACACCGACGCGAATTACTACAACGATCCGAATCTTGTTCGGCCTTACCGGGTCGGCATGGCGTGCGGGTTCTGCCACGTCGGCCCGAGCCCCGTCCACCCGCCGGCCAATCCGGCTCACCCGCAATGGGCCGATCTCAATTCAACGGTCGGCAGCCAGTACCTTTGGATTGATCGCGTCTTCGCCTATGCCGGCGATGCGAAAAACTTCGTCTATCAGTTGGTGCATTCCTATCCCCCGGGCACAGTGGACACCTCGCTGGTCTCGACCGACTACATCAACAACCCGCGCACCATGAACGCCGTCTATCTGCTCGGCCCCCGTCTTGCCGAGGCGAAGCTCTGGGGGAAGGAAACGCTGAAAGGCGGCCAGCTCAACAACAAGCAGCTCGGCGGCTTTTTCGATCCGCCCGACACATCCTGGTCGCCGCGCGTGCTGAAGGACGGCTCCGACTCCGTCGGGGTCTTGGGCGCGCTCAATCGCGTCTACCTCAACATCGGACTTTACAGTGAAGAGTGGACGCGACACTTCAATCCGTTCTTCGGCGGCAAGTCGATCACGCCGATTGGGATCGCGACTGCCGAAAAGAATTCTGCTTACTGGCGCGCGACCGAGCTCGGAACGCCCGATATGGCGAAGTTCCTGGTCGCTGCCGGCCAACCGGATTCGCTCGCGAACGCGCCGGGCGGCGAAAAATATCTGACGGCCGACGCCGCGACCCTCGACCGCGGCAAGAAGGTCTTCGCCGAAACCTGCGCGCGCTGCCATTCGAGCAAGCTGCCCGACGACGCCCGGGCTCAGCTCGCGCCGGGCGGCTGTTCAGGTCCCGACTATAACAAGTGCTTCGCCCGTTACTGGGCCTACACGAAGACGGACGCATTCAAGGAGAAGATGCGCGCGATCGTTGCGGCGCCGGACTTTCTCAAAGACAATTTCCTCTCGACCGACGCGCGCATTCCGGTGACGCTTCTGCGCACCAACGCCTGCAGTCCGCTCGCCACCAACGCGATCCGCGGCAACATCTGGGACAATTTCTCGTCCGAAACCTACAAGAACCTGCCTTCGGTCGGCAAGGTCACGGTGCAGGACCCGTTCACGGCTGAGCGCTGGCAGTACCAGATGCCCGGCGGCGGGCTCGGTTTCACCCGCGTGCCCTCGCTGGTCAGCATCTGGTCGACCGCGCCGTTCCTGGTCAACAACCGGCTCGGACCTTTTTCTGAGGATGTTTCGGTCGACGGCCGAATGAAGATCTTCGACGCATCGATCGAGCAGCTCCTGTGGCCGGAGAAGCGTGAACGCGAGCCGGGCTTCGACGGCTTTATTGCCCGAACGACAGAGCGCAGCTACGTCAACATACCCAAGCGCAGCATCCCGGTGGAGCTTCAGAACCTTATCGGCTCGCTTCCGGCCCAGCCATTCCGAAAAGTCTTCGACAAGGACGGCAATTTCACGCTCGGACCGATTCCGAAAGGCTTTCCGATCAACCTCGCGGCGAACTATCAGCCGAGAATCGACATCCCCTTCGGCAGGCGGGTGCCGCATGACATCGCCTTCACGCAGCTCGTGGGCGAGGTCGTCCTCAACTGGCCGAGCCTTGACTTGAACGGGGACGACGCTTCGATGCTGGCATGGGGTTCCAAGCTGCGCCTGCCGTTCCGCACGCTTCTGAAGTGCCCGGACTTCGTCGTCAACCGCGGCCATTATTTCGGCACGGACGAATTCAACAAAACGGACAATCTCAGCGAGGACGAAAAGGCCTTCGGCAAGGAAACGCCGCTCGGCGACGATGACAAGCGCGCCCTAATCGAATTTATCAAGACGTTCTGACGGCGGCAGAGGCCCGGAGCGGGACGTTCGACGGCCGGCGTTTTCGCGCACGACCATTCCGTCCGGGCCGATAGAGCTCGCGGTAGGTCCGGTAGCCGTCCTCGTAGACGCCCGCGTTGCGGGCGTCGGGTTCGATCAGGTCTCCGCGGTCGACAAAGGCGCTCACGCCGGACCAGTCTTTCGTCAGGCCCGCGCCGATCGCCGCCGTCCAGGCGACCCCAAGGCAGGAACCGGGATGGCCGATGAGACATTGCAGAGGCTGTTGCAGAACGTCGGCGACGATCTGCATCCAGACCCGGCTCCGCGCGCCTCCGTCTGACACAACGAACCGATCGGTCCGATAACCGATCTCTTTGAACACGTCGATATGGTGGCGTATTGCGTAGGCGTAAGCCTCGAGCATCGCCCGCCACAAGTGTCCTATGTGATGGGATAGCGTCAGGCCATGGATCAGACCGCGGGCGTCCGCATCCTGTATCGGCGTCTTCTCGCCGAGGAAGTACGGCAGGACTGTCAGCCCGTCTGCGCCCGCGGCGCATTTCTGGGCGAGACGGTCAAGGAAGCCATGGACCGAAAGGCCTTCCCGCTCGGCGGCCGCCTTTTCGCCGCCGGCGAATGTCGCGACGAACCAATTGAGCGCTGAGCCTCCCGTCGCCATGCAGCCGTTCGGCATGTAGAGGCCGGGCGCCAAGTGAAAGTCGAGAAAGAGCCGCGGATCGGGACGCACAAGGTCCGTCGCGGTGAGGATGTCTATCGCTCCCCCGAACTTCAGCAGCACGTCGCCCGCTCTGTTGATTCCGGCCGCGAAAGCGGAGGCGATCATGTCAGCCGCGCCGCCGATCACAGGCGTGCCTTCGGCGAGTCCGGTCTGAGAGGCGGCCTCGGCGGTCACCTCGCCGAGAAGGTGGTGCGACATCACTTTTGGCGGAATTACCTCCCGCGATATCCTCGCCAACGCGATCAGCTCGTCGTCCAGGGCGTCGCTTCGCACGTCGACGAAGCCGGCTTCAAGCGCCCAATTGCGTTCGATGGCGCGCTTTGCGGTCAGTTTCCAGTTGATGAAGTCGTATGAGCCGAAAACGGTCGCGATGCGGCGGAATATTTCTGGTTCGTGGCGTGCGATCCAGCGCAGCTTCGCTGTCACGAGTTGCTGGTTGATGCCGTTTCCGGTGCGGGACAGGAATTCGGTTTCGTCCCACTCTCGGCGCAGCTCCTCGACCTCCCTCGAGCACCGGCCGTCGCTCTGCTGGATGCTTGGCCTCAGCACGTGACCGTCCTTGTCGAGAAGGACGACCGCGGGCAGCATTCCGGTAACGCCCACCACCGCGATCTTCTTCGAATCGCCGCCGCAGGAGGCGATCAGCTCAGCGGTGATGTCGCAAACATTGGCCCACCACTCGGCCGGGTCTTCTTCCGCCCAGCCACTACGGGGAGACCGGAGCGTCGTCGGCCGCGAAACAAGCCGCATCTCGCGGCCGGAAGGGTCGATCAGTATGCCGGTGGTCGAGGTCGTGCCAATATCGAGACCGAGAACCAGCGACATGGAGCCTCCGTCAGGGACGCGTCAACGCAGTTTCTCGACAAGCGCCATGAACCGCTTGACCCGCTCGGCATCGACTGGATTCCATGTGTCGCCGTCAACCTTGAAATGTGTGCCGACAACGACGCCGCTGGCGATCGCCAGGATATCGGCGACGTTGTCCTTGTTGACCCCCGTGTTGGCGAACACCGGCACGTCCTTCACGGTTTCACTCACCCGGCGGAGATCCGACTGATTGACCGCCTGCCCAGTCAACGGACCGGAAATGAGAATGGCGTCAGCCTTTGAGGAGAACACCGCGCTCTGGGCGCGCAGCTCGATCGGTCTCTGATCGAGCGCGTAAGAGAACTCGGCATTGATGTTGAAGAGCATCTTCATGTCGTCACGGCCGAGCGCGTGGCGAAGCCTAGCGGCCTTGGCGCAGTCGGGCTGCCAGAGGCCCATGTCGGACGCGAACACGCCGGTGAAGATTTCGCGGACGAAGCTTGCGCCGGTCACGGCCCCGATCGCGACGCTCGCTTCAGGGTCCCACAGAAAATTGACGCCGAACGGGATTTTGAGGTGCGGTTTGACTCGCTCGACGAGCGCGGTCATCGCGGCCAACCCCTCGGGCGGCGCCTTGAGAACGTAAGGCCGATCGTTCTCGTTTCCAAACATGACCGCATCGACGCCGCCGGCCTGCAGCTTCGCGACGTCGTTCAGAACACTCACTACGAGTTTGTCGAGGCCGCCATCGGCGTCGTAGTCGGGCGAACCGGGCAGCGCCCCGATATGCGCCATGGCGATCACCGCCTTCTTCTTCTCGCCCAGGAAGTCAAAGATCATCCGGCAGCTCCCGCTCTCGCTATGGATGTTTTTGTTGATATATGATCGGCGGCGTCAAGCGACAGTGAGGCGCCGATGTCATCGCCGACCTTTCCGGAACTAGCGGGCCGCAGAGCGATTGTGACCGGAGCGGCCACCGGAATTGGCCGGGCGATCGCCGTTGCGCTCTCTCGCCAATCGGTCAGGGTCGCGATCTGCGACATCGACCACGCGGCGGCGACAGCGACGGCCGCCGCCATTGGCGCAGGCGCGGCTGCGGTTGCAATCGACGTGCGCAAAAGAGAATCGGTGGCGGGCGCCTTCGCGGAGGTTGAGGCGACGTTCGGAGGCTACGAAATTCTGATCGCCAACGCTGGCGTTTCGACGATGCAGCACGCGCTCGACCTGACGGATGACGACTGGGACACGAACTTCAACGTCAACGCCCGCGGGATTTTCCTCACCAATCAGATCGCCGCGCGGAGGTTCAAGAGCCAGGCCAACGGCGTCATCGTCAACACGGCCTCGCTCGCCGCAAAAGTGGGCGCGCCGCTGCTCGCCCATTATTCCGCCAGCAAATTCGCGGTGCTGGGCTGGACGCAGGCGCTTGCGCGCGAGTTGGCGCCCCTTGGCGTTCGGGTCAATGCCGTCTGCCCGGGCTTCGTGAAGACGGGCATGCAGGAGCGCGAAGTCGTCTGGGAGGCCGCGTTACGTGGAGTGGTCCCGGAACGCGTGATCAACGACTATGTCGCCCAAACGCCGCTTGGGCGGCTGGAGCAGCCAGAGGACGTAGCTGACGTGGTTGTTTTTCTGTGCTCCGACTCCGCGCGGTTCATGACGGGCCAGGGCGTCAACGTGACCGGCGGCGTCTACATGACCTGACGGCCGTCATTGTCGAGCGCCCTGCCGGACCGTGTTGTTGAGAGCGAAGAGTTGTGGTGAATGGCCGAAATCGTCTTCCATAGCGTCAGCAAGAGCTACGGGGTTGGCGCGCCGGCGGTCCGCGACCTGGACATAACGATCGAGGACGGCGAGTTCCTCGTCCTGGTCGGGCCGAGCGGCTGCGGCAAGTCGACGGTGTTGCGGATGATCGCGGGCCTCGAAGAGATCACGCATGGCCGGCTTACGATCAACGGGCGGGTCGTCAATGATCTTGCCCCCCGGGATCGTGACGTCGCGCTGGTGTTCCAGTCCTATGCGCTCTATCCGCATCTGACAGTCGAGGGCAATATTGGGTTCGGCCTGCGCGTCCGGGGAGCAACGAGGGCGGAGATCGCCCGCAAGGTGCGCGAGACGGCGAAACTCCTGGAGCTTGATCCTTATCTCAACAGAAAGCCGAGCCAGCTGTCGGGCGGCCAGCGTCAGCGCGTGGCTATGGGACGCGCGCTCGCCCGCAGTCCGCAGGCCTTCTTGATGGACGAACCGCTATCCAATCTCGACGCGCGCCTGCGCGCCCAGATGCGCGCCGAGATCGCGTCGATGCAGAAAATGACTGGGATCACGACCGTCTATGTCACGCACGATCAAATCGAGGCGATGACGATGGGCGACAGGATCGCTTTGATGAACGGCGGCGTTCTGCAGCAGCTCGGATCGCCGCGGACCCTTTACGACGCGCCGGCGAATCTGTTTGTCGCGGGCTTCATCGGCGCGCCGGCGATGAACTTCCTGACGGCGGAGCTGGTCGAGGCCGATCGCGGCGTGGAGGCGCGCTTTGGAAGAAGCTCCATTGTTTTTTCGCGCGAGGCGCTGATCAAGCGGCCAGCGATCAAGTCGTATGTGGGACGCTCCGTCGTGCTGGGCATACGCCCCGAGGCGTTTGAGCCTGTGGACCTTGCCAATTCAGATGGAGCTGGCATAGCGGGGACGGTCGCCTTTGTCGAAGACCTGGGGGCCACTCTGCTAGCGCATGTGGATGTGGAGGCGGCGGACCGCTTGAGAACCCTGGCCTCCGACCCGGACGAGCCGGCGGCATTCTCTCACCGGCTCAGAGTACTGCTGGACGGCTCACAAGGTTTTCGGCCGGGCGCGCGGCTTTCGCTCGTTCCCGACCCCGCTCGCATCCATCTGTTCGACGTCGCGACGGAAACGGCCATCTGGAACTGACGTTCCGATCGCCTGCTCAGTGAATGCCCTTTGTCAGCCCCTGAACGAAATAACGGTTCAGCGCCAAGACGATGAGGACGATCGGTATTGTCGAGAAGTGGGCGAGAGCGCCCAGCGCGCCCCAGGTGATGTCCTTGGTTCCAAATGCCGCGAGCAGCGCGACCGACAGGGGCTTGGAGTCCAGCCTTGTCAGAAACATCGGGTAGAGGAAGTCGTTCCAGGAGAAGATGAGGCAGAACAGCGCTGAGGCGACGACGCCTGAGCGGACCGCAGGGAGCGCGGCGCGCCAGAAGGCGCCGAACATCGTGCAGCCGTCAGTCAAAGCGGCCTCTTCGAGTTCTTTCGGCAACCCGCGGAAATAGAGGAACATCATCCAGGTCACGAAAGCCGAGTTCAACATCGAGTTGATCAGCACGACTGAGACCCAGCTTCCGAGCAGACCCACGTCGCGCATCATCAGGTAGAAGGGGATCAGCGCCGAAACCGCTGGGACCATCCGAACCGCCATGAAGAAATAGGCGGCGGCGGCCGCATAGCGACTGCTCGACCGGGCCAGCGCATAGCCGGCGGGAATGCCGAGCAACAGCGAGAGACCGACCGAACCCGCGGCAATGAGAAGGCTCGAGGACAGGAGGCTTCGGACGTCGAAGACGCGAAGCACGGTCGCGAACTGCTCCAGCGTCGGCCGGAACAGGAGCGTCGGCGGCACGGAGAACATGTCCCTTGAAGGCTTGTAGGCCGCGGTCGCCAGCCACAGGAACGGCAAGAGGAAGAACGCGGTCATGGCAAGGATGAAGGCGCGCTCGCCGAGCCGGGAAAGCCGCGCGGCGCTCAACTTCCGTGCGCCCTTCTGTCGGCCTGCCGGAAAAGGATGACGAAGACGGTTGCGAAGACAGCAATGCAGAGCAGAGTTACGTTTGCGATTGCAGAGGCGAGGCCGATGTTGAAGAATTCGAGGCCCTGCTTGACCGCGTGGAGCATCAGACTGTTGGTCGCGTTGCCGGGTCCTCCTCCGGTGGTTACGAAGATGCTATCGAAGATCCGGAAGGCGTCGATCGTGCGCAGCATCACCGCCAGCACGATCGAGGGCGCCATCAGCGGGATGATGACCATCCGGAGGCGCTGGAGCGCGGTCGCGCCGTCCGCCCTGGCCGCTTCCAGGATGTCGACAGGAAGAGCCTTGAGGCCCGCGAGTAGGATGAGCGCCACGAGCGGCGTCCACTCCCATATGTCGATGAAAATGAGTGTCGCGAGCGCGCTCGGTCCATCGGCGAAGAGTCCGCGCGGACCCGAGAAGCCGTACTCGGCCAGATAATATCCGATCAGGCCGTAATCGGGCATGAGGAGAGCCCGGAAGATCAAGCCCACCACCAAAGGCGTAATGGTGACCGGGATCAGGATCAGCGCGAGGCAAACTCGGTTGAAGCGATCGTCTCGCCACAACGCAAGGGCGATGGCGAACCCCAGCACGAGCTCGGCCGCCACTGCCGAAACCGTGAAGACGATGGTGTTGAAGAAGGCCTGCCGAGTCACCGAGTCGCCAAGAACGTCGGCGTAGTTCCTTAGCCCAACGAAGTGGGTCCGCGTGGGCTTGAGGAGATTGTAGTCGTAGAGGCTGAACCAGAGCCCCTTGGTGAGCGGCCAGACGCCGACCGCAACGACATAGGCCAGCGCGGGAAGCGCCATCAAGATCAGAAATAAGCGCCGGCGGTCCGCGTAGGAAATACGCGCCGCAAGGTCCGGCCGCTTCAGGGCCACGCGGGGGGACAAAGTTGCAGTGTGGTCCCGCAAGTCGGGTTTGCACTCCACCTTGATCCGAGGGGCCCGTCTATCTGGCAATCGGGCGCGTCAGTCCATAGCACCGAGCGAGGCAGGCGGCGACTGGGGTCGAGGGTTCAGCAATAGCCGTCGCCCATCAGAAAAGCTTAACGGCCTCCTGCTGCGCGGCGTCAAGCGCAGCCTTAGGATCACTGTTGCCCACAAGCACGGAGTTCACCGCTGTTCCGAGGATGTCCTGGATCTGGGGGTATTGCGGAATGCGGGGGCGATACTCACCGTCGCCATGCTCGAACGTCACCGCGATCACAGGAAGAAACGGGAACTTCGCCAACAGATCGGCGTCTGTCATCTCGCTCTTGCGCAAGAAGCTTCCGGCCCCCATGAGGTTGAATTCCTTATGCACGGGCGGGCTGTCCAGCCACTTGATGAACGCCCATGCGGCCTGCTTCTGTTTGTCCTTGATGTCGGCATTGATCGCCAGGCCCCAGCCGCCGATGCCATAAAGTTGGGGAAGCCCGGCGCCTCTCGGAGCCGGCGCAATCGCCACCTTGTCGACGATCTTCGAGCTCGCCGGATCGTAATATCCCGGCGCTCCGACCGACCAGGTCTGCATCTGCGCGACAAGGCCCTGACGGAAGCTTTCCTCGCGGCCGCCCCAATCGTAGTTGACTGCGCCGGGAGGAGCCGCCTTCTGGAACAGGTCGCGGTAGACGGTAAGGCTCTTGACGTTGGCCTCCGAATTCAAGGCGGACTTCCCGTCCGGGCCGAGAATCGAACCGCCCATCTCGGTATTGTACTGCATCCAGTCCTGCGCGACGGCCGGACCCTTCTGCCCGTTGGCCACAAATCCGTATTGATGCTTGGCCGGATCGGTGAGCTTGTAAGCGTCCGCCGTCAGCTCTTCCATGGTCTTCGGAGGGCTGAGGCCCGCCGCCTCAAACAGATCCTTGCGGTAGGCGAGAACGTTGGCGTAGCCGGCGAAGGGGAAGGCCACCTGCTTGTCGCCGTAGTGGCCAAGCGCACTGAGAAGGGTGGGATAGATGTCATCGAGCTGCAGTTCCGAAGCATCGCGTTTGATCCAGTCGGTAAGGTCGACCGAATAGTTGTTTTGCGCATATTGTCCCGACCAAACGATGTCCATCGTAATGAGGTCGTAGCCGCCGGTGTGTCCGACGAAGTCGGCAGTTGTTTTGGTCAGCAGCGAACCGTAGTCGAGGATGTCGACCTTGAGCGTCGCTCCCGTCTGCTCCTTGAATTTTGGCGCGAGTGCCGCGAGGACGGCGGCGAATTGATCGTTCTGCGATGCCAGGGTGAGCGTCACGCCCTCAAGCGGCTTGTCGGCGGCTGCCGCCGATCCAACGAGGGGGCCCAAGACCAGCCCTGCGATCGCGATTTCTCTGAGGAAACCTTTGAACGATGTCATGTGACTGCTCCGTTCTCGAGTGGACGGAAGACGACTATACAGCAAGCAAAATTGCACTCAAGCGCAGCTGACAGAAAACCGCCAGCAAGTGAGGCTACAATTTAGACCATGATCGCCCCGAATTGCCGATCTTTTACTCAAAGCGCGCGAATGGTCTTCCTCCGCGGCCTCCCGTCGCCGCGCTCGACCCGGCAGGCTTGGGCTGATGACTCCTGAGCAGATGGCGTTGTGGGATTGAAATATGCCGCGCCACGCATCGCTAACGGCGTTGGTCAGAGCGCTGTTCATGGAGGAGACGCCGCGATATCTTGCGTCTCTGGCTGCGTCCTACGAGTCGCATTTCGATCCGGCGGCGGTCAGGCGGTTGGCAGTCAGCGATCTGGAAGGCTAGCATGACGCTCTCAGCCGAAGTCAGTCGCTCCGAACTTGACGCCTTACTGGCGCGCGCGCGCAACGATAGCGTGGAATTCCCCCTCTTCCTGGCCAATCATGTCCCCATGGTCCTGATCGCCCTGGATCGGCTCGGCGCGCCGCCGGAACGGCTGGAAGAATGGTACGAGACCTACCGCGCGAAAAATCATCTGGCGCGCGTCCCGAACCCAGTCGCGCCCATCGATGCGCAGTACTGGGAAGCCTCGCTCGGCGACCGTGCGCGCGAGGCCGACTATCGCAGTTTCTTTGCGGGAGAGGTCAGCCGCCTTGGCGTCGCTGGCGCCGTCCAGACCTACCTGCCGCGCCTCATCCAAGGCCTAGCCGCGAGCGCAACGCACCCGCTGATGCGATTGGCCTACGGGATCCTCGAGAGCGACGAGCAAGAGGTCGGCGTCGCGCTGGCCTATTGGGCCACGTGCCATCTGCCGCTTCCCGCGCCGACCGGCGCCGAGCCGAAGACCGATGATCCGGCCGAGGTGCTAGCTGGCGTCGGCGCGATCGTGGGCGTCCACGACTACGAGCCGGAATCAGACCTTCTCTGGCACAATATCCGCGCGGTCGGCGCTCTGCCGGGGTTCCGCCCCGTGGTGGACTGGCTCGCCTTCAGCGCCGATGCACCGCGCCGCATGGCCGCGACGTCGCTTGCGCTTTTTGTCGGGACCATGGATTTCGCGGCGCTACACGCGGTGACCGGCCTGCACTGGGTGCGACTTGTCTCTGCCTATCTAGAGGACAAGGAGCCGCTTTATCGCGCCTTCTGGCAGGTCATTGCTGCGCTCGTGCCGAAGATCGGCTTTCCAGGCCTTCCCTCGCCCAGTGAGATCGAGCGCGTGCGCCGCCGAGAGGCGCCGCCCTGGTCTGTGATCAAGGCGGCGGCGATCGGATCGGACGACGAACACGATATCAGCTTGACCTTTTCCTGCTTGCAGGAGGAGGAGGTCTGGAACGATCCGCTCTACCGCATCGCCGCGGCGCGGCGGCTTGCGTTGATCCCATGACTGTTCGATGACCGAACGCCGCTCCAAGGGGACGCTGGTCGTAAGCAATGCTCGGGACGGCTCAGGCGACACAATCGACCTCGTCATTTCCGAAGGGATCATCGGCGCGATCGGCCCCGGCGCGGCCAAGGAGATGTCCGGCGACGTCCCGCGCTTCGACGCGGACGGCAGCCTTCTCTGTCAGCCCTTCGTGGACGGCCACCTCCATCTCGACAAGACGCTCATCGGTCTGCCTTTTGTTCCGCATGTGCCCGGCGACACGATCGCCGAGCGCATCGAGGCGGAAAAGCGCATCCGCCGTCAATTGTCCCAGCCGATCCAAGCGCGCGGCGGACGGCTGATCGAACAGATCGTCGCCCACGGTACCCTTGCTCTGCGCAGCCACGTCGACGTGGATTCGGAGAACGGCCTGAAGGGCCTGGAGTCGGTGCTTTCGCTGAAGGAAAGCCACGGCCATCTCGTCGACATCCAGACGGTCGCATTTCCGCAATCGGGCGTGATGCGCGACGCCGGAACGGCGGACCTTCTCGATGCGGCGATTGCAGCAGGCGCGGATCTCGTCGGCGGACTGGACCCGGCCGGCATCGACAATGATATCGATGGTCACCTCGATGCGATTTTCGCCATCGCGAGCAAGCATGGCGTCGGATTGGACATCCACCTCCACGACGCCGGGGCGCTTGGCGCCTTTGAATTGCGGCATATCGCCACGCGGACGCGGGCGCTTGGCCTTGAAGGCAGGGTCGCGGTCAGCCACGCCTTTTGTCTTGGCGAACTCGACGACGCCGATTTTGGCCGGACGGCCGCGGCGTTGGCCAAGGCCAGCGTCGCAATCATGACGACTGGGCCGGGACCGGTTGCGATGCCTCCGGTCAAACGGTTGAAGACGGTCGGGGTCCGAGTGTTCTGCGGTTCGGACAATATCCGTGACGCGTGGTCTCCGTTCGGTAACGGCGACATGCTGGAACGCGCGGGCATCGTCTGCGACCGTCAGAATTTCCGTTCGGACGCAGATCTGGAGGAAGCCTTCGCGCTGACTACGGACGCTCCCGCCGCGGTCCTGGGCCGTTCGAACCCGCTGCAGGTCGGCGCAAGAGCGGACTTTCTGATCCTGCCCGCAGGCTCCATCGCCGAGGCGGTCGCGTGCCGGCCGATGGACCGCGCGGTGTTCAGGAATGGCGTCATGCTGGCGCGCGGCGGGCGGCTGCTTGGGGCCGGCGCATAAGCGTTGGGGCGCACCAAAGAGAGGCTGGAGCGACGGCGTGGGCATCGATTCCGCCATCCGCAATGTGCGCCTGCCGCATTCTCATGAGCTGACGGACATCGGCGTTGAGGGCGGCCTGATCGCGGCCATTGAGCGGGGCTTTGCCTGCGACGCGCCCGAACATGACGCCGGCGGCAGGCTCGTCTGCGGCGGGCTGATCGAATCTCACATCCATCTGGACAAGGCGGGCATCATGGGCAGATGCTCGATCTGCGCGGGGACGCTTGCGGAGGCGGTGAGCGAAAGGGCCAAAGCGAAAGCCGCCTTCACGGAAGAGGACGTCTACGCGCGCGCCTCCCTGGTCATCGAAAAGGCCATCCTCAACGGAACGACGCGCCTCAGGACGTTTGTCGAGATCGATCCCCGCGCCCGATATCGCTCCTTCGATGCGATCAAGAAACTCAAGGCGGACTATGCCGAGGCGATAGAGATCGAAATCTGCGCCTTCGCCCAGGAAGGTCTGACCAATGAACCAGCCACGGAAGCAATGCTCGAAACGGCGCTGCAATCGGGAGCGGATCTTGTCGGCGGCTGCCCGTACACCGATCCGCAACCGGCCGAGCACATCTGCCGCATCTTCGACCTTGGCGAACGCTACCGGGTTCCCGTCGATTTCCATCTGGATTTCGATCTCGACCCCAAGAGATCTAATCTTCCGGAGATCATCGCCCAGACGATGACGCGGGGATACGAAGGCCGCGTCTCGGTCGGACACGTCACGAGCCTGTCTGCTGCGAGTCCTGAAGAGCTTGAGGCGCTCGGAAGCCGGCTCGCCAGCGCAGGGGTCGCGGTGACCGCCTTACCGGCGACTGACCTTTTCCTCATGGGCCGCGAGTTCGACCGTCTCACCCCTCGCGGCGTCGCGCCCATCCA
>Ga0209040_10001718_pt1 | contig 17333 bp, 23 predicted proteins | sample BogFormECP12_OM3_FD_188240 | JGI IMG/M metagenome (GOLD analysis project Ga0209040, IMG submission 188240) | Bog forest soil microbial communities from Calvert Island, British Columbia, Canada - ECP12_OM3 (SPAdes) (version 2) | ecosystem: Environmental > Aquatic > Freshwater > Wetlands > Bog ...
GAGGTCACACACCACATCCATACGGGCCTGACAGAAGACCACTGGGAAGCGGCGCAGGCGTTCGTGGAGAAGAGGGAGCTTCGGTTTCGCGGCCGCTGACGCGGCGATGCGGCGGCACAGGTTCGAGACGGGTGGTCAGTCAAAGATATTGGCACCCATACCGTTCCGCCGCCAGGCGCATTTACGCTGGTGGGGCACAGCGCATATCGGGCCCTAGTGCGCGACTACCTGGACTGAGGTTCCGCTAGGCGGGCCCCAGTCGCTCTAGTGAGCCGCTCGGGTCGTAGTACAGCTCCTGGCGAGCGATACGGCCGTCGCGATAGCGGTAGATCACCACGTACGTTGAGCGCAAACGTTCCCCGCCCCCCGTCCAGTCGAACTGCACCCGCACGAACGCCGCGTCGCCGCCGGCCGTGATGGCTTGCTCCGCCGCCTCGTAGCGGATGGCCGAGCATGCACGGATGGTGAGTGCAATGAATTCCATTGTGCGCTGGATCCCTTCGATCCGGGCCGGCCAATCGAAGAGGCGCACCGTCGGGCTTACGTACACCACGTCGGGCTGATAGAGGTCCCGTGCGAGCGCCGGATCGCCGTCCGCGAATGCCCGCGCGAAGCGCGCCTCCTGCGCAAACAGCGCGTCCTCCGAGATCTCGCGCGTGGTCATCGGCGCTCCTTCTGCTACACGACCCCGGTGCTGCCGAGCGACCATGCTAACCGGCCGCGATGCCGCGTACCGGCACGTTCGGCAGCATGAGCGCCATGGCTATATACGGCCTCAAGGCTCCGAACGGCGAGATCATCGCTGCCAGCCAGGGTTACGAGACGAAAGCCAGCGCCGAGAAGGGCATTGAGGCGATCAAGACGCACGCGCCCAACGCCAAGGTCGAAGACCACACCGAAGCCAAATCCAGCTAGCGCGTTACCTATTCATCCTCTGTCTGCTGCGGGGGTTCCAACCGGGTGCGGCGTCGTCGGCTCCTAAACCAGTCAAAGGCCACGCCGCCGATCATGATCGCGACGACCGCGAGGTTGACGTATCGGTGCCTCGGGGTGTCGATGGCGTCGATTAGCAGGAGCGTGGCCCCGAGAACCATCACAGCGATCAAAACCGCATACCGTCTGCGAGCCGCCTGGTCTGGGTTGGCTGCGCTGCGCCCCGCCACACCAACCGCAGTGCGGCCAATGATCAATCCAGCCACCGCAGCAGCCAGTCCGAGCGCCAGGTAGATCGTCATGGGCAGGTTTCTAATCCGTCGATGCCGTTGTAAATCAGTGAAGCGCCGCCCAAAAGCCCGGCGGTGGACGTTCCCAGGCTTGGTGCCTCGGCCGCGCCTGATACACCGACCAATGCTCCTCCGGCCAATATTTCCAGAAGATGCCCCAAAATCTTGTCGCCGGGGCATAGAGGCGTACCCGTGATCGTAGTGGGAGGCCCAGGCGGGACCTCCGGCGGTTCAGCGGTAATGACCGCTACGGGCGGAGGTCCGGTTCGCGGCGGCAACTTGATCGCGGGAGGGTCCGGCTGCGGAGCCGGAGGCGGCGGTGGTAGCTGCGGATCCTGCTTGGCGCCGAATCCGGCGAGCTGAATCGTCCCGTTGCATTCGGGCTTATAGGTCGGTTTCTCAGTAAGAGGGGCGTTGCCTACGCCGGCGGCCGCGCCGGTGAGGTTGCCCGCAACCTCGTTATCAGCCACGACCAACGCACCCGCGCGGCTGCGAATGTCTGCGGCGAAAACCTGGGCCTGGGCTTGGCGAGCGGCCAGCTCGGTGGTTGTGCGGCTGGTTCGGGTGTCGGTGACCAACAGGTCTTCCCCGACGGTGAAACCCGCGTCGTGAGCGTCCTCGACCGCATAAAGAACCCGGTTGCGTAGGCGCTCCAACTCGCCGGCCTGTTGGCGGGCGATGCGTGAGGTACCGCGCAGCTGGTCGGCATGGTCGCTAGCAACGGTGTAATCCGATGCTGTGCGCGCCCGCAAGGCATCCCCGGCGAAACCCCGCCAGTCCAACGAATGGGCCTGGTTGCGGACCTGCCAGTGGGCATCCTCCCAGCGGTCGGCCAGGCCATCCCAATAGTCGGCGGCGTCGACCAGGTGGTCGGTGCTGTAAACCTCAACCTGGCTGCGCGTAGGGATCATACGGGCCGCCCTGTCTCAAATCCCTTGGGCGGCTGATCAATCGGTACCGGCAACGTTGGACTATTAATCGGCCCAGCCAACGGTGCAGTGCCAATCGGCCCAGATTGCGGTGCAGTGTCAGTGGGTCCAGGCGTCGGTGCAGCATGTGTGGGGCTGCCGGCGTGACTAAGTGTCCCGGTCAGGTTGTTGACGAGGCTGGTCGAGGTCGACACCCCGGTCGAGGTGAGTTGTCCGAGCATGCTGGTGACGGCGTTGACGCTGCCCATCGAGCCGGAGAACATGCCGATCATGCTCGAGACGGAGCTGAGTACGTCTTTGACCGCGTCTACTCCCGCCTTCGTGTCCTGGGTCTGAAACGTGTTGGCGGCACCCTGCGACGCTGCGGCGGTGTCACCAATACGCGCCTGGAACGCCTCCGTGGCGGCGGCCGCCTGGCCATGGATACCGGCCGTCGCGGCCGCGCTGGGCCAGCTCGTCGCGAGACTGACCGGCGGGGCGCCGCCCGCACTCAGATCGGCGCCAATCATCTGCCACCGACTGGCTGCGGCGCGCACCTCATTCGGGTCAACTTGTGCGACCGCTGCCATTATCCTCGCCTTCGATCGCGATAACGTCGCGCTGTTGACGAAGCGTAGCGGTCAGGCCGAACCGCGCAAGTCACCCCAATTCTGTTCCCTCCGAAGCCCCGCCGGGCGGGTGCGGTGACTCATATACCAGGCGAAAGTTCCCACCGGACAAGGTCTATCGCCGCGATGACTGCGGGGTCGTCGAGGTTGGGTCTCACATCTCGTAGGGCTTGGCGTTCGTCATCATCCACACCAGTGTTGGACGTGCGGCCTGTCATTACGGTTCCCCGTTGGTGCATGGCCGCTTTGGTCCCTGAAGTGCTGACCGCTTTGCCGTCGGTTTGATCTAGTCAGCGAAGCCCCGTCTCGGCTGCGTAATGGTCCACCATGTCCTCGATCTCGAACTCCACATCCGGGATTGAAGTGGGCGATCTGGTTCCTGTGGTCGCAGGTTCTGCGTGTCTCGGTGAACGTCGAAACAAGACAGGTAATGGACTACTCGCGTCAGTTGCAACTGCTGCGCGGCACTATCGAACGGTAGCGATTGGCCCCGACTCCAGGGGGTCATTCAGATGCACACGGGTTCACGGAGAAGAAATCATGGGCAACATCCCTGAGCGAAGAGGACACCATGGCCACTGACGCGGGCGCAGGGCCGGACGTCACTGCCTTCGAGCGGATCGGGGTCCCCAACGTGCCGTATCCGCCGTATAACCAACTCGATGTGCAGATCGCGGGCCTGCGTGCCCAGCTCATGGTCGCCGAGGAGCAATTGCGGCGGACCGAGGGCATGCTCAGGCGGGCGGACGAGAACCTGGGCCGGCGGCGGTCTGGCGGTGGTGCGGACGATGACGAAGAAAGGCGGCGCCTCAACGGCGAGTTGTCAGTGCGGCTTCGAAGGTGGGACTCGCCCCCACGCTGACCCGCTCGACATGTGTGTTACAAGCCCGTCGGTTCGGGGAACCCACAGTGCGAGATGGTGTCCACTCCGGGCGCCGTTACGACAGGAGTTGCAATGATCGGGTCAATATTCCTCGCCATCATCGTGGGCGCGATTATCGGTGTGGTGGCGCGTCTCGTCATGCCGGGTAAGCAAAACATCGGCATGGTCATGACGGTTCTGCTCGGCGCTCTAGGTGGCTTGATCGGCTCAGCGGTGGCTAGCCAGTTCGGATACCACAATGCCAATGGTGGAGTCGCCTGGATTCCGTTTTTCGTCGGAGTCGCCGCTGCCGTCGTGCTCATCGCGATCTACGAATCCGTGAGGGGTCGGCGTACCGGCCTGATGGGTCGGCGTGGCGGCACCGGCATCATGGGTCGGCGTACCCGTACCAGGTTGCCTTGGTAGCTCGCTCGACCGAAAGCTCGCCGTTCTCCAGAGAAGCCGGGCGACGAGCTCGCGCATACGTACCGGATCTAGCTGGTCATTTCGGCCCCAGCCCGAGGCGCACGTTCGGAGGGCGCGACCGTGGCGCTCGGCGGCACTGCAATGAGCGTTGATGAATTCGCGCACGGGTTCTGGGTGGCTCCGACGATCGTCACCGACGTCCGTAGCGACATGTGCATCGCCCGGGAGGAGGTCTTCGGTCCCGTCCTCTCGGTAATCGCCTACGACCATGACGACGAAGCTGTCTCCATAGCCAACGACACCGACTACGGGCTGGCCGCAAGCGTGTGGAGCACCAACAACGCCCGTGCGCTGGCCATCGCAGAGCGCATCCAGGCCGGCAGTGTCTGGATCAACCACGCTCATCAGATCAACTGCCAACTGCCGTTCGGCGGTTACAAGCAGAGCGGGCTGGGCCGTGAATTGGGTCCCGACGCGCTCGATGCCTACACCGAGGTGAAGACCGTCGCGCTGGACCTGCCTGGTGGCCGTGCCACCAAGCCCTACGATCTGCTCCTCAGCCACACCGACGGCTGAGCCCACACGCCAAAGGAGATTCTCATGACCACATCATCATTCGACGAGGCAGCGCGGGCCTTCGACGACGACACCGATGTCGCACCGACCAACGATGTGGCGGCTACTCGGCCGTACGACGAACTGAACGTGTCCAGTGACGCGTTCTGGGCGCAAGACACCCCCGAGCGGGACCTGATCTTCGCCCAGCTGAGGGAGAAGAGCCCGATCAGCTGGCAGCCGCCGATCGAATCCGCTGTCGTTCCCGACCCAGACGACCCTGGCTTCTGGGCTGTGGTGCGCCACGCTGACATCGTCGAGGTCAGCAAGAACAGCGATGTCTTCGTCTCTCGCTATGGCGTCATGTTCGATCTGCTCCCGCAGGTGTTTCTTGCGATGTCCCAGTCATTCCTGGCCATGGACAACCCCCAACACAACAAGCTGCGTCGACTGGTCGGTGCGGCCTTCACCCCACGCCAGGTCAAGCGGATCGATGACGACATCGCCGCGCGGGCGCGAAGGATCGTCGCGGCTGCTGCCGACAAGGCCGCCGCGGGAGAGCCGGTCGACTTCGTCGCCGACATCGCCAAGCACCTGCCGATCGAGATGTTCGGCGACATGTTCGGTGTCCGTGAGGAGATGCGCCCCGACGCCGCACATGCCGCCGACGAGATCGTGGCATGGGCCGACCCCGTCCTGCTGGCCGGACGCGATGCGGCCGAGGTTCAGGTCGGGGCGACGCTGAAGATCCACGAGATCGCCGAGCAATTGATCGCTGCGCGGCGGGAGCAACCAGCCAACGACCTGCTGACCAACCTGGTGCAAGCCGAGGTCGACGGAGAACAACTCAGCGACTTCGAGATCGCCGCCACCATGGTGCTTTTCGCCGTCGCCGCCACCGACACCACACGGCATACCGCGAGCTTCGCGGTCAAGGCGCTCACAGATTTCACCGACCAGCGCGAGTGGCTGTGGGAAGACTTCGAGGGCCGCATCAACTCGGCCGTCGAAGAGTTCCTGCGTTGGGGGTCGGTGGTGCTGAACTTCCGGCGCACCGCCGTCGCCGAGTACGAACTCAACGGGCAGCGCATTCTGCCCGGCGACAAGGTGGTCATGATGTACGCCTCTGGCAACCACGATGCCGAGGTCTTCGACCGCCCCGACGAGTTCGACCTGGCGCGCCATCCCAACAGCCACGTCGCATTCGGTGGCGGCGGCATCCACTACTGCTTGGGTAATCAGCTCGCCAAGTCGATGCTGCGGTCGCTGTTCCGCGAGTTACACCGTCAGATGCCCGACTTCGTCGCCGGCGAACCGAAACTCATGAAGACCAACTTCATGCGCGGCGTCCTGAGCCTGCCGTTCGACCCGAACGTGGTGTCCCGTTGAGCAGATACACAGTAGCCGAGGATGGTTTGGCGCCGCGTATTGTCGGAAGAGTCTGATTAGGCGACTCGAAAAATTATTGCGTGATCCGTCCGCAGTAACTTCGACGATGGCCTAGGCCCAGCAGCACAGCCAGCCGCCTCACCCAGCAGCGCACGCACGCGGGCCAGCTCGGGCCAGGTTTGCGCAGATGGAAATCGGCCGAGGGCGTCCATCAGTGCGGCCCGTGCAGGCTCTCCAATCAGTTCGAAATCGTCTGCAGCAGCCCGTAATTCGTAGATAAGGGCACCTTGCGTTTGGGCAAGGTCCATGGCCGCCCGAAGATCCGTGTGCCGGGCATCCGGGTCGTCAGATGTATGAGCCCGCAAGCGCAGCAACTCAGCGTCGTAGATGCGCCACCCCGTCTCATCGGCGACCTGTCTCGCGAGCTCAACCCGTTCGCGCGCCGCGTCGTTCATTCCGGCCGCCGTGAGTACCCGCACCAATGCACCTTCGTACCACCCGAGGAACGCCTTGATGCCTGCTGCGCGCCACGCCTCAACAACTGCAGTCATGGTTTGAATATGAGTTTGCAGAGTAGCGGAGTCGCTCTCGCCGGCGGCCACCGAGGCGATCGCACGTGCAGCGGCCTCCCCGCTGGCTGCAACCATGACCCATTCATCAAAGCCATACCGATGGCCCCGATCGGCGACCTCAACAAGGAGCTCGATCGCGCGGTCGTGTTGGCCGGCTTCCGTGCGCACCAACGCATCTATATCTCGCCCATAGCAAAGAGTGAACGCGCCATGGGGGAAGCGCAGTTTTTCGCACCGACTTTCCATCTGCGCGAAGGCGGCCTCTGCACCGGCCGGGCCCGCGGAGTGGCCCGGCTTGATCGGGGTCGGCGTGCGCGGCCGGTGCCAGGATCAACGCTGCCGAGACCAGCCGAGACTACGATTACAACGGCAACCGGATGCAGTTGCGTGCGGCTTGTCTTGGAGCATTAGCGGTCCCATTCGGGAGGTCCCCACATGGCTCATCCGTCGATCGATCCGACGTTCTACCGTACCGCCGCGGAGGCGGCGGCCGCTCCCGGCGAGCAGCTCGCGTACGTGGTGGCCTTTGACCGCGCCGCACAGAAGCACGACGCGATGACCGTCATCGATGTGAATCCGGCCTCTGACAGCTATGGGCGGGTGGTCGGCTGGACCGACGTCCCCGGCCGCGGCGACGAGCTTCATCACTTCGGTTGGAATGCCTGCAGCAGCGCCCTGAAGCACGAGGGCCACGACATGCACGGCCTCGAGCGCCGATACCTCCTGGTTCCCGGGCTGCGATCGTCCAACATCCACGTGTTCGATACTCAGCCGGACCCGCGCAACCCGACGCTAATTAAGACGATCGACGGCAAGAGCCTGTCCGAGAACGCAGGCTACTCGCGTCCGCATACCCTTCACTGCGGACCCGACGGGGTCTTCCTTACCTGCCTGGGCGGCCCGGAGGGCAACGATGACGGACCGGGCGGGATCGCGCTGCTCGACCACGAGACATTCGACGTCTCGCGTGCCTGGGAGACCGACCGCGGGCCGCAGCACTTCCACTACGACGCCTGGTGGCACCTCAATCAGAACGTGCTGATCTCCAGCGAGTGGGGCAGCCCCTCGATGATCGAGAACGGCATCGTGCCGGAATTGTTGCTGGGCCAGAAGTACGGCCACGCCGTCCACTTCTGGGATCTTGCCAAGGGTGAGCACATGCGCCGCGTTGACCTGGGCGCTCAGCACCAGATGGCATTGGAGGTGCGCCCGTCCCACGACCCCGAGGCGACCTGGGGCTTCGTCGGCGTGGTGATTTCCACTGAGGACCTGTCCGGCTCGGTCTGGCGCTGGTTCCGCGACGAGCACGAGTGGAAGGTCGAGAAGGTCATCACCATCCCCGCGGAGCCCGCCGACCCAGACCTCCTGCCTCCTGTGCTCAAGCCGTTTGCCGCGGTGCCGCCGCTCATTAGCGACATCGATCTGTCGGTCGATGACCGGTTCTTGTACGTGTCGTGCTGGGGTACCGGCGAGATGAAACAATTCGATGTGTCGGACCCCGCGACCCCGAAACAGGTGGGATCGGTGCGGCTCGGCGGCATCGTCGACCGCGCACCGCATCCAGCGATGCCCGATATGCCGCTGGCAGGCGGGCCGCAGATGGTCGAAGTCAGCCGCGACGGAAAGCGGGTGTACTTCACCAACTCGCTGTACGGGGCATGGGACGACCAGTTCTATCCCGACGGTGTCGGCGCGTGGATGGCCAAGCTCGACGCGGATCCCGACGGCGGGCTGAGCATCGACGAGAACTTTCTCCCGCACGGCGAGGAGTTCCGAGGCCTGCGGGTGCACCAGATCCGGCTGCAGGGTGGCGACGCTTCGTCGGATTCCTACTGCTATAGCTGATTCGCACCGCACCAACAAATGAGCGAGATCGCCGAAGAGGGACTCGACCGTTGGCCCGGGCCGTCGTCGACGACTTGTTCGACTCCGGTGGGTGCATCTGGAGCGCCCTGGCCACCACCGTTTTAGTGGAAGCTCTGTTGCAACGTGGCGGCGACGCAGATCTCGAGGATGCGCGGGCCGCCATCGACTGCTTGGCGGCGGTGCCGACCGACCCCGGCTTCGTGCTACACGAAATCACGCTGCTGCGGCTGCAAGCCCTGCTGGCGCGCGCTCACGGCGATGACGCGGCTTATGCGCACTTCCGGGACGGCTACTGCGACATGGCGAGAACGCTTGGCTTCGAAGGACATATCGCGTGGGCCGAGGCGATGCCGTGACGCCGGGCATCGAGGGAGGGCCGCCCACTGTGTCTTGAAACAGACCACAACTGCGACTCGCGGAAGTTGGTCTCAAAACCACGTTTATCCGGTGACCGGGCCCCAGGGCGATGAGACGATTCGCCTCGACGAGTGGGGCGTCGGGTCGCCGTATCGCGGGTATCTGGCGGCTAACGTTAGCCCGGTGAGCGACGTCGTTGTGCTCGGCTCGGGGTTCGCTGGTCTGTGGGCCGCCCTTGGTGCGGCCCGCCGAATCGACGAACTCGGCGTCGCGCCCGGCGAGGTGAACATCACGGTAGTCAGCTCGCTGCCATACCATGACATCCGGGTGCGCAATTACGAGGCCGACCTGACGGCGTGCCGCATTCCGTTGAGGGATGTGCTCGACCCGGTCGGAGTCGGGCACATCGCCGCCGATGTAACGGCGATCGACCCGGGTTCTTGCACGGTGGCCACCTCGCTCGGTACCCGCGCCTACGACCGTCTCGTGATGGCGTTGGGCAGCCGAGTGGTCAAACCGGACGTCCCCGGTCTCCGTGAGTTCGGCTTCGACGTCGACACCTACGACGGCGCGCTAAGGCTGCAGCGGCACCTGTTGGAGGTCGCCAGCAGTCTGCACACACTCGCCGCGGCGACCGCGATCGTGGTGGGCGCTGGGCTGACCGGCATTGAGACCGCCTGCGAGCTGCCCGCGCGGCTGGCGACGCTGTTCCCGGACATCACTCCCCGCGTCATACTCGTTGATCACAACCGGCATGTCGGCTCGGACATGGGCGCGTCGGCGCGCCCAGTGATCGAGGCCGCGCTGACGGCGAACGGGGTGCAGACCCGGCTCGGTGTTGGTGTCGCCGCGATCGGTGGAGACGGAGTGACATTGTCGACAGGGGAAAGGCTGGCCGCGTCGACAGTGGTGTGGTGTGCCGGTATGCGCGCCAATCCGCTTACCGCGGATCTGGGCGTCGAGTGTGACGGTCTCGGCCGGGTTGCGGTTGACGAGCACCTGCGCGTGATCAACGTGCAAGGGGCGTTCGCCGCCGGGGATGTTGCGGCCGCGTGGATGGACGATGGGCACCTTTCGGTGATGTCCTGCCAGCACGGCAGGCCGATGGGGCGGTTCGCCGGGTACAACGTCATCAGCGATCTACTTGGTGAGCCGATGTTGTCCCTTCGGATTCCCTGGTATGTCACAGTTTTGGACCTCGGGCCTGCGGGGGCCGTCTATACCGAAGGCTGGGATCGGCAGGTGATCGCCAGCGGGGCCGAAGCCAAAGCCACCAAGCGCACAATCAACGGCAGGCGAATCTATCCCCCCCTCAACGGGAGCCGCGACGAGATCCTCGCCGCCGCCGCACCGACGCTGCAGTCGCGGCCAACCCCCGAACACTCCACTGACCGGCATTGATGTCGCTACCCTGGCCCTGTGAGCGCCAAAAGCCGGATCCGGGTGGCGCGCGTGTACGACGAAGCCAGCCCCGACGACGGCCAGCGGGTTCTGGTGGATCGCATCTGGCCGCGCGGATTCCGCAAGGACGACCCACGGGTGGGCATCTGGTGCAGGGACGTCGCGCCGTCGAAGGAACTGCGTGAGTGGTACCACCATGAGCCGGAACGGTTCGACGAATTCGCGGCGCGCTACGAGGCGGAGCTGGCCGGCAGCCCGGCGCTGGAGGAACTGCGCAAGCTGACCAAGCGTGGCGTCGTGACCCTGGTGACGGCCACCCGCGAAGTGGGCGGCAGTCATGCAGCGGTCCTGGCGAAGCTCCTCAAAAGCCGCTGACCGCCCTGAGACTATCCTGCGATGCGGCTGGGATTGCACGCGCTGGGCATCGGGGCCGGCGCCGACCGGGCGGTGATCGACGCCGTCGCGTCAGCGGCGGACAGCTGCGGCTTCGCCACCCTGTGGGCGGGTGAACACGTTGTCATGGTGGATCGATCCGCGTCGCGCTACCCCTATTCCGACGACGGCGTCATAGCCGTTCCGGCACAGGCGGATTGGCTCGACCCGATGATTGCGCTGAGCTTCGCCGCTGCCGCCTCGTCCCGGATCGGCGTCGCGACAGGCGTGCTACTGCTGCCCGAGCACAGTCCGGTGGTGGTAGCCAAGCAAGCCGCCAGCCTGGATCGGTTGAGCGGCGGGCGGCTGACCCTCGGCGTGGGTGTCGGGTGGTCCAGGGAGGAGTTCGCCGCGCTCGGGGTGCCGTTCGAGCATCGCGCGGCCCGCACCGCCGAATACGTGGCAGCGATGCGCACGTTGTGGCGCGATGACGTCGCCTCGTTCGACGGGAAGTTCGTCGGGTTCGATTCGATCAGGGTCAACCCCAAGCCGGTGCGCGATCGTCGTATCCCGGTTGTGGTCGGAGGCAACAGCGACCCGGCACTGCTGCGCGTAGCGGCATGGGGAGACGGCTGGTACGGGTTCAACCTCGACGGCGTGGCGGCGGTGCGCGAGCGGATCGACAAGCTGGAGCAGGAGTGTGCCGCCTCGGGGCGTGACCGTGCTGAGTTGCGGCTGTCCGTGGCGCTGCGCAATCCCAGCGTCGGTGACGTCGGCGCGCTCGCCGAGTTGGGCGTCGACGAATTGGTCCTTGTGGAGGCGCCACCGGGCCACCCGGAGGCCGCCACCGGGTGGGTTTCGGCGCTGGCCGACCAGTGGATGCCAACGGCCGGCAGTGGTCCTCTGGACTCACTGCCGGCCGTTGGTCGGCCACCACCGCGGGCGTGGTGACGGCGTCGTTCAGTTGCCCAACCCAGGTGCTGGAGCCGGCTGGTCGGCTCCGACCTGACCTGCCGTCTGCTGCACCGCGGCCACCGGGGCAGGAACGCTCAACTGGCGGGCGACGAAATCGGCTGCTTGGTCGGCCATTCCGTTGTTCTTGTATGAGCTGTGCGCGGCTCGGTCAAGGCCACCAGGGAAGCAGACCGGGTCGCCGGTTGCGCACAGTTGGAGGGTTTTGGCCGAGTAGAGCTGGCCGATTGTGATGGGTGGCGCGTTGTGGTCGACCAGGTTCATAAACCAGGTATCCGGTGTCCCGAACAAAACGACTGCCGCGACGTGCGAGGCGATTGCAGGAGACATCGGACCGGTGATACCGGCTGGCAAGGCGAATCCGGCGGGAACGGTGTCGGTGGTGGTGTAGCCAGCTACTGCGGCCCCTTGGGAGTAACCGCCGAGCACGATCTTGGTGGTCGGGCAGCTGGCCGCGATCGTCTCAATCCTGTTGCTCGCGTCGACGATTCCGTCGGCAGCTCGCCCGAAGTCCAATGAGGCCGGGTAGTTCACCCCGTACACGTCGACCGTTTTGCCTGGCAAGCGGGCGTTGAGCGCGTCGAGCAATGCTTGCCCGGTCGCGCCCACACCGGGTGCTTCATTCGTTCCGCGGGCGAACACGACCTCGACGCTGGCACACGAGTCGTCGGCGGCGGCGTTGGCCGAGGGTGCGTCTGCGAACGAGCCGGCGAGGATCGCGATCACGGCCACCGCGGCGAAAATCGTGGACAGCGCCGTTCGGACGGTCAGAGTGCCCATCCTGACTACCAGGCGTGTAACGGTGCTCATGAGCTAGTCCCTCTTTCCTGATCCCTGTCCATCACTTAACTGTTTAAGTAACGGTCCTGCCCCCTACAAGTCGCCGGTTGCATCTGCGATTCCGGGAAACCTAGTGATCTACACCACTTGCGGGTCCGGGGATCGCAGAGGAGGTAAAGCGTCCCGTCGCGCCGAGAGCTAAGTCGTTCGGGCCTGCTTCGGCGACCGAGCCCGCGAAACCCAACCCGAGGCGGCAGCTGGGTTGAGTGTTCCTTCCGTGCCCGGACGTCATTGCTTGACATATCATCTAACTATCTCCTAGGCTCGCATGCGCCGTACTCGGTGTGCATACCGGGAATCGACTGTGCCGCAATCAAAGACGAATACGAGGCAGTTATGACTGATGTGAAAATTGGGATCATCGTCGGCAGCACCCGTCCGGGCCGTCACGCCAGGGCGGTCGCGGATTGGGTGCTCGGGCAGACTTCGGGGCGGCCCGGCGCACGTTACGAGATCATCGATCTCGCCGACCACCCGCTCCCTCACCTCGATGAGCCGATGCCACCGTCATACGGCCAGTACCAGCACGACCACACCAAGGCGTGGGCGGCCACCATCGCTGGTTATGACGGGTTCATCTTTGTCACTCCCGAGTACAACCACTCGACGTCCGGGGTGCTCAAGAACGCCATCGACTACGTCTACGCCGAATGGAACAACAAGGCGGCCGGCTTCGTCGCCTACGCGGCTGGCCGACATGGGATTAAACAATTAAGTGATGCGAGTATTTCCGGTTCAACGATTAAGTTATAGTGGGATTGTGAGCACCACGCGTGAGACTCGGTGGCTGGATTCAGACGAACAACGCACTTGGGCGCAGCTGTCGACGATGATCCTGCGGCTGCAGCCACTGATGAGCGCTGAGTTGGAGCGCGAGTTCGGGATCAGCCACTTCGAGTACCTGATCATGGCGCGGCTGTCTGAGGTGCCAGAGTCCAAGCTGCGGATGAGCGTTCTCGCGACGACCTCAGGCAGCTCGTTGCCACGATTGTCCCAAGCCGTCGCCCGGCTGGAAAAGCGCGGCTGGCTGTCGCGGCAGCCCGACCCCGAGGACGGCCGCTACACGCTGGCGGTGTTGACCGCCGCGGGACGCCGACGACTGCAACAAGTCGCCCCTGCGCACGTCGACACCGTGCGGGAGTTCGTCTTCGATCGATTGACGCGTAACCAGACTCGTCAGCTGGGCGCGATTTGTCAGCGCATTCTCGATGGGCTGCCGCCGGATGACAGCTGGCCGAGCACAGCGTCGTCCTAGGGGATTTCCGGTAGGACTTTGGCGTTTACGTGCCGCGGTCGACCGAGTCGAAAACTGTGACGGCGTGGGCAAATGGTTGTGGGGTCACGCCCATCGGGCCGAAGGGGCGACTTGGCCCGCAGCCATCCTGAACACCTTCGGATGCTCACCTGGGCCAGGCTCGAGGGGCTGACGATCGAACCGCCGGATTTCGACGACCGGGCGCCACCGGCACATGCCCTCGCGACGATCGAAGCTGCCCAAGCAGCGGGCTACGTCGACAAGTCGTGGGCTCCGCTGGACCTACTCGTATTGCTGTTCGGGATCGGCCTGGCTTGGGCGCAATTCCCTGATCCTCAACCCGAGGCCGACGACCCTAAGGTCGTCGCGTCGCGGCGCGCATCTGCCGTCGAAGCGGCCGCCCGCATCATCGCGTCGGCGTCTGCACAGCAGTTTTGGCTGACAGGGGTTGGTCATTGAATTCGGCCGCCAGCCGGGCCAATCAGCGATGACTATCCTCAAGCAGTTGCCCGCGGTGGTTGTGCTGGAGCGGATCCCGGTCCCCGTGCTCGCGATCGCCCAGGACGGCACCGTGCTGTTCGCAAATACGGTTTTTTCAGAGATGGCCGGCCGGGCTCCCGAGGAAGTCTTGTCGCTGAAGTTCGATGAGATCTTCCACCTCGCGCCCAGCACCGAATCGCCCGTCTCGGTCGTCCAGGCATTGGCGAACATGGTCGTCGAGTTGGCCCACCAGGACGGCTCAAGTGTGCGAGCACTGATGAGCAGGTCGGCGCTGATACGTTCCGATGACGACATTGCGCTCGCGACATTCCAGGATTTGACCGAGCAGTTGTGGCTTGACGAACGCTAGCCGCCGGATTTCGGGCTTTCCGGTGGGGAGACGGCCTTGATCGCGAGAGCTGTACGTCGCTTGACGAATTGGGTGAAGTAGTCGCTCCGGTCCGGTTGCACGATGCCGCGCAGAACCGCCGACAGTGCCTTCCCGAAGTCACCCAGCAACCGCACCGGCTCGTCCAGATTGCTGGCCTGCCGCATCCCCACGTAGATCGATACCAAGAGTCGTCCGACGTCTTCCGGATCACCTTGCTCGATGATGTCGCCCTCGACGATGCCTCGCTCGGTGATCTCTCCCAGGAGTTGGATCCAGCCCCCCAACAGCCGCTCTTGCAGCTTCTCGGTCCGACCGACCGATTCGAGCAGATTGAATGACGCTCGAGTGACATCTTGGGTGATGTCTGCAACAGCTATCAGGTAGCAGAAGTCGATAAGCGTTTCCAGCCCGGATAACTTTCGGGCGAGCAGGTTTTGGACCGCCTCGCCGTATGTTTCGGTCTGCACGTCGACGATGGCCAACGCCAGCGCGTGCTTCGACCGGAAATGGAAATACATTGCGCCCTTGGTTAATTGGGCTTGCGCGAGAATGTCGTCGAGGCCGACGGCGTAGTATGGGCGTTGAGCGAACTGGTGTGCGGCGGCTCGCAAGATCTGATCTCGCGTCGTGTCTGATCGCTTATCGCTCAGGTCGCTCATCGTTGAATCCTGCAGCTATGAGCCATCTTTGCGTGTTAGATCGTGCTTGGGGTCAGGGCCTGGCTGTCAGCCAGGAAGGGCATGGGCATCCAGCGCGAGGACAGCAGCGACTCCATGGCATTGCCGGGCAGAGGGCGCGACAATAAGTAGCCCTGTGCTCGATGGCACCCATGTCGCATCAAAGTCAGTGCGGCGGCCGGGGTTTCTACGCCCTCGGCCACCAGCTGCAGGTCGAATGCTTCAGCCAGTCCGATGATCGCCCGGACTATCGCCAGATCGCGGCTACTGGTGCCCAGGTCGCGAACGAATGACATGTCGATTTTGAGGGTGTCGACCGGTAGCGACTTCAGGTGCGACAGAACGGCATAGCCCGTGCCGAAGTCGTCGATGGCAATCTGGACTCCGACCTCTTTCAGTTCCTCGAGCGTTCGGCGGGTGGTTTCGATGTCGCGAACCACTGCGCGCTCGGTGATCTCCAGGCACACCGAGCCGCCATCGATGCCGAACTCATCGATCGTTTCGGCCACGCTGCTGACGAAGCCTCGGGTGACCAGTTGGGCCGGCGACACGTTGAGGCGCAATGTGGTGTTCTGGCCCACGCCGCGTGAACGCCACCGGCTGAAATCCGCACACGCGCTTCGCATCACCCATCGGCCCAATTCCCCGCCAAGGTTGGCCGATTCGGCCACGCCGATGAAGGACTCCGGTAGCAGCAAGCCCCAGGTCGGGTGCCGCCAACGAACGAGCGCCTCGGTCGCCACGATCGCACCGGTCCACAGGTCGACCTCGGGCAGATAATGCAGCGTCAGGGCTTCGCTGTCGATTTCGCCGCTGAGGTGGAGTTCGATGTCGTTGCGGAAGAGACGCTGCAGGGACATGTCGTCGCTGGACACGGCAACGTGGTTGCCGCCTGAGCGCTTGGCTGTCAGAACGGCCTCGTCGGCGCGATGAAGCAGGTCGCTGCTGTTGTCGCGTCCGGGCATGCCCACCGCCACGCCGACGCTGACGGTACGGGTGATCATGTGGCCACCCAGCGCCATTCGGTCGCGCAGCGCCACACACAGCTCGTCGGCGGTCTTCTCCGCGGTTTCGATTGACATCGGCCGATCGGGAACGACGACGAATTCGTCTCCGCCCAGCCGAGCCGTCATGCTGCCCGGGCCGGCTTTTATGAGCAGCTGTTCGGCGAATGTCCGGATGAACCAGTCGCCGGCGCTGTGGCCGAGGTAATCGTTGATCGACTTCAGCCGGTCGAGGTCGAGGTAAAGCACCGGGACCGGACCGGGCCGCCCCACTGCGAGCCTGTCGGAAAGATGGGCGATCAGCGCGCGGCGGTTGTGCAGACCGGTCAGATCGTCGTGCTCGGCGAGGTCGCGAAGCTTCTCTTCGGCTGTGATCCGTGCCTGAAGTTGTGCAAGCAGCGAGGCGATGGTCTCGATCGTGTTGAGTTCGTCGGGCCGCCACTTTTTGCGGCGAAATTTCATGCAGGTGAGCTGGCCGGTCGTGACTCCCCCCGAGATCAGTGGTGCCGCGGCCGCCGAGGGCGAGGTGATCCTGGAGGCATCGAGGCCCCAGCGGTCGTAGGCGCCGGCAACCCAGCGTGGGTAAGCAGGCTCGGTCGGTTCTGGCCGGATCACGACCAAGTTCTTCCCGTGCTCGCACAGCGCCAAGATGGGGTCGGCGCTGCTGAAGTGTGCGACCGTTTGGGGGTCCGGGCCTGCGTCGTCACGTCGCGGTGGCCACGCCGCGACCAACCTGGAAACCCTGATTTTGTGGTCGTTATGGCGCAAAAACGCAGCGTCGATATCGAGATGCTGGACGAGCTCGGCGAGCACCCGCTCGTTCACATCGGCGACCGTGGAGGCAGTCGTCTCCATCAACCGAGTGGCGACGATGGTGACCAAGTTGCGCGCCAAGGTCTCCTCCGATGTGGTGCGTGGCTCGGGATGCCGCGTCGGTTTTCGGGCCTGGAGTACTGAGCGTTTGTCTAAGCCGGTATCGATGGTGGGCGCAGCGGTCGAGAAGCGAAAGTATATAGAGAACGAAGCCGCTGCGCCGAGGTTAACGATATGACGGGCTTCTCAACCGGCAATTCACCCTGTGGGCGGTAATTGGGCGACGCTACCCGACCTGGGGTGGCCGGGAATGTGAACAATATCGACGCCAGTCCAATCAG
>Ga0209040_10001719_pt1 | contig 17332 bp, 19 predicted proteins | sample BogFormECP12_OM3_FD_188240 | JGI IMG/M metagenome (GOLD analysis project Ga0209040, IMG submission 188240) | Bog forest soil microbial communities from Calvert Island, British Columbia, Canada - ECP12_OM3 (SPAdes) (version 2) | ecosystem: Environmental > Aquatic > Freshwater > Wetlands > Bog ...
GCTTCCACGGTGAGGCCGCCGGTGCCGGCCCGGGCACCGGCGGCGTGGTCGCCTCGTCGGAGGGGTTCACCGGGTGGGAATGGGCGGCGACCGCTTCGCTCGGAGGGGTCGCGGCCGGCGGCTTGGCCTGCGGTGGGGCCGCCGGTACGGCGTGCTCCGGAGCGGTTGTTCGAGGCTGACCGTCGACCGGTGCAGGGGCCGGATCCGGGGCGTCGGGAGGAGCCGGCGTTCGCCCGACCCGCCTGGGTGGGGCCGTTGGCGATGGCGGGTCGCTCACCGACAGCGCCGACAGCACCTCGTCGACGACGTCGTGGGGACCGGTGGAGGAGGCCGGGTGGGCGGCGGTCTCGTCGGAAGGCGCAAACGGCTTCGTCCGGACGAGCTTCCTGCGGTCGGTTGCCATGGCATCGAACTCCCTCCGCCAATGGCCGCCCACTCGCCGGAGGAGACTGTACCGCCGACCGACGCCGACGTCGACCGGACCTTCAGCCGAGGTTCCCGCGACCCCAGCCCTCCCCGGGGGTGTGGGGGCGATCCACGGAGGCATGGGGGCGAGCTCCGGGGTGGAATCCGTCGGACGGGATCGGCCGGGCCCCCGAAACCGGGGGCTTGACCCGCCAGGTGGTCTCGTACCGTGGGTTCATGACCACCTCGCCCGTGGACAGGGTGTAGGCCCCGGGCGCCGCCGTGCCGTAGGCATTGAGGTCCGGCGGTAGGGTGAACGGCTTGTCCCCGGGCCGCTCGACGGTCACCATCGGGGACACCGCGGTCACGCTGCCCATGAACTCGAGCCGGCTCTGCTCGACCCCGCCGACCAAGTAGATGACGTGGACGAGGATCTTCTGACCCACCATCTCCTCGAGGCTGCGCACACCCGACCCTAACCCGGCGGTCCGGCGCCAAACCCGGATCTGCAGCCCAGTTCCGGTACGCTCGGGCTCCATGGTGGACACCGATCAGACGGCAGGACCGGGCACGGAAGGGCCGGCCGGCACGGCCTCCGGAGGGCTCTCGCCCGGGACCGCGGGCATCCCGGACGCCGCCACCGGTTCGGCCGCCGTCCGCGGGCAGCGGTCGTCGGGTGCGAGCTGGGAGTTCCTCGAGATCCTGGCCACCGTCATCCTCGCCGCAGAGTCGCTCCGGATCATCGGATCGTTGATCGCCGGGGTAATCAACGGCGCCACCACCCCGGTCGGAATCGTCGGCAACCAGCACGTGATCGGCAACGCGATCGAGGTGGCGGCCAATTACTCGGACGGGCCGGGGATCGTCCTCTTGCTGGTGTCCCTGGCCATGGTGTGGTGGCGGGCCGAGTTCTGGACCGAGCGGCTCCGGGCCTCAGCCGCTGCGGGCGGCGCCGACGGCGAGCTCCCCACCGAGGGCGTCCAGGTCCATCGGCTCCGGGGGCTCGGCCGTTGGGCCCTGATCCTCTTCATCTTCGCCACCGCCGGTGCGGTGGCCTACCTGGTCGGCAACGTCCTGGTCACCACGTCGGACCATCTGTCGAGCAGCGTGCAGTGGCAGGCCTACGCCGACGACCTGTTCTCGGTGGCCTACGCGGTGATCGCCGCCGCCGGGATCGCCGCCTCGGTCAAGCTGGTGAAGCTCTGCGACGTGGCGATCGACGACGCCCGGGGCCGCGCATGACCACGGGCGACCGGGGGACCGGCCGTGCGAGGGCCACCGTGCGCTCGGGCTGGCGGGTCACCTTCGCCGGGCTGCGCGCCTCGTGGCTCCTCGGCGCGGTGCTGGGGGCCGGCCTGCTCACCAGCGCCTGCGGGTCCTCGGGCACCATGGTCCATGTCGCCCCGGCCCTGGCGGGGGCGCACGGCGACTGCTACTACATCGCCTCGCCCCAGGAGTGCGCCAGCCGGGGGGCCGGGGGCACCCCGACCCCGATGCCGGCCCAGTGGGAGGCCACCTACTGGCCGTACTACTCGAGCCCGCTGTACCTGAACTCGGTCCCGACCTCGTCGCAGTCGGCCTTCCAGAGCGACCTCAGCACCTTTCAGGACCAGGACCAGTCGCTGATCTCGGACAACTCCCAGGACGGCTCGTGGACCGACAGCGACGGCAACACCTGGGACGGGACGGTGACCGCCGACCCGACCGACACCAGCACCGACGCCAGCAGCGACGGCAGCTTCGACAGCCCCGACGATTCGAGCGGCAGCGGCAGCAGTGGTGACAGCAGCAGCCCCGACGACAGCAGCAGCTCCGACGACAGCAGCGGTGACGACAGCAGCAGCTCCGACGGTGGGGACGACGGTGGCGATGACGGCGGCGACGACGGCGGGGACGACGGCGGGGACGACTGAGCGGACCTCACACCGGGGCGGGCGACGGAACGCTGAGGTGATCGGCGGCTGAGCGCTCGGGCACCGTGGCGCCGAGCCAGCGGGCCACCCCGGTGCGTGCGGTGAGCGCGCCCCCGAGGATGGTGGCCAGCGCCGCGACCGCGCGGGCGCTCCCCGGCGGTGCGCCGTCGAGCAGCTCGTTCCAGAAGACGGCCCAGCCCCCGGCCAGCGCCCGGCCGACGACCGGCGCGGTCAGGACCCGGCCCAGGCCGGCCACGGCACCTGGTCGCCCGACCAGGCCAAGGTGGGCGGCAGCGGTGATCCGCTGGTAGGGGAGGTGGGCCGCCGCCAGCGCCCGACGGTAGCGGGCCGCCGCGTCGGCGCCCCCGGTCAGCACCGCTTCGGCTGCTGCCCGTCCTGAGCCCATCGCCTGGGCGATGCCCTCACCCTGGAGGGGGTTGACCAGCCCGGCGGCGTCGCCCACCAGGAGCACCCGGCCACGGGCCGGCGCGGTGCCGACCATTCCCATCTTGAGCCAGCCCCCGAGCGGGCGTCCCGAGGTGCGTGCCGCCAGGTCGAGCAGCCCGAGCGCACCGAGATGCCCCAGGAAGTCCGGGAGGGCCCGGACCGCTTCGGCGCCGGCCGGGCGGTCGGCCAGGGTCCCGATCCCGATCCCGACGTTGGCCCGGCCGTCGGGCCCGGGGAAGATCCACCCGTAGCCCGGGAAGGCCCGCCACGGCGTGCGCTCCCACAAGACGATGACCGGGAGCTCGACCGGCTGGTCCACGTAGGCCCGGACGGCGAAGCCCCACAGGACCCGGTTGGCGTCGACGAGCCCGGCCGCCGAGGCGACCCGGCTGGCGGCGCCGTCGGCCCCGATGACGAAGTCGGCCCGCAGCGCGTCCCCACGGTCGGTGGTGAAGCCGTCCAGGCGGCCGGGGTGGTCGGCCGGTTCGTCGACCCGGCCCTCGAAGGCCAGGGCGCCCGCGTCCAGCGCGGCGTCGCGCAGCGCGGCGTCGAACACGGTGCGGGTCACCGCCGCTGCGTGCCCCGGGTAGGTCAGGCCCTCGAAGCAGGGCAGGCGGACCCGACGACCGGAGGGCCCGACCACCTCCATGTCCTCGACATCGAGGGAGGGTGGCAGCCTGATGTCGAGGTCGTCCAACAGCTGCAGGCCCCGCGGGCCGACGAGATCGCCGCACGCCTTGTCCCGGGGGAAGGCCGCCTTGTCGACGAGCGCCACCCTCGCGCCGCCGCGCGCGAGCACCAGGGCGGCGATGCTGCCGGCGGGGCCGGCCCCCACGACCAGTGCGTCGAAGCGGGTCGTGGGCACGCGCCTCCTCCCGGGTCGTCAAGGTACGGTGAGATCATCGCACCGGAGGAGAGGCCATGAGCGTCCAGATTGCCGGCGACCGGAACCGCTTCGCTCAGCAGCTGTTCACCCCTCTGCCCGAGCGCTACGACCGGTTGGCGGAGATCCTCTCGATGGGCCAGAACGGCCGGTGGCGGCGGGAGATGGTCGACCATATCGTCCCGTCGGCGCCGGGCCTGGTACTCGACGTCGCCTCGGGGACGGCCGGGGTCGCCCTCCAGTTGGCCAACCGGATGCCTGCCCATGTCGTCGGGGTGGACCTGACCGAGGAGATGCTCCGCCAGGGCCAGCGCAACGTCGGTGCCGCCGGGATGGCGGCCCGGGTCGAGCTCGTGGCCGGCCGGGCCGAGCAGCTGCCCTTCGCCGACCGGGCTTTCGACGCCCTGACGTTCACCTACCTCCTGCGCTACGTGGACGATCCCCAGGCCACCCTGACCGAGCTGGCCCGGGTGGTGAAGCCGGGCGGGGCGGTGGCCAGCCTGGAGTTCCTCCTCCCGCCGAGCCGGTTCTGGCGGATCTGGTGGTGGCTCTACACCCGGACCGTCCTCCCTCTGGGTGGGTGGCTCACCGGGGGGCACCAGTGGGCCCTGGTCGGGCAGTTCCTCGGTCCCAACATCTCGGCCCACTACCGCAAGTATCCGCTCGACTGGACGGTCGAGGCGTGGCGTCGGGCCGGGTTTGAGGACGTCGGCGTGAGGGTCATGAGCCTCGGGGGCGGGCTCGTGATGTGGGGGCGGCGAGCCGTTGACTGACCACGGGGCGCCGGGATCGTCGGCCGAGCAGGCGGACCGTCCCGGGGATCGGCCTGCCTTCTACGCGGCGAGACCGGGCCGCTGGCGGGACTGGTGGACCCTGCTGCACCCGCCCTACACCGCCTGGCACCTCGCCTACGTCGTGATCGGGGCGTGCCTCGCCCCCGAGGTGAACGCGACCCGGCTTCTGGCCACCCTCCTGGCCTTCTTCTGCGCCGTCGGCCTGGCCGCCCACGCCCTCGACGAGCTCCACGGCCGGCCGCTGAGGACCCGGATCCCGTCGGCCGCGCTGGTGGCCGTGACCGTCGTCGGGTTGGGCGGGGCCGTGGCCCTCGGCGTGGCCGGCGTCGTCCAGGTCGGGTGGGCCCTCGTCCCGTTCTTGGTGATCGGGCCGGTAATGGTGGTCGCGTACAACTTCGAGCTGTTCGGTGGGTTCGTCCACACCGATCTCGGGTTCGCGGCGGCCTGGGGCGCCTTCCCCGTACTCACCGCCTACGTGGCCCAGACCGGCCGGCTGGCGCCGGCCCCGGTGATCGCCGCGCTCGGCGCGCTCATGCTGTCGGCCGCCCAGCGCCGCCTGAGCACGCCGGCACGGATGCTGCGCCGGCGGGCCCGGTCCGTATCGGGCACGATCGTGCTGGCCGACGGGCACCAGGTCCCGCTCGACGAGCGCACCCTGCTGGCGCCGCTCGAACAGGCCCTGGGAGCCTTGTCATGGGCGATCGTGCTCTTCGCCGCCGCCCTGGCCGTGGCCCGGCTCACCTGACGCGAGGATCAGGCCGAGTCGATGCCCTCCCCGACGTGGCGGCGGAACCCGGCGACGGTCATGTCGACCACCCGGTCGTGGCCCCATTGCAGGAGCGGCCGGGTGAGCACGAAGGCGATCCGCATGGGGCGCTGCATCATCTCGACGCTCCACGCCACCTCCGCTTCGGTTCCCTCGCCGCCGGGCCGCACCCGGAGCCGGGCCTCCCCCCGAAGGTCCCCGCGGACGACGGCGTCGATCGCCCGCGCTGGGACGCAGCGGATCAGCTCGACCTCGATCCGCATCCGGTAGGGGACCGGAGGGGAGACGACGCCGTGCAGCACCGACCCGGCCACCAGCCCGTCGCCCTCCAGGTGGAACTGGCCCAGCCACGGCCACCACCGCTCGAAGTCGTCGACCTGGCCGATCGCCTGCCAGAACTGGGTCGGGGTCACCGGGAAGTCATGGGTCCGCCGGTACTCGATGATCGGCGCCGCCATCACCGCCACGATACGGGGGAGAGCACCGGTTCCGGACGGTACGTTCTGGTGGCGGCGGAACGTCCCCGGGATGTGATCGCAGGCACAACCTCATGACCGGCTCCGCCCCCGACCACCCAGCAGGCCGCCTGGCCCGCCAGGCGATGACGTCGGCTGAGCGCGACCACCTCCGCCGGGCCCTTGAGGTCACGGGCACCGTCACCGAGTTCCTCGAGTCGATGGCCGGCGAGCCGATCGTCGCCCGCAAGTTGCGCCACCACCACGTGCCGGCCAAGGCCGAGAACGCGCTCGGGCTCCCGGCGGGCGAGCTGGTCGCCGCCCGGGCCGTCGTGCTGGAGGGCCGGTTGAGCAGCCGGGCCTTCGTCTACGCCGAGTCGACCATCGCCTGCGGCCGCCTGCCCGGGCCGGTATGCCATCGGCTCACCTCCGGCGACGACCCCATCGGGCGAGTGCTGCTGGAAGAGGGACTGAGCATCGGACGCGAACCGCTCGACCGGGCTCCCGAACCACCGGCCGGCCTCCGGAGTGGCCTTTCCGCCCTGCTCGCCGCCTCACCGCTCGTTCGCTCGTACCGCATCGCCGTCGCCCGGACTCCGGTGATCGTGATCGACGAGTGGTTCCTGCCCGCCGTGGTCCATGACAACCTACCGAGGTGACGGGTCCTTGGCCGGTTCGGCCGCCGGCTTCTCCCCGGCGCCGGCCATCGTCGGGTTGACGGACCGATGACAACAGCCACCGGTGCTGTTAGGTTGGCAACGGTCTGCTCTATCCGGCCGTAGCGATCGGCATCCGGGAGGACACAATGGGCACGAGCAAGGGCATTCGATCTCGCCGTCTGATCTCCATCACGGCGTTGATGCTACCCAGCGTGGCCGCGTTCAGCGTCGTCGCCGCGTTGCCCGCCGGGGGGGGCTCCGCCGGCGACGGCCGCCTACGTGGCGAACGTGAACAACGTCGGCGTGTTCGCCCCCGCCACCAATACCGTCGGCACCCCGATCTCGACCCCTTCGGCGGTTCCGAACTTCATCGCCTTCACCCCTGACGGGACGGCCGCCTACGTGACCGACAACAACGGCCGCGTGCTCCCCATCAACACCGCCACGAACACCGACGGCACGCCCATTGCGGTCCCCAACACACCGTATGGCATCGCCATCACCCCCGACGGCAAGACCGCGTACGTGACCAACCGGACCGGGAACACCGTAACCCCGATCACGCTGGCGACGAACACCGTGGGATCGCCCATCGCCGTCGGGACGACTCCCATCGGCGTCGCCATCACCCCGGACGGCAAGACTGCGTACGTGACCAACTCCGGCTCGAACAATGTGACGCCCATCACCATCGCCACGAACACCGCGGGATCGCCGATTGCGGTTGGGACGGGTCCCCACGGTATCGCCGTCACGCCCAACGGGACGACGGCCTACGTGGCGAACAGTGGGTCCGCCAGCCTCACCCCGATCACCATCGCCACGACCACGGCCGGGGCCCCCATCGCCGTCGGGACCACTCCCCTCTACGTCGCCATCACCCCCAACGGCCAGACCGCGTATGTGACCAACTCCGGCTCGAACAATGTGACGCCCATCACCATCGCCACGAACACCGCCGGCAGCCCCATAGCGGTGGGGACGAATCCCCAGGGAATCGTCGTCACCCCGGACGGCAAGACGGTCTACGCGGTGAACGGGTTCTCCGGCAGCCTCACCCCGATCGCCACGGCCACCAACACGGCGGGCACCACCTTCGCCATCGGACTCGGACCGCTCGGCATCGCCATCCCCCCCGACCAGGCCCCGACGGCCGCCTTCTCCGTCACCGCCGGAACCCCGGGGAACCCGACCCACTTCGACGCCTCGGCCTCCAGCTCGCCGCTGGGGACCATCGCCTCCTACGCCTGGAACTTCGGGGACGGGACGACGGCGACCACGACGAGCGCGACCACCTCCCACAGCTTCGCGTCCTCGGGCACCTACAACGTGACCCTCACGGTCACCAACACCCAGGGGACGGCCGCCACCCAGGTCTTCACTGGCCAGACGGTGTCGAACAACGGGGGACCCTCGGCCACGGTCACCCACGCCGTCTCGACCGCCGGCTACGACCTGGCCGGCTCCGACGGCGGGGTCTTCGTCTTCCCGGTGGGGAAGGCCTCGGGCTTCTTCGGATCCCTCCCGGGCTTGAATGTGAAAGTCTCCAACATCGTGGGGATCGTGCCCACCAACAACTTCACCGGCTACAACCTGGTGGGATCCGACGGCGGGGTGTTCGTGTTCCCGGTCGGCCAGTCGGCCGGGTTCTTTGGGTCACTGCCGGGCTTGAACGTCAAGGTGTCCAACATCGTGGGGATCGTGCCCACCAACAACTACACCGGCTATGACCTGGTGGGTTCCGACGGCGGGGTCTTCGTCTTCCCGGTCGGCCAGTCCAGTGGCTTCTACGGCTCGCTGCCCGCCCAGAACGTCCACGTGTCCAACATCGTCGGCATCGTGGCCACCCCTGGCGGAGGGGGCTACTTCCTGGTCGGAAAGGACGGTGGGGTCTTCACCTTCGGCAACGCCCCGTTCTTGGGGTCGCTGCCCGGCATCGGGGTCTCGGTCAACAACATCACCGGGATCGCGGCCACCCCCGACGGCAAGGGCTACTACGTGGTCGGGGCCAACGGGGCGGTCTACACCTTCGGTGACGCCACCTCCCACGGTTCGCTGCCGGGACTGGGCGTCACGGTGTCGAACATCGTGAGCATTGTGCCCACCCCCGACGGCGGGGGCTACTGGCTCATCGGTTCTGACGGCGGGGTCTACACCTTCGGCGACGCCGCCTCAATCGGCTCGTTGCCGGGCGTTGGGGTTCACGTCACCAACATCGTGGGGGCGGTACCGACCAGCTGAGCGAGGGCGGAGTGCCACCTCGCTGAGGGCTCCGGGCCGACGCGCGACCAGGTCGGCGTAACCTGGGGTCGGTCCGTCCGTCGGGCGGGTGGCCCCCGTACCCGGCGAACAGGGTCTTGACCGGGGTCTTATACCGTTTGGGCGCCGGCGTCCACGTTCATGGTGTGGTCGAACGCCGGTCCACCGATGGCCAGGCGTTGAAGGATTCTCTGACGTCCTCAGACGCCCTCCGTCTCGCCCAGCAGTTGGAAAGTGTTGCAGTAGAAGAGGCGCCCCCCGGCCCGCCGCCAGTCGGCCCACTCCGCATATGCGGCACTCTCGGTGCCGCCGAGCCGGGGGCCGACGAAGGTGGTCATGGTCTTGAAGGTGGCTTCGGAGTCCTCGGTGTCGAACTCGTAGAGATGGAGGAAGCGAGGGTCGCCGGCCACGACGTTCTCGTAGACCGAGATCTGGGTGAACCCTGGGATGCCGGCGGCGGCGATGTGCCTGATGTGGACGAAGTCGCCCCAGTCGCGCAGGGTCTGGGCCAGCCCGGGCTCCCGGGGGCTGATCCACACGAGCATCAGCCCGGTGGTGGGCCGCCCGGTCAGGATTCCCTGGCTGGGCCGGGGGTGACAGCGGAACTGGTGGACGATCATCCCCTCGGCGGCGCCGGGCGCATCGAACGACCCGTCGACCTCGGTCACGCCCAGGAGGGACCCGTCGGTCACCTTCATCGGGAGGTCGGTGCGACCGGGCACGCAGTTGGCCCACCAACTGACCCGGGTGACGCCCGGGCGTCGCGCCAGGTGGGCCGCCCGGTTGGCGTAGAGCGCGGGGTCGATGGTGCCGAGTTCCAGGTACAGCCCCTCGGTCCGTCGGTCCTCCATCCGTTCAGCCTCCCAGGGGCGGCCGGGGCACACCGGCGTCTCGTACCGTCATGGTTGGGGGAAGGTCTGGCCCCAGCCGTTCATCGGGGCGTTCGAGCCGTCACAGGTGACGCCCGACTGCATGTTGAAGTACATGGCCGGACCGGGCAGCTTGTAGGTGGCGACGGCAGTGGCACCGGGCTCGGCGTCGAGCACGTACCAGCAGGCCCCGTCCTTGGACCGGGTGGCCACGAGGGCGCTCTCCGGGGTGATGGCGAGGCTCACCTGGTCGCTCTGGTGGATGGGCGTGGCCCCGGGGACCCACGTGACCCCGGGGGAGCGCTGGGCCAGCCACGGGAGCGTCACGAGCCCGTAGGTGTTCAGGTAGTCGTATTGGCTCTTCAACAAGGTGATGCCGTGGATGAGCTCGGTCTGGGACCCCTGGTCGGCGTTGACGACGACGGGGACCGAGGTCGCCGGGCTCGCGGCAGGGGCGCCCGGTCCGTTCGCCCGGGCCGAGTGGTCGTCGGTGCGGACGATGAGGACCACCAGCACCACGGCGACGATCAGTACGGCCACCGCAGCCAGGACGGCCGGCAGGACCGAACCCCGGCCCGAGGCGCCCTCCTCCTCGGCAGCCTCACCGACGGTGGCCGTAGGTCCGCCCGCCGGCCCGGGGTCTTCGGCCTCGGTGCCGGCGATCTGGGCCGGGTCGGGCGTGAAGGACGAGGGGCCCGGTTCCGGCTCGCTGCGTGGCGCCGGCTCCCCGGGGTCGGTTCCGTCGGGGGGCGGCTGCCCGCCGCCGACTGCGGCGCGCCTCCCCCCTGTCCCCTGCGACGTCTCGCTCATCCCGCTCCTCGTCTGACGCGCCGCCGGACGCTGCGGACCGGCACGGTTTGCCTCGATGCTCCGTCCGTCTGTCATCCGTCTGGTCGCAAATCCGCGGTCGGCCGGGCCGACCGGCGCGACCCTAGGCCAAGGCCCGGTCGTCGGTCGACGAGGTGGCCCGGGCCCGCCCGCCCGCCGACCGGCACCTCGACGGGGCCCGACGGTCCTCTGGGCCACCCGAGGGGCTCCAGGGCCTGGTCAGCGGTTCTTCCACTCGGGGGTTCGCTTCTCGGCGAAGGCCCGTGGGCCCTCCTTGGCGTCCTCGCTCGAGAACACCTCGCTCGAGAGCTCCGATTCGATCCGGTAGGCCTCTTTCATGTCGGTGGCGAGGCCGCGCAGCACCGACTCCTTGGTCTTGCGGATGGCGAAGGGCCCGTTGACGGTGATCCGGTGGGCGTAGTCGTAGGCCCGCTCGAGCAGGCGGTCCGGGGTGGTCACCTCGTTGAGGAGCCCCATCTCGTAAGCCCGGCGGGCGGGGACCCGGTCGGCGCAGAGCAGCAGCTCCATCGCCGCGGGGAACGGGACCTGGCGGGGAAGCCGCACCGTCGTGCCGCCACCGGCGAAGAGTCCGCGCTTGGGCTCCATGACGCCGAAGGTGGCCGTGTCCGACGCCACCCTGAGGTCGCACCCGCCCAGCATCTCCATCCCCCCGGCGACGCAGGTCCCGTTGATCGCGGCGACGATCGGCTTGTAGAGTTTGGTCCCTCGCAGGACGGCCTTGATCCCGTCGTCGATGCGGTAGCCCCCGACCTCGGTCGCCTCTCCCGAGGCGATCTTCTTCTGCAGCTTTGTGACCTGTGGGATGTAGGTCTTGAGGTCGGCGCCCACGCAGAAGTCAAGGCCGACGCCGGTGATGACAGCCACCCAGAGGTCGTCCTCCTCGTCGAAGGTCTCCCAGGCTCGTCGAAGCTGGAAGAAGTGGTCCATGTCGAGGGAGTTGCGGTGTTCGGGCCGGTCGATGGTGATCCGGACCGTGTGGTCGTCCCCCCGGTCGAAATGGATGGGCACCTCAGTCGGCGTCCTCGCCCGGGCTCCCCAGCTTCTTGGTGACGGTGCCGAGGTCCATGATCCCGGTGGCCTTCTGCTTGGGGCCGTCCTTGGAGCGCGAGACGATGGACGTGTCGACATCGGCCGCCTCGGCCCGCAGCGCCCCCACAGTGCACTGCTGGCGCGGCCGGACGGCGAACGGGTCGAACCGGAAGTGGCGCATGGCGTTGAGGTGGGTGATCTTGTCGATCTCGTCGTCGGGGACCCCCTCCACGTACTTCATGAGCGCCTCGGGCGACTGGGGCCAGGTCGAGTCGGAGTGCGGGTAGTCGCACTCCCACGTGATGTTGTCGATGTTGAGGTACTGGCGGTTGGCCACCCCGAAGGCGTCGTCGATGAAGCAGGTGATGATCCGCTCCTTGAAGAGCTGGCTCGGCAGCATGTCGCCGAAGTCCTGGCCGGTCCAGGCGTGGTGGTGCTGGTAGACGTAGTCGATCCGCTCGAGGGCGTAGGGGATCCACCCGATGCCCCCCTCGGACAGGGCGAAGCGCAGGTCCTTGTACTTGCGCAGGATCGGTGACCACAAAAGGTCGGCCGCCGCCTGGACCATGTTCATCGGCTGCAGGCTGATCATGACGTCAATGGGTGCCTCCACCGAGGTCACCACCAGTTGGGACGAGGAGCCCAGGTGCATGCAGACGACGGTTCCCTCGTCGGCACATGCCGTCCAGAACGGCTCCCAGTGGCTGTTGTGGAGCGACGGCCACCCCAGCTTCTCGGGGTTCTCCGAGAAGGTCACGGCATGGCAACCCTTGCCCGCCACCCGACGCACCTCGGCCGCTGCCAACTCGGGGTCCCAGATGGCCGGAATGGAGAGCGGGATGAAGCGACCGGGCTCGGCCCCGCACCACCCTTCGATGTGCCAGTCGTTGTAGGCCCGCACCATGGCCAGCGCCTCGTCCTTGTCCTCTCGCCGGGCGAAGAGCTGACCGCAGAACTGGGGGAACGAGGGGAAGCACATCGAGCCGAGCACCCCGTTCGCGCCCATGTCCCGAACCCGCTCGTGGACGTCGTAGCAGCCGGGCCGCATGTCGTCGAAGGATTCAGGCTCGATCCCGTACTCCTCGGGCGGTCGCCCGACGACGGCGTTGAGCCCGACGTTGGGGATCTCGTTCCCGTTGTAGTGCCAGAAGTCGGTCCCGTCGGGCCGGCGCACGAGCTTGGGCGCCAGGTCCTGGTACTTGGCCGGCAGCCGCCCGTCGAACATGTCGGGGGGCTCGATGACGTGGTCGTCCACGCTGATCAGGATCATGTCCTCGGTACGCATACGGCATCTCCCACTCGAACGGCCGTCTATGACACCAGTGTCAGACACACACTACGCGGGCGGGGCCCGGCCCGCACCGCCCCCGGCGGTTCGGGCCACCGGCCCGACCCGCCGGCCCGGCCAAGCCGGTGGGACGGGGCCCGCCGGTAGCGTGGCGATCCGACGACCGCCGCGGCGGCGGTCGCGGAGAAGGGCCGCACCGATGGACACCGGTCGTCTCGAGGCGTTCAGCGACGGGGTGATGGCCGTGGCCATCACCCTCCTGGTCCTCAACCTGGCCGTGAGCGGGCCGGGCCACGGGCCGCTCGCCCACCAGCTCTACGAGAAGCGCTGGGCTTTCGCCGCCTTCGGGGTGAGTTTCTTCACGATCGGGATCATCTGGGTCAACCATCACAACCTGTTCAAGAACGTCGCCCAGGTCGACCGTCCGATGTTGTTCACCAACCTCCTCCTGCTGCTCTTCGTCGTCCTGATCCCTTTCGTCACCGCGACGCTCGCCCTCTACCTGCCGTCGGCCGAGGCCGGTGGGAGCGACAACCTGGCCGCCGTCCTGTACTGCGTCGTGATGGAGGGCATGGCGGTGAGCTTCAGCGTCATCTTCTTCCGGGCCGTCCGGCGCCGGCTGTTCATCGTGCCGATCGCCCCGGCGGGGGTCCGTTCGGCCATCCTCCGGTTCAGCGTCGGCTCGCTCGTCTACCTGGCGGCGATCGTGGTGGCCGTCTTCAGCGCCCCCGCCGCCCTGCTGCTGAGCCTGCTGGCGGACCTTTACTACGTCTTCGAGCAGATCGCCCGGACGGGCGCCGCCTCCGCCGAGGGGACGGGGTCGCTCAGCTCGCCGCCGCCTCGAGCAGCGGGGCCGACAGGCCCCTCCGGGGGGCGATGATCTCGTCGATCGGGCCATAGGCCATGGCCTCGTCCGCCGTCATGAAGTAGTCGCGGTCGATGTCCCGCTCCACCTGCTCGACCGGCCGCCCGGTGTGGTGGGCGATGATCTCGGCCATCCGGCGGGTGGTGGCCAGCACCTCGCGCAGCTGGATCTCCATATCGCTCGGCGCGCCCCGGGTGCCGGCCGATCCCTGGTGGATCATGATGCGCGAGTTCGGGAGGGCCAGACGCTTCCCGGGTGCCCCGCCGCAGAGGACCATGGCGGCGGCCGACATGCCCATGCCGACGCAGATGGTAGAGACCTCGGGTCGGACGTGCTGGATCACGTCATAGATGGCCATGCCGGCGTAGGCCATGCCGCCCGGTGAATTGACGTACAAGGCAATGTCCTTTTCGGGGTCCTGCGCCTCGAGGTAGAGCATCTGGGTGATGATCAGGTTGGCGATCTGGTCGTCGACCTCCTGGCCGAGGAAGACGATCTGCTCCCGCAGGAGCAGGGAGTAGATGTCGAACGCCCGCTCGCCCTGGCTCGACTCCTCCAGCACGGTGGGGATGAGTGACTGCAGGGCCATGTCGACCTTCCTGTCCGGTCCCGGGCAGCTGACCCGTATCCCTCACATGGGATCTCATAAATGAGATCGCCTGGTCGCGAACCGCAGCACGTTGCCGAGCGACAGGCGCCAGTGACCGAACGACGACACGAGACGGTGTTCCCTGGGTTTGCCCAGATGGTGGCACGCCGCCGGGCACTGAGCGACGAGCTGGCCGGCCGACGCCGGGCCCTCGGCCTGTCCCAGACCGAGGTGGCGGCCCGCATGGGCACGTCGCAGTCGGCGGTGGCCCGTCTCGAGTCGGGGGCGGGCGACGTGCGGCTGTCGACCGTCGAGCGTTACGCGGCGGCGCTCGGCTGGCAGCTCGAGTGGCGGCTCCAGGACGGCGGAGCGTGAGCGGGCGCTTCGGACCGGGGCCGTGGTCCTTGCCGGGTGAGGGTCTGGCCGAGGCCCTGCGTGCGCGCCTGTTTGAACAACGGGTGGTCTTCGTCTCCGACCTGCTCGATCACTCGGTGGCCAACCGGGCGGCAATGGAGATCATGACCCTCGACGCGTCCGGTGACGACCCGATCCACCTACAGATCGACAGCACCCGGGGCGACCTCGGGGCGGCGATGGCCCTCATGGACGTGATCGAGCTGACCGGGGTGCCGGTGCGGGGTGGTGGCGCTCGGCCACCATCGGATGGCCACCGCCCACACCCGGTTCGGTCTGCACGAACCCGACGGCGCATTCGAGGGACACGCCCGCGACGTCGAGCAATTCGCCGAGCAGCGTCGGGCCCAATGGGCGACGTTTTGCGAGCGGGTGGCGGCCGCCGTGGGTCGGTCGACGGCAGCGGTGGCCGACGACTTCCGGGCGGGACGGTTCCTGAGCGCGCAGGAGGCCGTGGGCTACGGCCTCCTCGACGAGCTGTGCCGGCCGGACGCCCGCCTCCACCGGCTGCCGGGCCGGACAATGGGTTTCGGCGCCCAGCGCTGAGCCGGGCCCCAGGAGCCACTCAGGGGCTGGAGGTGAGCCCGGCCGCGATCTCGGTCAGAGCGGCGGCGAAGACGTCCCCGGCCCTCTGGTCCAGCACGTCGTAGGCGGGGAACACCAGCTCGTCGGTGAGGAGCTCGGCGGCAGACATCTTGGACCGTTCGACCTCGGTGATGACCGGTGCCTCGTCCTCGCTCCAGCCGAACATGGCGATGTCGGCCGGCCGGGTGATGAAGTGGGCGGTCTTGGCGTCGAGCCCCGACGCCCGAACCGCCAGGAGATGGGCACTGCCCCGGAACTCCCGGAGCACCGAGAGGAGCTGCATCGACCGGCCGGGCACGTCCGGCGCCAGGGGCATCGAGTGCGCCGCCGAGTACAGGGTGAGGCCAGTGGGATCGGCGGCGTCGTTGACCGCACCCGCGGTCTGACAGAAGGCGTCGAGGCCCCCGACCGCTCCGAAGCGCTCGCGCCCGAGATCCGCCGCGCACTCGAAGTAGGCACGGGCTGCCTCTCGTGGGTCCAGTTTCTGACGTCCGGCATCCCACATTTGCTTGACCAACGACGGCTTGAAGTACCCGAAGGCGTGGGTGACCACCTCGGCCGGCACGTCACCCAGCACGCCGCCGCGACCGAGGAAGTAGAAGGTGAAGACGTCGACTCCCAGGCGTTCCCCGACGGCGATGGTCTCGGGAGCGAAGAAGTGCGCCCACCCGAAGTCACGGATGGTCGGGCACACGCGGTCGATGAGCTCCTGGGTGGTCATGGCCGCAGCATACGGCGCCCGATCTTCCGTCGCTGCAGCGTGGGCGCGCTACGAGTTCCGATGCTCAGTCCAACGGGACCATTGGATCGAGATGCGCGGACACCTCCCAAAGAACGGCCCGCAGGTCGGTTGCGCAGTGTCGGTTGTAGAGCGGGCCGCCACCGTCGCTCAGGAGCACGCTCGCCATGGCGACGCCGCGCGCCGGGACGGGGAGACTCGTCGAGAGCAACCCGGCCAATGCCCGCGCCACCTCCTCGGCCGAACTGATGCGGTCACGGCAGAGCGGCACGCGAGGACATTGCCCGGTCGGGGGCCGCCGGGCGTCGCCCAGGAGGTCGAGCCAGTTCTGGGCCAGCTGCCGGCGAACCTGGGGCGATACCAGTCGGTCGGCGCGAGCGGCCATCAGCCGGTTTGACTGGGGGTGGACTCCCGATGCCAGTCGGCGATCGAGGGAGAAGGCCAGCACCCCGGAGAGCAGCCGAATCCCCACGCTGTTGGATCGTGCGACGAAGCGTTGCGGGTCGAGTGGGTCCTTGACCAGGAGCGTTGCCGAGGTGGGTCGGCCGGGTGCCCGGCGGCCGGGATCGTGCTCGTGGGCCTCCCGACGCTGCCTGCGGACCACCCGTCGCCCGGGGCCGGTGCGGTCACGGGCGACGAGACGGAGCGGTTGGGGAACGTGCACCCACCCATCGTGCGCCGGCATCCGGCGCCGTGAAAGTGGCATGATAGACGATGTGCGCGACAAATCTGCCATTGTCGGGCTCGGGCGGCCCGGGCCACCATCCACGGCCGAACGCTCGGGGGCACCGACCGAGCGGCCTCGTGACGTGGCGGTCGTCGTCTACGACGGGGTCACCCTGTTCGAGCTCGGGGTGGCCTGCGACGTGTTCGGCGCCGATGATGCGATGACCTCCAGGGTGCCCTGGTATCGGCTCTCGATCTGCGCCGCCGGCCCGGATCCGGTGACCGTCGACGCAGGTCTTCAGCTCAGGGCCCCGTGCGAGCTTCGACGAATCCGCCGGGTCGACACCGTGGTCGTGCCACCGACCGACTGTCTCGAACGGGTGCCCGGCGAGGTGTTCGACGAGCTCCGGCGAGCGCACGCACGGGGTTGCCGCATCATCTCGTTGTGTACCGGCGCGTTGGTTCTTGCCGAGGCGGGACTGCTCGAGGGCCGTCGCGCCACCACGCACTGGTCGGAATGCGAGGAACTGGCCCGTCGCTATCCCAACGTGTCGGTCGACGCCGGGGTGCTGTATGTCGACGAGGGCGACATTCTGACGTCGGCGGGCAGCGCCGCCAGTCTCGACCTCTGTCTGCACGTAGTCCGACAAGACTACGGCACCGAGATCGCCACCCAGTTGGCACGCCAACTTGTGGTCGCACCGCAACGAGAGGGAGGACAAGCCCAATTCATCAACACGCCCTTGCCGACGCTCGAGAGCTCAAACCTGTTCTCCGATTGCATGGCCTGGGTGCAGGAGCATCTTGCCGAGCCCCTGAGGGTCGACGACCTTGCGGCCCGGTCTGCCATGAGCCCTA
>Ga0209040_10001720_pt1 | contig 17331 bp, 11 predicted proteins | sample BogFormECP12_OM3_FD_188240 | JGI IMG/M metagenome (GOLD analysis project Ga0209040, IMG submission 188240) | Bog forest soil microbial communities from Calvert Island, British Columbia, Canada - ECP12_OM3 (SPAdes) (version 2) | ecosystem: Environmental > Aquatic > Freshwater > Wetlands > Bog ...
TGTTTTTACCTTTTGAATGGTTCCGCGGATGTGCCGGGTCAATTCCACTCGTCTGCAGAGTATTCGGCCGATCTTCTGAATTTTCTGGTTCCGACTCCGTTGAACCTGATCGGAGGCGGTATTTTTCGCGAGGTCGCTCAACGATTCACGGGAAACGTCGCCGAGCAGGGAGCCTACCTCGGTTTGCCGATTCTACTCATTTTGATTTTGCAATTGCGCGAAATTCGAAACATCTCCTACTTGAAACCGCTCCTGCTCACGTTTGTTGCATTCCTGATTCTAAGTCTTGGTCCGGTTCTGCAATTCGCCGGTTTCGCATTCCAAATCTTGTTGCCCTGGAAAGCTGCTCTGTACCTTCCTCTGATTCGCCAGGCGCTTCCAACTCGCTTCACGATGTATACCGCCCTCATAGCGGGGCTGGTCGTCGCCGATTGGCTCTCACGCGCTACCTCCGGCCGCCATCAGATCGGGCGCTATGCTTTAGCCCTCCTGGCCTGCATCTGCGTGATACCAAATCGCGCAATGCTCCCGTGGACACACGTTCCCCGGCTCTCTTTTTTTACGCCGCAAAATGTCTCCAAAACTCTACCAAACGTTCCGAACGTACTTGTAATTCCTTTCGGTCCAAACGGTGCGAGCACCCTTTGGCAAGTGGAATCGGGAATGACTTTTACGCAGTCGGGCGGATATCTTGGTATGGTCCCTGACTCCGAATGGAGTTGGCCGATCCTGGGCAGCCTCTTTCATCAGACCGCCATGCCTAATTTTCCAACTGATCTTGCCAGGTTCTGCGCCGCCCATAAGGTTTCCGCCGTGCTCCTTTGCCCGGGCGCTTCTCAAAATTTGGTGGACGCGGTGCACGCACTTCACTGGCCCACAATCAATGACCATGAGGTCGAAGTCGTGCGCGTTCCAGACCACTAAAAGCTCCGGTTTTATCCCCGGCGGACGAGGATTCGGCATTTCTCCGAATTTGAGTTCGAATGGCTCTCAGATCAAAGGCCGCAGCGTGAAACTCCTCTGTCGATCGGATTCTTTCAGGGACCATCGCACCACGCAAAGGTCATCCCCCTGTTTTAGCAAGTCCGTTGATGGCTTGGAGCTGCGTCCGGCCACGAACGGTACCAGCGCCTGCCTAACACAACATCCAGCAACTGGCGGCTGCTCTGTTTCCAAGTTAGCCAGGGCATGCCGGAGGAAGCTGGGATAGCATCCCCGAGCGACAGCCAGGCACTCAGCGCACCGGCGAGCGCCTGGGCGGTCTCGCCCTGGAAATAGTAGGCGTGTTCACTTGCGACCTCGCGGAAGACTGGAATGTCGCGAGCTATGATCGGGAGGCCGTGCTGGGCGGCTTCGATCAGCGGCAGGCCAAAGCCTTCCCCTTCCGAGGCCGCGAGAAGTGCATCGCTACTGCGATAGATTTCTCCCAACATCTCGTCGCTGATGCCTTGCAGCCAGAATAGCTGGCTATCTCGCTTTGGGTGCTGCTGAATCCGTTCCACGAAGTCGTTCATCATCCAGCCCTTTTGCCCGACGATTACCAGATTAGCGTCCACCCCGTCCGCCCAGAGTCGTTCCATAGCGTCAAGTGCCTGGCGATGTCCCTTGCGCGGCTCGATGGTCCCAACCATGAGGAAGCTGGGGCGGCTTCGCAACTTTGCCAGAACCTGCTGACCTTCATTAGGCATTCCTTTGCTAGGTAAGCTGGCCTTCAGATCGGCGCCATGATGGAAGAACCCCAGTAAGAGGGGCCCCAGTCGGTGCGGCTTCGCGCTGATGAGCCATGCATGAAGTTCATCGGCAACCGTTCTCGAGACGCAAGCTAACTTGTCAGCGATCTCGGCGACAGTCGTCAACCACTCGAGCGCCGCCGGCGGCGTTGTGGGGGGAAAAAACTCCGGATGTGCCAGCGGCAGCAAGTCGTGTATAACGAAGACGATTTGCATTCCAGAGCGCCGCCGCTTGAGAAACCAAGGCTTCATCGCGGGTATAAGCCCTGCGGCCCACTCGACCCCGAGGAAGACATCGCCGTGGCCAGCCGCCACCGGATCGTCTGTCAAAACATCTTCCTGTAGTCCAAGGTAGTCGCTCGTGAAGCGGCGAGCATAGAGATAAAGATCGCCCTCGGCACGGATAGGTTCAATCCGGTAGCCCGGAGGCGCGTCGATGATCAGTGCCATCAAAATACCGCGCGTCACGCGTTGGATACCCGTTCGCACATCGTGGCCCGCGAGGGCAGTCACATCGATGAGAATTTGGGGCTGCCCAAATCGTTCCCGATTGGCGGCGACTGCTGCGGCAACGTTCTCCAGATCCACGCCTGTGGGCTGTACTGGAGCCGTCGCAGAGGCAATAGCCTGGATTAGGTACTGTTCCCAAGCGGGTGCGCTTGTGGCGTATGTCTCTTCGATGAAGTTCGTGTAGAGTGCAGCGATTTTCGCAAAATCATTTACCGAGCCGAGGTCGGCAGCGTCCCATCCTTCAGAAATGGCTGGAACCTGGCACATGGCCGGAAGGCCATTTTCGCCATACCAAGTACGAGCCAACCCGGCCAGATCATCGCCATGGGCAAGGATCCCGAAACTTGTGCTCAGGACTGGTGCATTGCACGGGAAGACCCTTATAGATCTCTCACGGCCATGCACTCGGTCTTCATGAAGGGCCGCGAATCCGTGGGAATTGTAAAGCGCCTTCGTAAAGCTGCCGCGCGCGTAACCAGTCTGTTCCATCCAACTCAGGACGCCGCCCAGATGGAAATCGTGCAACACCGCTACGCCAGGTTCCCGTTCCAAGAGAGCAAACATGTGCTTGCACGCAGGCGAGTTGCTGATGTTATACAAAATCCGTTCGAATCTTGCCGCATTTGTTTCGAACCACTTCACATCCCGAATCGTGAATTCTGCAGTCATGGATGGATCGGACACTATCGGTCGATCGACGATACAAACTACATCGTAGTATCGCGCCAGGTTTGGCAGTATCCCCGCATAATACTTGGCCGTTCCGGTCTCTGCGGGTGGTAGTGCCGAGATAAATGCCAGCAGCGGTTTGTTCCGGACCCCGCCGGGCGTGCTTGCCCGGTTAACAGCGTCTTCTCGCTTTCCGTGCAACGCCTCGAAGGCACGTAGCGCCTTGCGCGCACTCGCTGCCCAAGTAAGTAACTTGGCTTTCTCAAAGCCCCGCGCCTTCAGGCTGCGGCGGAATTCGGCGGTCGAAAGTATTCGCGCCAAAAGGTTGGCCAGATCCCGGGGCTGCTGCGGGTCAAATAGCGCGTCGTTGCGATCAATGATTTCACGAATGCCAGTCCGGTTTGACCCGATAACGGGCGCACCTTGAGCCATGGCCTCCAATGCGGAGAACGCTAAGCCGTCATCAAAGGACGGGAAAACAGAGACTGCGCAGGCGGCATAGAACAGGCGCAGATCGTCCGCCGGGACGTGGTCGAAGTAAAGTATCTCGCCGGTGTCGAGCCCATGCTTCCTGGCCGTGTCGGCAAGCCGCCTGCGGTCATGCTCGCAAATCCGACTGATGATCACGAGCTGGTGCGCCAGACGCACCGGTTGCGGTATTAGCGCAAAGGCAGTGATCAGTCCTTCCACGTTCCTGCACGGCTCGACCGCGCCGGCGTACAGAACGAAGGGCCGTCGCAGATCGTAACACGCTATCAACTTTGTTTGTGCATCACGGAACTGCCAGGGTTCATGGAGCCTCTTGTCAATCCCGGCCCCAATCGTAACAATACGCTCCGGCGAAATGTGCAGAGCCTCGATCGCCTCTCGCCGCGAAGACTCCGAGATCGCAAGCAGAAGATCAGTCTGTTTAAGAGACTGTGCATGTCGCAGAATGGATCGCTTTTGAGCGGCGCTGCACAGAGCAGTGACGACTCGCAACAGCGGATTCACGTCATAGATCGTCGCGGAGGTAGGAATTGTCAGATTTAGTCGTCGGGAGGATGTGACTACTTCATTGGTCCATCCCTCGAGCATCGTCGAGTTGTGCACGATGTCTGGACGCAGATCTGCAAGAAACTTCTCCCGGATTAGTTCCGCCGCCTGCATGCGCCAGGAGTTGGCCAAATCGAACTCGGCGACCGGCCCGGGCAGTTCGACAACGCGGATTCGTTCAAGCGGGATCAGGTCTGTGAATTCGGCGCGAAGCGATTCAATCGATTGAGGGAACCGCCCGCTTAACACCAGCCAGATCTCATGCTGGGTCGCCTCCCGGGCAATCGCCCGAGCCAGGGCAAGCGAGTAGCGGCCAGTCGTGCGGAATCGATTCTCACTCTGCGCCTCCTGAAGGTCTAGCACGATCCTCATTGATCGCGCGTTCGGGCGCTACTTTCGGAAACGGCAGTTCGCAGTCGTAGGTGGATCCGACGTGCAGAGGCTGTCAGGGTAGCCGGACCCGTGAAACACTCTGGAGGGCGCGGTTCCTTCGGAGGAGGTACTGACTGGCCGGCCAGACTCTGAGTCGTCGTCGCGAGCTGGTAAAGTTTCTCCGCGAGTTTCGGAAATGGTTTCAGCGCGCCTCGCCCCAGAGCCCTAATCCCCGGGTGACGCATTGCGCGTGCCAGAAAGGCAGTCAGAACCCTTTTGCCGAGGCTGCGCACGCCGCCGCCTGTAAGGCGGTCAACTGTTTTCCGCAGACCGCCCAATACACCGTGATAATGAGACAAGGACGCCAGATTCGCCTCAAGCTCCTGGGTACGGCCGATCAGATAATTAATTGCCGCCTGTTGGACACTGATCGTATGCATCTGCTCAGTCTGCAATGCATTACCCAGCTTGGCGTTTTGCAACTGCTCCGCCTGCAGTTCATCGTACAGAGTGACGCTTTGGGCGTGCTCGGCTTGAAATGCTTCTTCCAGTACGCGCATGTCCTCCTTTAAACTGGTTATTTCGCACTCAAGCGTTGCTACCTTTTGCCTGGTCGACCAGTCTCTAAAACGTAGAAAGTCGTCGAAGACATTCGGTGGCACGGCTAATCGTTCTTTCAGCTGAGAGAGTTCGTCCGCGACGTAAAAGCAATTGAGTCCGTCGAAATAGGCAAGGCTATAACCCTGGCTGGTGACGAGGTGTTCCCAGTCTCCTCGAACAATCACCGCAGAATTAGGTGCGGTCGCCTCAACGAGAATGATCCAGGGTCGCGCCGTCTTCAAATTGACGCTTTGCAAAACTTCGGCTTCAGCACCTTCAACATCAATCTTGAGGAAATGGATGGTGCGCGCTGAGTAATCTTCCAGGATACTAGCCAGCGTCAGGATTGGCACTATGGTCTCGGAGACTATGAAGCCGGCGGATTTGTGCCGCGCCGCGATTTCCGGATACAGAGTCGACAGGCCGGTCCCTGTGAAAGCATATAACGTTCGGAGACCGACCTCTCGTCCTACCGCGACCTTCAGGCTCGTGTCGCGTGGTCTGGCTTGCGTCAGCTTGCCGAAATACTCGCCCATGGGTTCAATGTTGATTCCAGACCAGCCGCGTTCGTAAAAGGCGTAAGTGACTGAGTCCTCCTTCGGATCACCTGCCCCGACATCGACGTAGAAGCCCGTCTCGAGGTCGCGCAGCGCGCGCCAAAGCACCAAATCTTCGCAATTCTCTCCGTACGAAATAAATGGCATGGTTGAGAGGAGAAAAGGAGTGAGGGAGTAGTGGAGTATTGGGGTGGTGGGGGCTATGGGTGGTTGGGGTCGGCGGCGTAGACGTTGTTGGATTCGTTAATGATGAGGGTTTCGGTCCATGTGCCGGTGTCGTTGGCGTTCCAAGGATTCTATTGGACGCAAAAGGCCGTTTTCCAAAGGCAATGACTTAAACAACCGACTGGATCGACATACAGCGTGACCGCATCTTGCCAGACCCGCAGCCGCTGATATCCTCGATTCTTGTTCTTTCTTTCCATCACTCCACCACTCCATCACTCCAATACTCCAGTACTCCATCACTTCCAGTACTCCATCACTCGGCCTCTCCTCTCCAAGCGTTTCGATATGTTCCGAGCTTCAATAGCAACTGACATCAGATGGAGTCCGTAAACGTTCCTTCCGCTGCCATAAAACTCCAGATTCCGGCGACGAGTACGAGGGCAATCATTGCCACGGCGATCAGGGCAGGCTGAATCTGGGCATGTTCAGTACCGAAGAGACTGGATCGGTAGCATTCTATCAGGCTCGCCATGGGATTTAGATTCATCAACCATTGCAGGTTATCAGGCACCATTGATCGCGGATAGATTACGAAGCTGCCGAACATCCAAAGGTTGACAGTGTACCCGACCACCATATTCAGATCTCGGTATTTAACGGTGGCCGAGGCGATCAGACACCCGAGGCCGAGGGCCAAAAGCCCCATGGCCAGCAGGATTCCGGGCAGGGCAAAAATTTTTGGACCAATTTCGATTTTTCTGCCGCCGAGTTCATATACCGCAATCACCGCAAAGAGGACGAGCAGCTGAGCAAAGAAGTTGAGAAAGTTCATGCTGACCTGGCTCAAGGGAACGATCAACCTCGGGAAGTAAATTTTCCGGAAGAGAGCGCCGCTCCCGAGAAACGTGTAGGAGACTTGGGTCAAGCAGTTGGCAAAAAAATTCCAGGCGATGATACCGGACATGTAAAATACCAGCGGCGGCAATTCTGTCGTAGGCAATCGAGCGATTTGGCCGAATACGACCATGAAAACCAGCGATGCGAGGAACGGTTGAACAAAAAACCACAGGGGACCGAGGACCGTTTGCTTGTAAGCCGCGACGAAATCTCGTTTGACTAGAAGTAAGAATAGCTCGCGGTACGCCCATAGCTCCTTCGGATGGCTACTCAGCAGTTTACCCGCCTCAACGACGTAGGTCGGCTTCAGAGGGTTCGCGCCGTCGTTGGCTTTCGCAACTGGCCTTACGGCCACTTCGACAGTGCTATTGGCGCTTTTCGTGGCAGGCGTTTCAGGCATAACGGATACAGAGACGTACAAGACCCTTTCATCCTTTTTTGTAAAGCGGATTCTGCGAGTCAGAGGAAGCGAGCTATTACGATCTGTAGCCGCCGGGAACACACCCAGGTATTTGGTCTTCGATGGTGAAATATACTTGGTCAGTGGCACAAGCTGGGGCGCTCCAAGCTGGGCTGGGATTTGTGCCCGGATCAATCAGGGGCGTGCCGCTCGCAAACTGCCTCCTATCGCCTGCTCGGAGTGGTGGGGAAATGGGAGGTTGGAGTATTGGAGTGGTGATGGAGAAAAAGAATAAGGAATCGTTGCCCCCAGGCCTCACCGCCGATCCCGACCGGGCGCGTCACCAGCGGATGCAGCACGTCGCCTTTCTCCCCCACTCCAGTACTGCTTCTATCCACCCCCTCCAATGCTCCAATACTCCATTCCTCCTCTGCTCCATCTCTCCCCACTCGAATACTCTCTTGACTTCGATGCGAGACGAAGCGATATCTCGGGCCCTATAGAGACGGGACTGAGGATGCGGAAGGGCACACGTCGCCAAATCAGCTTTGATAGGTCCGTCCTAGTCTCAGGAGACTGAAGCACCATGCCGTTCATTTCCTATGCGCAAAACTACGAGGACGTGATCTTGTGGCGTGCGCTCCGCGACGTGGAGGGGGGCTTTTACGTCGACGTCGGGGCAGCGGACCCTAAGGAGTTGTCGGTCACGTGCGCTTACTACGATCGCGGCTGGTCGGGCATCAACGTGGAACCGCTCGACGAGTATTTCGAGAAGCTGATGGAGGCCAGACCGCGCGACACGAATCTGAAGGTCGCAGTGGGAAGGGAGGCGGGCTTGCGCACCCTCCATGCGATTGGAGGGACAGGACTATCCACGTTTGATCCGCAGATTGCTGCGCAGCACCAAGCCGCCGGCTGGCAAACCCACGAGACGGTTGTTCCGGTGCTGACACTGGCGAAGATCCTCGAAGATTGTGCACCACCAACCATCCATTTCCTTAAGGTCGATGTGGAAGGTGCCGAAGCCGAGGTGGTAGAGGGCCTGGAATTGTCTCGGGCGCGCCCCTGGATCATCGTAATCGAGGCGACCGAACCGTTTTCCACGGTCAGCACCCGCGACAAGTGGGAGCACCTCATTACCGGCCACGCTTATAGCTTCGCCTATTTCGACGGCCTCAATTGCTTCTACGTCGCCGATGAAATCCCTGGGCTGAAAGAGCGGCTGGCGATGCCACCGAACGTCTTCGACGATTTTGTACGCTTCCCGGAGTGGGCTATCCGGCAGGAAGCTGCAGAGCTTGAACAGAAAATTGCTGGCCTGCAAGGACACGCGGGTGGCTTGGAAGCAGCGTTGCACGCAGAGCAGGCACAAACCTCCGACCTGCGCAAGGTACTGCAAGCAGAGCAGGCACAAACCGCCCACCTGCGCAAGGTATTGCAAGCAGAGCAAGCACAAACCGCCAATCTTCGAAACGCGCTCCAAACGCAGCAGGCGCAATTGGATCACCTGGTGGGACGCATGCGCCAGCTCGAGGCACAGTTGGCGGTGCCCTCCATCGATCGGGCCATCGGACGTGCGTTGAGACGGCTGCATGAAACCGGCGACCGACTAACCGGCGGAGGTCTGCGCAGCCTGGCAAAACGGGTGCTGCCCACCTTGGTTCAGCGCTCTATGCGCCATCCGGGGCTACTGGCATTCGGCCGAACTGTGCTGAAACCATTCCCGAAGCTCACGACAAACCTTTACCAGCTCGCAACAACACGCAAGGCTGTCGCGGTTTCATCAGTCCCCTCTCCAGCCAGACCACTCCCTTCCGATACCACCGCGTTCGCAGCGACTTTGCCTGCCTCCGCACGCTCCACTTATCTAAGACTAAAGGCAGCCATGTCCGATAACGAAGCTTGGAGGCGCACTGGATGAGGTTAGTGCTGGACCTTCAGGGCGCGCAGAGTGAAAGTCGGTTCCGCGGCATCGGCCGCTACTCGCTAGCCTTAGCTCAAGCGATCGCTCGGGAGGCAGACCAGCACGAGATCTGGCTGGCATTGAACGGACGGTTTCCCGATTCGATCGAACCGCTCCGCGCCAATTTCGCCGACCTCCTCCCGGCCGAACGTATCCGCGTCTTCGAACTACCGGGACCAGTCGCCGAAGCGGATTTGGCCAACACCTGGCGAATGCAGGCAGCGGAATTACTGCGTGAAAAGTTTCTCGCCGATCTCCGTCCCGACGTCGTGCACATCTCGACGATGCTCGAAGGATGGGGCAACGAGGTGGTGGTGTCGGTCGGACGATTCAACCCGACTATTCCCACCACCGCCACGCTATATGACCTGATCCCGCTGCTGCGCCCCGAGACTTATCTTTGCGATCCCGCTACAAAACGATCCTTTCTACGACATGCTCAGTCCTTGAAACGGGCCGCGGTTCTGCTCGCCATCTCGGAGTCTTCCCGGCGCGAAGCGATCGGCGCGCTGCAGATATCACCTGAGCGGATCACTACTATTGGCGCAGGGATCGACCAAAGTTTCCGTGTAGATAAGCCCTCGCCTGACGCGAAGGCGACGATGATGGCGCGTTACGGCCTGCTCCGTCCCTTCGTGCTTTATACGAGTGCCGTCGAGCCGCGCAAAAACGTAGAAGGGCTGATTGCGGCCTTTGCGCTGCTCCCGCAAGACATGCGTCTTGCACACCAACTCGCGATCGTCGGCAAGATCCAAAAAGACGATCATGGGCGGCTCGTCGCCTTGGCCAGAGAGCATGGCCTCGATAACGCCGAGATGGTCTGCCTCGACCATGTGCCGGACGAAGACCTGCGCTTGCTTTATTCTACTTGCTCGGTGTTCGTCTTCCCCTCGCTCCACGAAGGATTCGGACTACCGATACTAGAGGCCATGGTTTGTGGTGCGCCAGTGATCGGCTCAAACTGCACAAGCATTCCAGAGATCATGAATCGAAAGGATGCGCTGTTCGATCCACAACAGCCGGGAGACATTGCCAGCCGTATTGCAGAAGTCCTATCGAATGTCGAGTTCCGCCAGAACCTGAAGGCATGGGGTTTTGAAAGAGCCAAGGCGTTCACTTGGGAAGCCAGTGCCCGCAAGGCGCTAGGCGCATTCGAGGCGTTGCACGCGGAGCGAAAAGCCGCGCATGCCGTTGCGCTCCCCATTACGCGATACCGGCCGCGTCTCGGGTTTGTTTCTCCTCTACCCCCGGATCAAACCGCGGTCGCCGACTACTCCGCGAAGCTTCTTCCAAACCTTGCGCAACATTATGAGATCGTATGCATCGTCGATCAGCCTGAGGTAACCGATCCCTGGATCAGCGCCGAGTTCGTTATCCGGGACCTGCAGTGGTTTGAAGCCAATGCGCACAGATTCGAGCGCCTCGTCTATCAGTTCGGTAGCTCGCCGTCACACAAGCACATGTTTTCTCTCGTGGGGCGGCACCCGGGTGTTGTCGTGCTCCACGACTTCTATTTAGGTGGCCTCCTGAACTGGATCGCAGACTCCGGCTACGCACCTGGCAGTTTCACTGCGGCGCTTTACGATTCGCACGGATTCTCCGCGCTCCAGAAAGACCGGGAAGAGGGGCGCGAGGCATCAATCAAAGTCTACCCCTGCAATGCTGCTGTTTTGCGGAGCAGCGTCGGCGTAATCGTTCACTCTGACGATGCGATCGAGCAAACGCGCAAATGGTACGGCGACAGCACATCTGCTAGCATCCGGTACGTTCCACTCTCCGCTTATCCGTCAGCAGCCACGGAGAGCAACCCCACTTCGGAAGACCAGGGATCTTCATATTTGGTCCAATCAAATCACCCGGAACGGGTTGCCAAGCTTTGCCGGGACATCATCGAAGAATTTTACACCACGAGTCGCCTGGCGTCGGAACAGAACCTCGTCACGACTATCGCCCGATTGCAAGGCCCAGTGCAGCCCTCGGACACGGATCTGGCGACCGTCGCGGTAGCCCTCGCCGTAAATCAGGAACGGTTCGAACGGCGGCAAATCCTTCTCGACGTAACAAATATTGCCCAGCACGATGCGCACACTGGTATCCAACGAGCGACGCGCGGACTTCTAAAGGCGCTCATCGCCGATCCGCCGCCGGGCTATCGCATCGAACCCGTTCGCGCTGCTGGCGAGCGTTACGTTTACGCTCGCTGCTTCACCTTCCAGTGTCTTGGCTTGTCGGCAGATGATTTGAACGACGATCCGGTGGATGCAGGCCACGGGGATACCTTCCTCGCGCTGGAATGGGGTGCCGACGTAGTACCTCCGATGAAGCCGTGGTTTCTCAAGAAACAGCAGCATGGAATGCGAATTGTATTCGTCGTGTACGACATGTTGCCGGTGATTCGGCCAGAACTCTTCCCACCGGAGATTGCACCTCTGGCCTTAGCCAGGATAAGGACCGTCGCCGAGATCGCCGACGGAGTAGCTTGCATCTCCCGCACCGTCGCCGATGAACTTTACGAATGGCTCGGCAAGACCAACCCGCAACGGTCGCAGCCCATGTCGCTGGGTTTCTTCCATCTGGGTGCCGATCTGCAGGCTAGCCTGCCGAGCAAGGGGTTGCCGGATAATGCCCAGGAAGTTCTCGCGAAACTGTGCTGCCGTCCCAGCTTCCTGATGGTTGGCACCGTCGAGGCGCGCAAGGGCTACCGGCAAGCACTTGCCGCGATGGAACGACTCTGGGTCGAGGGGCTCGATGCTAATTTGGTGATCGTCGGCAATCAGGGCTGGATGATGGATGATCTGGCGGAACGGATCCAGCAGCACCCGGAGCGTGACCGTCGGCTGTTCTGGCTGCAGGGAATCAGTGACGAGATGTTGGAACAGGTCTACCGGAATAGTTGTGCATTGCTCGCGGCCTCGGAAGGCGAAGGCTTTGGTCTGCCGCTGATCGAAGCCGCCCAGCACGGTCTGCCGATCATCGCACGCGACATTCCGGTATTCCGGGAGACCGCAGACGAACACGCCTATTATTTCCGCGGCGAACACGCTGAGACACTGGCGGATGCGCTGCGCAGATGGCTGTCGTTAGATGGCGCAGCCCCACGTTCGACCGGCATCCGCTGGCAAACCTGGCACGAGAGCAGCCGCCAATTGCTAAATGTTGTGTTGGGCAAGCAATTTTACCGTTACTGGCCGGATGCCGGCGGCGATGTCGGATCAGCAAATATTTTCGGTCACACAAAATCCACTGCATCGACAACTTCTCTGGCGGCAGTCGCTGCTGAATCACCGTATCAAGCGTGACCGCCCAACAATTCAAGCGTTGAGCAAACGAAAACTGCGCGCGCGAATCGACAAAACCATTAAGCCAAAATGCGAAAGCTTTCCTCATCAGGAAAGTGTTGGAAAGGGAAAAATGACCGACTGCAATGGGCCGTCAGGCTGCCAAGATGGCGCGCGTTTCAGCAAAACGAAGTCGAGAGACACTATTGACTAGCAAGTCACGCGGAGCAGAATTGTGCCGGACATGGCTTTGCGGCAAAGGAAAGTGCAGACTGATCGGTCCGACGACTGCGGAAGAGAAAATCTTTGCAATGCCTTACGTTGGCGGTACCGAATGTGGCGGATCCGGAAGCTTGGAGAGGACATCTCCGCAATGTCTGGCAGTGGCATGTGAAGGGGGATCCGATGAGAATTCTACTCGATCTTCAGGCGGCCCAGAACGACCACAGGTCCCCGCGCGGTATTGGCCGCTACTCGCTGGCCCTTGCTCAAGCGATCGCTCGCGAGGCAGGGCAGCACGAGATATTGCTTGCGCTAAGCGGTCGGTTTCCCGAGTCGATCGAACCACTTCGTGCTGCCTTCGCTGGCCTGATCCCTTCCGAGCATATTCGTGTCTTCGAACTTCCTGGGCCGGTCGCAGAGGCGGATCTGGCGAACACCTGGCGGACGCAAGCCGCGGAATTGGTGCGCGAGAAGTTTCTGGCCGATCTGCGTCCCGACATTGTCCATGCGTTCACGATGTTCGACGGGATCGGCAACGAAGTGGTGGTATCGGCCGGACGATTGAGCAACGCGTTCCCAACCTCTGCCACCATACACGACGTGATCCCGCTGCTGCGGCCTGAGACCTACCTAAGTCGAGCCCCGGTAAAACGCGCATATCTGCGACATGCCCAGTCGCTAAAACGGGCTGATCTTCTGCTCGCCAATTCAGAGTCCACGCGTAGAGAGGCAATCGAGGTACTGGCGATCTGCCCTGAGCGGATCATGACAGTCGGCGCAGGGTTACAGCAAAGGTTCCGGGGGGTCGAGATTTCACCTGGCCCGCGGACGGAACTGAAGGCGCGCTACGGTCTGCGACGCCGTTTTGTCTTGTACACCAGCGCCATGGATCCGCACAAGAACGTGGAAGGGCTGATTGCGGCTTTCGCGTTGCTGCCAACGGATCTGCGGGTCGCCCATCAACTTGCACTGATTGGGAAGCTGCAGGAAGACAGTGGAACGCGGTTGAAAGAGGCCGCCAAGAAGTATGGGCTGAGCGATGACGAAGTAGTTTGCCTCGGTTATGTGCCCGACGAAGACTTGCGGCTGCTCTACGCTACTTGCTCGATTTTTGTGTTTCCGTCGCTCCACGAGGGATTCGGGTTGCCAGTGTTGGAGGCCATGGGTTGTGGCGCGCCGGTTATCGGCTCTAATTGCACGAGTATACCCGAGATCATCAATCGCAAGGATGCGCTTTTTGATCCAAAACGGCCGCAAGACATCGCCAACAGCATAGCGGAAGCCCTTTCAAATACGAGATTTCGCCAGAGCTTGATATCTTGGGGACGCGAGAGAGCCAAGATTTTCACCTGGGAAGCCAGTGCCCACAAGGCGCTCGATGCCTTCGAGGCACTCCATGCAGAGCGGAAAACTGCTTCTCCCGTCGTGTCCTGTCCCAACAGCCTGCGCCGGCCATTTCTCGCTTTCGTGGCGCCGCTGCCACCGGAAACAAATGGGGTCGCCGCCTACTCCGCGCGGCTCCTCCCAAATCTGGCACGCTATTACGACATCACCTGCATTGTCGACCAGCGCGAAGTTACAGTTTCGTGGATCACTGCAGAGTTCCCAATCCGGGACATAGGCTGGTTCGCGGAGAATGTCGGGAAGTTCGAACGCATTCTGTACGACTTGGGCAACTCAGCGGCATACAAACACATGTTTGCTCTCCTGGCGCAATACCCTGGGGTAGTCGCACTTCACGATTTCCATTTGGGCGGCGTCCTGAATTGGATGGCCGACTCCGGCTATGCACCTGGCAGCTTCACCAAAGTGCTCTACGATTCGCACGGATTCTCTGCCCTCAAAAAAGATCGGGAGAACGGGCGCGAATCATCAATCGGAGCCTTCCCGTGCAATGCCGCTGTTCTGTGGACGAGTATGGGTGTGATTGCTCACTCGGATCATGCAACCGAGCTGACCCGCACCTGGTACGGAAATGAAGCGGCTGCTATGATTCGGCAGATTTCATTCACTGCTGATGCACCACAAGAACGTGCAGACCTTATTCAAACGCACCACCTGGAGCGGGTTGCCGGACTCTACAGCGACGTTATCGAGGAAGTCTACACCGCGAGTTCTCAGGCGCGAGAGCAGAACCTCTTGCAGGCGATCGCCCGGATATCGACCCCGGCGCTTCCCTGCGATGACGATCTGGTAGCGGTCGCTGCGGCGATCGCTGCCAATCGCGAACGGTTCGGGCCACGCCAGATTCTCGTCGATGTCAGCATGCTCGCTCATTCCGATGCGCGTTCTGGCATCCAACGGGTAACGCGCGGCATTGTAACGGCTCTGCTCGACGATCCGGCGCCGGGCTATCGCGTCGAACCTGTCCGAGCCGTGGCCGAGGGTTACGTCTATGCACGTCGCTTTACTTGCCAGGCTCTTGCGTTGCCCGAGGATGGACTCAACGATGATCCGGTGGAGGCAGGTCGCGGCGATATTTTTATTGGGGTGGATTTAGCGATCGATTTTGTACCGTCGCGCAAGCCCTGGTTTCTCAGTCAACACCGGCGGGGAATGCAGATCGTCTTCGTCGCCTATGACCTGCTCGCATTGCTGCGTCCGGAGTCCTTCCCAACAGATTTACCGCCGGTTGTGCGTGACTGGATAAATACCGTGGCTGAAGTCGCTGATGGTATAATTTGCATCTCGCGCACTGTCGCCGATGAATTGTATGGATGGGTCGCCGAGGCCAAGCCGCCGCGGCTACGACCCCTCTCGCTTGGCTTTTTCCATCTGGGGGCCGATCTGCGTGCCAGCCTGCCGACGACCGGACTATCGGAACACGCTGCCGAAGTTCTCGCAAAGCTCCGCAGCCGCCCCAGCTTCCTGATGGTCGGCACCTTAGAACCCCGCAAGGGCCATCGGCAAACACTTGCCGCAATGGAACGGCTCTGGGCGGACGGAGTGGATGCCAACCTGGTGATCGTTGGCAAGCAAGGCTGGAGGATCGACGACTTAGCGCAGCGCATTGACCAGCACCCGGAACATGGCAAACGAATGTTCTGGTTAGACGGAATCAGCGACGAGATGCTCGAGGAGCTGTATCGCAGCAGCACAGCGTTGCTGGCCGCCTCGGAAGGCGAAGGTTTTGGCCTCCCGCTGATCGAAGCGGCCCAGCATGGCCTGCCGATTATTGCACGCGACATTCCGGTCTTCCACGAGATCGCACGCGAACACGCTTACTACTTTCGCGGCGATGACGCGCAGGCGTTGGCGAATGCTCTGCGCGCGTGGCTATCGCTTGGCGATGCGGCTCCGACTTCCGAGGGGATCGCCTGGCTAACCTGGCGGCAGAGCAGCCGCCAACTCTTGGATGTCGTGCTCAGCGAACGCTGGTACCGTTTCTGGCTCCCCGTGACTGAAATTGCTCGATCGGCAACGATCGTTGGTGACTCGGAGCCCATCGCCGCACGGCATGAGAACAAAGATCAGGTAACATGCGAATAATAACGAGCCTAGATGACCTCGATAAAACCCTGGATGAGTGCGACCAAGCCTCGCTAGTATCAGACGATGAGCTCCGCAGGGTTTTGCAGACGTTCCGTATGGATGTCTCTGCGCAGCTTTCGACCGACCCGTTCTCTGCCGAATACGCGAACGCGCAGATGGCGCTATACGAGCGTATCGCAGGACGTACCTACAACGTCAGCAATGAGGAATCAATCTTCGACTTTGAGTCCGCTGAGTTGATGTGGTTTTGGGGACAGGTCAAATGTCGTCACGAACAAATGAAAGAAGCTGAAAATGTTATGAAAATCGGGGCAGCGCGTTGAACGAGTCAAGCCCTCATCGACAACGATGCCGTCGATGCTGGAGTCGTCGAAGCTGAAAACCTCATGCTCGGCGTTGTCGGCCCAGAGCAAACTCTCGATTGGCTCTCTTGTGATCGATTGTGCCGATGATGCGACAGCAAACCTCGACATCTTCGTAACCATATACGAATGCTTCATTGAATCCTCCGATTGATACCAGATCAGATTTCCTGAAACTCATGTTGCAGCCGGCGAGGTAAAGGAATGGGTCCGCTCCCACACGCACATATGCATCGGCAGGGGGTCGGCGTTGGTTGACACCTCACCGGTCCGTGTGCTCGTACAAATGCGCCATTCTATGCGGTCGAGAGGCACATCGAATACTTGTCCCCCACACCTGCTACGGAAGGATCTTTGTAAACCGATGAAATCTTCTCGAGCCAAGTACGCTCGGGCACCGCATCGTCATTATAAAGGCTACGATGTCGCCTGAGGCCATCTCGATGCCGATGTTGCGGGAGAGTCCGATCTTCCGTTCGGGACAGGGCGCGGTCTTGATGTCCGCGGCGTATTGGAGGTGGTTCTTGCGCATGACATGGCATTCCACCTGGACGCGCGCCGGCTTCTCAACGACAAGAAACTGAGGCAAGCGGCCACGCCGATAATGCAAGGCAAGTTGCACGAAATCGATTTGAATGAAGAAAAGATCCGACAAAAGCTGAGCCTCGATCTTTCACGACTCGATTCTGAATCCCGTTCCGCCTCGCCGACGTCTGAAGCCGACATAGCGCTCCTGTTTATGCTAGGCACGTGGCCACACGAAGCGCCAATTTGAATGGCAAGAGTTATACCCAGCCCAGGAGATGAGACGGCAACCGCCGATCTGCGTTAACTATGACGTTTCCAATATGCTAACAACGCGCATTTATCCGGTCCTTCTGGGGCTCAGGAGTCCGCGCCGCCCAGGGGCTCCCATGAGGTCGAAAACGGATTGATGACGATGAGTTCGTTCAGCTGCGCGCCCTCCTGGAGATCCCCCGTGAGCAGGTAGCGGCATTCCATGAGGTGCGCTGCGCCGACGATCATGCTGTCCCACCAGGAAAGTTGATACTTGCTTTCAATTTTCCAGGCTGTTT
>Ga0209040_10001721_pt1 | contig 17327 bp, 40 predicted proteins | sample BogFormECP12_OM3_FD_188240 | JGI IMG/M metagenome (GOLD analysis project Ga0209040, IMG submission 188240) | Bog forest soil microbial communities from Calvert Island, British Columbia, Canada - ECP12_OM3 (SPAdes) (version 2) | ecosystem: Environmental > Aquatic > Freshwater > Wetlands > Bog ...
GCCAGGAACGCATCGACGACAAGAAAGAATCGATCGAACAGTACCGCGCCATCCTCCGATTCCTTCACGCCTGCGACGACATGATCTCGCTCGCGAGCGTGGAGAAATTCGCTCAAGAGCTATTCCGTACAGGCTTCGGGAGGCCGCGATGAGCGCGCCGGGCTCGGGCCGCGAAGGTCTCACGTTCAAGCTTGAGATCGATCTCGGCAGCTACCACATGCGCACTGCGGCCGATCTCGCTGCGGCGCTTCGCAAAGTAGCCGATCGCGTCGAGGAGACGTGCGACAGCGAGATCGACAACACCGAGGCACCGCGCAACATCACCGCAGGGCCTCAGCAGGACGCCGTGGGATGGTGGGCCGTGATCGAAGAGACCGGCGAGGAATGATCGTGTTCTACGTCGAGCCAAACGGCAATCCGCTTGCCGTGCTCGTCGGGCGAGGCGTCAAAGAGTACGTCAGCCCCGACGATCGCCGCGAGCGGATCACGTACTACGATGCCATCGGTGAGAAGTTCACGCCGCCTGACGGAACGCTCGACGTGATCTGCGCACCGCTCGACTGGCTTAGCCAGCAGTGCCGACAAATTTCGATGGCCGAAGCGTTCAAGCTGCGGCCCGCGCTCGTGCAGCGTGCAAAGGAGACCGCATGAACCGGCTGGATACTTACGTCGAGGCGATCATCGCCGCGACAATCGAGTACGACGCGAGCGGCGACCATGCACACGTTGTCGCATCGCTGCATCCCTACGCGATCCGTCGCATCGAAGAAGCGCGCCGTGCGCGAAAGGTGGGCTAAGTCATGGAAGAGGCAGAGAGCTTCAAGCACAACGGCTTCACCGTGAGGATCTACTACGATCCGAGCCCATTCGATCCGCGTGAGAACGACAATCTCGTCACGCTCGCGTGCTGGCATCGCCGCGCGAACCTGGGCGATGAGCAGATCGAGGGCGGCACGACTCCGAAGGAGTTGATCAAGCGTGTGCGCGCCAGCGGCGGCAAGGTGATTGCGATTCTGCCGCTCTACCTCTACGAGCACTCGGGCATGACGATGAACACGACCGGCTTTTCGTGCCGCTGGGATAGCGGTCAAGTCGGCTGGGCGTACATCACGAAGGCAAGCGCCGAAGCGATGGGGTGCGTCAGCTCGTACGAGTACCAGGGCGAGACGATCACCTGGGACAAGGCGCGTTACGCGGACGCCATTCGCGGCGAAGTCACGGAGTACGATCACTTCCTCACGGGCCAGTGCTTCGGCTACGTCGTCGAAGACGACGACGGCGACGAGATTGCCTCGTGCTGGGGCTTCCTCGGAGACATGGACTACGTTCGCAGCGAAGCGAAGAGCGCTGCGGATCATGCCGAGCCGCTCGGCAAGGTTCACGGCGGTTGCACTGCAAGCTGCGCAGGATAGGAAAGGGAACACGCCACATGGCTTCCGCAAGAACGGTTCGTAGTGTCATGCTCGCGCACACGTGGGAGGAGAAGATCGATCCGAAAGGATGGCTCCTCTCCGAAAAGTTCAACGGACGACGCGCCGAGTTCGACGGCAAGGTGCTGCGCTCTAGCAGCGGCGCCGTGATCGCCGCACCCGCCGACTTTATCAAGTCGCTGCCACCCATCCCGCTCGACGGCGAGTTGTGGACCGGACGCGGCGAAGGCAACTTGCAAGAGGTCGGGTCGATCGTCGCGCGCCAGGTTCCCGACGCGCGATGGTCGAAGGTGCAATTCGTCGTGTTCGACATGCCCGACCCGACCGCCGGCGCGTTTACCGAGCGCTTCCGCATCGTGCAGCACGCGCTTCGCAACCCGCCGCCGCGAGTGCAGCTTGTGCCCTACGTCGAATGCCTGGGACGCGAGCACTTTGACGAGGTGTTCGAGAAGATCGTCGCGAAGCAGGGCGAAGGGATCATGCTGCGGCGCCCGGACAATCTCTACACACGTCGGCGCGTGCAGTCTCTCCTCAAGCGCAAAAAGTTCTTCGACGCCGAGGCCGAAGTGATCGGGCACCAGCCCGGCAAGGATGCGTGCGAAGGCATGCTCGGCGCGCTCGTCTGCAAGCTCGACGACGGCATCGTGTTCGAGATCGGAACTGGCTTCACGAACGCGCAGCGCCGCAATCCACCGCCCATCGGGAGCCGCGTCAACTTCCGCTACCAAGAGAAGTCGCGCGAGGGCGTACCGATCGGCTCCCCGAGCTACCAGGGCGTTCGCGACCCGGAGTGACCGTCATGTTCGAGCTTGCACGAGTACACACCCGCGCCGACGACTTCGCGGCGTATCTGAGCGCGATCGAATCACACGAGCCCGTCGAGATCGACGAGGCCATGTTCATGTACTGGCTGGAAGTGCTGCCGCCCAAGACGCCGCAGAGCCCCGACGTCGAGCCTCGCGGCATGGGCGGCTTGTGGAAGCGCCCGGACGGTACAGTGCAGCGCTACTCGTTCGCGCAAGCCGAAGGCCAAGAGGAGCTGACGGCATTCTGGCGAACGAAAGATGACGACGGCAGCGTGCGGTACTTCGCGCAGCGCATGCCGATCGTGAACGTTGAGTAAGGAGAAGCTCGTGAGTGAGAAATGGGAAGTCGGCGCCAGCCAGCGCCAGCGCGAGCGGACGATCTTCGTCGTCGGATTCTGCCCCGGTGGGCGGGGCGATGAAAGCAGCGTCGGCGGCTTCGAGTGGCGGCGTACGCCGCTCCAAGCTCACGTCACGCTCCAAGAGCTTCTCGCTCACGATCCCGAGTTGAAGAGCGACTACGTGCTGCGGCGCGTGACCATTCCACCCGAGATCGATGCGAAGGACGACGAAGCCGTCACGAACTGGCTCGACGGCGAAGCTGCCGAGCTTTGGAACACGATCGCGGAATCGTGAGACCACACTCCGTGGCTCCCTTGTCGAATCCGAGGACACCATGAGCAACATCGGACATATTCTCTGCGGCATCTTCGATCAGATGGAGACCGCTGCCGTCACCGAGCAAGCGAAGCTCGTCAAGGTGCCGTCCGACTCGCCATCGTGGACGCTGACGGAACGTGTGCTCGCACGCATGCTGCGCGAGAACACGGGTGCGAGCATCCTCGACAGCGGCAGTTTCATGGGCCGCGCGTGGCAACACAATCTCAAGGTGGACTTCAAGCGCGTGCCTGACAGCACAATCGAGTTCAACATGAACCGTGACGGAGATTCCGTGTGGATCAACGTTACGCATCACCTGTTTCGCTGGCTCACCGAAGCCGTCGAATACGACCGCGCCATGACGAGGCAACTGCGCCGCTTTGGCACTACGCCGGAGTTCAAGACGGAGAACTGGTTTCGTGTGATGAAGCACTTTCCCGCGTGGCTCGCGAAGCGTTGGAAGTGCGAGATCGGCGGTATCTACGGCGAGGGCGAGCCCATCACAATCTACACGTACAACGATGGCAGTCTCACGAGCCAGGATTTCCAATTCACATACTGGCAGTGCCATAACGGCCCGCGCGATGGCGAGGAGTTCGCTGCGATCTTTGTCCACAACGGTTGCGACGCACGCGGCGGCTTCACAACGCCCAACGTGTTCAAGGCTCCAATGGACGGCAACGGGACGATCGGCATCTTCGACTTCAAGCGCGCAAGCGTCTTCCCCGATTGGGACGAAGTGAAAGCCGTGAGCGAAGCGCTGCGGCAAGCTACCCGCGATCGTCCTGCACTCTTCCCTACGCTCGATCGCGAGCGCCTCATCGAGATCGACGACTTTCGCCAGATCCGCTGGGACACGGAAGACGGAGAGCACCTTTCGTGGGAGGGTGCCGCAATCTTGCGCGGGCGCGAGCTTGCCGAGTACCCGGTACGCGCTATCGAGCACCGCTCCGAGTGGGCACCCGGCATCCTCTGCGTGCTACCCGACAAATCGGGCTTGTGCCCGATCACTGGCTGCACGCTGCAATCGTGGTTCTACTAGGGAGCGGCACATGAACGATGACGATCTGAAGACCTACGAGGTCAAGCTGACTGTTCATCGCTACTCCACACGTCGTGCTGCCGAAGATCATGCCATGCCTACGCTTCAGTCTCGGGACTCTTTCACACGTGAGGTGAAATGATGGCGGCGACAACGACAGCCAACGTGCGGCAAGCGTTCTGCGAGCAGAACTTCAAGCTGCGCAAGCACGACGTGCGGTGGTTCGACGTCGTGGGCATGGTCCCGCTCGACGGCGAACGCCGTGCGCGGCTCGAACTGAGCACGTACGGCACGCACGATCACTACGAAGGGATCGAGGTGCGTATCGTCAGCAAGGCGACTGGTCCGGTGGACCGCAAGCTCTTTCTCTTCAAGGACTACGTGAGCGAGCGCGCTGGACGCACCGATGCCGACATCGAAGTGATCGGTTACGTCGGCTGGAAGTGGTACTGCGATACCAAGCCGGTGCTCGCGCCGCTCATCGAAGCGATCGACAACTACATCGCTACATGGGAGTGATCATGGCTACCGCAGAAGACGTGTTGACGTGGCTGAACGGCCGCGCGATCGAGATCAAGATCAGGGACGGCGGCAAGACACACGTTGTCTGGACGCCCAAGGACGCGACGAGCATCGAAGACATGGTGCTTGCCTTCGCCAAGGAGCGCGGGATCAACATCGAAGCCGAGATCGAGCACGGTTCGATCGCCGCGCACGTCACGCCTGCGATGGTCGAAGCCGCGCAGGACGTGACAGGCTACGACAGCCTGGATGCAGGCGACGTCGCGCGGGCGCAGGACGAATGGCGCCGCATGACGACTGTCGAGCTGCGAAGGCTGCTGCGAAACCGCGAGCGCGAGTTCGAGCGCGCGGGCGGTCGCGGTTCGGAGCTGGCCGATCAGATCGACAGCATCCGTATCGCGCTCGCCACACGACCACGCAACCGAAAGAAGGCAGCCTGATGCACACGTCCAAGTCAGCACCGCAGCCCACCGTCATTGCGGAATCACCTCGACGTACGAACCCCGAAGCGACGTGCGCTCACGAGGTAGCCACGATCTACCCGTACGCGGGCGATCGGTTCATCGTGTCGATGATCTTCGGTTACTCGAAGCGCGATGACGTCGAGACGGTGAAGCAAGCTGCCAAGGCCGCGTACGACTACGTGCGTACGGCAAGCGACGGAACCGTCTTGCACGTCTTCGATCGCGAGACGGGAGAGATGCACGCACTCGAGGAGCGCGAGTTCGTCAACGAGCCGGAGAAGAAGTGACGCAGCTCGCAAGCGTTCGTCAGCTTCGTCCTACGCTTCTCATCGGTAGGTGGATCACACCACCCGAGCATCGAGAGCAGCTCATCGAGGTCTCGTTCGCGACGTGCGGCTGGTGGATCTATCGACGCACGCGCGTCGGACAGTCGAGTATCTACCATCGAACCGATGCGAGCCGTTGTAGGGCGCGTGACTTCGAGCCGTGGAAGCGTTCGCCGGATGTACTCGACGAGCGGTGGGAACCTTGCACCGCAGAACAGGCAGGTGACGCATGATTCGTTGGAGACGCGATCCGAGTAGCAAGAGCGTCGAGTTCGTGACCGACATTCCCAATCCGATCGAAGAGGAGTTCCCGCTCAAGCTGCGCCTTACGGTGTTCGATCTGTTGAGTAGCGACGAGCGCGAGGCAAAGCCTCGCCCGGGGTTTCGCTTCCGTGCTCACGCGAGCTTCAACGGTAACGAACTGTTCAGGCTCTACGCACCGACCGTCGAGGATGCTCAGAAGCAAATCGAAGACGGCCTTCGCAAAGTCTTTACAGCACTCGTAAACGTGACAGGTCGAGAGTACGAGCCCGAAGAGTTGTGCAACGTCTGCATGGTCCCTGAGCACGACACATGCGCAAACAATCCCGTGTGTCCGTGCTGCCGGGACTCGATGAGAGAGCCATGATCGCGATGGCGTTTGCGCTTGGGATAGCGCTCGGTCTCATCCTCGCGCCGTGGAAGGACAAGCGGTGAAACGGCAGCTCATCAGCACTCGTGAAGCCATCCCAGCCAAGAGCCAGCACAAGAAGCCGTGCTCGGACTGCCCGTGGGCGCGTACAGCGCTCAACGGTTGGCTAGGAAGCAACACGGCCGAGGAGTGGCTGCACTTCGCCCACGGGGAAGCTGAGGTCGAGTGCCACGCTCTGACAGGCGTCCAGTGCGCCGGGGTAGCCATCTACAGAGCCAATGTCTGCAAGGTTCCTCGTGACCCCGACCAGCTTCGGCTACCGGCTGACCGAACGGCCGTCTTCGCTAACCCACGAGAGTTCCTAGAGCATCACGCCAAGCTACCCGGCTTGCTCGAACCTGATGACGAAGACACTTGACAAGACACCCTTCGTGTCTTACTAGGGAGACACAGTACCATGCGCCGCATCTACCTGACGGTCCTGACCATCGAGATCGAGACCGAGGGCTTCGGCTACATCGAAGACCATCCCGAACGATTCCAGAATGACGCCGCGACGTACATCGGCGGCGTCGTTCAGAAGGGTGTGACGGACGAAGATTCGCGCGACAAAGTGCTCGACGTGCGCACGTACGCGCTCGGCGTGTGCATCGGCAAGGACAACGCAGAGCACGCGCCCGTGTTGCAGATGACGCTCGATTCGCGTCACGTGCCGGGAGACGTGCCACGTCCCGTCATCGCGTACTGGTGCAAGACGTGCGGCGCGTTCAAGTACGGACACGACAGCGCGTGGGAGCTTCCCGAGATCCGCATTGACCGAAAGGAGACCTGACAATGGCTGGCATCGTCATTCATCGTCCGCGCGGCTCGGTGAAGCTGCCCGACAATTCCGCGTACGAAAACCGTTTCGAGATCAAGAGCGAGACGAGTGACGCGATCTACATCATCGCGCAGAGCAAGAGCGGGCGGTGGTGGTCATGCTCGTGCTTCGGGTGGATCCGCCACAAGAAGTGCAAGCACCTCGACGCGCTCGGGCTGCCCGGCAAGCATCAGCCGTACGAAGCACTCCTCAAATGAATGTCGAGACTAAGATCGCGTGCATCCGAAGCTTCGGCTATTGGGTGCGTGAATGCGACCGCTCGCGCTCGCCAGTCACGTACATCGTCGTCGATCCCGGTGGTAGTGAAGAAGGATGGATGACGGCAGGTGATGAGGACATACTCGACTTGACCATTGACGAACTCGAAGCAGGCAACCCGGAGGCCGTCGCGGCGTTCCGTAACGGTAAAGCCGCAACGTGGCGCTCGTGGGCGACAACCCCGATCACGAGTGAGCCGACAAGTACATGCACGCCCACGGATACACGTCCTGGCAGGTGACAGACTTGCACGGACATTCGCGAGTCACCCGAAAACTAATGGCAAAGCCGAAGAAGACGTTTGCGGACATCGACGCCGCTAGGAAGCGCTACAGCCCAGAGATCGAGGGTTACGGCGACACGAGCGAGTGGCGCGATGCGTTCCGCGAGCGCATGGGCTTCGATGAAGCCGAACGCATCATCCACGGACAGGAACAGACGCCAAGGCAGATTCTTGGCGTCGGACGCGCTGCGACGTGGCCGGAGATCAAGAGTGCGTTTCGCAAGCTCGTGGTCGAGTTCCACCCCGACCGAGTGACAGGAGAGGTCGCGAAGATCAAGGCCACTGAAACGCTCAAGAAGATCAACGCTGCCTACGCCGTGCTTGCGCACGAGTTTGGCAAGTGAGGGCGCAATGAAGCTCTGGGTCACGAACATTCCGGTCAACGCTTTCATCAGCGCCTGGGTCGAGATCCCCGACGCTACGCCGGAAGACAAGATAGACGACGCAATCAAGGAAGCTCTCTGCGGTGAGGACTCAACGTTTGCCGTGGACTCGCGCAAGCTACAGCGCGAAGGCGTCGAGCTGGACGAGGGCATCATCAACGGTGGGTGGGAGTTCAACATCGACGACACGCGAAAGTAGGTACGCGTGAACGACAGGGAAGCCACGGAGATGGGTGCTACGGTTCACACCATTGCGGAGTTGCGGCTGGCGCGTGCCTGTAGCGGCATCGAGCAAGGCTTCAAAGACAAGCGCGAAGAGATCACGGCAGCGCTCGTCGCGCTTGGCTTCCCGCTCGACTATGCCAAGGTGGCTGCAAGCGACCTGGCTGACGACTGGATCAACGCGCAACTGACGCAGTGGAACGCTCCGCTCTGGCACTGTCCCGGGTGGATCGGAGGCGAGGTAGACGATGAGCTTTGATCGAGACGACAAGATCGATGAAGTGGAGATGGCGATCATCAAAGCGATCAAGGATCTCGGCGGCTACGTGGGCGAACACGCCGATGAGCTGATCGCGCGGCTAACTGAAGTCGTGGTCGATGACCCGCGCTCTGACTGGCAAGACGACGAGGACGACGATGCCGAAGACGAAGGTTGAGATCAAGGTCAAGGAAGCAACCGACGTCATCGACGACGTGTGCTCCGACAAGTCAGTCTCGCGAGCGCAGTACCGCGAGTTCCTGCAAGAGATCGTCACGTACTGCGAGGCGAGCCTGGAATGCCTCGACGAAGATGACAAGCGCGACGCACGGCTCGCGAGAGAAGCCGAGAAGGATGAAGCGGAGGACGGAGACGAGTGAGCCGCCATCGGCGCGCAGCGAAGAAGTGCCATCGCGGGTCCAAGCGCGGGTGGCAACCTCGCATCGGCATGACGCCGAAGAGCCCTAGCAAGCCAGTCCTGGCTGCTTTTCTCGTCGATGCCAGCTTGCTTCCCAAGAGCCCGCCGCCGCCACAACCTGACGTTGACGAGGCTCCCGTGAGCTTCAAGAAGAAGTGACCATGAAGACGTCCCAAACAGTTTGGCTCGTGACGTACTACGGGCGCGGAGAGGATGGCGACTCCGTGGACCCGGACCCGGAGCTGGAAAGCGCGCGCGAAGTCTACGCATCCGAGGGCGGCGCGCTGCGCGGCATCGCAACCGTTCTGCGCGAATGGTGCGGCGACGGCGACTACATTAGCCACAAGCCGACGCGCGACAATCTCAGCACGCTCTTGCAGCGTGAACACTACCGCGCTGCGCTCAAGCTTTGGAACGACTACGCGCAGCGCTTACACGATCCGGCGGGTGTCTACGGCATCGGACTGCAAGAGGTGCCGTTCGACGATAGCCAGCATCCCGTGGTGGTCGGGGACGAGTACCCGGTGTGCCGGCAGCCCGTCGCGCCAAAGCACGGGCACTGCCTCGGCTTCCGCATCGGCAAGTACGGCGAGCTTTGGCCGTGCGAGACGTGCGGCTTGTCTGATGAAGAGGTCCACGACGTCGTGCAAGCGTTGCTCAAGAAGCACCCGCCCGAGAAGAAAGACCACCCTGATAACGACGGTTGCGGCTCGACGTGTCGCGGCTGGGACGTGTTCGAGATTTGCGGCTCCGAATGCATCCTTTCCGAGTTCGCCATCACGCGATCCGATGCGTGCGGCGTGTTCCACGACGATGACGAGGCGGTCTCCTCCGCGTGCGCGTTCATTCACCGCGTCACGGGCACGCCGTATGGCGAGCTTCTCACTGACAAGCCGAAGACGTGGTGCTCCAAGTGCAGCGCGCCCATGTTCTGCTGGCCTGGACCGCAGAATCAAAGCGGGCAGCACGACGACGCAACGATTTGCATCGAGTGCTGCGGCAAGCGCACGATGCCGTGGCAGAAAGAGTGGTGCTGCGATTGCTGCGGCAAGGACATTGCGGACGTGGTGCCGTCGTGCGACTACGACAACACCCTGGCCGAAGAGCTGGGCGTGGTGCTCTGCGAGCCGTGCGGGAAAGTGCTACGCGACATGCCCTTCGATGACGTCGTGAGCAAGATCGCGAAGGCATGGCGAGACGCCGGACACTCAGAAGACGCTAACCGGCTCTGCCGGCGAATGCGCTTGCGAAACGACATTCTCACCCTGGAAAGAAAAAGGAAAACCCCATGAGAGCATTCTGGACCGGAGACATCGCATTCGGGCTCGTGACGATCCCCGTCAAGCTCTATCCCGCGACGAAGGATCTCACGCCGCAGTTCCACCAGCTTCACACGACGTGCGGCTCGCGCATCAACATGGTGCGCCGCTGCCCGAAGTGCGCGAAGGACGTCGAGTGGGCCGAGATCGGCAAGGGCCACGAAGTCGAGAAGGACAAGTACGTCCTCTTCACGAAGGAGGAGCTTGCGGCGCTCGACGGCGGCGAGGACGACAAGGGCACGATCGAGATGGTGCAGGTCATCAGTCCTGCCGAGATCGATCCGGCGTACATCGACAAGACGTACTGGATCGGTCCCGGTGGCAAGAGCCCGAAGAGCGCACGTGGCTACGAGCTTCTTCGCACCGTGCTCTCGGACATGGGCCGCGTGGCGGTCATCAAGGTCAAGCTCCGCACCCGACCGCGCATCGGCATTGTCCAGGCGAAGGGCAAGCTCTTCGCGCTTCACACCATGCGCTTCTCGGACGAGCTGGTTGCTTCAACCGAGCTGACGCCGCCCGACGTGAAGCCGATCACCGACCGCGAGCGCGAGATGGCCGAAGCGCTCGTCGAAGAGCTGGTCGCGCCGTTCGAGCCCGCGAAGCTGCCCGACGAGTACCGCATGAAGGTGCTCGCGGCGGCTGACGCGAAGGTCGCTGGCGGCGAAGGTGTCGCAAGTGAGGGCGCCGCCGAAGCGAAGCCTGCCGAGGTCGTGGATCTCGCGGACCTGCTGGCGGCATCGATCACCAAGGGCAAGAAGGCGCCGAAGGCCAAGAAGAGCGCGTAGCGATCGTGGGCAAGCTCAAGGACCACTACCTGCGGCAAGAGGACGTTCTGGCCGATCTGCCGCAGGAGTGGTGGTGGTGTCCCGAGTGCAAGACGAATCAACCCGTCGATCGACGCAAGAGCATGTTCACGAGCGGTGACGCGCTCGAGTGCGGGCACGCTCACAGCGGATTGCCTCCTCGAAGGAAGAAGTGATGGCCGCACAATCGAAGAAGCCACACAAGGCGTGGTCTCCGGGCTCGATCGGGCTCGAAGTCACTTACGAGCAAGGCGAGCAACTTCTCAAGCTCTTGCCGAAGGGCGATCCGCTCGCGGAGGTGATTCATCGGCGGTTCCATCCGAAGACTGTCGAGGTGTGCAGCGCGTGCGGCAACCCCGACATTCAGATGGAAACGTGGATCATGATCAACAGCGCGGCCGATGGTGGCGGTGATCCTCCTGGCGGGACCTACTGCGGCATCTGCGGAGAGAACGACATCGGTACGCAGAACGTCGATCCGCGATGGGTTGTCGAGGATCCCGAGGCCGTGCCGGAGGACGAGTGAGTCGTGGTCGGAGATCACTGCTACGTGGAACAACGGAACAAGCACGACGGAGACGTCTAGTGAGCGATCGAGTGAACAAGCTGCGCGCTCAGCGTGCCGTGCAGCACGGGCTCAAGACCCGCACATGCGGAACGTGCAACGCTTGCTGCATCGTGCTCGGCGTCGAGGAAATCAAGAAAGCTCCCGGCGAGCTGTGCAAGCACTTGGCGGCCAAGGGCTGCGCCATCTACGCGCACCGGCCTACAAGCTGCCGCGAGTACCACTGCTTGTGGCGCGCCGGTCAGCTCGACGGCGATGCGCGGCCCGATCGACTCGGTTTCGTGATCGACATCGCAACCGACAAACCCGACTTGATTTTCGCACGTGAGGTCCGACCCGGCGCACTCGAAGAGAAGCGTTCGATGCTCGAAAATCTCTGGCGGAAATCCAACGCGGTCATCGTACTCATCCGTCAAGACAGCGAGATGCGCAGCGCGATTGGGCCGTCCGACAAGGTGCATAGGTATCTTGAAGAGGCCCGCCGCAAGCTACGGGTCGTGGAGGACTAACATGCGCAACATCATCCGTGGCTCCCTTGTCGGTCTCGTGCTGGCAGCGTGTGGAGGCAACGCCTTCACCGCAGGCAGTGGCGAAGCAACCGATGCTGGTGACGCTGCAACCGACGCGATCGTCAACGACGCCCCGAACGATTCGTTGAGCACCGACGCCCACGAGGCGAGCGCGGACGTAGACGCGCTGTCCGAAGCCGCCGCGTGCAGCATGAGCATCCCACCCGCTCCGACTGCTATGTACGCGAGCGATCCTGCTGCGATGCAAACGGTTGCGTCGAACGGTTACGTGCTCCACAAGAATCTCAGCGGCTTCCCGAACTACGGTGAAGATGGTGCAGCCGACGTTCTCTACACGAGTCAAAGCGAGCGATGGGTTTTCACCATACCGTCCGGCAATGTCGTGTCAGCTTCTGTCGTCGTATCTGTAGTCGCCGACGACAGCAACGCCGTTGGCCCGTATTCATTTCGGCTCTGGGCAAGTGACTGTCAATATGACAGCACAACACCGCTGCCGCACGGTTCGCCGCCCGGGTCTGGATCACACCGCTTCAACAACTGGGTGCAATTGAGCTTCCCTGCCGATGTGGTTTCGGCCAGCAACTACGTTGTAGGCATGCTGAACACGTCATCTAGCAGCTCTACCAACTGGATCGCGATCCAGTGGATCGAGCTGCGTGTCGCCACGATGTGAGGCAATCCGATGACATCAGCCGAACACGCTGCCATCTGCGACGCCGGAGACTGAATGAGTCGCTTCGTCACGAACTACCCGATCACAGCGCTTGGCGACAAGCGCAACCGGCGTGCGCCGCTTCGTGAGATCGAGGTCAAGCGCTGCACCAAGAGCTGGTGCCAGATCATCATCCACGAGCCGCGCATTGAGCTTCACGTCGAAGTGCCCGTGGATCGCGTCTACTGCAAGCCTCGGCGTCGTCGAGGCAAGCTCATACCCATCAGCGCCAGCACGATTCATCGCATCAATAACCCGAAAGGTTGACCCGATGAGCACCGCTCACACTCGCGCGTGGATGGACGTCCGCGACACGCCGAATGACGCGCTTCGCGAACGGTTGCACGGCTCGCTCGAAACGCTTTACGAGCTGACGGAGTTCCTCAACTGCGGTGAGATCCGCAAAGTGTTCGGCGCGGTGAATGAGCTGCAAGACGAGCGTGATGGCGCCGTCGAAGCGCAGGAAGAAGCCGAAGCAAAGGCATCTGACGCCGAAGAGCGTCTCGAAGAACGGTTGCAAGCCGTCAGCGAGACTGACACTGAAAAGCTCAAGGTCGCTACTGAGAGGCTCGAGGAGCTTGAGCGTGAGAACGAGGAGCTTCGCGCAAAGGTACAATCGCAGGCGGCGCTCTCTGAGGATCTTCGCTTCGCGGTGGGCGACGTGCTTGCTATGAGTCGCAAGCTCGTATCCAAGTGTGAAGCGGCTGGGATCGTACCTACGCATGTGCGCGTTGCTCGAAGGAGAGCAAGATGACCGAACCGAATCTCAGTCGTTTCGAGGTGCGTCAGAGTGACGATCTCGTGGTGCGTGACCACGATCTCGTGTGCGTGAGTTGTGGGCGGCTGCTCTGCACGGTAGAGCCGGGCGACACCCTGGAAGTCCTTGTAGGCGTCGCGACGGATCACAACTGCGCAGACAAAGAAGACGAAGAGGACGAGTCGTGATCACCCGAGAAGAGCGCTGCGAGTGTGGCACTGAGACGGGCGTACACGAAGACAGTTGCCCGGCGCAGTTCGGCATCTGCGGCGACTGCGAAGTCTGCGGAAGCCTCAACCCGGGGACCTGCGGGCACTACGACGAGGACGGGAATCTCATCGACGAAGACGAAGAGGAGGACTGAATGCTCGCCATCATCGCGCTCATGCGTGACTGGCTCATCTACGCGGGCAGCGACGAGCTGTTCGACGAATACTGCGGCTACACCGCCCGTAACGTCGTCGTAGCCATCGACGACATGTACCCTGGTGGTTGTACGGGCTGGCTGATGACCGCGTGGGAGCACGGTGGTATGCCGCGCTCCTTCGCAGGAGGATGATCATGCGACTTCTACTTCGCGCGTACCCGACGAACGAACACAGCGCATTCGGCCGTTACGCCGTCGTCGAGCTCGATGACGAAGCGCTCAAGCGCATCGCCGCTCGACGCAAGCTCTTCCTCGCCGCACACGAGCAAGACAGTCAACTGAACGAAATGTACTTCTGGGGCAGCACCGCCGAGTTCTACGGCGACAACTTCGACGAGGACGACGACACCGAGGAGTCGTTCGACGGAGCGCTCGACGGCGAGGAGTGGGTGGAGATCCCAGCAGACTTCGACACAACGAGCGGTAACGACGACGAAGACTCGGTGGATCGCACGGACTGCGACCAGCTCGTGGTCCGCAAGGAAGGCGTTGCGTGGTACGCAGCCGATCACTACGGCGACGTCACGACCATGACCGTGGTCGTGACCTACGACAAGCTCTTCAAGGACAAGCTCTGATGGCCGTGAACCGCGCGTACATGCAAGCCGTTCTTGACGACTTCGAGCGCTCCCTGCCGAACATGACGTGGAAGCCTATGCCAACCGACATGCCCGACAAGACCGCCAAGGTCTACGAGGGTCGTGGCGAGGAGTGGACGGTCACAGTGGCGGCGTTCAGCACCGAGTCCCAAGGCTTCCCGGCCGGCTCGCGAGGCTACGACGCTGCGGCCCTCAAGGGTACTTCAGCCCTCAAGGGCGCAACGGTTCTGCGCTTGACGCCCGAATTGGCCGCCCAAGCGTTCGCAGCAGCAGAGAAGTGGTGCTTCCTGGCGGGTATCGACCCGGCCTAACGAGCGGGAACGACAGGGAAGCCACGGAAAGTGACACGGCGTGTGAACGTTTGCTTGACGCACGTAGTGCAAGACGTTATGTGTCCCTAGCGAGACACGCGGAGGCGCTGGGTCAATGGGCATCCCGAAGAAGGGCAGCCGCATCGTGAACGTAGGTGGGCGCATCTTCCGGTTCTTGGTGAAGGAGACGCATGTCCCTGATCATCGCGACCAGAAGGAGCTGTCCGTCACGGTTCAAGAGGACGTGCCGAAGCCGGGCAACGTGCTTCAGTTCCGCGCTTGGTACGGTGTGCCCGTCACATCGAACAGTGTTGCACGCATGATCCGTCGAGCGATCAAACGCGGCTGGGAGCCGGCGAAACGCGGTGGCGCGTTCGTGCTCTCGACAGAGTGAACAGAAAAAAGGAGAAGACATGGCCAAGAACAGCAAGGACGCCTACGGCGCGTCCGGGCACTCGAACCTGCTGATGTTCGAGCCCGAGAAGCTCAAGATCATCGACGACCCGAAGCACCCGCTCTACGACAAGCGCGTGAACCGGCCCATCGACGAGGGCATGGTCGCGTCGATCATGCAGTTCGGCGTCAAGGAGCCGATCATCGTCTGGAAGGACCCGGAGACCGGCGACGTGTGTGTCGTCGCAGGCCGGCAGCGCGTCAAGAACAACATCGAAGCCAACAAGCGGCTGAAGAAGGCCGGCGATCTGCCGAAGGACATCAAGGCTGTCATCGAGCGCGGCGATCCGAAGAATCTGATGCTGATCGCCGCCCTGGAGAACGAGGGCCGTTCGGCCAACACTCCCGAGGAGCGCGCCGACATCACGAGCCGGATGCTCGAAGCCGGGCACTCCGAGGACACGATCGCGGTCGTGCTTCACTGCTCGAAGTCGACGGTCAAGAACTACATCGCGCTGCTCGAGACGACGGGCGCCGTGCGCAAAGCTGTCGCCTCGGGTCGTGTCGATCCGACGGTTGCCTACAAGCTCGCGAAGCTGCATCCATCCGAGCAGAACGCCAAGCTCGAAGAGATCCTCAAAGCGAGCGGTGACAACGACCAGCTCGAAGTCGAGACGAGCGGTGGCAAGAGCAAGGGTAAGAAGAAGCCGCTGCCGAAGAAGAAGGCACGCAAGGTTGCCAAGAAAATCCGCGAGATCATCTCGGGCAACAAGGGCATGCCCAGCAAGCGTGAGATTCAGATCATGCACAAGAAGATCTCTTCCGAGCTGGAGGACATCAAGGAGAACGCTCGCTCGGTCGCGGTGGCGATGCTCGACTATGTGCTCGAAGGCACTGCGCCTACGTTCGAAGAGACGTTTTGGCGTCGGTGAGTACCGTGCCCGCGTGCGGATTTCTCGGATGCAGAGGATGCTCGGGGTGTGACCCTGACGGGTCGCCTCCGGGTGTCGAGGAGAGCGACCTGGAGCGCGGGCAGCGTCGGAAGCGCGAAGAAGACGCGCTGCGCGCAGCTAACAAGCCGACCCTGCGCGTGAAGCTCGGGGACATGCTGATGAAGATTCGGAGGTGATCGATGGAAGTGCAAGCGTGGGGAGTGTTTCGCGACAACAGTCTCGTCTCGACTGAGAAGGGACTGCCCGAGAAGGATGCCGTCGAGCAGGCCGTGAAGCTCAACAAGTTCAACGGCGCCCATGCAACCTACATCGCGAGGGCGATCCCCGGCCGGCGCGTGCGGATCGAGGACAAGAAGCCCGATGAGTGAGGCGATCACTACCGTCCGATGCCCTCGTCCGCTCAGCGCACGCGAACAGCGTGTGCTTCGGAGCCTCATGCGACGGAAGTTCTACGACTGCAACCATCCCGAAGAGGGTCGCAGGTTTCCGATCCTGCAACGCGCGTTCGTGCCCGCGAACCACCAGGGTCACCCTGTCGTCGTGCTGCTCTGCCAGTACGCGCTCCCTGACGGCCTCGGTCGCTTCGACTTCTGCGTGTACGGAGACGGTCTCTACGGACGCGGGCACTGGGCATCGGACAGCTTCGGTGCCGGCACCATGAAGCACGCGCTCTCGGCGTTCAGAGAGCACGTCGCTTACGAAGTGCTCGGCATTCAACCGTGGGTCGTGCGTCGCATTCTCAAGGAAGCGAGGAAGGCAGCATGAAGAAGACGTGGTACCGCCTGACGCTCGACGTCGCGTACGAGGGAGACATCCTCGATCGCGAGGGTCAGGTCATCAACGACCCTGCGCACGCCCAAGAGGTGCTGATGCGCGTGGTCAAGCACGACGTGGACACCGCGCTGCGCGCGACAGCAGCCGGCCCGGTGGACTGGGACCTCGTGAGCATCGCACCGAGGGACTCCTCCGTGGCTTCCCTATCGAACCCGAGCCCGATCGACAGCGGGAAGAAGTCAGCTACGGGCAGCTACCCATGCAGCAAATGCCACGGTCAACACTTCACCGGAGAGTGTCCCAATGGCTAAGCGCGTGAACTTCGACAAGGCAGAGAAGGTCTCGAAGAGGCTGATCCGCCGCTGCTTCTGCGAGATCAAACCGAGCTGGTACCTCGGGGTCGAGCTCAAGCCGAACAAGCGGGATGGCTACACGATCTGCATCCGTATCCTCAAGGGCAACGGCGAGCGGCTCATCAGGGAGTTCGACAGGAAACGCTTCGAAGGCGTGAAGGTTCGCGTTCGTGAAGAGATTTCCTTCCCGGCGCGCCCGCTCATCGAAGGGCTGGATCTCGAGGAGCTGCTCGGCAACGTCTGCGTCGAC
>Ga0209040_10001722_pt1 | contig 17323 bp, 13 predicted proteins | sample BogFormECP12_OM3_FD_188240 | JGI IMG/M metagenome (GOLD analysis project Ga0209040, IMG submission 188240) | Bog forest soil microbial communities from Calvert Island, British Columbia, Canada - ECP12_OM3 (SPAdes) (version 2) | ecosystem: Environmental > Aquatic > Freshwater > Wetlands > Bog ...
CCCGACTCCTCAGCGGCGCGCGCTCTCTTTCACGACGACGCCCAGCCTTCAGGAACAAATAAACGAAGAACCCTCTTGACCCGGCCCCGCCCCTTCATGAACGGCGATAGGGGGCACCGTACGGCCCATTCTTCGCCCAAGCTTGTGCTGGGCCGAAGGGACTGCCGATACTGTCCCTCAGAGCCATTCGAATCCAATGAGGTGCCCGCGAGGACGATGCAGAGCATGAAAGGTTCCAAGGTGCTGCTCGGAGCCCTCATCGGCGTGGCGTGCCCAGCCGGCTGCTCTTCATCTACGACGAACGCTTCGAATTCCACCACGGCGTCTCAACCGAGTTCAACATCGGGCATTTCGAGGCACGCCCCAACGACGCCCCGGATTGCTCGACCGACGGTTGCACCATGCATCTCGTCGATGACCGCCATCGCACACGGCATCTTCGCCTACGCGGAACCTGGCCATTTGTTCACCCCCGCGACCGGTGCCCCTACACCACAAGCCGCGCTCCAGGAAATGAAGAAGATCGGACCAGATGGGCTTATAGCCGCGTGCCCCTACATCAACAGCATCGCTGCGTCACAGATTGTCCAAGTGCTCGGAGCAATCGTGGGTACGCCCCTGCCCACCGCAGCAATCGCCCAGGTGCTGCACGGCACAAAGGGCGCCCCAGGCGAATTGCTCACCATCAATTCGCTGTCCTGCGGCGTCACGTCGTGCAGCGGAAAAGTCACGATCACCAATTCAACTGGCGGATCGAGTGCGGGAACCGTCGGGACCACGAGATTCAACTTGCGCTGGTTTGTCACCGCCTATATGACGACAACTGCCAGCAATTGAGGTTGAGGAGCAGAACAAGGAGCGGCTCCCAGAGCCGGCGTTCGGTGACATGCGGGTTCGGCAACGCCTCTGAGCGGTATGGGGTAGGTCCCTCTAGGCGGCCATGGCGACGATCGGAGCGTTCAGAGTCTGGCCACCCATCGACCCGTCGAACGGCGCGTCGCCGTAGCAGAAGATGCCTCCATCGGAGGCCACCATCCAATAGCCGTGGCCATCGGAGGTGGCGGCCATATCCACGATCGGCTTGTTCAAGTTGACGCCCGCGGTCGAGCCGTAGAAGAGGGCATCACCGAAGGAGAAGATGCCGCCGTCGGAGCCCACCAGCCAGTAGCCACCACCGTCCGGCGTGGCGGCCGTGTCCACGATTGGCTTGTTCAAGGTGACGCCCCCGGTCGAACCGTAGAAGAGGGCGTCGCCGTAGCAGAAGATGCCGCCGTCCGAGCCCACGAGCCAGTAGCCGCCCCCGTCGGGGGTGGACACCATATCCACGATCGGCTTGTTCAAGGTGATTGCACCGGTCGAGCCGTAGAACAGGGCGTCACCGAAGGAGAAGATGCCTCCGTCGGAGGCCACTAGCCAGTACCCGCCACCATTCGGCGTGGGGGCCATGCCCACGACCGGTTTGTTCAAGGTCATGCCCCCGGTGGAGCCGTAGAACTGGGCGTCGCCGTAGCTGAAGATTCCCCCGTCCGAGGCCACCAGCCAGTACCCGCCACCGTCCGGGGTGACGGCCATGCCCACGACCGGTTTGTTCAAGGTCATGCCCCCGGTGGAGCCGTAGAACTGGGCGGATCCGAAGGCGTACACCCCGCCGTCGGAGCCCACTTCGTAGTAGCCGCCCAAGGAGAGCGGCGCCGTGAGTCCCTGCGTTGCCGCCCGGGAATACCCCACCGCGTAGCATTGCTGGTTGGCGAGACAGGTTATCGAGTTGATCCCGTCGTAACTCGACGTGCTGGGCGTGGTCTGGTTCGTCCACGACGAACCGTTCCACGCCAGGACTTGGTCCTCGGTGTCGGCACCTGCGTCGGTGTAGGTGTACCCACCGGCCACACAGGACGTCGGTCCGAAACAGTCCACCGATTCGAGTTGGTTGCCGTCGATCGTGTTGGGGTCGGGAACCGTGACATTGGAGAACGTCGTCCCGTTCCATTGCTCGACCAGGTTCTGAGAGAACTGATCGTTCTGCGACGGGGTGTACTCGGGGTCATAGGCCTGGAATCCCACCGCCATGCACAGGGTGGGAGACACGCAGGACACACCGTTCAAGCCGCTCTGGAACGTGCCAGGAGACGCAACGGCGACCTGGCCCCATGTGCCGCCCCCAAGAACGTAGGCCATGGCGCTCAGGTCGCCATCCTGGCCTACGGCCAAGCACCACGGACCCGTGGCACCGCCGGACGTGGTGGAAACGCATGAGACTCCGTAGATCACCTGTCCGGCGGGCACCGGGTACGGAGTCAGCCAGGTCGAGCCGTTCCACTGCATGAGGTCGTAGCGATAAGACTGGCCGGTCGGACGGTACGCGTCGACGGCCACGCACGAGCTGCTGCTGACGCACGACACCGCGATGAGGCTGTTCCCCCATGTGCCGGCGCCCGGATTCGGAGTGGGGACGAACCCCCAACTGCTCGGACCGTCCGAGATCAATGCTTCGTTGATGTAGGGCGAGCCGCTCTGTATTGCACCGACGGCCATACAGAACACCGGGACACAGGACACCGCGTTGAGACTGGAATTCGTGCCGCTTGGCGAAGGGGTGAGACCACTGTCTTCGTCCCATGACGTGCCGGACCACCGTGCGCCAATCTGGCTGTAAGTCTGCCGGTCGATGTTGTACGACGAGCCGACGGTGACGCAGAATGTTGGGCTCGCGCAAGAGACACCGTTAAGTGAGTTGTCGGGGTTGCCCGGGTTGGTGGGATTGAAGGTCGACACCTCGTTCCATGTCCCCGGCACCGTGACCGCCGGTCGGGCCGCAGCCCGAGCCGAGTCGACGGACACCCTTTGCGACGCCGATGCCGACATCGGCTCAAACCCGACGAAGGCTACGGCGGTGATGGCGACGGAGCACGTGAGTAGAGCGGCACGGCGAAGCTTGAACATGGCCTCCCCTGACGTTGGATGGTCGCCGCAACGGCAGCCATCAAAAACGTATCAGCGTCAGGCGCCCGTATTCCTGATCGCAGAGGGGGACCGGGGCCGGGTAATGCTGACCTGGGAGAGCGCTCAGGACAAGATCCCCGTCCCGGTGTACTGGGTCACCCGTCCCGTGACCAGCGAGCCACTATCCGCAATGTGATCTCCGCTCGGCTCATGTTTCCGACAGTCCCGCGAGCGGCTCAACTATCTGGCCTGGAAGAAGAGAGCGACGGCCATGACGACCACTGCTGCGCGGAGCAGCAAGCCTCCAATGGTTCGGCTCTGGCTTCCCTCGGCGACTCGTCCAGCCGCCTTCGGCGTACTTATCGAGTCACGGGTCCGCTGGGCCAGGGCCCCAGAGCGCAAGTGGGCGGTGGCTGTTGCCGCGACCCAGCCGATCGTTGCCGTCGCCAAGGGGAGAAACATCAGGAAGAGCATCGCCACGTTGGAGAACGCCTCGCTCACACCCCCGGCAACTCCCGCCCCCGGGTCGCGCAGTCCTCCGTCGATCGCCACGACCGCGATCGTCGAGACAAAGAACATGGCCAGCCCGGCGCTGACGCCGGCCAGCCGAGCGGCGCGCCGGCCCACCAGGGCGCTCTCGCTGCGCCACGCGCCACCCACCCCCACGACCAATGGCACCCCGATCAACAATGCCGGGCCGGACCAAGCGCCAGCCGAATAAGGGCTGATGATGCCCGCCCACGTGAACCCAGAGAACGCCAACCACGCCGCCGCGACGAAGAGGCCGCCCACCAGTCCCAGACGGCCTACACCGGGCCAGCGCAGCAGCACGCTCACGGAGACGATGGAACCCATTACGAGGGCGGCCAGGATCACCAGCAACACCCAGTTCCAAGGGTTGGCGGCCAGCCCGAAGTGGACGAAACCAAAGCCGAGTACGAGCGCGCTGCCCGGCGCCACGGCTGCCAGTGCTGCTATCGGTCCGACGGGCCCCCATGGTGGCACCAGCATGACGCCGGCCACGCAACCGAGAGCGAACCGCCACCGCCCCGAACGACCTTCGATCCGGTCCAACTCGCCGAGCATCGCGTAGCCCCAACCGACCCGGTCGGCGGGGAGCAGTCCGACTGCCCATTTCAACAACCAGACCGGCACGTCGCCTCGCACCGTCTGCGTGTCTGGAGGTGGGTGTTCGCGACTCCACAGCACCGCCCCTGCGCCAGCCAGCAACAAGATCGCGAGGACCGAGGGCCGACCCCCGCCAATCAGCAGCAAGATCGCCGGGACCGAGGGCACTACGCCCCGCTCAAGCCCAAGCGCCGGCGCGGCACGGATCGTTCGGCCCGGGCGACGTCGAGAGTCGCCACGTACTCCCGCCCCGTTCCGGTTAATCGATACAGGTGCCGGGGCGGCCGGCCGGGTGGACCTGGCTCCCAGGACGTTTCGAGCAGTGCACGGTCGGCGAGCCGGATCAGGATCGGATAGAGCGAGCCCGATTTCAGGTGGACTTCTGTAGCAAGGTCATAGCCATAGCGCCACCGCGCGGGATCGGCGGCCAGTGCCTGGAGGACTCTGATCACCTGCGGAGACGGACTTCGTGAACGGGTCAATAACTCTACCTATATAGTCATCATGTCAAGCGCCGAGGTGTTGCCGCCCGCACCAGCCTGTCGGCGTATCCCATATATGCAGCCGGTCGGGGGTGCCGGAAGTGCGACTCAGTCCCGGTGGTCGGGGAAGCCCTTCTCAGCTCCTCAATCCACGTCTCTGTGCCCTGTGTCGGAAGACCGTCATCGGGCTCCATTTGGCGCTTCCGCCCGCAGTTGCATCTATGGAGGATTCCTTCGTGCCTGACCTCGGCCGCCGGGAAGGCAGAGTGCCGATAGGCGGCGAGCATCACTTCAAGTGGATGGCGACGTGCGGCGCATATCGGGCGCAGCCTGAAATGCCCTGAACCGCAGTTTCCGCCAGCGGTATGACTTTCCCGCACTGGACACAAACTCGATCATGCCATGTAGCGACCAGGCACTGACCCGGTGTTCGGGGCGAGGGGCTCCAGGGATTCGGGGACACGCAAAGTGGGACATTACGGTCGGCCATTCATCTGTTGCTCCTAAAAGTGCTCGAACGTTGCAAATGCGAGACCGGTGCCGCACCGGGGCCGCACAGAGCAAGTTCATATCACCTGACTTCGGAGAGACCCCCGTCGACGGCAAGGGTCTGGCCGGTGATGTAGTCGGCAGCGTCCGAAAGGAGGAAAGCGGCGGCCGCAGCGACGTCCCACCCGGTTCCCTGACGGCCAAGGGGAATCGGGATGCTGTCCCGGTCAGGCTTGACAAGGCTGGCGAGTCGTCCGAGCGATGTGTCGATGAGGCCGGGCATGACGACGTTGACACGCACTCTTCGTGGAGCAGCCTCCTTGGCAACGTATGCGCACAGTCCTGACAGGGCCGCTTTGCTGGCGGCGTACCCGGGAATCTCCGTGGTGCTGACGACGCGGGCGGCAGTCGAGGAGGTGAAGACGATGGCGGCGCCGGGCGGCAACAGCGGGAGCGTGTGTTTGCAACACAAGAACGGCGACCGCAGGTTCGTCGCCATCACTCTGTCCCAATCGGCAGATGTGGTGCCAGCTAGGTGGTCCCCGACGGCGATGCCGACGTTGAGTGAGACGGCATCCAATCCGCCCAGATGCTGAACGGCCTCGGCGATGAGGCGTGCAACGTCAGTCTCATTGCTGCTGTCACCAACAAGGGCATAGGCGGTGCCCCCTTCCTGGGTGATGCGATCTGCGGTGGTCTGCGAGGCGCCAGCATCGATGTCAGCGACAGCAACTGATGCTCCTTCGCGAGCAGCCAGCAGGCTGATCGCTCGCCCGATACCCACCGGAGGGTCGTCCTGATCGTAGGTCTGCTGACCCCCGCCCACTACGAACAGGCGGCGGCCCAGCAGGGTGCCGTGACCGTCTGCGGTGCCAGCAGCGGTGTCGCTCATATGAGCCGGCAATGCTCCTGGGGTCTCGGTGCTAGTGGTCACGGTCATCGCCCGTCGCCCGTGGCGCCAGCAGCCAGGTCGACGACTGCCATCTCCGGGGGTTCGTCGAGGTCGAGACGGACCGTCTTGGCCAACAGCGCGATCCCAGAGTAGTGACCGATGACGAGCAGGAGCTCCACGATGCTGCGATCGGACAGGTGCTCTCGGAGGGCGACGACCTCTGCCTCAGAAGCCCGGTCCGGGCCGGCCACCTGATCGGTGAAGCTGATCACCGCTCGCTGGCCAGGAGTGAAGGCGCGAGTCATCGCACCTTGGTCCCGGCTCTCGCTGGCGGTGGCGAGCAGCGCGACCTGTTCGCTGCTTGCACCGACGCCCACAGCGATCGCCCCATGCTGCAGTCGCTCGTACTCGCAGCCCACCGTGCAGGCAACCTGCAAGATCGCGAGTTCGCGCAGTAGTGGGTCGAGCTCGAGCGAAGCCAAGATCGCCCCGCCGAGGGCGAGCCAGGGGCCGAACAGCGTGGGAGCGTGACCGACCATTTGGAACACGTGCAGGTCAGGCAGGACGTCGAGTAGCTCCCGAACCTCTCGGGGTGCGCGCTTCGGGTCGACGTAGGGAATCAGCGCCATCGCTCACCTCGATACTAGTCAGTATTGAATACCGATCAGTATGCTGCTTGAGATGAGTGATGTCAACGGCAGGACAGAAGCAAGCGCTGCTCCCGGGTCGGGCTCCAACCCTCCATCGGTTGCTCGAGCCCGGAGACCCAAGCGTGAGGTGGTGCGCCGGCGATTGCTAGACGCGGCGCTGGAAGTCTTCGCCGAACATGGCTTCGATTCCGCGAATCTGGACCAGGTCGCCGCGGCCGCAGGCCTGACGAAGGGCGCGATCTATTCCAACTTCACCGGCAAGGACGATCTCTTCTACGCCGTGATGGCCGAGCAAGTGTTGGCCCGCGTGGCGTCAATCCGAAGCGTCCTGGCCGCAAGCACGGCCGACGCTCGAAATCCGCAGGATCTTCGCGACATCGGGCGTCTTCTCACCGAGGCATTCACCGAACAGCGGGAATGGCGCTTGGTCTTCTTGGACTTCTGGCGCCGAGCCGTGCGGGATGACGACGTGCGCGCACGGTTCATCGCACACAGACGAGCCCTGCGGGATGCCATAGCGGCCAGCGTCCGACAGGTTCTGGGTGGAGATCCACCTGTCGGCGACTTCTCCGTCGACGACGTCGTAACCGTGGTGCTGGCACTTTCAAATGGCCTGGCGATCGAGCAGTATGTCGACCCCGACACCGTCAGCACCGACCTGTTTGGGCGAGTCCTCGTGCAACTGTCGCGCCAAGCCTGATTCCGGGCTGAAGGGTGACCAATGATCCGCTGTGAGCGGTCCCGGACTTGCATTTGCAAGGTGCCGTTGCGGGCGTGGCAACGATCGCGAGCAATGGGGCCCTGGATCAAGCACCGGTCCCAACGGTATGGAACGGCCACCGAGACATCGGTCATTCTCCACCGCCATTCCCATGATCCGGGGGTTAGCAATCGTGGGCCCTGTCCGGAGGTGCCCAGCACGCCTTCGATCTCAATCAACCGAACCTGCAGCGGAGCTGCAGGGTCACTTTGAGGTCGTCCTCGACGGCGGAACCATAGAGCACGTCTTCTCCGTGCCGAACGTGCTGCAGAACATCTTCCAGGCGACCGAGGACGGTGGTCGAGTCGTGCACATCTCTCCTTCGTCCAACTACCTGGACCATGGCTTCTACATGTTCTCGCCGACGCTGTTCTGGGACTTCTACCGGACGAACGAATGGACGATCCACTCGCTGCAGTTGGCCCGCCAAACTTCGCGACTCGACCGGGATCCCTGGCAGATCAGCAACTATCGTCCGGGGAGCCTCGGCGAGATCTCCGTGGGCGGATTGGACGACCACGCTTATGACACCGTGTGCATCGCGTCCAAGACGGCGACGTCAACCGGTCATCGCATTCCGCAGCCGGGCTACTATCTCGACGAGTGGTCGAGCGAGGTCGTCGACGTCGGCGGGGAGGACGAACGCCCGAGCCCCGGCTCGGTGGCAACGCTGAAGCGAGTCGTGGCGGGTCACCCAGCGCTCTATCGCCCGGCCGTTCGCATCCTGACGTACCTCCGCTGGCAGCGACGGCGCCTGCGGAAGAAGGGCCTGGGACAAGACGTCGTCGCTCGGTACTGAGCAGCTCCCCGCCGCTCGGCCTCGAGGCCCGCGGCACGGTTGTCCCCCGTGTCCGAGCCGGCCCCGTTCGTCGAGGGCGGCCGGCGCGCCAAGTGGAAAGTATCCATGCGGGGATCGGGGCGGCTGACGCCATCACAGCGCCCACCGCAGCGGTGGTATGGAACGGAGAACACTCCCAAGCAGCGAGAGATCTTTAGAAGGCCGGTGGGGCCGATGGTCAGAAGGCGTCACCCCATCTCCGCCGACTACTGCCGCTTAAGGATCGAGCGGAGTACCCGGATCCCATCGCTGCCTCCGAGCGAAGCCGGCTGTCAGCGCGGCCGCGCGGATGGTTCGAATCGCCGACAAGGTAGTTGGGACAAGGTGGAGCGTTGAGAGCGAACGACCCGAAGTCCACGGCCGGCACCGGCAACTGAATCGGCCCAGCTCAGCGGGTTCGACGGTACACCCAGGACGGAACAATCAGAGCACCCAGATCCGCGAGGGCACCAACCAGATCCAGCGGGTGGTGATGGCCAAGGAGCTTCTCGGCTGATCCGGGCCGAGCCCCGCCGGGCCGGGGTCCGGACGCCGATGCTAAGATCTAGAACAGGTTCTAGATCGAACCGGTCCGCCGCGCCGGCCGCCGTCGGCGCCCCCAGCCAAACGAGGTGTCCGTCATGGCCAAGCCGGTGATCGTCGAGGCAGTGCGCACCCCCATCGGGAAGCGCAACGGGTGGTTGTCGGGGCTCCGGGCGGTCGACGTCCTCGGTGCCGCGCAGGTCGAGGTGGTCAAGCGCTCCGGCATCGAGCCGGGCTCGGTCGAGCAGTTGGTCGGCGGCTGCGTGACCCAGGCCGGCGAGCAGGGCTTCAACGTCACTCGGACGGCCTGGCTCCTCCAGGGCCTCCCCTACGAGGTGGCGGCCACCACCGTGGACTGCCAGTGCGGCTCCTCCCAGCAGGCCAATCACTTCGTGAACAACCTGATCGCATCGGGCGCCATCGACATCGGTATCGCCTGCGGTGTCGAGACCATGAGCCGGGTCCCCCTCGGCGCCAACGCGGCGGCCGGCGTGGGCAGGGCCATCCCCGAGGACCTGCCCTACGACATGCCCGACCAGTTCACCGCGGCCGAGCGCATCGCCGGGAAGTACGGCATCACCCGGGCCGACGTCGACTGGCTCGGTCTCGTCTCCCAGCAGAAGGCGGCGGTGGCCGTGGCCGAGGACCGCTTCGCCCGCGAGATCGCCCCGGTGGAGGCGCCGGTGGTGGGCGCCGAGGGCCCACGGGGCGAGCACTCCGGCGAGAAGATCGTCGTCACCAAGGACCAGGGCCCACGCGAGACGACCCCCGAGGGCCTGGCCAAGCTGAAGCCGGTATTGCCCGACGGCATGCACACGGCCGGGAACTCCTCGCAGATCTCAGACGGGGCGGCCGCCGTCCTCTGGATGTCCGAGGAGCGGGCCAAGGCCGAGGGGTCCCGCCCCCGCGCCCGGATCCTCGCCCAGGTGCTGGTGGGCTCGGATCCCTACTACCACCTGGACGGCCCGATCGCCGCCACCGCCAAGGTGCTCGAGAAGGCCGGCATGACGATGGACGACATCGACCTCTTCGAGGTGAACGAGGCCTTCGCCTCGGTGGTCATGAGCTGGGCCAAGATCCACAACGCCGACATGGACAAGGTCAACGTGAACGGTGGCGCCATCGCCCTGGGCCATCCGGTGGGGGCGACCGGCAGCCGGCTCATCACGACCATCCTCCACGAGCTCGAGCGCCGGGACGCGACCCTCGGGCTGGTTTCGATGTGCTGCGGGGGCGCCCTGGCCACCGGCACCGTCATCGAGCGGTTGTAGCCCTGGCTCTATCGTCGCCAGCGGTACCGGCGGGGGTCCGCCGAAGTGTCGCGGGCTCGGACTGTCGCCCGAAATGGCACCTGTTCTAGTCTCGGGCCCGTGGAATCGACCGAGCATCTGACGTTCGAGCGTGACGGGTCGACGGCCATCGTCACCATGAACCGGCCCGACTCCAAGAACGCCCTCAGCCTCCCGATGCTGGTCGGCATGGCCGACGCCTGGGAGGAGATCGACGGCAACGACGACATCCGCTGCGCCATCCTGACCGGCGCCGGCGGGAACTTCTGCACCGGCATGGACCTCAAGGCCATGGGCGGACCTGACAGCGAGAAGTACCAGCACCGCATGGCCGCCGACCCGGACCTGCACTGGAAAGCGCTGCTCCGTCACTACCAGCTGCGCAAGCCCCTGGTCGCCGCCGTCGAGGGCTGGGCGGTGGCCGGAGGCACCGAGATCCTCCAGGCCACCGACATCCGGGTGGCGGGCGCCGGCGCCAAGTTCGGGGTCTTCGAGGCCCGTCGGGGCCTCTTCCCGGTGGGAGGGTCGACGGTGCGTCTGCGCCGTCAGATCCCCTACACGGTGGCAATGGACCTGCTCCTCACCGCCCGGGAGGCCTCGGCCGACGAGGCGCTGCGGGTCGGCCTGATCGGCCGGGTCGTCCCCGACGGCCAGGCGCTCGACACCGCCCTCGAGATCGCCGGGGTCATCGGCCGGAACGGCCCGCTTGCGGTGGAGGCGATCAAGCGGTCGGTGCAGGAGACCGAGGGCATGTCCGAAGTCGACGGCCTGGCCAAAGAGCTCGAGATCGGCTGGCCCATCTTCGCCACCGAGGACGCCAAGGAGGGCCCCAAGGCCTTCGCCGAGAAGCGCCAGCCCGACTTCAAGCGTCGATGAGGCCCGGACGGGGTCCGCTCCCGGCCGAGGCGACCGCCCTACACGGCGAGCCCGTCTCGACCGGGCCCAGTCCCCGCAACCGCCTTGCCGCGGGGATCCGCCGGCTGAACGAGCTGGCCGTCGGCCGGCCGATGGCCGAGCCGGACCTGACCGCGGCGGCCGATGACGTCGAGCGGCTGGCCGAAGCGCTGGAACGGACGGCGGCGGCGGGGAAGCGGCCCCGGGGCCAGCCCGACAGCGCCGGGCACCCCCAGGACTTCTTCCCGACCAGCCCCATGATCGGCTTTGCCAACCCGATCGCCCCGCCGGTCGACCTGTGGGCCGTCGAGGGCGAGGGCGGCCAGCTCGAGCTCCGGGGGCGGGCCTTCTTCGGCTATCCCTACGAGGGCCCGCCCACCTGCGTGCACGGCGGGGTCATCGCCGAGCTGATGGACGAGCTCTTGGGCTCGGCCAACATCATCACCAACCGGGCCGGCATGACCGGGACGCTGACGGTCAGGTACCGCCGGCCCACCCCGCTGCTGGCCGAGCTGGACCTGGTCGCCCGGCAGACCGGCATCGAGGGCCGTAAGATCTTCGCCTGGGGCGGGATCTTCCACGAGGGGACGCTCACCGTCGAAGCCGAGGGCATCTTCATCCTGGTCGACCCGACGAAGCTGCTGTCCATCGTCAACGCCAACGCCAAGGAGGCGGCGGGCGTGGTGGTCGACCCCCAGCTCCAGGAGTTCGTGGATCAGAGGGGCAACGTTGCCGGGACCGAGACCACCCTCGGGGCCGAGGGCCCGCACCCGGCCTGACCGCCCATGGGGGTGGTCGGCGTTCAGAGCGCCCGCTGCACGCCCCCCCAGTAGGGGTCACGGAGCTTGCGCTTGTAGAGCTTGCCGTTGGGGTCCCGGGGCATCTCGTCGGTGAAGTCGATCGACTTCGGGGTCTTGAACTTGGCCAGCTTGTCGGCGCAGAAGGCCAGGATCTCCGCCTCCAACTGGGGCGAGGCCTCGTAGCCCTCGCTGGGCTCGACCACCGCCTTGACCTCTTCGCCCCAGTCCTCGTCGGGGATGCCGAACACGGCGACGTCGGCGACGGCCGGGTGTCCGAGCAGGACATGCTCGATCTCGGCCGGGTAGATGTTGGCACCACCCGAGATGATCATGTCGATCTTGCGGTCCCGCAGGAACAGGTAGCCGTCCTCGTCGATCAGGCCGACGTCGCCCACGGTGAAGAACTTGCCGATCCGGTTCTTCTTGGTCTTGTCCTCGTCCTTGTGGTACTTGAAGTCTCCCGTTTGCATCGACATGTAGACGGTGCCGATGACTCCGGGCTGCTCCACCCGGTTGCCCTCGTCGTCGAAGATGGCGATCTCCGAGATCGGCCAGGCCCGGCCCACGGTGCCTGGCTTGGCGAGCCACTCCTCGGTGTTGACGACGGTCCCGCCCCCTTCGCTGGCCGCGTAGTACTCGTCGATGACCGGGCCCCACCACTCGATCATCTTGTGCTTGACGTCGACCGGGCACGGAGCGGCGGCGTGGATCATGTGCCGGAGCGACGACAGGTCGTAGCGGTTGCGGGTCTCCTCGGGGAGGGCCAACAGGCGGTGGAACTGGGTCGGCACCATGTGCGAGGTGGTGACCTTGTACTTCTCGATCAGGGCCAGCATCTCGGCCGGCAGCCACTTGTCCATGAGCACCAGGGTGTGGCCGAAGTGCAGGGAGCCGCCGCCGAAGCGCAGGACGGCGGTGTGATAGAGGGGCGACCCCACGATGTGAACGTTGTCATCCCCGGGGTTGATGCCGAAGAGGAGGAGGATGCCGCCCTGGCCGAGTGCGGCCTCCTCGGGCGTGGCCCCCGACAGGGGGCGGTGGACCCCTTTGGGGTTGCCGGTCGTCCCCGAGGTGTAGTTCATGACGTCGCCGATGGTCCGGCCGTCGGGCGTGGTGGTCGGTTGGGCGTCGCGCAGGCGGGCGTAGGAGTTGAAGCCGAGGATCTCGCCGACGGCCAGGCAGGTGGTGCCGGGGATCTCCGCCTCGTCGGCCGCGTCGACGCAGGCGTCGGCGAATCGTTCGTGGCCGATGAACACCTTGGCCTCGGAGTCGGCCAGGATGTACGCCACCTCGGACGCCACCAGGTGGTGGTTGATCGGGACCAGGTACCAGCCGGCCTCGAGTGCGGCGAGGTACACCTCGATCATCTCGGCGCAGTTGGGCAGCAGCGTGGCCACGACGTCACCGGTCTTGAGGTCGAAGCCCCGCAGGGCGTGCACCACCTGGTTGGCCCGGCCCAGCAGTTCACCGGCGCTGAGCTCCGTGCCGTCGGGGGCCACCAGGGCCAGGTGGTCGGGGTCCTCCTGCGCCAGGGCCCAGAATCCGAGATCGCCCATCGTCTCCTCCAGTTCTCGGCAGCGGTCGAGCCACCGGCCCGGCCCGGCGAGTGGCGGCGGCCGCCCCGCTCAAGCTAGAACAGGTTCTAACTTCTCGTCAATCGTCCGGCGTCCCGACGGGGGCCGCACCGATGGTCGGCGACCGGTGGGCGTGAGGCCCAGGAGGCGACGCGATGGCAGGGTTCGTGGACGGCAAGGTGGTGGCGGTCACCGGCGGCGGCGGCGGCATCGGCCGCGCCGTGGCCCTGGCCGCGGCGTCCGAGGGGGCCAAGGTCGTCGTGGCCGACATCGGGGTGTCGATGGCCGGTGAAGACCCCACCAGTGAGGTGGCCAAGGGGGTCGTGGGCGAGATCGAACAGGCCGGCGGTGAGGCCGTCGCCGTGGCCGACGACGTCTCGACGATGCGCGGTGGGCAGCACATCATCGACACCGCCCTGGAGCGCTGGGGACGGATCGACGGCGTCGTCGCCGTGGCCGGGATCCTGCGCGAGCGGATGCTGTTCAACATGAGCGAGGACGAATGGGACGCCGTGATCGCCACCCACCTCAAGGGCCACTTCACCGTCTTCCGGGCCGCCGCTGCGGTGATGCGCAGCCAGGAGGGCGGGGGTGCGCTCATCGGGTTCACGTCGGGTGCCTTCGCCGGCAGCGTCGCCCAGGCCAACTACTCGGCGGCCAAGGGCGGCATCGTCTCGCTGGTGCGATCAGCGGCCGCCGGTCTGAACCGTTACGGGATCACCGCGAACGCCATCGCCCCGGTGGCCCGCACCCGGATGTCGGCCAACGTCCCGATGGAGCTCGACGAGATGGGCAATCCCGAGGATGTGGCCCCGATGGTCGTGTACCTGCTGAGTGACAGGGCCAAGCACGTGACCGGCCAGGTCTACACAGTGGTCGGCCCCAAGATCGCGGTGTGGAACCAGCCGGTGGAGGTCCGGGCCATGCGCGCCGAGGCTCACTGGACGCCCGAGGAGATCTCGACCCGGCTCGACGACGAGATCGGTCAGGAACGGATGGGCCTCATCGACAGGCTCGAGGAGTACCGCAAGGCGGCAGCGTCGGGCGACAAGCCCAACGCCTGAGGGGACCGTTGGCCGCCACTACCCACGGCGGCCAGTGGTGGCCGGCGCCGGCGAGTCCTCGTCGCCGATGCGGTCATTGTGGTCCGGCACCCGCTGGCCGGCCCCGCCGCGGGGGCGGGGCAACGTCCCGGCCCCGTAGCCCGAGGCACCCTCGTCGGGGACGGGGTGACCGCCCGGGGCGCCCGCCGCCAGCCACTCGCGCCAGTGCCGCCGGGCCACGAGCAGTACGGCGATACCGCTGATGACCAGGGCCACCCCGGCCACCTGGACCAGGGCCGAGCCGAGCCGGCCGTCCTCGCCGAGCCAGAGGTGCTCGTCGAGCGTGCGTTCGGTGCCCCAGAGCACCATGGCGGTCCCCAGCACCACCCCGGCCGGGTAGCCGGCGCGGATGGTGCCGTCGGGCCAGCGGTCGAGGGCGCGCTCGATCAGGATCAGGACGCAGTAGACGCCGAAGTCCTCCAGGGCCTGGAAGATCGGCACCGGCAGGCGGCAGCCGGGCTGTTGGGCGTAGTACATGCAGAACCACTGGTTGGACGGGTGGCCGCCGCCGGCCACCATGAGCTGGGGGCCGAGGATGCGCCCCATCGCCCACGCGGCCATGAGCACCGGGGCGACCAGGTCGAGGGCACGGGGGGTCGGAAGCTCGGGGCAGCGCCGCCGGGCCAGGATGATCCCGACCGGCACCGCGAACAGCAGCCCGCCGAACGACGACAGGCCACCTTGCCAGACCGCCAGGACGTCGCCCGGGTTGTGGGCGTAGTAGCCGAGGTTGGAGAGCACGTGCAGCGCCCGTGCGCCCAAGACGGCGGCCACGATCACCCAGAGGAAGACGGCGACGAGCCAGTCGGTGCGGTAGCCATGCTTCTGCAGGCGCCGCTCGAAGTATCGGTAGGCGAACCAGAAGGTGATGGCCAGCCCGATGCCGTAGGTGTGGACCTCCAGCGGGCCGATGTGGAAGGCGACGGGGATGGGCTTCATCGGGGCACTCAGTATGGTCCGGGCCGGTCCGCAGGTCCCGACGGGCACCCCGGCCGGCGGCGGCCCGTGGCCGCCGACATCGCCGTCAGCAGGCGGAGCGGCGGGGCCGGCTAGGGCCGGCCGGCGCCGACGAAGCCGCCGCCGAACCGGGCACCGGTGATCCACACCACGGCGCCGGTGTAGGGGGCCTCGATCATCTGGCCGCCCCCGATGTACATGGCCACGTGCTGGCCGCCGCCGGCGCCGTAGAAGAGAAGGTCACCGGGCTCGAGGTCCGAAAGGGGCACCGGGGTGCTGTCGGACATCTGGGCGCCCGAGAAGTGCGGGAGTGACACCCCGGCCGCGGCCCAGGCCAGCATGGTGAGGCCCGAGCAGTCGACCCCGGCCCGGCTGGCGCCACCCCAGACGTAGGGGACCCCCAGGTAGCTCTCGGCCGCGGCCACCGCCGTGGCGCCGGCGCCGCCCGAGGAGGGCGGCGGTGGGACGGCGGCCTGCGCGGTGGCGTGGGCGGCGGCCTGGACCGCCGGGTTGTCGGGCTGGGCGACGGCTGCGGCCGCCTGGGCCTGGGCCGCCTGCGCGGCCTGGGCCGCCGCCTGCAGCCTCGCCTGGGCGGCAGCTTGCGCCGCCGCTGCTGCGGCGGCCTGTTGCTGGGCGATGATCGTGGCGATCTGGCCCTTCACCTGACCGAGGGCGCCCTGCTGCTGGGTCTGGAGCGACTGGGCCTGCTGCTGGGCTGCCTGGGCCGAGGCGGCGGCCTGCGCTGCCTGGTTCTCCTGGGTCTGCAGCGCGTTCTCCTGGACGTTGAGCTGATTCTGGGCGGTGTTGAGGTTGGAGACCGCGGTGCCGAGGTCGCCCTCGGCCACCTCGCTGTACTCGTGGGCGGCGGTGAGCCCCTCCTGGCTGCCGGAGAACAGGGGGTTCTGGGTCGCCGCCGAGTCGCCGTTGACGTAGGCGTTGACGGCGGCCTTCTTGAGGGTGAGCTGGTCGGTTGCGACCTGGGCCTTGGCCTGGTCGATCTTGGCCTGGGTGGCGCTGACCTGCTGCTCGACCGCCGCCTTGTGGGCCTGGTCGCCCTCGTACTGTTGGCCCAGGGCGTCGATCTGCTGGCCGGAGGACTGGATCTCGGTCTGGAGCTGGGCCGCCTTGGCCTTGGCGTCGGACAGCTGGTCGGCGCCGGCCCGCGCCGAACTAAACACAGTGCACGAGCACACTGTGACAACGGCCATCACGGGCAAACTTGCCCGCCGGAGCAGCCGAGCGCTCCGAAAGGACCGCGGCGTCGAGTGGCCAAATTGCCGCTCTACGTCAGTCACAATGCGGGACATCTTTACCCTCCGGTGTGTCGAGATGCAACCACCCTCACCGGAAGTGCTACTTCTCAAGGTCCTACCCCGGTAGCAAAGTCCTGGTGAGAGCGTTCTCTCAGTAAAGGTGAGGGCCGCATAAGAGTTTGTGAAGGCATTCACCTGTGGAACGGTCCGAATCGGCGCTACCTTCGGACCCCATGGGCGAAATCATCGCATTCCCGAGCAACGGCGACGCGGACCGGGGCTACCTGGCTCTGCCCGAGACGGGTTCGGGCCCCGGGGTGCTCGTCATCCAGGAGTGGTGGGGCCTGGTCGACCACATCAAGGACGTGTGCGACCGCTTCGCCGCGGAGGGTTTCGTGGCCCTGGCCCCCGACCTCTACCGGGGCAAGACGGTGAGGGAGCCCGACGAGGCGGGCAAGGAGATGATGGCCATGCAGATGGACCGCGTGGCCCGTGACATGAGCGGCGCCGTCGACGAGCTCCGTCGACGAACCGGTCGCGACGGCATCGGGGTGATCGGGTTCTGCATGGGCGGGGGGCTGGCGCTGGTGCTGGCCACCCTGCGGCCCGACGCGGTGAGAGCGGTGGTGCCCTGCTACGGCATCATCCCGTGGCCCGACGCGCAGCCCGACTACGCGACCATGGCGGCCGCACTGGAGGGCCACTACGCCGAAAAGGACGAGTACTTCACGCCCGAGGCGGCGAACGAGCTG
>Ga0209040_10001723_pt1 | contig 17319 bp, 15 predicted proteins | sample BogFormECP12_OM3_FD_188240 | JGI IMG/M metagenome (GOLD analysis project Ga0209040, IMG submission 188240) | Bog forest soil microbial communities from Calvert Island, British Columbia, Canada - ECP12_OM3 (SPAdes) (version 2) | ecosystem: Environmental > Aquatic > Freshwater > Wetlands > Bog ...
AGGTGATCGCCGGCCAGGTTGGCCACGTAGTCCAGCGGGTTGTTGAAGTACGCCTCGTTGCCCCGCTCGCCCCAGCCGTTCCACGAGGCCGGATCGTAGTTGCCGGAGAAGCACATGGCCAGCGGGAACAGGTCGGCCCGCTTGAGGGCGAAGTTGGCCGCGTGGAAGGCGCCCAGGCTGCAGCCGAGGGTGATCACCTCCGGCTGCCCGCCGCAGTCCTGGTAGATCCACGGCACGACGTCGCCGACGATCCACGACTCATACCGGCCGTGCCGGCGGGCCCGTTCCTCAAGCGGGATGTCCTGGTTAGACCAGGACGCCGCGTCATAGCTGTCCACGCAGTAGAGCTTCAGCCGTCCCGCGTCGATGAGGCCCTCCACCGCGCCGATCATGCCGTGGTTCTCGAAGTCGGCCGCCTGGCCCCGCTCGGAGGGGAACACCAGAACCGGGCGTCCCCAGTGACCGTAGCGGATGACGGTGCCCGCGGCGCCCAGGGCCGCCGACCATAGGTCGGTCGCGGCCCGGTTCACCCGCACACCTGCCCCACCAGCCGGGTGAGATGCGGGTGGAACGCGTCCCGCCAGGCCGTGTAGTTGTGCATGTCAGGCACCTCAGCCAGCTCGGCCGGGTATCCCCGCGCCTGCAGGGACTGCTCCACCATGCGGTTGTTCGCCACGTTCTCCTCGATCGCGCCGCAGGTCAGGACGACGGGCACCCGCCGGTCCGGCAGGTCGCCGTCATGGACGCCGGCCACGAACCGTACCACGCGCGGGTAATAAGGAAACCGCCGCTCGTGGGCGTCGAAGCGCGGGCTGAAGAAGCTGCCGGACTGCAGGAACAGCCCGTCGAAGGCATCCGGGTAGTGGCAGTAGGCGTGCAGCATGGCCAGCCCGCCGAGGCTGGCCCCCATGCCGATCCGCGCGCTGATGGCCAGCCGGCGCCCCAGCGCGGGCAGCACCGCGCCCGCCAGGGCGCGCGCGTAGCGGGGGTTGGCCGAGTACCAGCGGTCCCGCGGACCCGGGCTGAGCAGCGCGGCCCGCAGCCGCGGCAGCCACCGGCCGGCCACGCCCGCCGCCAGGTACCTGGTCAGGCTGGCCAGCGCGTCGTATTCCGGTCCGTCGTGCGCCACGAGCAGCGGGAGCGGTTCGTCGTCCGGCGCGTCGGCCGGGGCCCAGGTCCGTACCGGCACCACGTCGCCGAGCGAGGCGGCAGGCACGTCGAAGGTCTCGAGGTGGCCCGCGCCGGCTGGGGCCGTGAGCCAGCCGGGCGGCCGGTAGGCGGGAAACTCCAAGACACTTTTCGGACCGAACGCCCCCGGTGCTTGCCCCGGATTCCCCGGATCGGTCACCGTGACCGTGCGCCCGTCCGGGTCACGGAGCTCGAGCAGGTACTCCATCCGGCTCACCGGCGGCAGGCTTACGGCCAGCCTCCAGCCGTCGCCGTCCCGGCGAAAGTCGAGGTCGCCGGGAATGCGCACATCCAGGCTCAGGCGCACGCCGGCCAGCTGGTGCCCGGGATCGGATACCCGGAAAATCGCGGTGGTGCCGTCCACCCAGGCACCCGCCACGGGTACTACTCCCGGTTCACCGATCACTCGCACATGGTGCCTGCTGGGAGCGGCCGCTGACAATCCCCCTGGGGGGTACCGAGGAGCCGGGCGATCGGTCCTGTCCGGCGGCATCGGCCGCGACGAGCTCAGCGGCGCTGGCGCGACGGCGATCTACGACGGTCCCGCTGACCTGCTCGCCCGTTTTCCCGCGGACTGGCCCGGATCACCAGCATCGTGACGTCGTCCACCAGGTCGCCCTCGATGAAGTCGGTCATCGCCCGGCGCATCGACGCGACGAGCTGTTCGGGCGCCAGGCCGGCCAGGCCGGCCAGTTCATCGGCCAGCCGGTCCTGGAAATAGGTGTTGTCCGGGCCACGCGCCTGGGCCACCCCGTCGGTATAGAGGAACAGCACGTCCCCGATGTCCAGGGCCACTTCCTGCGTGGTGGGTTCCGCGTCAGGGAAGAGCCCGAGCGGAAGGCCGCCGCCGCCCATCATCCGGACCCGGCCGTCCGACCGCAGCACCGCCGCAGCCGGGTGACCGGCGCTGCCCATCACCACCCGCAGCTGGCCGTCCCGCCAGTTCAGGTGCGCGATGTTGGCCGTGACGAACCCGCCGTCGAGGGCGAGTTCTTCGGCCAGCACGATCTCATTGGCGCCGGCCAGCACCTCACCGGGATCGGCGCAGCGGCGGGCCAGGACGCGGATCGCGTGCCGGGCCGCGGCGGTCACGGCGGCCGCCTCCTCGCCCATGCCGCAGACGTCGCCGACGGCCAGGCCCCAGCCATCCGGAGTCTGGTAGACGTCGTAGAAGTCCCCGCCGACGTCGGGGTCCTCGGTGGCGGCGAGATTCATGGCTGCGATCTGGACGCCGGGGATCTCCGGCCGTCGCCTGGGCACCAGGCTGGCGTGCAGCGCGTCAACGGTATCGTCCCGGCGCCTGAACATCCGGTTGACCTGGATGGCCAGCGCCATCTGCTCGCCGAGCTCGGCTACCAGCGCCAGGTCGGCCACCTTGAAGTGCCCGTCCCTGGCCCGCCGGACCAGGGTCAGCACGCCGTACCGTTTCTCCCCGTCAGCCAGCGGCACAGACAGCACCGACGTGGCGTCCAGCTTGCTCAGCAGTGGCTCGCCGTCCAGGCTCGAGCCGAGAACGTCCGCGTCCTCGGCGTGGGCGATGAGGGCCGGGCGCCCCGATTCGTGCACAGCGCACGGCACGGATCCGGCCGGCGGGTCGACGGCAGCCAGGGCGCCGGTCAGCTCGGCGAAACCGGGGTCGTCCGGGCCGATGGCGAACTGCCGCCGCACTCGGTACCTGCGTTCCATATCCACGATGACCCACGCGTTGAGCTCGCGAGCGATCAGGCGCGCGCACCGCTGCAGGGTCCTGGACTCGCTGAAGCCCTCGTTCTCGAGCAGCAGCCTGGCCACCGCCATGACCAGGTCCAGCCTCCGGGTGACGGCTTGCACGCCCGCGAGCTGCGAACGGGCCGTGTCCTCCCCTTTGGCCCCTGGGGCTCCCTGGGCCCGGGCGGGCGGGCGGACGTCGGGGTCGACGTCGCGGACTGAGATCAACAGGGGATCGGCTTCGTCCCGGTTGCCCCGGACCCCGATCCGGCCGATGACGAGCTCGCACGGCACCAGGCCGTCCGCGGCGATCAGGCTGCACCGGATGCGGCGCTGCTTGCCGGTCCGGCCCACGGCCAGCAGCTGGGAGTTCACCGCCGCACGCGACGGCAGGGCGACGAAGGCGACGAACGGGCGGCCGGTCGCGTAGCCGGGTTTGGCCCCGATCAGATCACCCGCGGACCGGTTGACCCGCTGGACGGTGCCGTCGCGGGTGAGCAGCAACAGCGGAACAGGCGCATCGGCGAACACCGCGCGGAGCAGGCTGCGCTCGGCACTATCGGTTCCGGCCGGCTGGCTCTCGGCGGGCGGGCGGCGGCCCGGCTCGCCGGGCGCTGCTCCGGCCGCCCGGAGCAGGTCGATCGCGCCTTCCAGTTCGGTGAACGCGGCATCGAGCACGTCGCCGCGCTCGGCACCAGGGGACCTGGCGGCTTGCCGCAGCGCGGCGTAGCGCGCCTCCAGGTCGGTGAGCTGGTCAGATCCTGGTGCTTCGGTCATGTCGTTATCCGCGGGGTCCGGCGGAGCACGATCATCGCGACGTCGTCCTCCCGGGGGCCGAAAACGGACATCAGGTGATTGCTGAAGGCCTCCACCTCGGCGCTGCTGGCTTCCTGTGCGGCGACGCGCAGCTTCTCCAGGTTGACGTCGAGGAAGACGCCCCGGTCCTCCACCAGGCCATCAGTCATCAGCAGCAGGGTGCCTCCCTCCGGCAGGGACGTGGTTTCCACGTGCGGCTCGTGCATGGGCAGGCCGAGCAGGAGACCGCCCCCGCCAACATAAACCGCGTCCTGGCCGTCGATCAGCAGCGGGGGCATGTGCCCGCAGTTCACTATCTGCAGGTCACCCGACGCGGGGTCGACAAGCACGAGGCACAGCGTGGCGATGATGCCCAGGTGGTAGCGCGTCAGCACCTCGTTAACCAGGCCGGTGATGGCCAGCGGTGAGTGCCCCTCGACGGCGAAGGCCCGCAGCGCATGCCTGAGTTCGCCCATCACCGTCGCCGCGTGCAGGGAGTGGCCCTGCACGTCGCCGATCGCGACCAGGATCTTGTCCCGCCAGCGGAGCGCCTCATAGAAGTCACCGCCGACCTCGGCCTGATCGCTGGCCGGGATGTAGCGGAACGACATGGCCAGGCCCGGTATCTCGGGCAAAGCCGTGGGCAGGAGGCTACGCTGCAGGGTCAGCGCGACCAGGTGCTCCTCGGCGTAGGAACGCAGCGCTTCGACGGCCAGCGCGACGGACTGCACGAGCTGACACAGGACCTGCCGCTCCTCCTCGCCAGGTATGCCCTCGCCCGCGATGACCACCGCCACCGGCGGTCGGTCCGGCTTGGCCCGGGCCACCGCCAGGCAGACATCGCACCGCAGCGTGCTGTCGGGGACCAGGCGCAGCCAGTCCTCACGCGAGACCAAGATGGCGGTGTTGGCCTCGCCCGCACCGAGCGCGTAATCGACGACCTTGTCCGCCAGTCTGGCTGGGCCGCCGCGCTGTACGGGTTCAGGATGCTGCGGCGAGGCTGACGTCCGGCGGACCTGCCCGTCCGGCATCTCCAGGATCACGACGGCCTGCGCGGCGAAGATCCGGGCAGCGCCGACGGCCGCCGCGCGCGCTAGCCCGTCAAAGGTGCCGGCGGCATTGATATCCAGAGTTGCCCTGGTCAGGGCGGCCAGCAAGGAGGCCATCCGCTCGGCACGCTGCCGGGCTCGGTAATAACGCAGCGCGGCCATCACCACGGCGAGCAGTTCCTCGGGGTCGGTTGGCTCGGTCAGGTAGGCGTCGGCGCCCTGAGTCAGGCCCAGGGCGCGGTCGGAGACACCGACCGCCGTGGCGGAGACCTGGATGACCGGGATGGCCGAGGTAGCCGGGTCACCCTTGATCTGCCGACAGACCTCGTAGCCGGACAGGTCAGGCAGGTTGACGTCGAGCAGGACTAGTTCCGCGGAGCCGGCCTTCTCCAGTGCCCCGCGCCCGGTGCTGGCCTCGATCACGGTGTGACCCGCCCGCCGCAACCAGGTGGCCAGGAGGTAGCGCTTGGCCTCGACGTCGTCGACGACGAGCACGACGGCCGGGGCGTCGGTCAAGGCGCACCTCGGATGATCCCGCGGATGGTGAACTCCAGCCGTTCCCTGGTGAGTTCGTCCTTTCTCAGCAAGGCCGCCGCACGCGGCGGTGACGGCACGTCGGCGCCGGTAATGATGATCGCGGGTACCGAGGCGGGCAACCGAGCCAGCAGCGCGTTGCCGTCCATGCCGGGCATCCGCATGTCGGCCAGAACCAGATCGACCGGGGTCTGGCCGAGGATGGCCAGCGCCTGGCTGCCATTCTTGGCCTCCACGAGGCGGTCCGTCATGCCCGTGAGCAGTCCTCTTAGCACCTGCCGGAAGGCGGCGTCGTCGTCCGCTATTACGACCGTACCGATGGCCGGGGTCTCATGCGGCAAGTCGAGCACGACGGTGGTGCCGACGCCTGGCTCGCTGGTCAGCTTGAGGTCCCCGCCCAATATCCGGGCCAGTCGGCGCGCGTACGGCAGGCCGAGTCCGGTGCCGCCCCGGCGAACGCCAGGAACCTGGTAGAACTCCTCGAAGACATGGTCATATAGGCCGGCCGGGATGCCTATGCCGGTGTCGGCCACACTGATCTCAAGCCTCGGTCCAGTCACCCGTGCGCTCAACCGCACTTCGCCGCTATCGGTGTACTTGATTCCGTTAGACAGCAGGTTACGCAGGATGCTGGTCAGGGCAACCTCGTCGGTCAGGATCGTGTCCGGAGCGTCATCGTCGCTGACGATCACCTCCACGGGCCTGCCCGCCGCCATCGGGCGCGCCAGCCCGCGGAGCCGGCCGAACAGGGCACGCAGATCCACGTTCGCCGGGTCTACGTGCAGCTGTCCCGACTCGGCCTTGGCGACATCGAGCAAGTCGTTGACCAGGGCGAGCAAGGTGCTGCCTGAGTTCTTGATGAGCTCGACCTGGTAGAGCCGCTCAGAGTCGAGACCGCCATCGGCGGTGGGCTCGGCCAGCAGGCGGGTGAGCCCGATGATGGAGTTCAGCGGTGTCCGCAGCTCATGGCTGACGTTAGCCCAGAACCTGTCCTTGGATTCCGAAGCCGCGCGCAGCCGCTCGGATGTCTCGTCAAGCTCCGCGTAGAGGGCCACCACGCCACGGTTGGTCTGCTCGAGTTCGTTCGACAACTCGCTATACAGGGCCATGACTCCGCGATTGGTCTCCTGCAACTCGGAGTTGAGCAGGAGCAGCTGGTCTTTCTGCTGCTTGAGATCTTCGAGCGCCGAGATCAGATCAGAGTTCTGACGCTGCAGCTCATCGAAAGCGGACTGCGGGAGTACGGCCGCCAGTTGCTTATTGACCAGTTGCATATCCGGCTGCACATCTGGCGGGCGCCGTTTCGTCATCCGCACGACGTGGCCGTCGGCGGCGACCTGGTCCATCAGCCGCGCGGCCGCGGCGATGCCGTCGGCCGGGGGCTCGCCATCCAGGGTCACCGTCAGCAGCAGGTCGCTGTCGTCCACGCCGAAGGCGATGATGGCGGTCAGGCCGGCCATGACGGCGCTGCGGCCGATCTCGCTCAGCGCGGTGGCCACCCGGATCTGATCTTGCCGCTCCAGGGTCAGGCTGGCGGCCAGCCCGCGCCCGAGCTGGCGCGCGGCGAAGACGCCGGCCAGATCCCGAACGTCCAGGCGGGCGAGCTGGCTGGTCATGGTTTCAGTACGAGGACGCCGGCGTCGTCACGGTGAATTCCCGCTTCGGCGAGCAAGACGGCCGCGATGACCAGCGGATCCTTACTGGCCACGCCGGGCAGGGCGCCGATCTCCCAGCGGCTGGTGATGCCGTCGGAGTGCAAGACGACCGCCGCACCGGGCGGCACCTGGTACTCGAACTGGCGGATCGTCCGCGCCTGGTGCCCGGCGATGCCGGGCACCGAGACCATGCTCTTGCGGCTGCCGTCGGACAGGATCGACGCCGCGATGTTGCCCAGGCCCGCGAACCAGGCCACCTGGCCGCGGACCTGCACGACGCCGAGCGCGCCGCCGCGGGTATGGCTCATCCGCCGGTGCGCCCGCTCGAGCAGCGCGGCCGGCTCGCTGCCGGGCTCGTCGAGGACGGCGGTCACCCCGGCCATGGCCGCCGATGCGGCCAGCGGGCCGTGGCCGAGCCCGTCGCACAGGACCGCGGTGACCGTGTCGTCCACCTGGATCGCCCCGTAGACGTCGCCGCATTCGACTTCGCCGGTGATGGGCCGGACCAGGCCGGCCCAGCGGGCAGGCCATCCGCTGGTGGCCGGCGAGCGCTCCGGGCGGAATCGCGCGGCCAGGGCCGTCCCGTGGCCCGGCACGGAGTACAGGTCGCAGAAATCGGCCAGCCGCCGGATCGCGCCCAGGCCGATGCCGAGCGTTCCCGCCGTGGAGTGGCCGTCTCGCATGGCCGCGTTCACATCGGCCACGCCCGGTCCGCCGTCGATGGTGACGAGTGCGATCCCCGGCGGTGCGGCGTCTCGGTCGACACACAGCCACAGGGATCCCTGACGGGCGTGTTTATACAGGTTGGAGGCGGCTTCGGTGACCGCGAGCGCGAGCTGGCCGACGCGGGCGGCGGGGAACTGCAGCCGGCCCGCCATGGCCAGGACGGCGTTCCGGCAGGCCACCACGGCGCTGGCGTCCTCGACCGGGAGCCAGCGCATGTCCTGCGGGGACGGCGCCGTCAGCGGCCAGTTCAGCGGGACCACTTAACCACCACGACGCTGGTACCGGTGCCCGGTTTGGAGGTCAGCTCGAACTCATCGACCAGTCGCCGGGCGCCCGACAGGCCCAGGCCGAGTCCGTGGCCGGTGGTCCAGCCATCCGTCAGGGCCAGGTCGATGTCACCGATGCCGGGACCCTCGTCGCTGAAGCCGATCCTGACCCCGCTCTTGCCGAGACCGGACGTGACGACCTCGATGCGGACCGTCCCGCCGCCACCGTGCACCAGGGCGTTGCGGGCGAGCTCGCTGGCGGCCGTCACCACCTTGGTCTGGTCCACCAGGGAAAGCCCGCTTTTCTCGGCTACCATCCGGACCTGCTGCCGAACGCGGACGACGTCGTCGCCGGACCGGATCGGCAGCTCCTCCATCAAGAGCTTCCGTTCAAGAGCGCCAGACCCTTCTCCGCGTTCAGGGCGGTGCGCACGCCGCGCAGCGACAGGCCCAGCTCGGTGAGGGTGATCGCCACCGCCGGGCGCATGCCGACCAGGACCGTCTCGGCGTCGAACAACCGGGAGATGGACCCGATCGTGGCCAGCATCCGGCCGATGAAGGAGTCCACGATCTCCACCGCGGTGATGTCGATGATCACGCCGCGCGCGCCGCTCGCGGCCAGTTCGTCGGCGAGGTCTTCCTGGAGCCGCACGACGCTCTCGTCCTGCAGGTCGATCTGGATGGAGACAAACAGTGTCGACCCGATCTTGAGGATCGGCACGCGTTCCATCAGGCCGGACCCGCCTTGGTGACCTTCTGCCCGGTGCGGCTCAGCGCGTACGCCAGCGCGTCAGCGAGCGTCGCCTTGGTGGCGATGTCGCCGAACTCGATGCCGAGCGACACGATCGTCTGAGCGACCTGCGGCCGGATGCCGCTGACGATGCATTCGGCTCCGAGCAGGCGCGCGGCGCTCACCGTCTTGAGCAGATGCTGGGCCACCTCGGTGTCCACCGTCGAGACCCCGGTGATATCCAGCACCGCGTGGTCGGCGCCGGTCGCAATCAGGGCCTCCAGCAGCTTTTCCATGACCAGCTGAGCGCGCGCCGAATCAAGCGTGCCGACCAGCGGCACCGCGATGATGCCCTCCCAGAGCCGGATCACCGGCGTGGACAGCTCGAGCATGGCCTGGCTCTGGTCCGCGATGATCCGCTCCCTGGCCGCCATGTAGGCCTCGAAGGTGTGCAGGCCGAGGTCGTCCAGCATGCGGGAGAAGGCAATGTACTCAGGTGCCAGCTCGGCCGCGCCGGCCACCAGTTCATACACGGCGTCCTTGAGCGCGAACACCGCGAGCGCGGTCTCGCTAGGCGTGAATCCGCTGCGCGCGCGGGACCGGGACAGCTCGGCGAGGGCGGCCCTGAGCTCGCCTGCGGCCTGGTCGTCCGCGCCGGACATCACCCTGATCACGAGCGAGTACAGGTCCTCGAGCTCGCGCCGCACCTCGGCTGCCGAACTCCGACCGCGCAGGCCCGCTACTACGATCTCACTCCAGCGGCCGACGAGTTTGTCCTGATGGTCGCGCAGGTACGCGGCCATCCGCCGTTGGCTGCTGTCAACGTCCATGGGTATGCGTTCCTATACATCTGGTTGCCGGTTACTCATGCAGGGACCAACAGTACATCTGCGTGTACGGCGGGTACCACGCCCGTTCGTAACCGCTGGGCATACGATCGCAGTGACCGTTCAAGCCGACACGTGGGAGTCCGGGATTGGCAGAGCTCCGCTTCTCGATGGAACCTCACGGTACCAGCGTGGTCGCGAGCGTCCGAGGTGAGCTGGACGTGGTGTCCAGCCAGCGGTTCGACGACTTCCTGTCGGAAGCCGCCGCCACCAGCGACCGGGTAATCCTCGACCTGTCCGGCGTGGACTTCATGGACACCACCGCCCTGGCGGTCATCGTCGGCCACTGGCGCAGACAGGTGGCGGCGGCCGGGTTGTTCTTCCTGGCCGGCGCGCGCTACCGCTACACCAAGGCGCTGTGGATCACCGGCCTCGCCGACCGGCTGCCGATGTACGACACCGTCGGTGAGGCCCTGACCGCCGCCCGGACCGTCCCACCTGAGCCTGGCGCCGAGGCCGCTAGCGGCCACGACGCCAGGAAGTCAGGCGACCCGGAAGCCACCGCCGGCTAATGGCGGCGGCCTGGTAACCAGCGGTACCAGCGGCTCCGGGACCCGCCTTCGCCCACCCGGACGAGGAACCCGACCAGCCAGATCACCAGGACTATCAGGGCGATCCACCACAAGATGTGAATCGCGAAACCAAGCCCGCCGAGAATCAGGGCGAGCAAGAGGACGAGCAGGATAATACCCATGAGCTGATTTCCTTCTTTCTGTACCGCCGCCCAGGACGGGACCCGAGTACCCCGTTATCGGCGATCCACACCAGCGAAACCAGTCCGGATTCCGGCGCCGGAATTCAGCAGGGCCGGGTGAGGCCCGCCGGTTACGGCTTCAGGCTCTTGCCGGCGTCCTTGACCTTCTCGCCGGCCTGCTTCACGTTGCCCTTGGTCTGGTCGGCTACGCCCTCGGCCTCCAGCCGCTCGTTGCCGACGGCCTTGCCGGTTGTCTCCTTGGCCTTGCCCTTGGTCTGGAGAACCTTGTTCTTGGCCTTGTCGGAAGTGCTCACTACCGTTCCCTTCCTCGTGGATCTTTCGTACCGGCCCCCTCTGCCCCCGAAGAAGCGTTCATAACGCCCTTGGCCTGCTTTTGTGGCCTTCGGTGGCCGACCGAGCCGTGAGCACGGCCCGGGATTGCTACTGATGGGGCCAGTTTGGCTTACGTCACCGGGGTAGGTTCTCCCCGGCGGGAGGAAGTAGGAGGACGTGTTGCCTGGTAGCGCGCACGATGATGACATGCGGGACCGCATGGTGGGCGAGGCCGGGGTAGTGCGGGACGCCTTCGAGCAGCTGCCGATCCTGCTGGCGGCACTGGACGGCCCGGATCATTGCCTGGCCGCGATGAACGCGGCGTACCGGGCCTTCACCGGGGGATCCGACGTGATAGGCCGGCCGTACCGGGACGCCTTCCCCGGGCTCGCCGCCAAGCCGCTGCAAGAAATGCTCGACCGGGTGTACGCGACCGGGCAGCCGGAGACGAGGACGGAATGGCGGGCGCAGATCGAATCCACCCCAGAAAGCCCGGGCGGCCTGACGGAGGTTTACGCCGACTTCACGGTGATGCCGCGGCGGGCCGCCGACGGCACGGTCAACGGGCTCCTGGTCATGGCGACCGACGTCACCGACCGCGTCAGCGAGCAGCAGACGGCCCGGCAACAAGCGGCAGGGCAGCGGGCCGCGGACGCGGAGCGCGGGAATCCGGCGGCCCGGGGGGTAGTGGCCGAACTGCAGGAAGCGCTGTTGCCCGCCACCCTGCCGGTCCTGCCGCGGGCCAGGATCGCGGCCCGGTACCTGGTGGCCGGACAGGAGCAGTCGGCCGGCGGCGACTGGTTCGACGCGATCCCGCTGGCCGACGGCAGCGTCGCGCTGGTCGTCGGTGACGTGGTGGGACACGGCGTCGCCGCCTCGGCGGCGATGGGGCAGCTGCGCGCCGTGCTGACCGAACTCCTCGCCGCGGAAGCCGACCTCGGCCGTGTCCTGGAGCGCACCGACGCGTTCGCGGCCCGCACGCCCGCCTTGCGAGCCGCCACGCTCGCCCTGGCGGTGCTCGACCCGGCTAGCGGGAAGCTGCGCTACACCACCTGCGGCCATCCCCCGCCGCTGGTCATCGGCATCGACGGGGCGGCCAGGTACCTCGAGGGCACCGGGACCGGGCCGCTGGGCACCGGCTCGCCGCCGGTCCTGGCGACCAGCGCGCTCGTCGCGGACGAGCTGGTCCTGCTGTACAGCGACGGCCTCGTCGAACGGCCGGACCGGACCATCGACGAGGGCATGGCCGAGCTCGTCCTGGCCGCCGCCGGGGCGGCCGCCGAACAGGCCCAGGCCTTCGCCGCGGACCCCGCCGCGGAACGAGTGTGCCAGCGGACCGTGGAGCTGCTGACGCGCACCGGCCGCGCCGACGACGTCACCGCGCTGGCCGCCCAGCGGCTTGCCCATCCGGGGCCGGCCCTGCGCCTGGAATTGCCGAGCGAACGGCCCAGCCTGACCACGGCGCGGGACGCCTTCGCGGGGTGGCTGAGCCTGCTCGACGTCGCCGCCGACGACGCCGACGCGCTGCACCTGGCCCTGGTGGAGGTCTTCACCAACGCCATCGAGCACGCCTACCCGCGCGGCCAGCCCGGGATTATCGAACTCGAGGCGAGATTGGGCGACGACGGGAACGTGGAGTGCCGGGTGACCGACCACGGCAGCTGGCGGCAGCCCGATCCCGCCGATGCCGACCGCGGCCACGGGCTGATGGTCGCCGGGCAGGTCATCGACCGTCTGCTGGTCAGCCACCCGACCCGAGCCGCCGACGGCGCGGCGGGCCCCCGGGGCACGATCGTGACCCTGCGGCACCGGCTGGGCCGGCCCGCCATCCTGGCCTCGGGCCACGACAGTGCGCTCGCCGCTCATCCGGACGAGCCGCCCTTCACCGTGGACACCTCCATCGCGGAAAGCGCCACGGCCCGGGCGCTGGTGCGCGGTCCGGTCGACATCACCACCGCCGATCAGCTGGCCCGGCGGCTGCTTTCCGTGAGCCGGGGCGGCACGGTCCCGCTCGTCGCCGACCTCACCGGCGTCACCCAGCTCGCCAGCGCGGGCGTTCGCGCACTGTACGCGGTCAGCGGGCAGATGGCGGCCCACGGGCAGGACCTGACCCTGATCACCGCGCCGGGCAGCGCCGCCCACGCGGTGCTCGACCTCGTGCGGCTGGCCCACGTCGCCGGGGAAGAGCGCTGACCCCGCCGCCGCACGCGCGGTGGCGGACACAAGCACCAGGTCCGTTCGGCATAAAAGTCGGGGCCGGCTGGACCGGCTCCCAGCCGGGCGCCGGAAATCTTAACCACAACTGAACTTCTTCAGGTGTGGGTCCTAGTAAGTCATTGGGCATGATTTCTATCAGAGTTCCTTGCTCATGGCGCCGGGCGCTCCCCTGCCGGGGGCGTGCGGGTGACATGGAAAGGGTCCGCGTCGATAGGGCAACCCTGCAGCCTTATCAACGCGGACCCTGGCATTTCAGCCCCTTTTCCCAGGTCACCCCCAGAGAACTGCCACGGTGGCGGACCAGGCGAACACGGTCCCCGCGATCAGCCTGGCCGACGGCACGGCTGGAACCTTGCTAGGCCGACACCACGACTACGACGGTGCGCCCGATCCTGACCTTGTCGCCTTTCTTCAGCCGCTGGGCCGCGACGATGCGGCGCCCGTTGAGCCAGGTGCCGTTGGTCGAACCGAGGTCTTCGACGTACCAGAGGCCGTGCGCGGACAGGAAGACGGCGTGGTGGCTGGAGGCGTGATCGTCGTTGATCACCAGCGAGCCCTGCCGGCCCGCGGTGAATTCGGTGTGGAAGACCCGGGTCTCGTCGCCGACCTGGACGGCGATCGACGGGGTGGGTCCGGTGTCGGCGAGGGTGGCGTCGCCCGGGCCGGTGACGGCGGCCACGGCCACCCTCCAGGCCTTCCGTTCCTGCTCGGTGGCGTCTTCCCACGACGGGAGGGAACCGGGGTTGGCGCCGCGGTGGGCCTCGTAGGCGGTTCGCGCGAGGCGGTCAAGGTCGATACTAGTCACCTATCGATAATGCCAGGGGGTAGAGTGGGCGGCTCGCTGAAACCTGGAAGGCTCCGGGCATCCGGTCCGGAGTTCCGGAAAGTCATTCGCTCCGGCGGCACTCGTTAGGCGATGATCTGCTCCGTGGACCTTCCGCGCAGCTTCACCATCCGCGAGAGCAGCCACCGCATCCACAACCCGCTCACCAGCGAGAAACTGGCCACCTTGGGCCAGGCGGTGAGCCCGGCGCGGGGAACGGTCATGCTCGACCTCGCCTGCGGCAGCGGCGAGATGCTCTGCACCTGGGCCCGCGATCATCAGGTAACCGGGACCGGCGTGGACATCAGCACCGCGTTCATCGGCTCGGCCCGCGCGCGGGCCGCCGAGCTCAACGTCGCTGACCGGGTCACCTTCGTCCACGGCGACGCATCGGGCTACGTAGCCAGCCAGCCAGCCGGCATCGCTTCGTGCCTCGGCGCAACCTGGATCGGGAGAGGCGTCGCCGGTACCGTCGCCTTGCTCCGGCGCAGCCTCGCCCCGGGCGGCATGATGCTGATCGGCGAACCGTACTGGCGCCGCGAGCCCCCCGACCAGGCTACGGTCGAAGGCTGCTACGCCACCAGCCAGGACGAGTGGCTTGCGCTGCCTGAGCTGATCGAATCGTTCGGCGGACTCGGCTGCGATGTCGTGGAGATGGTCCTCGCCGACTCCGACAGCTGGGACCGCTACGCGGCGGCGCAATGGATGAACATCCGCCGCTGGCTTGACGCCAATCCCGGCGATGAGCTGGCCGGCCAGATGCGGACGGAACTTACCGCCGCGCCCGCGCGCCATGCCCGGTACCAGCGCGAGTACCTGGGGTGGGGTGTCTTCGTCTTGATGGACCGCTGAGCCAGGTCAGCGCGGCCGCGCTGAGCGTGAGGAGGCTGGCGGCGGTAGCCAGGCTCGTTAGGTGCGCGGCTTGGGCCAGGAAGGGCCCGGCTGCGGCGCCGATGAGGGTGGCGGCCGCCTCGCCGGTGAGGAAGGTGGCACTGACCCGGCCGAGCACCGCGTTGGGGATGGTGAAGACCCCGGCGACCGGGCCGAGTACCAGGTACGGCGCGTCTGGCCTCAGATCGGGTGGCGCTGCGGTCGGCGGCGGTACTGAGGGGGCTGGTGAGGCGTCGGCGGCGGGCCAACGTAATGTGCTACGACCACCCGAAGCAGGATGTCGCGGTGGAAGTTCCGCTCACCTGACGGCGTTACCGGGAAAGGGGGCTGCCCACGCGCACCAGAGCAAGCCGCTGAGGGTGGGGCGTGTAACACCTTTTCCCGGTATTGGCGACCCGCCCGGCGGGTGATGGCCCGGGGGTTCTGGTGCGACGATGCTGGTGCTTGCATCGTGGATGTGGAGGCCCAGGTGAGTGATGATCTTGCGGCGCTGGCCGCTGATGCCTACGTTTACGGCTTTCCGCTGGTCTTTGACTTGCAGGAGGTGGGCGGCTTCACCCGCGAGGGTATGGGATCGCTCGCCCCTGCTCCCTTCAATAGCTTCAGCCACGCGTCGAAGCTGGCCGGGCCGCAGGACCGGTTCGTATCGATCAACAACGACACCATCTACTCCATCGCGCAGGTCGATGTGAGCGGCGGCCCGCTGCTGCTGCGCGTGCCGGACACGGCCGGGCGCTATTACGTGCTGCAGTTCGTCGATGCGTGGACCAATAACTTCGCGTACGTGGGCCGCCGGGCGACCGGAACCGCGGCCGGATCCTTCCTGCTGGTCCCGCCGGGATGGAAGTCCGATGCGCCTGCTGAAACCCCGGTGATTGAGTTCCCGACGGATGTGGGCACGATCGTGGGCCGCTGGGCCTGCGATGGCCCGGCTGACCTGGATGCCGTCCGGGCCCTGCAAAGCGGGCTGTCCCTGGAGCCGTACGGCACCCCGGCGCCCCCGAAGGGCCTCCCGGCACCGGCTGCCGTCCCCGCCGAACTGGCCTTCTTCGAGCAGATGCGGAGCTGGATGCAGGCCTTCCCGCCATCCGAGCCGGACCGCGCCTACCAGCAGCGGTTCGCCCCGCTCGGCCTGCTCGAGCCGGTCTCGCCCTACGCGGACTGCCCGCCCAGCCTGGCCCAGGCACTGACGGTGGGCGCGGACGGCACCAAGCAGAAGATGGAAGCGGCCCTTACGGCGGGCGGCCTGGCGCCGGTGGTCAACGGCTGGACGCTCACCTTCCACATGTTCGACTACAACGAGGATCACCTGGGCCCGGGCACGATCGATGACCCGGCCTGGAAGATCGGCGACCGCAACGCGGGCTACCTGGCCAGGGCCCTGGCCGCCCGCGGCGGCCTGTGGGGCAACCACGGGTACGAGGCGGCCTACCCGATGACCTACACCGACGCCGACGGCGACCAGCTCGACGGGCGCAACCGGTACACCCTGCGGTTCGACCAGGATCCGCCGGTCGATGCCTTCTGGTCCATCACCATGTACGACCTGCCGGACTTTTACCTGGTCGCCAACCCGATCGACCGGTATTCCATCGGCGACCGCACGCCCGGCTTGCGCCGCGACCACGATGGATCGCTGACGATCGTGATCCAGCACGAGCAGCCCGCCGACACCAGCAACTGGCTACCCGCTCCAGCCGCGCCGTTCCGGCCGCTCATGCGCCTGTACCAGCCGCAGGCCGCCGTGCTGGACGGCAGCTACAAGATCCCGCCCATCACCAAGGCGAGCTAGTGCCGTAGCACATTACGTTGACCCGCCGCCGACGCCTCACCAGCCCCCTCAGTACCGCCGCCGACTGCAGCGCCACCCGGCCGACGGGATCTGAGGCCAGACGCGCCGTTGGCACGACCGGCCAGCGGGCATACGTGATCTGTCATGGCACCAGACCACCAGATCCAGGGGCTGGAGATCAGGAGCGCCCACGCCTCGGGCATCACACACGTGTGGCCTGAAGACCGGTAAAGACGGACGTATCCGCCGCCTCGTCCGGGAATCACCACGGCAGATCGTCCGTCGTCTCAGCGGGCGTTGCCCGCTGGCCGCACAACTGCCGATATATTGCTATAGGCTCGGATGACTCGCAGCGGTCAATAGCTCGTGCGCCTGGCCGCAGACGGCGGACGCCTCCCTTGGGCGCCCATGTCGCATAACCTTGATCTGCAGTTGGGAGATCAATGCAAGACGGGCCACGTATTCTAGTCGCTGCCGCGCTGGGAAAGATCATCGAACCTATTTTGCGACAGTCCCTGATTGATGCCAAGGTACGGATCGCCGAGGATAAGGCTGCGGTCGAGCACGCCATCAATGACCGTTTGAGATTTGACGTAGTGGTTGCCGACCTTACCTGGAACGACTATGCCGTCGAGTACTCGTTCGACGGGCTTGATGTGCTGAACGCCCTTCGGCATGCAGGCAGGCAGACACCCGTTATATTCGCCGCCCAAGGTCATGGGCTTGAGCGCGATCACTTGGACGAGGCAGTCGAGCAGCGCGAGGTAGCGGGCATCTACCGAAAGGCAATGGGGCCTGCGCCACTTATCGAGGCCATTGATATTACCGTCAGCGGGGGCAGCCTAGCGGCCTCCCGGTTTCCGACGGGCGCTAGTCCGCCAGATATTCCGCGAATTCACTCCTATTTCAAGAAAGGCAAAGGCGCGACTGCAGCCCGCTTGGCCGGAGCGATCGCCTCAGGCCGAGCGGTAAACCATGAAACGCTCGCCAGCGCCGCGCACGTCGGATACGACACTGCCGCTAAACTCGTCG
>Ga0209040_10001726_pt1 | contig 17313 bp, 10 predicted proteins | sample BogFormECP12_OM3_FD_188240 | JGI IMG/M metagenome (GOLD analysis project Ga0209040, IMG submission 188240) | Bog forest soil microbial communities from Calvert Island, British Columbia, Canada - ECP12_OM3 (SPAdes) (version 2) | ecosystem: Environmental > Aquatic > Freshwater > Wetlands > Bog ...
GATTCACAAAAACGTATATGCCGTTGCGATTGGCTACGCTCACGGTTTCCGGATTTACTTCACGTCCGGAAGTACAGCGGCCCAATCGCAACGGCATATACGTTTTTGTGAATCGCCGGCTGGTGCGCGACCGTTTGATCTTGCACGCTATTCACGAGGCCTATCGCAATATTCTGCCGGGCAATGTTTTTCCTGCAACGCTGCTGTTTCTCGAAATGCCGTACGACGAAGTCGACGTCAACGTGCATCCCGCGAAAATCGAAGTGCGTTTCCGGCGTTCCCAATTCGTGCACGATTTCACGCGCGATACGATTCGCCAGACGCTCATGGCCGCACGCTCCGTTCCCAGCTTTGCGGCTGCCGCTGCGGCGCCACAGCAGATCGGCGCGAATTATGGGGCTCTTTCCTCACCGCCAGCTTCGTCGGTGACATTGCCGCAGTCGTTTGTTAACGCAGCCGCGCCCACCAATTCCGTTGCGCCGGGCGCGATCCTTCCATCACTTGCGGAGCTTGGACTGGGCTCGGGAGTTGGGTCGGATGGCGGTTTTGACCTCAGCAACGCGCCGCTGCGTCCGGTTGAGCAACGCTTTGCTTTTGAGCCGGGCAAGCCCTTTGGGGCATCGCCTGGCGCCATGCCGGTGTTCGATGCGCAAGCGAGCGCGGCGGTGCTCGCAAACGCCCCTTTGCCCGATGCGATGCGCGGCGGTACAACGGGCTCTGACGCGGATTCCGGCGGTCCCCATTGGGCAGCGGATTTTGCGGGAACGAACGGGGATTCTTCCGGCTCGCTGCCGCGTCCCGATCAAATTATGGATTTGAAGCCGCTCGGGCAGGTAAGCGCGAGCTTCATCGTGGCCGTGAATGGCGCGGGGCTGTGGATTGTGGACCAGCACGTGGCGCACGAACGCGTGTTGTTCGAGCAGCACCTCGACGCGCGGCGTGCCGGCAAAGTAGAATCGCAGCGCATGCTCATGCCCATAGTCGTGGATCTGTCGCCGCGGCAAATTGTGATCTACGAAAAAATTGCCGAAGAGCTGGCGGGCAACGGATTTGAGGTCGAGCCCATGGGGCCGAAGAGTTTCGCCATCCAAGCCATACCCGCGGGCATTGTGGCCTCCGACGCGGAGCAGTTGCTCACGGAAATACTTGACGGGCTCGACCGCGAAAACGCGGCGATTTCCATCGACACTTTGCAGGCAAAAATTGCGGCGTCCACGGCGTGTCACGCAGCCATCAAGGTAAATATGCCCCTGGATCAGACCAAGATGGAATGGCTGCTGGGCGCGCTGGCCAAAACCGATTGTCCCATGAGCTGCCCGCACGGCCGCCCGGTGGTTCTAAGATATTCGGTAAAGGAAATCGAGAAAGCCTTTCATCGCATCTGAGTCGCAGATTGTGTGGCGGGTGTTGTGGGCGGCGGGCCTCGGTCCGGCAATTTCCAGGAGAAGGGTGGAATGACAGAAACGCAAAAAACCGCGGTGATTTTCGGCCTGGCCAACAAGCGCAGCATCGCCTGGGCCATTGCGTTGAAGTTGCAAGAGGCGGGCTATCGTCTGGCGGTCGTGTATCAGAACGAGCGGCTGGAGCAGGAAGCGCGCGACCTCATCGCGGATTTGCCCGGTGCAACCGGGTTCATGTGCGATCTCTCCTACGACGAGCAGATCGCGAAATTATTCGAGGAGTTGCGCGCAAAATATGGCGTGCTGCATGGCGTGGTGCACAGCGTGGCATTTGCGCCCGCGGAAGAATTGAAGGGCGAGTTCGTCAACACCACACGCGAAGGATTTCGCATCGCGCACGATGTGAGCGTGTACTCGCTGGTGGCCGTGGCGCGCGCGGCGGCACCGCTGATGACCGCGGGAGGCGGCATCGTGACCATGAGCTACTTCGGAGCGGAAAAAGTGGTCCCTAAGTATAACGTGATGGGCGTCGCGAAGGCCGCGCTGGAAGCTAGCGTGCGGTACCTGGCCAGCGATTTGGGCGTGAAAAATATTCGCGTCAATGCCATCTCCGCTGGGCCGATCAAGACGCTGGCGGCGCGCGGCATTTCCGGCCTTGGCGACATGCTGAAGGCTCACGCGGAACGGGCGCCAATGAAACGCAATGTGGATCCCGCGGAGGTCGGCGGTACGGCGGTATTCCTGCTGTCCGATGCGGCGTCCGGCATCACCGGGGAAACGATTTACGTCGATTGCGGCTACAACATCATGGGTTTTTGAACTTCGCTCTTCGTGATACAACTGGGCTTGGAAATAGCGCGCCTCTCCGTCCATACATGCCGCAATTGACCATCGCCATTGACGGGCCCGCGGGATCGGGCAAGAGCAGCGTTGCGCGTCTGGTGGCGCAAATGCTTGGGTACTTGTATCTCGACAGCGGGGCCATGTACCGTGCGCTCGCGCTGAAGGCCCTGCACCAGAATATTTCTCTCGACGACGAAGCTGCGCTTGTGGCGTTGGCGCAAAATACGCACATTGGACTGCAGCCGCCCAGCGAGGAACAAGCTCGCACTGGAGCGAAGAACCGCGTTTTGCTCGATGGCCTGGAAGTGACGCAAGCCATTCGCACCGCGGAAGTGGCGCAGGCGGCATCGCGACTGGCGACCATCGGGCCGGTGCGGGAGGTGCTGGTTGCCGAACAACAGCGGGCGGGAGCGGGCGGCGGCGTGGTGATGGAAGGACGGGACATCGGCACGGTGGTGTTTCCCAAAGCTGAATTGAAAATATTTCTCGAGGCTGCGCCGGAAGTGCGCGCCGAGCGGCGTTGGAAAGAACATCAGGAAAAGTGCGAGCAAATCTCGCTGGACGAGGTGCTGGTCGAAGTGCGCGAGCGCGACCAGCGCGACCGGGAGCGTAAAGTGTCGCCTCTGGTGCGCGCCCAGGACGCGGTGCTGGTAGACAACACCGCGATGAACATCGAAGAGACGGCGCGCCTGGTGGTGCTGCTGGCGCGGCAACGGGACGGCGAGTTGGCGAAAGTTCGGGGGACCACATGACGCGTGTTACGACGATTGCTTTCCTTGCCAGTTGGGTGCTGTGCTTGGCGCCGGGTCTGGCGCTGGCGCAGAAGAGCGATCTGCGCAGAGTCGATGAAGGGCAAATGCTGCGGCGGCGCTTCCGCGAATATCTCGATGCGGACTGGAAGCGCTGGATGACGGAGTACCCGGAGGTGGCTACCAGCGTGGGCTTCCCGGGACAAAACCGGCGCTGGACGGACGATTCTCCGCAAGGAATTGCCGCGCGGAAGCAGCACCTGCATGACAGCTTGGCTACGCTGAAAGGCATTTCGCGCGAGACGCTGCCGGCTTCCGAGCAACTGAATTACGATTTGTACCTTGAGTTGCTGACGACTGCGGAAGAAGGTTTGCAGTACGGGGACGATCCGCTGCCGTTTCGCAATGTGGTGCCGAGAAATCTGTGGATGCCCATGAACCAGATGGGCGGGGTGCAACAAGGGGCGGCGGAAACGATTTCCACGATGCCGAATCGCAGCGTCAGCGATTACGAAGACATTCTGGCGCGCCTGGACGCACTGCCCGCGCAGGTGCAGCAGGAGCAAGCGCTGCTGGCCGAGGGATTGAAGCGCGGGTACACGCCTCCCAAGCTGATGCTGCGCGATTTGCCGAAACAGATCACGGATTTGGTTCCCGGCGATCCGCTGAAGAGCGCGCTGTTGCAGCCGTTCACGGAATTTCCTTTGGCGATTAGCGAAGGGGAGCGTGCGCGGTTGACGAATCGCGCGAAAGAGATTTATGCCTCAGCTGTGGCTCCGGCGTTTCAGGCGCTGCATGACTACGTGGCCGGGACCTATATTCCGGCGTGTCGCGATGCCATTGCAGCTACCGCGCTGCCGAATGGCGCGGCGGCTTACGCGTATCACGTGCGCTGGCAGACCACCACGGATCTGACACCGCAGCAGATTCACGAGATCGGGCTGTCCGAGGTGAAGCGCATTCGCGCGGAGATGGACAAGGTAATTGCCGAGGCGCAGTTTCACGGCACGTTCCACGAGTTCACAGAGTTTCTGCGCAACGATGCGCGCTTTTATTACGACAACGCCGAGGACCTGGTGAATGGCTACCGGGTGATCGACAAGCGCATCGATCCGGAACTCACGCGGGAATTCGGCAAGCTGCCGCGGCTTACGTACGGTGTTACGCCGATTCCCGATTTCAAGGCGCCGTCGCAGACGACCGCTTATTACCAGCCGGGCGCGCCGGCGGCTGGACGCCCCGGCTTTTTTTTCGTGAACACCTACAAGCTGCATTCGCGGCCGAAGTGGGAGATGGAAGCGCTCTCGCTGCACGAGTCGGTGCCCGGTCATCATCTGCAAATTTCCCTGGCGCAGGAACTGGAGGGTTTGCCGGAGTTTCGCAAGAACGTGGGGTACTCCGCGTTTGTGGAAGGCTGGGCGCTGTATTCGGAAAGCCTTGGCGAAGAGCTCGGCGTGTATAAGGATCCTTATTCCAAGTTTGGGCAGTTGAGTTATGAGATGTGGCGCGCGGTGCGTCTAGTGGTGGATACCGGCATGCACGCGATGGGCTGGAGCAGGGAACAGGCCATTCAATTCTTCAAGGACAATACCGGCAAAACCGATCAGGACATCACCGTGGAAGTGGATCGCTACATTGTGTGGCCGGGGCAGGCGCTGGCATACAAGCTGGGGCAGCTCAAGATTCGGGGGCTGCGGACTGCGGCGGAAGCGCAGTTTGGCGCCAGCTTCAACGTGCGGGCTTTTCACGACACGGTGCTAGAGAACGGGGCGATACCGCTGGGCATCCTGGAACAGCATGTGCGGCAATGGCTGGCCACTTCGGCGGCAGTCACGCCCGGCACGCCCGCGGCTGGATCGCCGCAGTGAACAGCGGCCTTGGGGGTGCCGCTGGGTGGGGAGACATGGCCCCCCACCACCCGCCGGTTTTGTGAAAGATTGTGAAAACACAGGTATTTTAAGTACCTGCGTTTTCACAATCTTGCACAAGTGTTCATTCTAAGCGATTTAGAATTCAATGATTCGTTATTAGTTAGTTACCTTCCGCAAACCTTTTTCCGGCCCCAAAAAAATCTTTGGCGAACCTCGCGCGAAGAAGGTGGTTTTGGCCAGTAACTGCGGTTGTCAGGGCGATTGTAGGCTGATTCTGCTGGATTTACGCGGACGCCACCCAAGGAGATTGGGCGCAGTTCTCAATGCAAACAGTATACGCGCGCTTTCTACCCATGTCAAGTGATATTTAAAGTACCTGCAAGTCCCGCGATTTAAAACGGTTAGGGGCGGCTCAAACGGCGACTTCGTTGGCCCGTTTGGCGGCTTGAATGTAGCAGGCAGGAACATGCTCTTCAGCGTCCATGCGCGGACCCAGCATGGCTTCAATTCTTGACCAGTCGCCCTGCTCGTAGGACAGCACGGTGTTATAGATATCGCTGAAGCGGCCGGTCTGGCGGGAGAGAGCGAGGGTGACGTCGTGAGAGACGGGTACGCCCGCGAGAACGCGTTCGATGGGAAGGTCGAGGAGGGCATCGGTAACGGAGAGCAGCCCCATGAGGAAGAGGTCGGATCTGTCGGTGGGCATACCGAGCAGGCCGGAGATTTCTTCGCAGAAAAAGGCGCGGGTGAGGGCGGTGCGAATCAGTTCCGGGGGCTTGCCGGAAGCCATGGCCACGACCGCAAGAACCGTCACCCAACGGCGGAATTCCCGTTCGCCGAGGAGACTAATGGCGTGCTGGACGCTGTGGACTTCGGTGCGCAAACCCATGAGCGGGGAATTGAGATAGCGCAACAGCCTGTAAACCAAGGAAGGATCCTGCTTGATGATGTCTTCAATCTCTTTGTGAGAGAGCTCCGCGGCGGTGGCGGCTTCGAGCAGGCGCAAATAGATGAACTTGTTGGGTGGCACCTGGCGGGCTTCCACCATGTTCGGTTTGCAGAAGAAATAGCCCTGAAAAAAACTGTAACCCAAGTGGTCCGCGTCGCGCTTGGCGGCCTGAGTTTCGACCTTTTCGGCTAACAGGTGCAGGTTGGTGCCGCCGTACCGACGGGCGATGGCTTCGCGCTCCTCGGCTTGGGAGGCGCAGAAATCGACCTTGAGGAATTTGGCCATGGCGAGCAGCGGGGCCCACTTGGGATGATCGACAAAATCATCGAGGGCGAGCTGGTAGCCTTTGTGGCAGAGATCCTGGCAAGCGGCGACGACTTCCGGGGTGGGTTCGACGCTTTCGAGAATTTCGAGCACGGTGCGCTCGGGCGGGAGAAGCAAGGCCGCGCCGTTTAGGAGCGTGTTGCTATCGAGGTTGATGAAGGCCTTGGCGCTGCCGGTGAGCGTTTGCAGGTCGAAGAGCATGGTGGAATCGACGATGACAGAGCTGGTGGCTTCCTTGGCGGGCGAAAAGGCGTTCTCGGGGCCATCGCGGAAGAGCAGTTCGTAGCCGTAGAGCTTCATGCGCGAGTCGAAGATGGGTTGGCGGGCGATGTAGCGTTCGTGCAAGGTGGGTTCCTTCCGCGGCTGGGCCGCGCTTAAGCGAAAGCGTGTCGCAGCTGAGGAGGAAGCGTGCGGAGAGGGAGGTGGCCGGAGTTACTGCCAGCCAGGGAAGTATTATAACGCTGGCCTGCGCGGAGAAAAAAACACGTTTTTGTGTTGGCGACGAAAGGTGCATGGGGAGTGGCGGTTTGGGATGGAGGACCGGCTGTGCGCCTGGCATGGATGAGCGATTAGGGTTCGGCTTTTGTTTTTGTGGGAGGAAACTGGCGAGTGGCGAGTCTTGGAGACGCTAGCCGGTCACTTACCTCACGAGCGCGCGGCCCGCTATCAAAAAACAAAGTGGCGCAGCATGCTGCGCCACCACAAACTCAGAAGAGCACAGGCAGGATCGCCTGTGCCACTGGTTTACGTCGGGGCGGACATGGAGCCGAGGAAGTCGGCGTTGGATTTGGTTTTGGTTAGGCGGCTGATGAGCAGTTCCATGGCTTCGACGGTGCTCAGCGGGCTTAGGACTTTGCGCAGGACCCAGACGCGGCTTAGTTCGTCTGGCGGGAGCAGCAGTTCGTCCTTACGGGTGCCGGAGCGTTGGATGTCGATGGCGGGAAATACGCGTTTGTCGGAGAGGCGGCGGTCCAGGTTGATTTCCATGTTGCCGGTACCCTTAAACTCTTCGAAGATCACGTCGTCCATACGGCTGCCAGTGTCGATGAGGGCGGTGGCGATGATGGTCAGGGAGCCGCCTTCTTCGACGTGACGGGCGGCGGCGAAGAAACGGCGGGGGCGCTGGAGGGCGTTGGCGTCGATACCGCCCGACAGGACTTTGCCGGAGGGCGGGGTGACGGCGTTGTAGGCGCGAGCCAGGCGCGTAACGCTATCCAGCAGCACCACCACGTCGCGCTTGTGCTCGACGAGGCGCTTAGCCTTTTCAAGGACCATTTCGGCGACTTGAATGTGGCGCTGGGGGGCTTCGTCGAAGGTAGAGCTGATGACTTCGCCCTTTACGGTGCGCTGCATGTCGGTGACTTCTTCGGGGCGCTCGTCGATGAGCAGGACGATGAGGGCGACTTCCGGGTGGTTCACGGTGATGGAATTGGCGATGGACTGCAGCATCATGGTTTTACCGGTGCGGGGAGGGGCGACGATCAAGCCGCGCTGGCCTTTGCCTACGGGGCAGAGAAGGTCGAGGACGCGGCCGGTCATGTTTTCCTTGGTGGTTTCCATCTTGAGGCGACCCTGGGGATAGAGGGGCGTGAGGTTGTCGAAGAATATTTTGCTGCGGGCGACCTCGGGATCTTCAAAGTTGACGGCTTCGACTTTGATTAAGGCGAAATAGCGCTCGCCATCCTTCGGGGGGCGGACCTGGCCGGAGACGGTGTCGCCGGTGCGCAGATCAAACTTGCGAATTTGCGACGGGGAGACGTAGATGTCATCCGGGCCGGGAAGATAGTTATATTCCGGAGCGCGGAGGAAGCCGAAGCCGTCGGGCAGGCACTCGAGAACGCCTTCGGAGAAGATGAGGCCGTTCTTTTCGGTTTGCGCGCGAAGGATTTGGAAGATCAACTCCTGCTTGCGCATGCCGCTGGCGCCGGGGATATTGAGTTCCTTGGCGATCTTGGCGAGATCGGTGATGTTTTTTTCTTTCAACTCGGCCAAGCTGATGCTGATTTGATTGGTGCCTTCAACTGTTTCTTTCATATGTCCTTAAAGGTGAAACTATTTTGAGTATGACCCTGAACTTTCGGGAATTTTCGCTACGGGGTGTCGCACTACGACGGAAACCGTGCGCGCGGCATAATGCTTACCGTTTGACGGAAGCAATTGCCGGCGGCGAGGTCCAGCCGCAATGGGCAAACCAGACTTGCAACAACTTTGGCGGCGAAGTGGAGCCACGACAGACTGGCGACAGTCCGCGGGGCGGACCGGGCCCGAACAACGCTGCTTAGTTGGTTAAACTCGTGTCTTTCTCGGCCCCGGCCAAGAACGCATCGGCGCCTGGCGCGTCGGCAACCACAGGCACGACCACGGGCAACTGCTCCAGCGGTACGATGGGGCGCTCCAGGGCTATTTGCAGAACTTCATCCATGGTCTCTACGAAATGCAAGGTGAGACTCGAGAGGATTTCCTGCGGGATATCCGCGAGGTCCTTTTCATTATCCTTCGGAAGCACGGCAATACGCAAGCCCATTCGGTGGGCGGCGAGAAGTTTTTCTTTCATGCCGCCGATGGGGAGAACTTTGCCGCGGAGGGTGATTTCTCCGGTCATGGTGACGTCGCGGCGCACGGGGTTGCGGGTCAGCGCGCTGACCAGGGAGGTGCAGATGGTGATGCCGGCGCTGGGGCCGTCCTTGGGGATGGCGCCTTCGGGTACGTGCACGTGGATGTCGATGTTGCGGTAAAAGTCTTTGGCGAGACCGAGGAGCGCGGAGCGGGAGCGCACGTAGCTCATGGCGGCTTGCGCGGATTCCTGCATGACGTCGCCGAGTTTGCCGGTGAGCGTGAGGCGGCCCTTGCCTTCCATGATGGTGGCTTCGGTGGCCAGAACGGTGCCGCCGACTTCGGTCCAGGCCAGACCGGTGGTGAGGCCGATTTCGTTTTGCTTCTCCAGCCAGAACTCGCGGTATTTCAAAACGCCGAGGAAGTCGTTGACGTTGGCGGGTTTGATCTCCGCGGTGGAGTCGACGCCGTTGGTGACCACTTTGCGGGCCATCTTGCGACCGATGTTCTGGATTTCGCGTTCGAGGCTGCGCACGCCGGCTTCGTGAGTGTAGTGGCGGATCATGTGCAACAGGCCTTCGTCGGTGAACTGGAGATTTTTTTCCGTGAGGCCAGTGGCTTCGCGGGCGCGTTTGACGAGGAAACGCTTGGCGATTTCGAGTTTTTCCTGTTCCGTGTAGCCGGGGATGCGCAGGATTTCCATGCGGTCCTGCAGGGGCTGCGGGATGGTGTGCAGGACGTTGGCGGTGCAGACGAACATGACCTTGGAGAGATCGTATTCGACGTCGAGGTAATGATCGGTGAAAGCGTGGTTCAACTCGGGATCGAGGACTTCCATGAGGGCGGCGGACGGGTCGCCGCGGAAGTCGGTGGACATTTTGTCCACTTCATCGAGCACGAAAATCGGGTTCTGCGTGCCGGCCTTTTTCATCATTTGAATGATTTGGCCGGGTAGCGCGCCGATGTACGTGCGGCGGTGGCCGCGAATTTCGGCTTCGTCGCGCACGCCGCCGAGGGAGACGCGCACGAACTTGCGGCCGGTGGCGTGGCCGATGGACATGGCCAAAGAGGTTTTGCCTACGCCTGGGGGGCCGACGAAGCACAGAATCGACCCCTTGGGATTCTTCACCAATTGGCGGACGGCGAGGAATTCGAGGATGCGTTCTTTGACCTTTTCGAGGCCGTAGTGCTCTTCGTTGAGGATTTTTTCCGCGGCGTTAATGTCGCGAATTTCCTTGGAGCGCTTTTTCCAAGGCACGGCGAGGAGCCAATCCAGGTAGTTGCGGCTGACCGTGGATTCCGCGGACATGGGCGGCATCAGTTCCAGGCGCTTCAATTCCTGGATGGCCTTTTCGTGGACTTCCTTGGACATGCCTGCGGCATCGATCTTTTTCTTCAGCTCGTCGATCTCGCTTTTTTCGCCGCGGCCCAGTTCCTTCTGAATGGCCTTGAGTTTTTCGTTAAGGTAGTACTCTTTCTGGGCGCGCTCCATCTGGCGCTTGACGCGGGTGTTGATGTTACGGTCGACATTGAGCTTTTCCAGTTCGATTTCGAGGATGTCGCCGATGCGGTTGAGGCGTTCGACAGGGTCGGTGGTCTCGAGCAGATCCTGTTTTTCATCGACGGGCAGTTGCAGATTCGCGGCGATGGTGTCGGAAAGGCGCGCGGGATCGTCTACGCGGGCGGCGGCGATCATGGTGTCGTAATTCAGGCTTTGCGACAGCTTGATAAACTGTTCGTAGAGGCCGGTGATTTTGGCGACGGCCTGGTCGACTTGCGGCGAAGGCTCGACTTTGGCGCCGAGGAGGCGGACGGTGGCGCGGAAAAAGCCTTCTTCGGTGGCCACGGAGACCGCGCGGGCGCGCTCCACGCCTTCCACCAAAACTTTGATATTGCCATCGGGGAGCTTGACGCTCTGGACGATGTTCGCGAGGGTGCCCACGGCGTAAATTTCTTCGGGCTTCGGGTCGTCGATGCTCGCATCATGCTGCGTGGAGAGGAAAATTTTCTTGTCGCCTGCGAGAGCTTCTTCGAGCGCACGGACGCTGGCTTCGCGGCCTACGATGAACGGGGTCATCTGCTGCGGGAAGATGACCATATCGCGCACCGGCATCATGGGTACGCGCTTCAATTCCTGTTTTTCACGAGTGAACATTAGGGCCCCTGAATTCTTTCGCGGCCATTCCCACGAAGGCCGCCGATGCCCGCCAGCCGTGCGAACTTATCCGGCCTTTTCGAGCAAACTCCAATTGATTTCGCGCGTGCGTACCATCTCCGCGGTGACGATAAAATCGCGCACCTTGCGCTGCATGGGCAGGTGATACATCAGCTCCAGCATGAGGTCTTCGAGAATCATGCGCAAGCCGCGCGCGCCGACTTTGCGCTGAAGAGCCAACTCCGCGACAGTTTCGAGGGCGTCGTCAGTGAAGCGCAATTTCACATTTTCAAACTCAAACAGGCGCTGGTATTGCTTGAGCAGCGCGTTTTTCGGCTCGGTGAGAATTTTCACCAGAGCGCCCTTGTCGAGGTCGTTCATGACACCGGCTACGGGCAGGCGGCCAACAAATTCCGGAATCAGGCCGTAGCGGATCAAGTCGCCGGGCTGAACCTGTTCGAGCAGTTCCGTGTTGCGGCGCTGTGGTGTGGTGACGGTTTTTCCGTCGGTGTGGAAGCCGAGGGCGCGGCGTCCGGCGCGCTTTTCGATAATTTTTTCGAGGCCCACGAAGGCGCCGCCGCAGATAAACAAAATATTTGTGGTATCGACCGGGGTAAATTCCTGGTGCGGGTGCTTGCGGCCACCCTGCGGCGGCACGTTGGCAACGGTCCCTTCCAGAATTTTCAGCAAGGCTTGCTGCACACCTTCGCCGCTGACATCGCGGGTGATGGAGGGATTTTCGTCCTTCTTGGCAATCTTATCGATTTCGTCGATGTAGATGATGCCGGTCTGGGCTTTCTGCACGTCGCCATCGGCGGCTTGCAGTAGCTTCAGAATAATATTTTCGACGTCTTCGCCGACGTAGCCGGCTTCGGTCAGCGTGGTGGCGTCGACAATCGCGAAGGGCACATCCAGCATGCGCGATAAAGTCTGCGCCAGAAGTGTCTTGCCCGTTCCCGTGGGACCGATCAGCAAAATATTGGATTTGCTCAGTTCCACTTCACCGGGCTGCTTGTTCAGGAAGATGCGCTTGTAGTGGTTGTAGACGGCCACAGCCAATTTCTTTTTGGTGCGGTCCTGCCCAATGACGTAGCCATCCAGGAAAGATTTAATTTCGGGAGGGCGAGGGAGTCTGCGCGCCGGGGCCGCGGCTTGTTCGCGCTTCTCGTCTTCCAGAATGGTCTGGCAGACGCCCACGCACTCGTTGCAGATGTACGCGCGCGGATAGTCGGAAGGCGAGCTGATCAGCTTTTCCACCTGCTCCTGGGTCTTGTGGCAGAAGGAGCAGCGCAAAGGCTCATCTGGATAGGGTTTTTTCACTGGTGTGAAGGCCTCGTCTCCGCTGGGATTGGGGCGAAGTTACTGTCCACATTCTAGGCTGAAAAGTCTCCGAAACGAAATACAAACTCTCGGCGCTGCTACCTGATTACAACCTGTTCTTTAGTACGCGCCTTGCGAATTGTCGCCGCTCCCCTGAGAAACGCAATCCGCAAACGCCCGTTGTTCGATCGCCTAGCGGTGTTTGAAAATAATTTCGTCGATCATCCCGTACTCTTTGGCTTGCGCGGGATTCATGATGTAGTCGCGCTCGACATCTTTTTCGATGCGTTCGGTGGTCTGTCCGGTATGCTGCGCCAGCAGGGCATTGATGGTGGTGCGCATGCGCAAAATTTCTTTGGCGTGCAGGTCGATATCGGTGGCCTGGCCGCCGAGGCCGGACATCCACGGCTGGTGAATCAAGATGCGCGCGTTGGGCAGGGCGAAGCGCTTTTTGGGCGCGCCGCCAGCGAGCAGGACCGCGGCGATGGAGGCCGCCTGGCCGACGCAGGTGGTGACCACGTCCGGCTTCACGAATTGCATGGTGTCGTAGATCGCAAAGCCCGCGGTAATCGAGCCGCCGGGGGAATTGATGTACAGCTGAATATCGCGCTCGGGATCTTCGGCCTGCAAGAAGAGCATCTGCGCGGTGGCCAAGTTGGCAACGTGATCGTCGATCGGCGTGCCGATGAAAATAATGTGCTCTTTCAGTAGACGCGAATAGATATCGTAGGCGCGTTCGCCGCGGCTGGTCTGTTCCACCACCATGGGAATAAGCGTGGTGGCCTGCGGAGATGCACTACCCGCCGGGAAATCTGTCGCGTGATATGGCTGCTCGTCGAAATTTTTCATTGGTCGCTTTTTAGACAAAGGTTTTTTTGGGGTTAAGACTGTGTATCGGATCCGGCCGCCGCACTGGCACTGGTTTCCGGTTCCGCTGGGGCGACGATCTTGATCCGGGAGTTTTGCGCCAGCCAGTCGAGCGTTTTGTCGCTGCGCAGCTTCGATTTCATCCTATCGAGCGTGCCTTCCTTTGTCAAACTTGCGCGAATGGCCTCGGCGGATTCGCCGCTGTGGCTGGCCATGTGTTCCAGTTCGGCCTGCACTTCTTCGTCGGTGGTCTCGATATTTTCGGCGGAGGCGATGCGGTCCACGATCAGTTCGGCCTTCACGTCGTCGCGCGAGCGCTCTTCCTGGCGGTTACGCAGGGACACCCAGTCGATGTTGACGGCCCGCGGATCCACGCCCTGCTGCGCGAGTTGCCGCACCATGCGCTGCAGGCGCACATCCTTTTGCTGCTCCACCAGCGCTTGCGGCACGGGGAAGTCGTGCAACTTGACGAGCTCGGCGAGGACTTTTTCGCGCTTCATGTCTTTGACTTGGTGCTCGAGTTGGTGCTGCTGATTCTCGCGAATTTTTGTTTTCAGTTCGTCCAGCGTGGTGGCGTCGCTGACGTCTTTGGCGAATTCGTCGTTCAGCTCCGGGAGTGTCTTGGTTTTTACACCCAGCACGTCCACTTCGTAGTGATAGGTCTTGCCCGCCAGCTTGGGATCGGGATAATCCGCGGGATAGTCGACGTCGAACGTTTTGTGGTCGCCGGCGCTGGCGCCGCGCAGATTTTCGTTAAAGGGCGCCATGGTTTCTTCGGCGCCGATGTGGCACAGGACGCTTTCCGCTTGCAGCGGCTCGCTGCCGTCGGTGGGAGTGCCCACCAGTTTCAATTGGGCATAATCGCCATCGGTTACGGCGCGACCTTCGACGGGAGTAAAGGTGGAGGCCCTCTCACGCGCTTCTTCCAGCGCGCGATTCACGTCGGCCTCAGTAACTTCCATAGGCGGCAGTTCCAGCGTCAAATTCTTGTAATCGCCCAGCTCAAATTCCGGTAATACCTCGAAGACCGCCGTGAATTTGAGCGGCTGGCCCTCGTTGAAATCCAACTTCTCCACGGAAGGCTGCGACACCGGCTGCAGCTTCTGCTCGTTCACGGCCTTTTCGAGCTTCTCCGGAACCAACGATTGCAATACTTCGCCTTTGATATCGTCAGCGAAGCGCTTGCGAATCAGCGTCAGCGGCGCCTTGCCTTTGCGAAAGCCCGGCACGTTCGCCAGCCGCGCAAATTCCTTCGCCACTTTGTCCATGGCCTTGGTTACGTCGTCCGCCGGAATCTCCAGTTCTAATTCCCGACGGCAGGTTGCCGCAGCTGCTTCCGCCATAAAAAAAACCTTCCTTGAACCAACAATTTGGTTCAGTTACCAAATTCATTTCAGATGCGAGAAGCATCCTGTATCGCCAGCGCATGCCCTGGCCCGAAGTAACGATTTACTTGGGATGCCTTAAGTAGGTGCCAACCAGGCGAGAGCTCACCCTGCTTGAGCGAAGCACCAGTATATTTGACGCGCCGTGCATCGTCAATTATGACCACACGGTTTTTGGGAAGCAGGTGCTCTTGCCTGTGCCCGGTGGTTGCCGCGACCGCCAGCCGGCTAATCCGCGGCGGCGCTGGGTTCCAGCGCCTTCATCAGATCCGCGTGTAGCAGGCGGTGGAACAGATGTTCGCCGGCTTCGCGGCGGACGGAGAGGCGTCCGGCCACATACGCGCGCGAAGCCAGGCCGCGCTGCACGGAATCACAGATGGCTTCATCCTCGTCCTGTACTTTTTCGCTGACGGCGATGCTCTCGCGATTGCGCGTCTCCGCCAGCTCGCTTACATCTGCAAAATAATAATCGAAGACCACGGCGCACTTATCCACGCCCAGCGGCAAAACCAAATTGGTGTCCATCACGCCCTCGTAAGCGTTGATCATGAAATTCGGATAGATCCACAGGTAAAATGCGCGGCCCTGGCGCGTTGCCGCCACGCCGGCTTCCGAAGCGGCGTCGGAAGAGAGCGGGCTCGATTGCAGACACGCCGTGGAAAAATTCTCGATGGTGTATTTGGTGTACTCGATTACGCTGCTCAAGCCTTTGTGCGCATGGGGGACGTGATAGCCGCCATCCAGATAATTGTCGACGTACACCTTCCAATTGCAGTTCAGGGTGTAGATGCGCCGGTCAAAGTAATGCAGTTTTTCCGTAATTCGCAAAGGTGCAACAATTCCCGGCACCTCGCCTAAAAATTCGGGCAAAGACCGCGCTTGCCCATCCAGGTTCACAAAAACAAAATTCTCCCAGGTCTCCACGCGCACCGGAACCAGGCCATTTTTTGTGCGATCAAAATCGCAGACGCCTTCAAACTCCACCATGCCCTTGAGCGCGCCATCGTTGCCATACGTCCAGCCGTGATAAGGGCAGCGAAACTGTTTCGAGCAACCCTGCGTTTCTGTAACCACCGCCGCGGCGTGGTGGCGGCACACGTTATAGAAGGCGCGCAACACGCCATCTTCTCCGCGCGCCACTACCATTGGCTCTCCGGCGACGTCCGCGGTAAAAAAGTGCCCGCGTTCGGGTACCTGATCGACGCGCCCCACCATCTGCCAGGAAGCTGCAAACACACTCGAACGTTCCAACTCAAAAAAATCCCGGTCAAAGTACCATGGAGAAGGAATCGTCCAAGCCTTTTCCAAAGGATCACCAGGGTTATAGAGATTCACCAGAGAACGCAAACTTCGTGACATCGCCATCCCTCAAGAACGATATTTGTGATGCAGATACACGAAAGCAGCCAGGAAAGCTAAGCCGCAAAGGAACATGAAAGCGCCGCAGCAACGAAAAAAAATATAAGTTGTTTGGTAATTCAATTCGGTTCCAGCGTATTTGGAGCCGGGTAGAATTTTGAAGGATGGAAAGCGTTCATAGAGTCGAAAAACCTGATTGTTCATGCCCTTCGCCAGCGGTTTCGACCAATAGTATAGTGCGGCGCCCACTGTGGTGTAGTTCGCACCGTACAGCCAACCGGATAGACTATCCCAGGCACTAATAGCAGTTCCCTCTACTTTTGCGGGGATTCTACCACGGCTGAAATTTGAGCTTTATAACTATGTCGCGCGCAGATTCCAGTGAAGGGCTCTTGGAAATAATGAATCTGGTGCGGGAGAAGGGATTTGAACCCCTATGGCCTTGCGGCCGCCAGCTCCTAAGGCTGGTGCGTCTGCCAGTTCCGCCACTCCCGCGATGTACCCAGCAATGTGCCGTTTCGGCGCACTTTAGACTATACCGAAAATTCCGACCCTCGCGCTACGCCCTCTAACACCGCTGGATTAACACGCCAGTGCAGCGCATAATAGCCGCTCCCGCGGAGCATCCTCGACTACCCTGCAAGTCGAAAGCCCAGCGGGGTCAGCCATCGCAGTCGGCATCGCCGAATCGCGGCTTCACAACTTCGCATCACCGCTGCTTCTCGAGGGCAGCCGCATGATCCTTCAAGACCACGGCGATCAACTGGTGGTAATTCGCCAGACCGACCACGCCCTGCTCGCCGGTTTCTTCGCCCGGGAATGGGGCAACGACCTCTTCCCCCGGCCGGAGCCGAACGATTCCTTTCGCCTGGCCGCCGCCGAGCACGACAATGGCTGGACGGAGTGGGAGCGCCGCCCGCTAGTCGATCCCACCACCTTCTCGCCGTACACCTTCATGTCCATCCCCACCGAAGAGCACATCGAAATCTACAAGCGCGGCATCGACCGCATCGTGCAGGAAGACCGCTACGCCGGACTGCTCGCCGCCATGCACGCCGCCGGCCTGTATGATCGCGCCCGCGCCACCATCCCCGGCTTCTCCGCCAAGTACGTAAAATCCCATGAAACCCAGCTGGTGGCCGATTTCGTGCAGCGCCTGCGGCTGCAGCAACTGCGCCTAAAGGTTGATCTGCGCGCGGACCCCGCCATGAAAAATTTCGCCGACGAAAAATCCCTGCAGTACAACGCGCAGCGTCTCGAGTCCCTGGATCGTCTGTCGCTGTATTTCTGCCTGGCTCCGCTCGCGGAATCCACCATCGACGCCGTCCCCGTCGACGAACAGGGCGGCGAAGCCGATTGGGAACTTCGCCCGCAAGCCAACAACTCCGTAATCCTTACACCCTATCCCTTTCGCCGCGACCCCTTGGACATCAGCATCCTCGCGCGCCGCATCCCCAAGCAGCGCTACGCCAACGATTTCGATTTACAAAAAGAACTTGCTCGTGCCCCGTACATCGCGTTGCAGTTCACCGTAAGCG
>Ga0209040_10001727_pt1 | contig 17312 bp, 21 predicted proteins | sample BogFormECP12_OM3_FD_188240 | JGI IMG/M metagenome (GOLD analysis project Ga0209040, IMG submission 188240) | Bog forest soil microbial communities from Calvert Island, British Columbia, Canada - ECP12_OM3 (SPAdes) (version 2) | ecosystem: Environmental > Aquatic > Freshwater > Wetlands > Bog ...
TTGTCGGTGATGTCGTCCACCCGCAAAGCGGCGATTTCGGCCTTGGCACAGGCGATGATACGACCGAGCGTCTCCACCTCCGCCAACAGCGACGTCTCCTGCGCGGACAGGTCGCCGCTCATGGTCGAGAGAACGGCTTGCACGACCTCGGCCACCATCTCCGGCCACAAACCAGGATAGCGCACTCGAATCTCTACGAGGCGCTCCGCCAGCCGATCCGGGTCAGACATGACCGAGTACCATCTCGATCTTGTCACGCAGGGTTGCGGCGTTGAACGGCTTCACAATGTAGTTCGACACGCCGGCCTGCCTGGCGGCGACGACGTTCTCTGTCTTGCTTTCGGCGGTCACCATGATGAACGGCGTCGACTTCAGCCTGGCGTCCGCCCGCACCTCCTGCAGCAACTGCAGGCCGGTCATCGGTACCATGTTCCAGTCGCTGATCACCAGGCCGAAATTGCCAGCGCGCAGCTTGACCAGCGCGTCGGCGCCATCGGTGGCCTCCTCGACGTTGTTGAATTCGATCTGCTTCAGCAGGTTGCGAATGATGCGCAGCATCGTCTTGTAGTCATCGACGATCAGGACGTTGATGGATTTGTCGATCGGCATCGTCATCCGATCCCTTCTCCTCAGCGGTCAACTACCCGCGTGGCCGTCACGTCTCGTGCGCATCTGGGCGAGCTTCGTGGTAAGGTCGCGCGCCTTGTCGGGCTGCATCGCAGCCAGCACTGGCGCCGCCTTCGCCTCCTTCATGCGATCGACCACCTGCACCAGCACCGGCATCTCGAGATCGTTGAAGATCGTCGCGGCGTCGCGCGGCTTCATCGCCTCGTAGAGCTTCACCAGCCCCTGCCAGCTTTCGTCTTCGCGTTCCTTCCGCGTCGCCTCCAGCGCCTCGAGCTTCTTCTGCAATGCCTGTAGTTCAGTGACGCGCGCCGAAACCTTCTGCTCGGCCGCGGCAAGCACGGACTCGCGTGTTGCCACGGTGGCATCGCGGGCATCGAGTTCCTGGCGCCGCTGGCGGAGTTCCAGCAGCACCGTGCGTTCGCCATCGCTCACCGGCGGCGGGGCGGTCTCCTCGGGCAGCGTTGGCGGCGCGGCAGCCTGTGGTGGCGGTAGATGCTCGGCCGGCGCCGCCGCTTCGGCGGTGGCGACGACCTTCGCGGCCGACTCCTGCGTAGTACCGGCGGCGCGTACCAGGTCTGCCGATTTCACCGCCAGCAAGCTGGCCAGCGCGAAAATCGTGATCGGCAGCAGCCGGATCGAGCCGAGACGCGGCATCATCGTGCCATCCTTAACGCCTTCAGCAGGTCGCGCTCGGCCTGGCTGCGCACGCGCGGCTCGGCGGTATTCGCGTCGGAAACAACAGTCAGGCGCGGCGTCGCATTGGCGAGCGGCCGGCCGGCGCGGACCAGAGCGTCCAGCCGATCGGCCAGACTGTCGCCACGGTCGATCAGCAGCGTGAGGTCGTCCTTCAGCGATAGCGCGGCATCGACCTGATGGGCGATCTGCTGGCCGGCGCCATCGGCCGCGGTGCGCAGCCGCTCGATGCCGGTTTCCGCCTGACGCGTGCTGGCATTGAAGCCGGCGATCAGCGCCTGCAGCTCCACGCGATCGCGTTTCAACACACCGAGCGCGCGCTCCAGGCGCACGGCGTGGAACAGGGTCGCCGCGAGCAGCGCGACCAGTGCCAGTTCGAGAATCCACTCCATGGCGGCCATTGTGGCGTGGGAGTGTTAGGAAACCCCTTACTCCGTCATCGCCGGTGCTATTGCTCGGTCTGCTGCGGCCGCGGCACATCGCGCTCGATGCGGACGGCGATGCGCCTCTTGCGGCGGCCGACGCGGCCTTCGAACAGCGGCACCGCGCCACACCGTACCAGTACCGGCGCGCCAAGCGCGGTGTTGAGCACGATGCGGCTGCCGGGTTGCAGCGCCATCACGTCCGATAGCCGCATCGTTTGTTCGTCCAGCACCACGTCCAGCTCGACCTCGGTGTTCCACAGCTCCTCGGCCAGGTGGGTCTCCCAGATCGAATCGCGGCCGAACTTTTCCCCCATGAACTGCTGCAGCAGCAGTTCGCGCACCGGCTCCAACGTCGCATAGGGCAGCAGCAGCTCCATGCGGCCGCCGCGATCTTCCATGTCGACGCGCAGCCGCGCCAGCACGGCGGCGTTGGATAGCCGGCTGATGGTGGCGAAGCGCGGGTTTACCTCCAACCGCTCGAAGCGGAAGGTGACCGGGCAGACCGGGTCGAAGCTGGCGGACAGATCGGCCAGCACCACCTGGATCAGCCGCTCCACCAAAGTACGTTCGATCGTGGTGTACGGCCGGCCCTCGATGCGCATCGCCGCGGTGCCGCGACGGCCGCCGAGCAGGACGTCCACGATCGAATAGATCATCGCAGAATCGACCACCATCAGGCCGTAATTGTCCCACTCGTCCACCTTGAAGACGGCAAGCATCGCCGGCAGGGGGATGGAATTGAGATAGTCGCCAAACCGCAGCGACAGGATGTTGTCGATGCCGACCTCGACGTTGTCCGACGTAAAGTTGCGCAGCGAGGTGGACATGATGCGCACCAGCCGGTCGAACACGATCTCCAGCATCGGCAGGCGCTCGTACGAGACCAGGCCGGAGCTGATGATCTTCTGCATCCCGGTGCGGTTCTCGCCGCCGGCGGGACCTTCGTCGAAGCCAAGCAGGCTGTCGATCTCGGCCTGATTGAGCACGCGCGCGGACTGAGCGGACTGGGCCTCGTCGCCTTCGGTCTCCGCGCCCCACGCGGCGGCCAGTTCCTCGTCCGACTGAGACTGTCCCGCTGCGTCGCTCATTGGATCAACATCTGGGTGAACAGCACGTCGGTGATGCGTGCCGGCGCGGCGGCCAGGTTGGCGCGGGCGATCAGTTCCTCGCGCAGACGGTAGGTGCCGGCGGACCCGCGCAGTTCCTGCGGGCGCATTTCGCGAATGTAGGTGAGGAACAGGTCTTGCAGGCGCGGCATGGCGGCCTTCAACCGCTCGACATCCTCTTGCTTCGTCACCTCCAACCTTACGGTCAGCTTCACGTAGTTCGGCCGCTGCGAGTTGCTGTTCAGGTTGGCGATCAGCTCCGGCAGATCGAGATAGATCGGTGTCGGTGGCCTGGCTGTCTCAGCCGCCGTGTCCTCGTGCTGCATCCCGAGCAGGCGTGGCAGAGCGCCGGTGAACCAGAGGCCGGCGCCGACGCCCAACAGCGCGACCGGCGCTGCGAGCATGATCAGCTTGCGCCTGCCGAAGGACTTTTGCGGCTCCGGCGTTTCGGCGGTGTCTTCCGGCTCGTCTGGGTCCACCGCTGGCGCCGCCTTGGCCACGGGCTGCTCCTTCGCACGTGCCCGGAGAATGGCAGGGAGGCGTTAAGGAATCGCTATCAGTCAGGTGTTTGGGCGCGGGATATCGCCCACTACTTGTTCCCACTCATCGCGCGTGTGGTCCAGGCGATGCTACGGACCAGGACCTTGCCGACCGCGACGTCGAACGCCTCCACGACGCTGTCGAGAGTATTGCGCGATGCGGACGACGATTCCGTTATCACAGTCTGCCCGACCATTTGGCGTTCCGGCATTCTGACGAGGCTGAGCGCCAGCGCGACGACGGCAGCAGGCGAATCGTCGCCCGGAGCGGCATAGCTTGCCTGGAAATCGCGGATCTCGGTTTGCAGCACATAATCGGGGGTCAACGTGCGCGCGTTGCGTCCGACCTCGGCGATGGTCCCGTCATTTTCGAACGCCTCGACCAGCAGTCCTTGCAGAAGCACAGGGGCCCGGTCGGTCCAGAGCGAATCCGCATAATAGTCGAATCGGGTCCGATTGCGGGTGAGCGCGATGCGATCCGTGTCGAGACTTTCCGACGCAGTCGGAATGTCAACCACAAGCCGTTTGTGCAGGACCCGTTGGTTCGGCGGATCATCGAACGGCGGACTGAGGCGGTAGATCTGCGCCGCGGGCGGGGCTGGCAGCACACTGCATCCGGTGAGCGCAACGACGCACGACGCGGCAACAACGAGACGGCGACGAGGGAACACCAGGCTCATTTTGGCTGGTAACCCTCATGACGATCGCCGAGCAGGAGCCGACTTGGATCGCGTTCGAGCCCTGTCGAGACACGATTGAGGCTGGCCAATAGCCGGCGCGCGTCGCTCAGCAGTTCGTCCAACTGCGCCGTCCCATTGGTGGTCAGGTCATGCAGACCTGGCCGGCTGGCTTGCACGACCGCATCGAGATCGGATGCCAGCTTCGTCGCATGGTCGAATGTTGTGCTGGCTGTGGCAATAAGCCGGTCGGCATTGCCGGACGTGCGGTCGAGATTGGCCAACGTGCCTTTGAGCATGGCGCTGGCGTCCGCCAGATTGTGCATGGTCTGGCTGGCATCGACGATAAGCTGGTCAATGTCCTTGCTTCGCCGATCGAACACGCCGGTCGTGTCGCGGATATTGGCCAGGGTCTGCGCGATCGCCGCCCGGTTGTTGTCGTCGAGCACGGATTCCACCCGATCCGCGATGACGAGCAACCGGGCCACCAGCTCTGGCGCATTATTGAAGACTTCCTGCAGGGACGAGGGGCGCGATGCGATCTGCGGATACTTCTGTCCGCCAAAAGCGGTCAGTGCGGGTGAGTCGAATGTCCCGCCCGAGATCTCGACGTAGCTGACGCCAGTCAGTCCCTGGCTCTCGACCGATGCGACGGCGTCGGTGCGGATTTCTATCGTCTCGCGCACCTGCAGGAGCAGAGTGACGAGTTTTGGGTCTTTCTGGTCGAGCTCGATCCGCGCGACGCGACCGACCTCGACGCCGTTCAGTCGTACCAGCGCGCCAGTGCCCAACCCGCTCACCGGCCCGGCAACGTGCGTTTCGAAATACTGGTATTGCGTTTCGAATTGCACGCGCGCGAGCCACAGGGCGGCGCCGAGGATGCCCGCCAGCACCACCAGCACGAACGCTCCGACCGCAACATAACTGGCTCGCGCCTCCATTTGAACGCACCTCCCGCTAGGTTGCGAGCGCCGCCCGGCCGCGCACGCCGGCGAAGTACTCATGGATCCAGGGATTCGGATCATCCCGCAGGCTGGCGATGGTGCCGATCGTGATCCTGCTGTCGACCAGCACCGCAATACGATCGGTGGTTGCGCGCAACGTATCGATGTCGTGCGTCACCATGAACACGGTCAAGCGCAGGCTGCGCTGCAAGTCCCGTACCAGCTCGTCGAATTGTGCCGCGGAGATCGGATCGAGGCCCGCGGTCGGTTCATCGAGAAACAGCAGCTCCGGATCGAGCGCCAGGGCGCGTGCCAGGCCGGCCCGCTTGCGCATCCCACCGGATAGTTCCGCCGGATACTTTCCGGCGGCATCGGGTGGCAGCCCGACCATACTGAGCTTGACCGAGGCAACCTCGTCCATCAATTGCTGCGGCACGTCGGTGTGCTCGCGCAGCGGGATCTGAACGTTCTCCGCCACGGTCTGATCGCCGAACAGGGCGCCATCCTGAAACAGCACGCCCCAGCGGATCTGCATGCGCACCAGCTCGTCGCCGTCGAGATCGGCGATGTTCTGGCCCAATACCTCGATGGTTCCCGCGGTCGGCTGCTGCAGCCCGATGATCGAGCGCAGCAGAACCGACTTGCCGGAACCGGAGCCACCAACCACCCCCAGCACCTCGCTCTGGAACACCTCGAGGTCGATGTGGTCGTGCAGTACTCGCCCACCTAGCCGTGTCACCAGTCCCTGGACACGGATCACTGCGGGCGCGGCGGCGGCGGCGCTCATATGCCGAGCCGCGAGAAGCTGATCGAGAAGGCGGCATCGGCAACAATGACCAGGAAGATCGATTCAACGACCGCCTGCGTCGTGTGCCGGCCGACACTCGAGGCGTTGCGCTCCACCTTGAACCCTTGATGGCAGCCCACCAATGCAATGATGAACGCGAACACCGGGGCCTTGATCAGGCCGACCCAGAACGTCCAGCCGACAACCGCGCTACGTAGCTGATGCAGGAAGACAGGGATGGTGATGTGGAGGTCGAAATAGCACATGACCGCGCCGCCAATCAGACCCATCGCATTCGAATAGAATGTCAGAAGTGGCAAAGTGAGCATGATGCCAAGCAGGCGCGGCAGCACCAGGACCTCGACGGTGTTCAGGCCCGAGACCTGGATTGCATCGAGCTCCTCGCTGACCTTCATGGTGCCGATCTGCGCGGTGAAGGCCGACCCCGATCGTCCGGCAACGATAATGGCTGCCATCAGGCCGCCGAGCTCACGCAAGATCCCGACCCCGAGCAGATTGACGGTGAACACCTCAGCGCCGAACTGGCGCAATTGATCGGCCCCCTGGTAGGCAACGACGACGCCGATGAGGAATGACAGCAGACCGACGATCGGCAGCGCATTCAGGCCGGTCTCTTCCATCTGATGGACCAGGGCGGCAACGCGCAGCCGTCTGGGCTGCACCACGGTGGCGATGGTTTCGGACACGATAAGGCCGAAGAATCCAACCAGCTCATAGCCTTGGTGCAGCGCGTGACTCAGGCCGCGGCCCAGGCGCTCCAGGTGTGCCGTGAACCTATGTCGTGGCGGCAACTCAACCGCTGGCGCTCTGCATTCAGTGTCGATCGTGTGAACCAGCGCGCGGTATTCGGAGCGCACGTTGACCGGCTGCACCACGAGGCCGCGGTGCTCCAATATTCGCTTGGTGCGCAACAAGAGCCATGCGCCGACGGTGTCAAGCCGGCCAAGCGCGCCGCAGTCGATCTCGACGCGGGCGGCCCCCGCGGCGTCCAGTGCACGCAAGCCAGGATCGAGCCGACGGGCCTCACTGATGATCCAGAAACCCCCGACAACCAGGCGCAACGTATCGCCCTGGCGTTCGATGCTGTACCACGCAGCGTCCGCGGCTGTCGCGGGCCGGGCTACGGTGACCATTGCGCAACCGGAGTCACGCCGCGACGGCGACAATTCGGGATGTGGCGCGTGTGACGCATCGATGCCGAAGCCGGGGTCCTGCACGTGGCGACGATGTCTTGAACAATACGGCCGGCAGTTTTGGCCGTGCACGGCAATCTGTGCCGGCCGTCACATGCCGTCAAGCGGGACCCGGTGGCGCCAATATGACCGGTTGCACTGGGTTCGCGAACCTGCCCCGAGACGGAGCGGGCTGGCACGCGGCTTGCGACCGCCGCGGCATGGACATCACCAGCAGCGTCGCCACCTCTCGCCTGGTCGCGCAGCAGCGCGTCATGGACGTGATCGCGGACGACATCGCCAACGCCAACACTTCCGGCTTCAAGGCCGAGCGGGTGCAGTTCAGTGACTGGCTCATCCGCGAGCGCGGCACCGACGCGCCGCGGGGCGACCACACCATCGCCTACACGCAGGACCGCGCGACCTGGCGCGATCAGGGCGCCGGAACGCTGACGCATACCGGCAACCCGTTCGACCTTGGCATCACAAGCGACGGTTTCTTCACGGTCCGCACATCAAATGGGCCACGGCTAACGCGCAATGGGCGCTTTGGCCTGATGCCTGACGGAACCATCGCCGACAGCGCGGGCAACGCCGTGCTGGACAGCAACGGGCAGGCGATTGTGCTGTCCTCCACCGACACGCGGGTGACCATCGCGGGGGACGGCACGGTGTCGAGCGAGAACGGCCAGCTTGGCAAGATCGGCGTGGTGCGACCGACCGACCCGATGCGGCTCACGGCCGAGGGCAGCACGCTGTTGCGCGCCGGTTCGCCGACCGCGCCAGTGACATCGCCGGGCCTGGTGCAGGGTTCGATGGAGGACTCGAACGTCCAGCCGGTGCTGGAGATGACGCGGATGATCGACGGCGAGCGGCAGTTCCAGTTCGTCAGCCAGTTGATCCAGGCCGAGAGCGATCGGCAGCAGTCGGCGATCGACAAGCTGCTGCCGCAGCAGCAGAGCTGAGGAGAATATCACATGCGCTCACTCGATATTGCCGGCACGGGCATGCAGGCGCAGCAGACCAATGTCGAGGTGATTTCCAACAACATCGCCAACATGAGCACCACCGGGTTCAAGCGGCGGCGGGCGGAGTTCCAGGACCTGATCTACCAGAACCTGCGCCAGGTGGGGTCGAACAGCTCGGACAACGGCAGCATCGTGCCATCAGGCGCTCAGGTGGGGCTCGGGGTGAAGACCGCGGCGATCTACCGCATCAACGAGCAGGGCAACCTGCAGCAGACCTCCAATACGCTGGACCTGGCGATCCAGGGCAACGGCCACTTCCAGGTGACCCTGCCGTCCGGCGAAACCGCGTATACGCGCGACGGCACGTTCGGCCTGGCGGCCGATGGCACCATCGTCACCGCCGATGGTTATGTCGTGCAGCCCGGCTTGCAGATCCCATCGAACGCCACCGCTGTGACCGTGAACCAGTCGGGCCAGGTGCAGGCCACTATACAGGGGCAGACCGCGCCGCAGACCGTGGGCCAATTGCAGCTTGCGGTGTTCCCAAACGAGGCCGGACTGGATGCGCAGGGCGACAACCTGCTCCTGCAGACCACCGCTTCCGGGCAGCCGGTCACCGGCAATCCGGCATCGTCCGGCTTCGGCTCGGTGATGGAGGGCTTCATCGAGACCTCCAACGTCAACGTCGTGACCGAGATCACCAATCTGATCACCGCGCAGCGCGCCTACGAGATGAACAGCAAGGTGATCACCACCAGCGACGACATGCTGTCCACCCTGACCAACCTGCGGTGATGCCATGACCCGATTGCCGCTCGCTGTCCTGGCGCTCTGTCTGGGCGGCGCCCACGCCGAGGCCGCCACGTTGCGCACGATGACCACGCTGCATGCGCCGGTGGTGCGGCTGTCCGACCTGTTTGACGATGCCGGCGCCAATGCCGAGCGTGTACTGGGGCCTGGCCCCGGGGCGGGCGGGCGCATCGTGGTGGAGGCGGCGGAGCTTGGCGCCATCGCGCGGCAGTTCGGCGTCGAATGGCGGCCTGCGTCGTCGGCGGATCGCGCGGTGCTGGACCGGCCGGGTCGACCGATGCGGCGCGAGGAAGTACTGGACGCGGTGCGCAGCGCACTGATCGACGGAGGTGCATCGGCCGACTGCGACGTCGAGCTGGCAGGCTTCACGCCGCCTCTGGTACCGTTCGAAGCCGATCTGCGTCCGGTCGTATCCGATCTGGACTACGAAGCCGAGGCCGGCCGGTTCAGTGCCATGCTTTCGGTTGCCGGCGAGGCGATGGAACCGATCCATATCCGGGTGACCGGCCGCGTGGACGACACGGTGGAATTGCCGGTCGCCACCACTCGGCTGCCCGCCGGCAGCGTGCTTCGCGCCGAAGATGTACACATCGCGCGGGTGCACGTCGCGGCACTTCGCGGCGAGGTGGCGCGTCGGCCCGGCGATGCGATCGGCATGCAGTCGAAGCGGCAGATCGCCGCCGGCCAGCCGCTCGTGCTCGCCGAACTGATGCGGCCAGCGATGGTTGCGAAAGGGGCCACCGTACTGATGGTGCTCGACAGTCCGGGGATCGCGCTGACCGCGCAAGGCCAGGCGACGGAGGCGGGCGCAATCGGCGAGCGCATCCGTGTCCTGAATCCGGTATCGCGCGCGGTGGTGGAGGCGGAAGTGATCGGCCCCGATCGCGTGCGCGTGGCGCCAAACGCGTTGCCGGTGAAGGTGAGCGTGCGATGAAGCGAAACGTTCATCTGCTGGTGCCCCTGCTGGCCTGCCTTGTGCTGGCCGGTTGTGGGTCGCTCACCCGGCTGTCGGAGGTCGGCCGTGCGCCCGCAATGACGCCGACCGCGGATCCGACCAAGGATCCGACCTGGCGGCCCGTCTCCATGCCGATGCCGGCCCGCGAGCCGACCCCGAACGAGGCGAATGCACTGTGGCGGAGCGGCTCGCGCGCGTTTTTCAAGGATCAGCGCGCCGCGCAGGTGGGCGACATCGTCACCATCCTGGTCGCCATGAACGACACCGCCAACATGAAGAATGCGACAACGACGGCCCGTACCAGTGCCGAGAACGGGAGTCTGGCACAATTCTTCGGCCTCCAGGCGCAGTTGCCGAAGACGATCACTGATCCGTCGAAGATCCTGGAGGTGGGCAGCAGCAACAACAACGGCGGGACAGGGCAGATCCAACGCAACGAGTTGGTCACGATCCGGCTCGCCGGCGTGGTGACGCAGGTGCTGCCGAACGGCAACCTGGTGGTCTCCGCGCGGCAGGAGTTCCGGGTGAACAACGAGCTGCGTGAGCTGCAGGTGACCGGGGTGATCCGGCCGCAAGACATCGCGTCCGACAACACCGTCCTGCACGACCGCATGGCGGAGGCGCGGATCGCCTATGGCGGGCGTGGCGAGCTCACCGAGGTCAACCACACCCGATGGGGTCAGCAGTTGATGGATATTCTGCTGCCGTTCTGACGTGGCTGGCGATTGACACTCCGATCTTGCACGTGCATTGGTTCGCCATGCACCGCGCATCCTGCATCGTCGTCCGCCGACGCCGCCGTTGTTCGACGGGGGTGTGGAGTCTGCGCGCGCTGTAAGCCAATCCGCGGATCGATCACGAAGGCCCCCATCGGTAGCGACGGGGGCCTTCGTGTTTTCTGGGTCTCTGTCGCTCCATCCCACCAGCAACCAGGAGGACATGATGACCAGCACAGCCAGTTTCGCTTCGACCATGGATATCACGCCGCGACCGCCGATCGTATTTGTCGCGGGCCAGGGTTCCTGGCTCACCGACAGCGAAGGCCGCACCTATCTCGACTTCGTCCAGGGCTGGGCGGTGAACACGCTCGGCCATTCGCCGCGACCGATCGTCGAGGCGCTGGCGCGTCAAGCGGAGCGTCTGATCAACTGCAGCCCGGCTTTCTACAACGATCAGATGATCCGGCTGGCCGATCTGCTGACGCGGCATAGCGGGCTGCATCAGGTGTTCCTCGCCAACAGCGGCGCCGAGGCCAACGAGGGCGCCATCAAGCTGGCGCGCAAATGGGGCGCGAGCCACCGCGATGGCGCCTACGAGATCGTGACAATGGAGCACGGCTTCCACGGCCGCACGCTTGCCACGATGGCGGCATCGGGAAAGGTGCAGTGGGAACTTCTCTATGAACCCAAGGTGTCCGGTTTCGTGAAGGTTCCACTGAATGATCTAGCGGCGGTCGAGGCGGCCATCACGCCGCGGACAGTCGCGGTGATGCTGGAGCCGATCCAGGGCGAGGCCGGTGTGTTCGAGGCAAGTATTCATTACCTGCGGGGCCTGCGCGCGCTGACGCGCGAGCGTGGCATGCTGCTGATCCTCGACGAGATTCAGACCGGGATCGGGCGCACCGGGCGTCTGTTCGGCTGCGAGCATGCAGGCGTGCTGCCCGACATCATGACGCTGGCCAAGGGGCTCGGCGGTGGCGTGCCGCTGGCCGCCCTGGTCGCGCATCGCGATGTATGCTGCTTCGAGTATGGCGACCAGGGCGGCACATTCTGTGGCAATCCGATCATGGCGGCCGTCGGCTGCGCCGTGATCGAGGCGGTAACGCAGCCGGGCTTCCTCGCTCGGGTGACGCAGGCGGGCGAGCATCTGGCGAAGCGGCTGCACGCGCTGTCGCGCCGACATGGCTGCGGCGAGGTGCGCGGCAGGGGATTGCTGCAGGCGCTCGACCTCAAGCGCGACATCGCGCCGGAGGTTGCCGCGCAGGCGATGGAGCGCGGACTGCTGCTCAACGCGCCGCGCCCCGATACACTGCGCTTCATGCCGGCGCTGACCATCAGCGATGCGGAAATCGATCGGATGATCGACATTCTCGATGCTGTCCTGACTGACTTGGCAAAGGACTGATACGCTGGGCGCGGGTTGGATCGACATGGTAGAAGGGCGCTGTCACCACGACGGGTCCTCATGTCGGTCCAACCGCTCTACATTCTGACGGGCTTTTTCGTCGGCCTATTGGTCGGCCAGACCGGCATGGGCGGCGGGTCACTGGTCACGCCCATTCTCGTTCTGGCATTCGGCGTGCCGCCGGCCGCCGCGGTTGGCACCGACCTGTTGTACGCCTCGATCACCAAGGCGGTGGGCACCGCGGTGCATGGTGCGAATCACACCGTGCAGTGGCCGATTGTGGCGCGCCTCGCCGCAGGCAGCGTGCCGGCCACCGCGGTCACCTTGCTGGCGATCTCGCAATTCGATCTTAACAGCCAAGCCGCATCCGGCGTCATCTCCACCATCCTTGGCATCATGCTGCTGATCACTGCCTTTGCCCTGCTGTTCCGCCGGCGGCTACTGGACCTGGGTGGCAGCCGGCTCGCCGACCTGCCGAAGCGGCAGACCCGAATGCTTACCATCGCGACCGGCGCCGTGCTCGGGGTGCTGGTGACCATCTCCTCGGTCGGTGCGGGCGCCATCGGTGTGACGGTTCTGCTGGTGCTCTATCCCCGGTTGCCGATGGCGCGGATCGTGGGCTCCGACATCGCGCACGCCGTGCCGCTCACGCTGGTCGCCGGGCTTGGGCACTGGATGCTTGGCTCGGTGAACCTGTCGATGCTGGCGTCGCTGCTGATCGGCTCGATTCCCGGCATTGTGCTGGGAAGTCTGTTCGCGGTGCGCGTGCCTGACGCGGTGCTGCGGCCAGTGATGGCCGTGACACTTGCCTTGGTCGGCGGCACGCTGGTGTTCTGACGCGCGGCCGGCCGGTCCGGCTGAGCGATCGTCGCCGGTCCGGCCCGGTGCCGCCGCCTCAGACGGCCTTCAGGTTGGTCGCCGAAGTCTTGCCCTGTTGACCGCGTTCGAGGTCGAAGCTGACCTTCTGGCCCTCATTGAGCCCAGTGAGGCCGGCACGCTCGACCGCCGAAATGTGGACGAAGACGTCCTTCGATCCATCATCCGGCTGAATGAAGCCGTATCCCTTCTGGGCATTGAACCATTTGACCGTGCCTTCCGACATCGCGTCATCCTCCATGCAATCCGGCGATCCACACCGCGTGGACCGGAATGCTTTTCAAATTGGGAGCACCGAAGCGCGACGGGGTCGCAGAGGCAGGTACGATTCAACCCACGCTGAAAAGCGCCGTTCAGCGGATATGGGGGCCCGGGAGCGTCTTTGCCAGGAATATTCCTGGGTCACGCGCGGACGCGCGCTGCCAGGCGATCGATTTGGCCGGCGCTGCCCGTTCTTGCTTCGAGCAAGGCCTGCATGAGCTGACCGACCGCACCCGCCTTATCGGTTCGGTTGACGGCGGCGAACTCGGCGGCAAGGCGATCCAGCGCCAGTTCAAACAGGTTGCGCTGGCTGAAGCTGCTGCCGGAACCATCGCCGGAAGCCTGCAGATCCCGCACCACCTCGGCCAGCGCGGCAAGATCACCCGAGTTGATCTTCGCCAGGTATTCCTGGGCGCGCTTGGCCCACATCAGGCGGCTCACCCGAGGCCGACCGCTGAGGATGGCGCGCACCTGAGCCAGTTCCTTCTGGCCGGCGAGCTTTCGCAGGCCCGCAGCGCGCGCCTGGGCCACCGGCACCCGCAGCGTCATCTGATTCTCATCGAACGAGATGTGAATGAGGTTCAGCCGGTGGCCGGCAATCTCTTCGAAGCCAACGCGATCGATCCGGCCAACGCCATGCGCGGGATAGACGACGGAATCACCCTTGCGGAAGGGATCTGTGTCTTTCGGGCTACTCTTCGAGGCCGTCGCCCGAAGGGCTGCATTCACCATCGCTGTCGTGACTGGGGTCGCGGCCACTCAAATTACCATCTGATTTGTTGACCTGCTGATATGGTGCGGCATGCTACGGATGCATCGGGCCGCGGCGACGATTTCGGGCGACCGACCGCACACCGATCGGCGCCGCGGTCCAGTTCGTCGGAAAACTTCAGGGCTTTGCAATGGCCGGTTCGCGTGCAGCCCTGCCATGGGCCCGTCTGGTCGCCGGACGGTTGCGCGCATCCTGAGCGCGTTGCTGCTCTGACGATGGCGGCGATGATGCCGGCGGTACGGGCACGCTGGTCGGTTTCCGCGGAGCCAGCGGGGTCCACGGGCTGGCAGCGCGAATCATCCGCTGCGTCTGGACAATCCAGGCATTGGCCTCATGCTCGCTGGCAAATCCCTCGATCAGCTTGCGACGCCCGTCCGGCTTGGCCATCTCGACGTCAAATCGATGCTTTGCCCGAGGCACCACGCGATAGGATGTGTCCACCATCCCCACAACATGGCACGTATCGGACTGGATGACAGCACAATTCGGCAGGAGCCGCCAGTTTGGCCGCCGCGTCGCCTCCGCTACATCCCCACAATGGATATGGATAAAGCAATGCAACTTGTATCCAGTCCATTCGATCCCTATGTCATGGGGTGATTTTCGCCTCAATAATCCGCATTGCGCGCGGCATCGGCTGAGCGGCCTGGGTTGATTCTCCGCTGAACCCACAAGGTTTGAGGACAGCGACATCGTGATCGCCGCCGATCCGTGTCGGGCGCTGTCGTCTGACTGACCATGCCGGTCCTTGCTGCCGGTTTGTGACGAACTCCTTCAACAAGGACCAGACAACAAGGACCAGATCGATGAGCACGGTGCCTCACATCCAAGACGAAGGCCTTGACCGAGACGCCGACCGGCAGGCAGACGCAATGAAAGCGCAACTGCGCAAGGACGTCGCATCGTGGTCGCAGACGCGTAACGAAACGTCCCAGCATCACATGGCCGAGCCGAGTGCGCCACCGGCCCGCCAGCCGTCATTACAGCCCGTCGTCAGGCGCAAGAAATCCAAGCCCGCGGCTGCCGCGGCCAAGCCGGCGCACTCAGGCACGAAGCCTTTCAGCATGTCCTATGACGGCGGAACGACCGCGGAGTACATACAGTACATGGTCGACCGGGGGGCAAGGTGATCCGGATCACCTTCAAAGACGCGCGCGGAGGCCTGGCCGCGGTGCAGCTACGTCACATTGTCGCAATCTCCGACGAGCGGGGCAGCGTCAGCGCGCGGTCATGGTCGACCCAACCGCGGCTGATGCGGCAGCGGCGACATCCGAATAGGGAGCAGTCATGCGGATAAGTACAGGACTTGATGGTCGGATTGCCTACGATCTTGAGGAATTCTGCAACGACTACGGACACCCGGCGGGGCAGCTATTCACGCTCGAGGTGACTCACAACGCGGTAACCTACGTGTACGCGGATGTCATCGGTACTGTCCATGCCGGTGAGGTGATCTTCGACCTGGATGGCGACAACCTGGTGCACACACGAAAGGCTCACTGACGGATCGGTTCGAGGTCTGTCGGACGACGGGGCATAGATCCTGAGGCATAGATCCTTTAGCGCCACCGACAAAGCGTGCGTTTGAACCCTCAATGTGCGATGAACAACAATGGCAGATGCAAATTATCGGGTTGTCCAACGGGAAGATGACAGCTTCGCCGTGGAAATAACCAGATCCGGCGTCCTTCCCCAGACGGCTGCCGGCTTTGCAACCGAAGCTGCGGCAATCGATTGGATCGCACAGGACAAGAGACTACGGGAAGCCGCCGATCCATTCAGGACATCGGCGGGCCGAAAGTGGCGCGGCTTCTGATCGCGACACCACGATGGCGTAATGCGGACAGCCTTCGCACGGATTGTTGCCGATTCAGCGAAGCGCCAGGCATGGTCACCCAACAAGGGAGCCAATAACAAAGCCCGCAGGTCACGTGGCTGACTGGGTTGTCGGCGCTGCCGCAGCTTCGCTCAATCGCGAATACACCAGCTCCAGCAGCCTCTCCCGGGCACGCACCGCGATCTCCTCCAGAGATGGCGTCTGGGCAAGGCGGGCTCTGGCATAGCGACGAACTTCCTCCAGCGTGGGAACTTCCGGCAGGTCGATTTCGCTCCAGAACGTCTCCGCCTGGATCCGAGCCGAGGAAATCCGTGCCCGCACGTCCGCCCAGCCTGGAGCGCGTGCCAGTGCCTCGAGCACCTGGTTCGCGATGTGATTGACCGGGAATGATGCCGCGAGCTGGCAGGCGACCTTGTCGATGACAAGCCGTCCCAATTTGTGTTCTCCTCTGATCACCGCCTTCGGCGGCACGTGCAGCTCCCAGACGAGGCCGAGCCAGGACAGGGCGCGCAGCGCATAGTAGGTGGGATCGTACTCCCACCAGCGGAAGCCCTGTCGAACCGACGTCTGATAGGCGTGATGATTGTTGTGCCAGCCTTCACCCATCGTCAGCAGCGCCAGCAGCCAATTGTTCCGCGATTGGTCGCCGGTCACGTAGCGCTGGCGACCGACGACGTGGGCGAGCGAGTTGATGCAGAAAGTCGCGTGCCACAGTACGACCGTACTCCAGCAGAAGCCGATGGCCAGCCCTGGCAAGCCGGCGATCAGCCATGTCGCGATCGCCAACAGCGCCGCCGGCAGATAGGGTTGCCGATCGAGCCACACGAGGTCCTTGCATCGAGCGAGGTCACGCACGGCCGCATAGTCCGTGGCATCGTTTCGCGGCACGAAGATCCAGCCCACATGCGAGTAGAAAAAACCTTGCCGCACCGGCGAGTGCACGTCCAGGTCGGTATCCGAGTATTTATGGTGCTGACGGTGCTTGGCGGCCCACCACAGGGCGCCGCGCTGGGCCGAGGTCTGCGCCAAGAAGGCCAGGCAGAACTGGAAGAGGCGCGTCGTGCGGAAGGCGCGATGGGCGAAATAGCGGTGATAGCCCGCTCCGATGGCGAAGATCCGCACCAGATACAGCACCACTGCGAGCACCAGGGCGCGCCACGTCAGTCCGGTCCAGAAGGCCGCGAAACATGCCAGATGGATCAGCAGGAAGCCGATGCTGGAGGGATAGGCGATGTCGTCCGAGTGTGCCTCGCCAGACGTCATGGGGCAGATCCTCTTCAAGGAGCCGGTGTCAGGCCGCCGGCCGTAGTCCGGTTGAGCGGTGCGTCCGCCGGCGACGACGGGGTGCGGGATTCGCTGTCGGCGGCCGCTGTTCCCGCACCGGCTGAACGGCGGCTGCTGACGAACCTCCGGCAATCTGGATCGCCGTGCCGGTCATGCGCTCGATCGCACGCAGTGTAGCACGCTCGCCAGCATCGCAGAACGATATTGCCACGCCGCTGGCGCCGGCACGCGCAGTGCGGCCGATACGGTGCACATAGTCTTCGGGTTGCGCCGGTAGATCGAAATTGATGACGTGAGAAATATCCGTCACATCGATGCCGCGCGCGGCGATGTCGGTCGCAACCAGAACGCGCGCGCGGCCGCTGCGAAACTGTTCCAGTGCCTTCTGTCGCGCCGGCTGGCTCTTGTTGCCATGCAATGCGCTCACCCGAAAG
>Ga0209040_10001728_pt1 | contig 17306 bp, 16 predicted proteins | sample BogFormECP12_OM3_FD_188240 | JGI IMG/M metagenome (GOLD analysis project Ga0209040, IMG submission 188240) | Bog forest soil microbial communities from Calvert Island, British Columbia, Canada - ECP12_OM3 (SPAdes) (version 2) | ecosystem: Environmental > Aquatic > Freshwater > Wetlands > Bog ...
CAACCGCCGGGCAATCGGGCGGCAGCGAGCGGTATAGAGATGGGTTGGCGAGCCTGCTCCCGGACCGACCCCATCTCCCGTGACCGCCGTTGTAACTCGATGGATTTCGCACCAAGCGACACGACTGGAAGGTCGGCTTTTGACCGGAGCTGGCCGAAGAACGAACCCGCTGCGCGGGAACGGTGACCTCCCAGCTGTGGTGTCGCGGCGCACGTTCGAGCAAATCCGTCACGGCGGAAGGTCGACGCCTGCGTCGTGGAGGCGGCCAAACAGCAAGAAGACGCAGACTCCACGGGCGGCGGACTTGAAGCGTGCGTCGTTCGGATCCCACAATCTCGAATGACCCGTAACGAACGGCGCCGATCACGTCTCGGGGAGGCCACGCCGCATCGTGGTGTGCCGCTAATTCTGCGCCGGCTGCTCAACCTTGGGTCGCAACCCCGTGCGCAACCGTGTGTGCAACACGTTGGTATGGCAAGCATTCTCAAACAAGAAATTCCCAAAACTCAAAATCCGTGCCATACCCGCATCGGTTGTGTGAGCCACAGGTCGCCAACCGATCAGCACTGCCAAGCTTTCTCCGAGCTTGGGGTGTCACCGCACTGGGACGGACGCGCCCCGTCGCCAGGCTAAGGCATCTCTGCATAACCCTCTCCCGTGAGACCCGCAGGTTCGTTCTTCGGGGAGTTTCGTACGCCTCACGGCGTCCGAAACTCTTCACGAAACCGGACTGGCAGCTTCCGAGCGCCGAACCTCGTGGAGCAGACATTTGCTCACCCTGGCGCGACCGAGCGCAGGCTTGCTGCCACGTTCGCAACGGACTTCCGCAACAGCCAAACCCTTGACCGAGCAGCCGCGGCGGACGGCGCAGAAGAGCGTCGGGCTGGCTCGCTTCAGGCGCGGCCAGGCTTTAGTAGCCGGCCAAAGGCTGCGCGCGGTGAGGATGTCCGTCTGACCGCCGTCTCAGGCTGATCCAGAGCGTATCAACGGCGACACCGAGTCAACCACTTAGCTGCCCAAGACGTCTCACGCTGTTTCTCCCGGTATCCTCCGGTCAGTCCACAATCCATTGTGCACTGGATTGCGGACCAGAACGGGGCGCGGCATGGCGGGGAAGCTAGCGGCGGTAGGCGTCCGGCGGCTGAGGTGACCCAGAGCACCGTCTCCCCTAACTCGTCCGGGGACCTACGTCACGAGCCCAACGCAGCTCGACTCAGGTGCCGCGCAAATTGTTTTGCAAACACTCGGGCACCTCAAGAGGATAGGCCAGGATCGCCGAGCAGAGTGCCTTTCCGTAGTTATCGAGGCAAAGGCTCCGCGAGACGCCACCGCCGAGCGCTCCTTCCGCCACGAACTGCAGGGCAGCGAGGCCCGGCACGTCGTAGCGCCTCACCTCACCCGTAATGACACCTTTGTAGAAGGCCTTGAACTGAGCAGCCGAGAGCTGCTGCCGCACGACCTCGTACAACTCGGGGCTGAACGCGATGACCGAGATGCAGGCCGTATTGCCTTTGTCGCCCGATCGCACATGGGCGACATTCCGTAAGCAGACCTGCATGGCTCAGCTCTCGTACATTCGGATCGACCACGGCACGCGATCCCTGGGCGTCAGGCTCGACCACACGCCGATCACCTCGCGCGTGCGGTCCTGGTGCGGCACACGCTTGCCGGTCATGCCGACCCCGGAGACGGCCATGCCATCGACCTCGCGGCCGACCTTGACGGCTTCCTCCCGCGTCAGCGTACGTGCGGCGACGCGAACGGCGACCTCGTAGGGCTCCGCCCCGTCCATCGGCGAGGCCGGACCATGGATCGCGTTGACGCCGATGAAGTCGATGCGGATGTCCTCGGCCTTCAGGCCGACGATCTTGAACCGCTCCTCCAGAATCCGGCGCGCGAGCTGCGCGCGAGCGAGCGCGCCTGGACCGGCATAGAAAAACATATCCTCGCCGATAAAGCCTTCCGCGCAGCCGATGGATACTTTCAGCGTCGGCGTGCGCGGCTTGCCGGATACGCCGCTGACCCGCACGCGGTCGGTGGCGATCTCCTCGATCCGCGCGGTCGTGAAGTCGACCACGACGTCCGGTGTCACGTAATTGGCCGGGTCGTGGACCTCGTAGAGGATCTGCTCCTTGACGGTCATCGTGGTGATCGCGCCGCCGGTGCCGGCGACCTTTGAGAACACGGCATCGCCGTTCTCGTCGACTTCGGCGATGGGGAAGGCGAGATTCCACGGCTCCGGGACGTCCTTCATTCCGGGGTCGGCGAAGTAGCCGCCGGTCGCCTGCGCGCCGCACTCCAGAAGGTGGCCGACGGCACTGCCCGGGCCGAGATGCGCGTGATCGAGCGGATCCCAGCCGAATTCGTGCATCAAAGGCGCCAGGAAAAGCGACGGATCGGCAACCCGAGACGTCATGACGATCTGCGCGCCGTCCCGCAACGCCGCCGCGATGGGCTCGGCGCCGAGATAGGCTTCGGCGGAGACGATCGACTCGCGCAGGCTGGACGTGGGCTTGCCGTTCTCCAGGATCGTGTCCGTCTGATCGAGCACCGGTCGGTTATCAGGCTGCCCGAGACAGACGCGACCTTCACGCCGCGCGCCCCATACTCGCGCAGCCACTGAACCACGCGCTCGGCCGCGCCGTCCGGATTGATCCAACCCTGGTTGCTGACGATGCGCGTGCCGCGCCGGAGGCAGCCCGGCAGCACCGCTTGCATGCGGTCGTCCAGATACGTGTCGTAGCCGGGGAAATCAGGATCGCGGCGCTTGCGGACCTGCGCTGCGGAGACCGTCGCCTCCGCCATCGTCTCGAAGCAGAGATAATCGAGATCGCCCTGCTCGGCATTCAGCTTCGCCGGCTCGATGCGATCGCCCCACCATGCGGAGCCGGTGCCGATGCGGATGCTGCCCATTTCTGCCGCTCCCTTCCGTTGCAGGCCGCCGCTTCAATGCGCGAGTGCGAGACCCGGCCGCGCCCAATCGACCGCAATCAGCCTGCCCGAGTGGGACAGCGTGATGTAGGCGGTCTTCCGGTCCGCGCCGCCGAAGCAAATGTTTGTGACGTAGTGGTCCGGGAAGAGCACCTGCTCGACCAGCTCGCCTTCGGGCGTGAGAACGCTGACGGCCCCCTTGACCAACGTGGCGACGCAGACGTTGCCGCACGCCTCGACCGCGAGGGAGTCGAAGAGCTGATAGTTCGGCATGCCCACGACCAAGCGCCCGCCGTTCGGCGATGGCCAGGGCTGCCGGCGTATTTCGCCGGGCCCGGTGATCTCGAAGGCCCACAGCCGTCCCGTCAGGCTTTCCGCGACGTACAGCGTGTCTCCGTCCGGCGAGAGGCCGATGCCGTTCGGATGCACCATCGGCTGGATGACCTCGACCAGCAGCGAGCCGTCGGCGCGCGCGTAGTAGACGGCGCCACGGTCCTGGTCGCGCGCGCGCACCTTGCCCAGATCCGTGAACCAGAAGCCGCCGTGCTGGTCGAAGACGATGTCGTTCGGCCCTTTCAGCGGCTTGCCTTCGAGACCGCGATACAGCACCTCGACATCGCCGGTGTCGAGGTCGATGCGCTCGATGCGGCCGCCGCTGTAGTCGTCGGCCTGCAGCACGGGGCGGAGCAGGCCCCCCTCCTCGTGCCATTTGAAGCCGCCGTTGTTGCAGACGTAGCATTTCCCGTCTGGCCCGATTGCAGCGCCGTTCGGCCCGCCGGCGGTATGCGCAATGACGATCTTCTCGCCATCCGGCATCACACGCGTGAGCGTACCGCGCTCGATCTCGACCAGGATCACCGAGCCGTCCGGCATGGCGATCGGGCCTTCGGGAAAGCGCAGACCGGACGTGATTTCGTGGAATGGGCGCGATGCGGATTCGGTCATCGTGTCACCACGATACCGGCCTTCTCCCGGTCCTAGATGTCCTGCAGACGCGCCTGCGCGTCCTGCTTCAGCTTGTACTTCTGCACTTTCTCGGTCATCGTCTTCGGCAGTTCCTGTATGAACTCGAGGAAACGCGGGATCATGAAGTAGGCCATGTTGTCCTGGCAATATCGGACGAGGTCGGCTGCTGTGAGCGCCATGCCCTCGCGCAGAACGACCACGGCCATGACTTCGTCCTCGCTCATCTCCGCCTGCACGGCGAACACCGCCACTTCGGCGACCGCCTGGTGCCTGCCGATGATCTGCTCGACTTCCCAGGACGAGATGTTCTCGCCGCGTCGGCGGATCGCGTCCTTCTTCCGGTCGACGAAGTACAGGTACCCGTCCTTATCGAAGTAGCCGCGATCGCCGGTGTGGAACCAAAGGTTGCGATACGCCGCGAGCGTCGCCTCGGGCATGTTGTAGTAGCCCTGTGCGGCAATCCACGGCAGGCTGGCGCGAAGGCAGATCTCGCCGACTTCGCCGGTGGGCAACTGGAAGTCGTCGTCGTCCATGATCGCGACCTGCATCTCCGGGCGCGGCTCGCCGGCCGAGCGTGCTTTCTCGGGCGGATGGCCGGGCGGCAGCATCGTCGCGTTCGCGTAGTCCGACAGCGAATAGACCGAAGTCAGCTCCAGGTTGAAGCGGCGTGCGAACTCCTGCCAGAAGTTCGGGATCGGCACCATTGTGGTCTGCCGCCTGATGCCGTCGTCGTCATCCGGACTCGGCGGCTGCGACCACAGGATGTTGACCATCGCACTGAGGAGATTGAATTTCGTCGCGCCGAAGCGCCGCACATCCGGCCAGAAGTTGCGCGCGGAGAAGCGGCGCGCGAGTGCCACGGTCGCGTCCGCGATCAGGCCCGGGATGCAGCCGCCGAGCAGCGCATTGCCGTGGAACAGCGGCAGGCAGACGTACAGCGTGTCCTCGCGCTGGTAGCCGAACACCTCCACGCGGGTGTACGGGGCGCTGATCGCGGTGCAATGCGTGAAGATGTTGCCCTTCGACGGGCCCGTCGTGCCGGAAGTGTAGAACAGGCAGAACCGGTCGTTGAACCGGACTTCGGCCGTGACCGGAGCGTCGGGCCCGGCTTCCAGCGCGCGGTAGTCGACCACGCGTGCGCCCAGCCCCGCACGGTTTGACGTCGGCACCGGCCCGGCCTCGTCGAGCACGACGACCATACCGATTTTCGGACACTGCGCCGCGACGGCCTGGAAGCGTTCGAGGTAGCACTGCTCGGCAATCAGGACGGCGGCATCGGACTGATTGAGGAAATACGCAAGCAGTTCGCCCTTCGCCGCCGTGTTGATCGGAACGGCGACGCCGCCGAACTTCGCGAGCCCGAAATAGCACCACAGCACTTCGGGCTGGTTGTCGAGCATGAACGCAACATGAGTGCCCTTCGCGACGCCGAGGCTCTGAAGGCTGTTGGCGATGCGATTGGTGATCGCATCCACGTCGCGGTAGCTGAAGCGGCGGTCCTCGAACAAGAGATACGGCTTGTCGCCGTTCCGCGCGGCGCCGCGCTGCAATAGGTGCCCGATCGTCCGCTCTCGCAAGGGCAGGCTTTCGAGCTCGCGAAGCCGCTGCATCCGTTCCCTCCCGCCGGTTGCTCCGGCATCGGCCGCCATGCTGACCGCGGCGACCGTCATTGCCGGCATTGATACACGCCGGGATTCGGCTTCCAATACCGGGTCTGGGTTGAAGTGCGAAACGTGACCGCATGTTCGGCGCTCTCGCATGTTCCGACCGGAGAGGGGCATGAGCGGCACGCAAGCGGCAGAGGCGCTGGAGTTCCCTTGGCCGACGCTGCCCGCGGGCGAGCCACCGAAAGAAATCATGCCAGGACTGCACTGGGGTCGGCAGCCCCTGGCCTCGCGCCTCGACCACGTCAATCACTGGATCCTGGACGATGGCGGACGGACCGCACTGATCGACACCGGCGCTGACCGGCGTGAGTCGCGCGCATGGTGGACAGAGATACTGCAACGCTTTGCGCCGCTATCGCGCGTGATCGTGACGCATCACCACTACGACCATATCGGCGTGGCCGGCTGGCTGTGCGACTCGAATGACGCGCCGCTGTGGATGACGCGCACCGAGTGGATGTCGGCGCTGGCGCGAATGCGGTCTTGGACCGAGGCGCAGCAGCTGTTCCGCTTGCGCCACTTCACGGGCAACGGGCTCAGCGAGGCGCAGGCGTCCGACATCCAGGCGCTCTTCGGCGCCTTCAACGACCGGCTTTCGCCGATCCCCGGCGCTTTTCACCGACTGATTCCGGATGACTTGATCCAGATCAGCGGCCGCGCCTGGACCATCCTGCTCGGCGAAGGGCATTCGCCCGAGCAGGCGCTGTTCTTCTGCGCGGAGGACAAGGTGCTGATCGCCGCTGACCAGGTACTGCCGAGCATCACGCCGCATATCGGCGTCTGGCAGGACGAGCCGGACGGCAATCCGCTGCAGCTCTTCATGAATACGCTCGATCGTCTGGCGGGCTTGCCGCACGATCTGCTGGTCCTGCCCTCGCACGGCCTGCCGTTTATCGGCCTGCATGCGCGGCTGGAGCGGCTGCGACAGCATCACCGGCGCCGGTTGGACGAAACCGAGGAAGCCTGCCGCGAGTGGCGGACCGCGGCCGAGGTGATGGGCGTGCTGTTCAGGCCACCGCGCGACATCACGGACGTGGCACTCGCCTTTACCGAGACGCTCGCGCATTTGCAGTATCTGCTCGGAACGGGTCGGCTGGAAGTGGAGAGCACGGCCACCCTGCGTCGCTTCCGCGCGCGATGAGCTGACCGCAACCGGAGAGGCCGGATGTACAGACAGACCGCAGTCGTCGGGATTGGGCAGACGGATTTCTCCAAAAATTCCGGCCGCACGGAGTGGCAGCTTGCGCTCGAGGCGGTGCTGGCCGCGCTTGCCGATGCCGGGGTCGAGGCGCGCGATGTCGACGGGATCGTGCGTTACTCGTACGACAACGTGACGCAGGCGATGCTGGTGCGCGCGCTCGGCATACGCGATCTTCGCTGGTACGGGGAAATCCCGTTTGGCGGGATCGCGCAATGCGGCGTAGTGGCGCAGGCAGCGGCCGCGATCGCGTCCGGGATCGCGAGCACCGTCGTCGTCTATCGCGCACTGAACGAGCGCTCGGGCGTGCGATACGGCCGTGCCGAGCGCAACATCCCCGCCATCGGCGACATCGTGCATGCAGCCGGCGACCGCTCGCCCGTGGGCCAGTTCTCCGGCCCCTACGGCCTGTATGTGCCCGGTCAGGTGATGGCGCTGCAGGCGCAGCGCTATGCGTACGAAGCGGGCATCAGCCTGGACGAGCTGTCGGAGGCCCTGTGCGTGTTGGCGCTGCAACAGCGTCGCTATGCGAACGGCAACCCACACGCGATGATGCGGGAAAGGCCGCTCGATAGAGAGGGGTATTTCGCCGGCCGTATGATCTCGACGCCGCTGCGCCTGTACGACTACTGCCTGGAGACCGACGGCGCGGCGGCCATGGTGATCACGTCGGCGGAACGCGCGAAGGGGCTGCGCGCAGATCCGGTCTATATCCTTGCCTCGCACCAGAGCCTGTATCCGCATTCGGAGCCGATCACGGTCTATGCGGCGGACCTCACTCGCCTCTCCGGGCCGGGGAACATCGACAAGCTGTACGCGGATGCGCGGATCGCGCCGCAGGACGTGTCCGTCGCGCTGTTCTACGATGCAACCTCGTATTCGGCATTAAGCGGGTTCGAGACCTATGGCTTTGCCGAGCGCGGACAGGGTTGGCGCTACCTGAAGGACAATGGGATGGGGCTCGACAGCAAGTTGCCTATGAACACGCATGGCGGCCATCTGTCGGAAGGCTACATCCACGGGCTCAACCATCTCACCGAAGCCGTACGGCAGCTTCGCGGAACCGCAGCGAATCAGGTCGTCGGGGCGGAGATCGCGCTGGTCGGCTGCCACGGCGCAAGTTCCGCGATTTTCGCGAGGTAACCGGCGATGCTCGTTGTCCCCAAGCCCGACACGCTGACGCAGCCGTACTGGGACGTCGCGCGCGCGGGCAAACTGCTGCTGCAGCGCTGCGTCCAATGCGGGCACACATGGCACCCGCCGCTCCCGATCTGCCCCACATGCCACGCGGCGAACTACGAGTGGCGCGCGAGCAGCGGACGCGGCACGGTCTACAGCTGCACGATCATCCACCAAGCGGCGCATGTCGCGGCCCAGGGGCGCACGCCCTATCTGGTCGCGCTCGTCACGCTCGCGGAAGGACCGCGCGTCGTCGCCAACATCCTTAACTGCGCGATGGACGACGTCAGGATCGGCATGGGCGTCGCGCTCACGTTCCAGGAGATCGCGCCGGGCGTGGTCCTGCCGCAGTTCGAGCCGGCGCCAGGCTGAGCAAGCGTCAGCGCCGCAGGACGATCCCCGCCTTCTCGCGGTCCCACACCTCGCCAAGACGGGCCTGCGCCGCTTCCTTGAGGGCGCTCTTCTGAACCTTCTCAGTCATGGTCTTCGGCAGAGCGTCGAGGAACTCGATGAAGCGCGGCACCATGAAATAGGCCATGTTCGCCTCGCAGAACCGCACCAGCTCAACCGGGTCGAGCATCTGGCCGGGACGGCAGACGATGCTGGCCATCACCTCGTCCTCGGACATCTCCGACTGCACCGGGAACACGGCGGCTTCCATGATCGCGGGATGGCGCAGGATCACCTGCTCGACCTCCCATGACGAGATATTCTCGCCGCGGCGGCGGATGGCGTCCTTCTTGCGGTCGACGAAGAACAGGTAGCCGTCCTCGTCGAGATAGCCTCGATCGCCGGTATGGAACCAGCCGTCTCGGTTCGCCTGCGCGTTCGCGTCCGGCATCTTATAGTAGCTTCGTTCGCCGAGCAGCGGATCGGTCGCATGCAGGCAGATCTCGCCGGCGACACCGGGGGGCAGCTCGCACCCGTCATCGTCCCTGATCGAAAGCTGCACGCCAGGGCGCGGCTTGCCGGCCGAGCGCTGCTTCTCGGGCGGATGGCCGGGCTGCAGGAAAGTGCCCTGGCCGAAATCGGTCAGCGAATAGGACGAGACGATCTCGACGCCGAACCGCTGCCTGAATTCGGGCGCGAATTCGGCCACCGGGACCATGTTGACGCGCCGGACCTTGTGGTCGCGGTCGCGCGGGCTTTCCGGTTGGCCCCACAGGATGTTGGTCATCGAGCTGAGCAGGTTGAAATGCGTCACGCCGTAACGGCGCACCTCGTCCCAGAATGTGCGCGCGGAGAAGCGGCGCGACAAGGCCAGCGTGGCATCGGCGAGCAGCGCCGGGAGGGACGCCGCCTGCATGGCGTTGCCGTGGAACAGCGGCAGGCAGGTGTAGATCACATCCTCGGGCTCGTAGCCGAGGTATTCGGCCCGGCCCATGGAGAAGGCGAGCGTCGCGCCGGCCGAGCGCATCACGCCTTTCGACGGTCCGGTCGTGCCGGAGGTGTAGAAGATGCCGTGCACGTCCTGCGGTGTAGTGTCGACGTTCGGCGGCGCGTCGGAGGCGGTCGCAAGCGCCTCGTAACGCACTACTTCGCGCTTGGGCACGGACGCACCGCCGAGTGCGTTAGTGCCGGGCTCCTGCACGACGATTACCCTGGTGATCGCCGGAGCGGTCACCGCCACTTCCGCGTAACGCGCGAAGGACTCGCTGCCGACGATGATCGAGGTCGAGTCCGACTGCGTCAGGAAGTAGGTCAGCAGGTCGCCCTTGGCCGCCGTATTGAGCGGAACGACGACCGCTCCGATCTTGCCGAGCGCGAGGGTCAGAAACAGCGTCTCCGCGCAGTTCCCGATCAGAAGTGCTACGTGCTCGCCGGTGTGGATGCCATGGGCGAGCAGGCCGTTGGCAAGCCTGTTGGTGATGCGGTCCAGCTCGCGATACGACCAGCTTTGGTCCTGGAACAGCAGAAACGGCTTCGCCTCATTGCGGCTGGCCTGCCGCTCCAGCACGCGCGCGAAGGTCAGGTCCTGTGATGCGATGTCAATCCGGCGAAGTTTGTCCATGGTGCGCTCACACTCTCGCGGTATCCGTCACGCGGGCAGCCATCCGCGGGCCTGGTAGCGGTGGAAAATCTTGCGGAACATGTCCTCGGTGTCGATGCAGTCGGCAAATCCCGCCTGGCGCGCCTTGATCGTGCTGACGAGGCGCGGCGGGGGTGGCGTATCCAGCCCGTAGCAGAACTGGTGGTCCGCATAGAGGAAGCCTTGCCCCACGAACGCGCCGAGATCATCGGGCGCGCGCAATCCCTTCGCGCGCACCAGCGCGCGCCACTCCGCCTGCCGTGCGGGCATGGTCTCCGCGAGCGATTGCGGCCGATCGGGGCCCGAGCGCATACCGAGCGCATCCGCGATCGCCGGCCAGACGTTTCGCCATTCGAAGACGTCGCCGTTGGTGATGTTGAAGATCTCGTTGCAGCAGGCGGGTGCGGTAGCTGCCCACTCGCAGGCATGCGCGAGCAGGTCCGCGTCCACCGCCTCTCTCACCCAGGAGACGCCGCCGGGGAAATACAACGGCTCGCCCGCCCGCTTGAGCAGCGTGGCATAGGCCCCGATCGCCGGGATCATATTCATGTGGCTGCCGAGCGACTCGCCGAAGATGATCTGCGGGCGAAGGATCGTCCAATGCCAGGAAGGGCTCGCCGCCTGTTCGGCGCGCAGGTAGTCCTCCTGCAGGAAGTAGAAATTCGAGGCGTAGCTACGCGCGTTCCGCTCGCGGGCCGGAACGGGAATGGCAGCGCCCGGCGGGCCGTAGGCCTTCGTGCCCTGCAGGAGCGTGACGTGGCGCAGCGTGCCGCGACGCTGCAGCGGCTCCGTCAAGTTTCGCAGTAGCGCGAGATTGACCGCCATCCCGTCCGGCTGTTCCCAACCGCCGATTCCAGGCTTCTCGGCGTAGGCCGCAAAGACAAGATGCGTCACGTCCGGCATCCGCTCGACCGCATCGGCCACCTGTGCTTGGTCCGACAGATCGACGGGGACGAAGGCCGCGCCCTTCACATCCGGCGGCTGGCGTCGCGACATCGCGCTGACCGTCCAGCCCGGAAGCCCCGCGAAATGCCGCACTGCGGCGAAGCCGACCAGCCCCGATGCACCCGCGACGAGCATGTGGTTGGGCGTCATGGGTCTCCTCCCATCCTCGTACGCCGAGCCTGAACATGTTACGAAACGAGCGCTCGCTCACCTCGTCAAAGCGGGCTTTGGAATGGCAGCATTGCGCATCGGCTGACGTGACGCCCCGCTGCGGCGAGGCTTGCGATGGGCGGCAAGAGGGTTTCTGATTGGTGGCAACAAGCGACACACGGGAGAGGAGCGACGCATGAAGCGCGGCTTCCAAGGAGTTTTCGCTTTCATCGTCGCCGGAGCCCTGGTGTTCGGTTCGCCGGCAGCGCGAGCCGCTGACGAGTCCGAGTCACCCGGCGTGACGGCCGACACGATCGTCTTGGGCACCACGAACCCGCTGACCGGAACCGTCGCGTCGGCCTGCAAGCCCGTCAGCGACGGCGCCGTGGCGTGGTTCGAGCACGTCAACGCGACCGGCGGCGTCAATGGCCGCAAGATCGACGACATCGTGCTCGACGACCAATACACCGCGCAGCAGGCGCTCGCCAACGCGCGGCAACTGGCGGAGAAGCCGGTGCTCGCCTTCTTCGGCGGCTGCGGCACAATCCAGGTGCCGGCGATCCTGCAAGTGGCGAAGAAGGAAGGCGTGCCGTACCTGTTCCCGTACGCCGGCCTCCAGCAACTCTTGACCGAACCCAACGTGCGGCTGCTGCTGCCGTTATACGAGACGCAGTTCAAGGCGCTGGTTCCTAGCGTGCTGAAGCAGCACGGGCCCGGCTCGGTCTTCGTCGTCATGCAGCAGGTGCCGGGCGCGCAGCAGACCGAGCAGAGCACCGAGGCGGCCGTCAAAAGCGCGGGCGGCACGGTCGCGGGCAGCGCTTATACGACCGCAGGCCAGAGCGATCAGACGCCGCTCGTGCTCAAGATCAAGGAGGCCGCGCCCGATTACGTCGTGATGGCGGAAGCGGCACCTGACGCGGCGCGCATCTTCAAAGTGATGCAGAGCCAGGAGGGCTTCCCCAAGAAGTTCGTCATCGGCCAGTCGACGATGACGACGGGGGCCTTCATCGATCCGGTCGGCAGCGCGGCGAACGGCCACATGCTGGCGCTCTCGCCGGTCGCGCCCGCCACCAGCCAGGGCGCGCAGCCCTGCGTAGACGTGCTGAAGGCGAAGGGGATCACGCCGGAAGGCTTCGCTCTGTTCGGCTGTGCCACGGCCCAGGTGATGGCGGAAGCGTTGAAGGAAACTGGGCGGAATCTGGCGCGAGCGTCGCTGTTGAAGACCTTCGATAGCTGGTCGAACAAGAACGTCTCGGGTCTGCTGCCGCCGCTGAGCTTCGCGCCGGGATCGAACCTCGGCGAGCGCTCGATGATCCTGGTGGGCGTGGTCGACGGCAAGTTCGTCGAGCAAGGCACCGTGCCGCTCCAGTAGCGCTGGGACCGGCCGCGCGGTCGCGGGATTGCCGCCATGCAGTTGTTCCTGGGGGGCATCATCAGCGGCATCGCGGTCGGGGCCCTGTATGGGCTTCTCGGCTTCGCCGTGATCATCCTGCTCAAGGCGACCGGCGTGCCCAACTTCGCACAGGGCGCGCAGGCGACGCTCGCCGCTTTCATCGTCTACGAGCTGGTGCAGTCCTTCCACCTCTCGTTCTGGCTGGCCTTCGTCGCCGCCGTTCCGCTCGTGGCCATCAGCGGCGCCGTCTTCTATGCGCTCGCGCTACGGCCCAACGACGACGCCGATCACCTCAACTTTATCATCCACACCCTCGCGCTTTCGCTGCTCATCATCGGCGCGGTCAACGCAAAATGGGCCGCAGGGCAGCCCTTCACCTTTCCCCGCGTGATCTCGGGCGATGCGGCCTTCGTGCTGGCCGGCGTTTCCGTGTCGTGGCTCACGATCGGCACAATCCTGATCGCACTGTCGCTGGCGAGCGGCTTCGCTTGGTTCTTCTATCGTACGCCGCTCGGTCTGCAGTTCCTTGGTGTCGCCGACCGCCCCGACATCGCGACGTTGCTCGGCGTGCGCACGCGGCGGCTGACCGCGATCGCCTGGGCGCTTGCCGCACTGATCTCCCTGGTGACCGGCGTGCTGGTTGCGCCCCGCACGCTGCTCTCGTCCGACATGATGGATTTCTACCTGCTGTATTCGTTCACCGCGGCGGTGATCGGCGGGTTGACGAGCATGTGGGGCGTGTTCGTGGGCGGCCTGCTCGTCGGCTGCGTCAACAACCTCGTCACGATCTACGCCGGCCCCGACCTCGGCACGATCGCCGTCTTCCTGCTGCTGATCGCAGTCCTGCTGCTACGGCCCGCGGGCATTTTCGGTGACGCCTCCCTGATCGAGCGCCTCTAGCGATGGCCCTGAACGCACGCGCCCGCAGCGGAACGCTGCCGATGACGCTGCTGGTCATGGCTGTCCTCGGCATCGTCCCGTTTCTGCCGATACCGGACCGCATGCTCTCCGCACTGACCTTCGCGCTGGTTTATGCGATCGCGGCGGTGGGGCTGGACGTGTTCTCCGGCTATTCTGGGCAGGTCTCCTTCGGAAATTTCGGCTTCGTCGCACTCGGCGCCTACACGTCCGCGATGCTGACAGCGCACGCCGGCTGGCCCGTGCTCGCGACCTTGCCCGCGTCCATCCTGGCCTGCGCCATTGCGAGCGCGGTGATCGGGCTGCCGATGATCCAGTTGCCCGGGCTGGGCGGCGCGTTGCTGACCTATTTCTTCGCCTTCGTCGCGGTCGTGCTGATCGGCGGAGAGACGTTCCAGGATTGGACCATGGGGCCGAACGGCATCCCGGTGGACACGCTGCAGCTCGGCCGGCTCGATTTCAGCAAGGGCTGGCCGCTGTATTATCTAGGCTGGGGAGGATTGCTGCTGGTCGCGCTGGCCGGCGACCGCTACGCGAACTCGCGCGCAGGCAGAGCGCTGCGGGTGATCAAGCGCACCGAGGTGCTGGCATCGTCGATGGGGATCGACGTCAAGCAGGCGAAGCTGTTCGCCTTCCTGTTCTCGGCGTCCGTCGCGGGCCTGGGCGGCTGGATCTTCGCGCAGGCGGTCGGATACCTTTCACCTGAAAGCTTCCCGGCAGCCGAATCCGTCAATCTCGTCGCCATGGCGGTCGTCGGCGGCCTCGGCAGCATCTGCGGGCCGATCATGGGCGCGGTTTTCTTCGGCGTGGTATCGGAGCTGACCCGCAGCGCCGGCGGCTCCCGCGAACTGGTCTTTGCGCTGCTGCTGCTCGCGGCCCTGGTTTTCCTCCCTGGCGGGCTGTTCAGCGTTCTCGACCTGGCCTTCGCAAGCGCGCGAGCGGTGACGGCGAGCCGCTCCCCCGCCCGGACCGCGCCACGAGCGGCGGCAACACCCCTCGCGGCTCCTGCGCTTGGCGCGGGAGCCTGCACCGGCTCGCCGCTGCTCGAGGTGAGGCAGGTCACGGTGCGGTTCGGCGGTGTGATTGCCCTGAACCATGTCGGCCTGAGCGTTGTCCGCGGCGAGGTCTACGCCATCATCGGGCCGAACGGCGCCGGCAAGACGACTTTGCTGAACTGCATCAGCGGCATCCAGCGATACGCGGGCGACATATGCCTCGGGGGCGCCTCGTTGCACAGGATGACGCCAGCGCTGATCCGGCGCGCGGGCGTCAGCCGCACGTTCCAGCACCCCTCGCTCGTGGCCGACCTCACTGTCGAGGAAAACGTCGCCACCGGTACCTATGGGCTGCATCCGGCAACGCCCTATCGCGATGTTCTGCCGCTCCCCGCCACGCTCCGGCGCGACGAGGAAGCGCGCGCGCGGGCGGCGGACGCGCTCGACCTGGTGCAGTTTCCGGCCGGGCGCCGGCGCGTGCTTGCCGGCGACCTGTCGCTGGCCGAGCAGAAGGTCGTGGACATCGCGCGGTCGGTCGCCGGCTCCTCGCGGCTGCTACTGCTCGACGAGCCGACCGCCGGCCTGGACGAGGACGACATCGGCCAGGTCGTCGACGTGATACGTGCCGTCAACACGCAGACCGGGCTGACCATCCTGGTGATCGCGCACCATGTCGGCTTCCTACGTTCGATCGCGGGGCCTTCGATGGTGCTTGACTTCGGACGCGTGCTCGCGGAGGGACCGATCGACCAGGTCACGCGGCGCGAGGACGTCATCAAGGTGTTCCTGGGTTAGCGGCCGATGTCAGAACCGCTGCTTCGCATCTCCGGCCTGGACGTGTCGTACGGCGCGGCGCAGGTGCTGAAGGGCGTGGATCTTGCCATCGAGCCGAACCAGATCGTCGGCCTTGTCGGGTGCAACGGCGCCGGAAAGACGACGACGCTGAAAGCCGTGTCCGGTCTCGTGCGCCGGAAGGGCGGCGACATCCGGCTCGGCGGCGCAGCCCTGCCCAGGCGGCCCGACGATGTCGCGCGGTGCGGCGTCGTGCACGTCCCTGAAGGTCGTGGCCTGATGCCGCGGCTGACCGCGCGCCAGAACCTGGAACTCGGCGCAGTCGCTGTCGGCCGGCGCTTCACGCAAGCCGACGTCAAGCACACGCTCGACCTGTTCCCCGCGCTGGCCCAGTCACTCGATCGTACGGCCGGGCTGTTGAGCGGCGGACAGCAGCAGATGGTCGCGATCGCGCGCGGCCTCGCCCAGGGGCCGAAACTTCTGATGATCGACGAGCTCAGTCTCGGCTTGGCGCCCAAGATCGTCGGCGACCTGCTGCGGCTGCTCGTTCGGATCGCGCGGGAACGCGCCGTCGGTCTGCTGCTCGTCGACCAGAACGTGCGCGCCTTGGCCGAGGTTTGCGACGTGATCTATCTGCTGGAGCACGGAGTCGCGCAGCGGACGGACGGGCGGAACGAAGACCTGATCAGGACCGTCTATCTCGGGAGCTGACGCATGGCAGAGCGGGTGCGCGACAAAGTCGCCCTGGTGTTCGGCGCAGGATCCTCCGGACCCGGCTGGGGCAACGGAAAAGCGGCCGCGGTGCTGTATGCGCGCGAGGGCGCCCGCGTCGTGGCGGTCGACGTGAACCTCGCGGCCGCCGAGGAGACGTGCCAGATCATCGCGGACGAAGGCGGTGCAGCGATCGCGGTGACGGCGGACGTCACGGGCGCGGACGATGTCGCGCAGGCCGTGCAGGCTACGCTGCGCGAACACCACCGGATCGACATCCTGCACAACAACGTCGGCATCACCGTGATGGCCGATCCGGTCGAATGCACGGAAGCCGACTGGCACCGCGGGATCGACACGAACCTCACCGGCGCATTCCTGACCTGCAAGCACGTGCTTCCGGTGATGACGTCCCAGAACAAGGGAGCGATCGTTAACATCTCGTCCGTCGCCGCGTCCTACGTCTCGGAGCACCCCTATTTCTCGTATTTCGCCTCCAAGGCAGGGCTGAACCATTTTACCCGCGCCATTGCCGTGCACTACGCGCGCCGCGGCATCAGGGCGAACGTGATCATGCCCGGTTTGATGGATACGCCGCTCATCTATTCGCAGATCGTCGGCCGGTACAGCGATGCCGAGGCCATGCGCGAGGCGAGACACGCCCGAAGCCCGACCGGCAGAATGGGCGATGCCTGGGACGTCGCCTATGCAGCGCTGTTTCTGGCCTCTGACGAAGCACGGTACGTCAATGGCGTCTGCATTGCGGTCGATGGCGGCCTGAGCTGCACCGCCGGCCAGTTCGCGTAGCGGGCGGCCTCAGCACCGCCTCTTTGTAGATGCCGCACCTGCCCGCGCTCGAGTCCCTCTACCTGTCCGGCACGAAGGTCGCCGACCTCATGCCGCTACAAGAGTTGCCTCAGCTCCGGACGGTTTACGGCGACCCAAAGGCGAACTTGGACGGGCTCAACGCCGCGCGTAGGGCAAAGGGGATGACGGAATTCAACCGGCGATCTGGCTCGTGATATGGAACGTTACCAGTGAGCACTTCCGGGTGTTGCGGAAGTCTCGCAGACCGTGTGAAAACTCGTCCTGATCGGATTCCGGCGCGGTGCGCAGCTCGGTAGAATCCGGCATGACCCACATCACCGGTCACGACCGATCCCAGACGCTGCTTTTGCCGGAGGCGGTCGACGACTATGTCGGCCGGGACAACCCGGTGCGATTCATCGACGCCTTTGTCGATGGGCTGGACCTTGCGGCGGCGGGATTTGCGCGCGTGGCGCCGCAGGGGACAGGTCGTCCTGGCTATTCACCCAAGGATCTCCTGAAGCTCTACATTCAGACCTCCTGATCTCTGGGCGATGTCAAGGACTTTGCATCGACACCAATTCGTAAATCAGCCGAAGATCAGTGCCTGGAAACAGCGTTTCGG
>Ga0209040_10001729_pt1 | contig 17304 bp, 8 predicted proteins | sample BogFormECP12_OM3_FD_188240 | JGI IMG/M metagenome (GOLD analysis project Ga0209040, IMG submission 188240) | Bog forest soil microbial communities from Calvert Island, British Columbia, Canada - ECP12_OM3 (SPAdes) (version 2) | ecosystem: Environmental > Aquatic > Freshwater > Wetlands > Bog ...
CCGGTTGACCGGCCTGATCACCCTGGCCGCCGCCAATTTCGCCTTAACCCCATCCCAGTCGGTGGCGGACTTCGCCAGTGGGACGGCGCTGACGCCGGTCGTGAGCCGTGGCGCCGGCGGCTCCGCGTTGTCGTACGGCTACTCGAACGTCAAGGGGGAGCCGTACGCGTCTTTCCGGGCGTACTACAATCCGTCGAATCGCGTCGCCGACAACCTCGACCTCGGCGCGGCGAACGCTCTCGTCCTGTACGGCAACGACCTCACGATTAGCCGCGGCGTGGGCGGCGAAAGCCTGCTTGTGCCGACGAGCGCGGGGCCAAGCGCGTTCTCGCTGGCCTATCATGCGAGCGAGACGGTCGAGGCGAGCGCGGCCGGCGCCGAGACCTTCCGCTTCTCCTCGGGCTTCGGTAGCGAGACGATCAACGGATTGACGTTGAGCGGATCGAACGCCGACGCGATCCAGCTGTCCACGTCTGCCTTTTCCTATCTGACCGCCGGGATGACCCAGGCGCAGGATCTGGCCGCCATGCTCGCCCACGCGACGAGCAGCCCCTCCGCCGTCACGCTTTGGGACTCCGCCGGCGACGCGCTTGCCCTCCCGGGCCTCAATGCCTCCACGATTTCGGCCAGCGCCTCGCAGTTCCAGTTCGTTTGAGGCGAGCCGCAATCTGACAAAAAGGACTGTACATTTGAGCCTGACCGAATCAAACACGGAGGCCACGGTTTGCGTTTCCAACAATTCTTTCACTCTATATGCAGGAAAACCGAATACCGTGAATTGCAACAAGAATGACACGTAGTTTATTCGAAATGATCCTGAACCTCCCACGATCAAAGCCAAGGACATCGCAGGTGGGAAAAATCTCTGCCGGAACAAGTACTTCAGAAGAGTGTAGAGTAGCGTCGCCCTAGACAAAAATAGATGTCCCCGGCAACCGCGCGTCTGACGCACGCGCCGTATTTGGCATAATTGCAATCACTTTCGCGAAGTTTCGACCTCGGGCTGTATGTAACGGCGCGCCTCAGCTTGCGCGCTGCTCTACAATTTCAGGAAAAAGCCTTGCAGTTCCGGATTATGTAATGAAGGAGAATAACGCAATAGTCCTTTCCGTGGTCCCGGATCAAGTCGGAGTCGCCACTTTCGATTTTTGTTAACCGAAAAGAGCGCCTTGAATTCTAGTTATTGGCTTGACAAGCTGTTTAAGGATTTTAATGGTTGGAGCGCGCTGAAGCGGCTAAACCGATCTTGATGGTCGACTTGCGCGAAAATTCAATCTTTTCGGACCAAATCCTTGATGACGGACACCAGGCGGACCGAATCGCCAATTTCACAATTTCCAAGACTCGCAGTGGTTGGAGCACGGGAACGGGCTCCCAAACTGCGCTCCTATCTTGCCAGTCTCCTCTTGGTTGGAGCATGGGTCTTGGCGTGCGTCGTTTTGGGATTCATCGTTGGGATTGCGGCGGTTATCCTGCCGCCGACCGGCGCATTTGGCATCGTCGCAGCTGTCGGTATGGCGCTCCTTTGGGTTATGCCAGACTTTCCGATCGCGCCTTTGAAAAAGACAAGGGCGCTGTTTGTGGTGACGCTGATCGTGCTTCTGATCGTTCCGAATTACTATGCGCTTGACATTCAGGGTCTTCCGTGGATTTCGACCCGCCGATTGGTCATATTTCCGCTGATCGCGTTGTTCGGCCTGTCCGCGTCGATGTCGTCAGCGATCCGCCGCGATATCGTCAGCGCCATTTCTACAAACCGCTTGCTTTCGCTCGGATTGATTGGCTTTTTCGTAACTATCGTGCTGTCTTTCTTCACTTCCATAAATTTGACGGGGAGCCTGTCGCAGTTCACCGACGCCGTGCTCACGTGGCTCGTCCCCTGGCTGGTGACGTTATACGTTATCCGTTCTGACGCTGACGTGCAGAAAACCGTCAAAGTCATCGCGATCTGCGCCGCCCTCGTCTGCCTTCTCGCGATTGTGGAACGGGTGCTCAACCGGCATCTGGCGATTGAAGCGTTGCCAGGCCCCCTCCTGGAGCGTCTCATGGCCGACAGCCCATCCATCGAGCGCATGGTCACCGCCGACCCGTACCGAGACGGCATGTATCGGGCGCTCAGCGTCTTCGGCACGTCTTTGTCCCTTGGAGAGTTCGCCGCGATCGCAACCCCATTCGGTTTCTACTACGCTGCCTACTCCAACACATTCTTCCAAAGGTTATTGGGGGTCGGCTTGGTTTTCCTGTGTCTGGGCGGCATTATCGCGGCCTATGCTCGCGGCGGCAACGTGGCCTTCGCCGCCGCTTTCGGCAGTTTCGCGGCGCTCTGGTATTTCCGCACGCGTAGATTCGACCGCCGTTCCATCGGCGCCGCGATCGTCGCGGTCGTTGCGGTGATTTTTTTCACGAGTTCTTCGATCGCGGTCATGACCTGGCAGCGCGCGCACAACTGGGTGTTCGGCGGCGGCGAAGCGGCAATCAGCACGGAGGGCCGTTTCTTTCAATGGGAGGCATCGAAGCCTCATATCATCTCCAACCCGCTCACCGGCCACGGCTTCGCGAATGGAGCAGATATTCTCGGCGGGGGAACGCCGCAGGGTGGATTGACGATCGATAGCTATGTGCTGTCGCTTATCGTGGAAACGGGCATTCCCAGTCTCATTTTTTTCATGCTGATGCTGTTTTCTGGAATTGCGTACAGCGCAAGACGATTTCTGACCGATCCCTCCGAGATGGGCGCCTTGAACGGCGCGCTGGCAGGCTCGCTCATCGCCTACATGGTCAACCGTCTTGTGCTCTCACAACGCGAAAACCACACACTAATCTTCCTCATCCTCGGCTTGATCATGGTTAGCCATGAACTCTACCTTCGCGGGATCGCCGTTAAACCCGCGCCTACTCTGGACAAGGCCCCGATAGCCCCAGCCGCAATTCGGATTGCGGAACCCCGCCCACAGCATTGACAACACGGCGTTTGGTGTTGGTCCGCCACCCTTTGTCGCATAATCTATCCGGAAATGGGGTGTCGCGATATTTGCCCGGCCTCATATGGACGTCGACTATTCGCCGCCGCTTTCGCAAGCGGCAGAAGGCTCCGACGCGCCAGCGACGCGGCGATGACGCGGCGTTAGGGGCTCTTTTCAACTAGGAATGTTTCTGCTACTGCATGTTTACGCCGATTAATCGCCGGCTGTCACCGGCCTCGATAAGCCTTCCAATCGCTCAGAGCGAACTCCGACGCAATGTGCTTGCGTTGAACAAACGAAGAGTGCAGCAATCTAGGTGGCCAAATGACCGCTTATTCCAGGTATACTATTGGGCGAATCTTCGAGAAAACGAAACAATATCTATATCGGGGAATAGCTCTGGCGGCCCCTGGTTTACATAAGCACGTCCATTTTACGTGCCCAATTTGCACCTATCGAGGGCCGTTTGTGAAACTCCGTATCCGCGCGCATGGGATGTGCCCAAAATGTGGCTCGTCCGAACGTCATCGCCTACAGAAGCTCGTCCTCGACCGCCTGGTTGCGGAGAAGCTGATCAACTTTGCAGACGCGCGATGCCTTCAATTCGCCCCGGACGCGGTGACACTGACGCTCAGGCGCATCTGCCGTGAGGTGGTGACCGCTGACATCAATCCGAAGCCGGGTTCGATCAAGCTGGACATATGCAACATGAATATCGACGACGCCAGCTTTGACCTCGTCTATGCGAGCCATGTTCTCGAGCATATTCCCAACGACCTCGACGCGTTGAGCGAAATCCATCGTGTTCTTAGGCCTGGCGGCGTTGCGATTCTGCCGGTCCCTGCGGTCACCGACAAGACGATAGAATATGGCGCTCCCAAGGCGGAGGAGGAGGATCACTGGCGCCGGGTCGGGCACGACTACTACATCCGGTACGAGAAATTCTTCGAGACACTCAATTTGTATTACTCGCACGATTTTCCGGAAGAATTTCAGACTTACATCTACGATACGGTCAAGAACATGCGCTTCGAGGACGAAGTGCCGGTCTGCGTCAAAGCCGCCCTTGCACATCCCATGACGGCGAACGGGAGCGCCCAAGAGTCCGTTACGATACTCACGGGCGATTCTCCGCGGTCCTTTTAGGGAAGTGTGATTTCGGCTCGTCGCGAGCCCCCGCTGTCGAGCGCCTACTTGTAATTTTGCAAGAGGTGCGCATGACATCATGCAGGAGTTTGCCGGCACGGGCTTGCTCGGCTCAAAGGTTTGAGCATTCTTCATGGCCGACGCCGGCCGCATCCGACGGCGCTTCGGTCAGAAGCGATCAAAGACAGTGCGTTCACAAGCCGATTTGGCCGGCAAGCGGCGGTCACACGAACTTGAGCGGGCGGGGCCGTCACCGACGCGGGGCCGCCGCCGCTTTCCCGGCCGAATGCGGTCGCATAACCTTGTTGTTTCAGGGAGCAGTGCAATGGACCGCAAGAAAGCCTCTGACTTTCCCCAGGAGCTTCTCGACCTTTTTGACGCCTATGTTCATGGCGGCGTCAGCCGCCGCGCGTTCCTCGAGGGGGCGCAGAGGCTTGCGGCAGGAGGGCTCTCGGCCGCGGCGCTGTTCGAGATGCTCAGGCCGAACTACGCCTGGGCGATCCAAGTGCCGCCGGACGACAAGCGCATCCGTACCGAAACCGCCGTCGTCCGATCCGCCAGGGGCAACGGAAGCATTAGGGGTTATCTGGCGCGGCCCGCCAACGACGAACGGCTTCCGGCCGTCCTCGTCGTTCACGAGAACCGCGGCCTCAACCCTTATATCGAGGACGTCGCGCGCAGGCTCGCTGTAGCCGACTTCATCGCCTTCGCCCCCGACGGGCTAACCTCGGTTGGCGGCTATCCCGGCGAGGACGAGAAGGGACTCGCGCTCTTCAAGCAGGTCGATCAGGCCAAGATGCTGCAGGACTTTCTCGCGGCGGCGGAGTGGCTGAAAGCGCGAGCGGACTCGACCGGCAAGATCGGCGCAATCGGCTTCTGTTTCGGCGGCGGCGTGGTCAATCGTCTCGCGGTCGTGATGGGCGGCGAACTCTCGGCGGCCGTGCCTTTCTATGGTGGGCAGCCGAGCGCCGAGGACGCCGCCAAGATCAAGGCCCCAATCAACGCCCAGTACGGCGAGCTCGACAGCCGCATCACCTCAGGCTGGCCGGCGTTCGACGCCGCGCTCGCGTCGGCGGGCGTCCCGCACGAGGGACACATCTACAAGAACGCCAACCACGGCTTCCACAACGACACAACGCCGCGCTACGACGAAGCGGCGGCCAAGGAAGCGTGGGGCCGTGCAATCGACTGGTTCAACAGGTACCTGCGATGAGGCCGGCTCAGCTAGCGCTGGCCTCGGCTGGTCAAATTGTGGCTTTTGCGCGGCTCCATGCGACGCTCGCCCCTGGCGTGTCCCCCGGTCACGTGAACTTTGAGCTTGTGCTCGGGGCGTTCGTGGCCGCGATATCGCCGGTCGGTGTCGATACGCGGAAGGCTGGCGCCGATCTCATGCCTCGACGCCGGGGATGACGGCGGCCAGCGTTGCGGCTCCTTGACGCGAATTCGTAAGACGAAGGCGAGTTCTTTATCCCGTGCTGACAGTGAACGCCGGGCGCGCGCCCGCCGCGCCAGCATGAGGGGAAGGCGCTCTCGAGCTCGGGCTTCCCCCCTGATCTTGCGCCCGATGTCGCGAATGAATGATATTTCAGCTACACGTGCGCTTGCTCGCTATCGGAGGCGTGCTTGATGAGGCTTGCCTGCTCCTGCGTCTTGAATTGCGCGAAGCGCGGCAGGAACTTGTCCCAGTCGATGATATGGGCGTCGATCTCCGGGCCGTCGATGCAGGCGTGCTTGCGCACAAGCCTGCCGTCGATCGTGACCGGCACCATGCACGCGCCGCACATGCCGGTCGCGTCCACCATGATCGCGTTGAGGCTCGCGACGGTCGGCGCGCCATAGGGGTGGGTGAGCTCGCTAACGGCGCGCATCATGAGCGGCGGCCCGATGGCGATCACTTCGGCGACATTGCGACCCTTGCCCTCGGCGTTCTCCCTGAGCAACCCCTCGAGCGGGCTGGTGACGAAGCCCTTGACGCCGAAGGTGCCGTCGTTGGTGGCGTAGATCACCCGCAGCCGGTCTGGGTATTTCTTCTGCAGCCCGTCCACCCGCTCGCCTTCGCCGATCCAGAACAGGGCGCCGGCGGTGCGGAAGCCGGAAATTAGCGTCACGTGATTGCCGAGCTCGAGGTGCGCACGCATGATCGGATAAACCGGCGGCAGGCCGAGGCCGCCCGCGCAGAACACGACCGTCTGCTCGCCCTCGTAGCGGTGAAGCTTGCTCGGCTGGCCGAGAGGCCCTGCGATGCCGGTGAAGGCCTCGCCGACCCCCATTGAGTTGATCCCGATCGAGCTTGCGCCGACCGCCTGTATGACGAGGTCGATCGTGCCCGCCTTCGCGTCCCAGTCGGCGAGCGTCAGGGGGATGAGTTCTCCCTTGGGCGTCGGGAGGACGCGGACGAACTGCCCAGCCTGAGCGGCCCTGGCGATCATCGGCGACTTCACCCGCATCTCGACGATGCCCTCGGCGAGATTGACCTTCTTGAGGATGGTCTGGGGCGACTGGGCGAGGCCGGTGTAGCGCAGAGCGCGCTCGACAAGCTCTTCGATCTCGGCCTTGCCGACGGAGATCTCGCCGAGAATTTCCCGCGCGGCGGCCTGTCCGTCGCCGGCGGCGAGCACCGCGGTCGCGCCGCCCCGCGTCGCGTCGCCGCCCGAGTAGACGCCCTCGAGCGAGGTCTTCTGCGATCCGCCGCCGACCATGACCGTCCCCCACTTGGAGGTCTTGAGGTCGGGCTCGGAGTCCTTGATGATTGGGTTCGACGCGTTGCCGAGCGCCATGATCACGAGATCGACCGGCATCGTCTCGGTCTTGCCTGTGACGACGGGCGCGCGGCGGCCCGAAGCGTCGGGCGGCCCGAGCTCGATCACGTCGAGGATGGCGTGGCAGACATGCGCCGACTTCTCGCTATGGAACTCGCGCGGCGAGCGCAGGACCTTGAGCTCGATGCCTTCCTCAAGCGCATGGTGGAGCTCCTCGACGCGGGCCGGCATTTCCGACCGGGTGCGGCGGTAGACGATGGTGACGATCCCGCCGAGGCGCCTGGCGGTGCGGGCCGCGTCCATGGCGGTGTTGCCGCCGCCGATCACGATGACCTGCTTGTCCTTCACCTCGGGGAGCGGCGTCTCATAGTCTTCGAGCCGCGCCTGCATGAGATTGACGCGGGTGAGGAACTCGTTGGCCGACATGACCCCGAGCAGATGCTCGCCGGGGACGTTCATGAAGCGCGGCAGGCCCGCGCCGGTGCCAACGAAGATCCTCCAGAAGCCGTTGTCCTTGAGGTCATCGAGCGTCGCCGTCTTGCCGACGACGAAATTGGTGACGAACTGGCCGCCAAGCAGACGGATCTTGCCGACCACGTCGTCGATGAGCGAGTTCGGCAGGCGAAACTCGGGGATGCCGTAGCGCAGCACGCCGCCGAGCTCGTGGAAAGCCTCGAACACCGTCACCGGGAAGCCTTCCGCCAGGAGCAGATAGGCGTTGATCAGGCCCGACGGCCCCGAGCCGACCACCGCGACCGGCGGCTTCTCCGCCTTCATCCACGGACTGGCCCAGTTCTTCCATCTTTCGGCGTCGGCGCCCGCATTCGCGAGCTTCTCGCGCTCGGGCAGGAACCACTCGAGCTGGCCGATCTCGAGCGGTCGGCCGGTCAGCGTGCAGACGCTGCGGCACTGCACCTCCTGCGGGCAGACGCGTCCGGTGACGTCGGGCAGCGGATTGAGCGACTCGATCAGCCGGAGCGCTTCCTTGAACCGGCCCGTGCCCATGAGCGCAATCATTTCGGGAATGTGCACCTTGACGGGGCACCCGCCCTTGGGCTCGCGCCCCGGCCTCGCCACGCCGAGCTCGCAGGCGCGGTCCTCGCACTGCTTGTCGCGCAGCGTCTCGAGCCAGACGAGGAGATCGACCTCGCGCGCGCTGTAGCCGAGGTTCATGTAGCCGAGGTAGCCCTGGTTCACGAGCCCGAAGTCGCGCGCCCGCTCCTCGGGCGAGCGGATATAGGGCGGAATGCCATTCTGCCCAGGCCAGCCCTGCGACAGGCCCTTGAACATCGGGTAGCGATCGGAAAGGTGCTTGTCGATCGCGACGATGAACTTGCGCTTGAACTTGAGCGGCACGTTCCAAATGAAGCGAAGGAGCAGCGCGCTCATGTCGTCGTCGCGAGCTAGCAGCCGCCACAGCGTCTTGGTGAACTCGGCGCCGAGCTCGTCCTGCTTGAACTCCCAGACGATCGCCTGCGCGCCGTCGTCGATGAACATTTGCCGCAATGACTGCGGACTGTTGAGCAGCCGGCGGCGCAGGAGGTCGAGCTGTTTCTTGAAGACGTCGAAGGCCTCGGTGTGCTCGAGCTCCTCGATTTCGCTCTGCGTCGACTCGAGCGCATGGGCCGCCTGCCGGTAGCGCTCGAGGTCGTCCGTTTTCGGAGTCTCGACCGGCGGCGGCGCAGTGTTCGCCGTTCGCTTGGGCTGCGGCAGTTCAATGTGCATGGACGATCTCCGCGTCGCAATTGGCGGCGATGCGCGCGGCCTTGGCTCTCAACTCCGGCGTGACCTTGATGCGGGCGAGCGCGCCGGGGATGAGATGGCCGACCTCCTTCGCGACGCCGTCGACGACGACCCGAGTCTTCTCGAAAACCTCGGGCATCTCCTGGTAGCAGGTCTTGCAGTTGGTGCACTTCGCGACGTCCTCGTCGGCGAGCGCGACCCAAGCCCCATCGGCTTTCGCGGCGGGTGCCGGCGCCTCGGCGACGGCCGCGCCGCCACCGGTCGCCAAGGCTACGCCGAGGCCGCTCCCCGCGGGCGCCTTGGAGGACGCGGCGAGCTCGGACATCGCCCGGGCGATGGCGTCGATCGAGGATTCACGGGCCTCCAGCGCCTCCTTGTACTGGTTGCGCAGCGTCTCAAGCTCGACGTGATGGTCCGCGTCCAGCTTCACGACATCGAGGCCGGCGAGATACCGCAGGGTGCGCCAATTCCTGCGGCGCTCCTCGACGAGATGGACGATCGCCTGCGACGCCTCCATCTTGACGAGCTTCCTTGTCTCATCGATCGCCCACACGAACGGCGTCTTGGCCGCCCGCTCGGCCGCGCCGAGCTCGACATATTCGTGGATCGGCGCGGCTGCGGCGTCTGGCGCGAGCGGCCGAAACTGCTTGCGGAACCGCCCCTCGCTGAGAGCAAAGTCGGCGGGCGTGAGCGGGGCCTCCATGAGCTTGACCGCGCCGTCCTCGACGTACTCGATCGCGTTCGTCGTCCAGTCCTTGTCCGGATCCGGATTGCCGTCGATCGAGAAGCGCGCGTGCAGGTCGGCGCCGCGGCGCGGGTCGTGCACGAAGAGGGGGCTCATGCGGCTCTCGACCGCCATTCGCCCGTGCCGGTTCGCCTGCGCGTCGGCGACGCCATGCTCGCCTTGGCAGGGCGTATAGACGTCCAGCACCGCCGGCGAATCGTTGTGGTTGAGGAACTCGACGACGTTCTTGAGGAAGTGCCCCTGCATCGCCGCGCAGCTCTGGACCACGAAAACGTGCGGGTGGAACGCCGCGATGAGCGCCAGCTCCTTGCGCTCCTCCTGCTTGCCGGCGTGCGCCGAGCCAAACCGGGCGAGGTCGGAGTCCTGGCCGGTGAGGCTCGCCGTCGAAGCCTGCCCGCCGGTGTTGGAATAGGCGCCTGTGTTCAAGACCACGACCTTGATCGGCGTCGCCGTGCTCAAGAGCCGCGACAAGGCGCCGAAGCCGATGTCGTAAGTCGCGCCGTCGCCGCCCATGCTGATGACCGTCGGCAGGAGGCTCAATTCCTCCGGCGTGAACTCGGCCCAGCCGAAGGTGCGGAAGAACTTGTCGTGCACCTGCGGGTCGTATTCGTCCGCCAGCTCGAGCTTGGCGATGCGCAGCGCGCGGATGTCGCCGCTCGCCTCGGCGCTGAGGCCCTCGAACACGCCCTTGGCGACCGCGGGCGTATCCTGGAAGAGGCTATTGACCCACGGGTCGTGGTACGGGTTGAACGGGAAGGTTGAGGCGTAGACGCTGCTGCATCCGGTCGCATTGGCGATGACGGCGCTGGCGGGCCCATGACCTCTGGGACCGCTCTCGAGCAGATAGAGCCGCCGCTCGAGGCTTGCGATGGTCTCGGCGATGCGCTCGCGCCGCCTCGGGTCGGCCTCGGTATTCTTCACCGTCGGCAGCTTGGCATTGAGGCGCTCAATGAGGCTCTCGACCTCGCGGATATGCGGCTTGCGCCGGTTGTCGTGGATCGCGTGGTTCGCGGAGGTGACGAGCCGGATGGCCGTGACCTCGCCGCAGCCGCGGCAGGCGCCGTGGCCGCCGGTGGTGGCGTAATAATTGTTGCGGTCGAGCATCAGCCGTTTGGTCTCGCCGTCCGGCTTCAGCGCGCCTTCGAAGAAGCGCGCCGGCGTGCTCGGCGTGCGGCTCAGAAACTCGAAGCGCGTCTGGAGCGTGTCGAGCAGCGCCGCGTCCTGCTGGCGCTCGACCAGCGCGTGCGGTCCGCAGACGTCGACGCATTCGAGGCAGCCGGTGCACTTCCACGGGTCGATCGCGGCCGAGAAGAGTCCGCCCGATCCCGGCGACGCCTTCTCCATCGCGTCGAAGAAGGGACGCGTCCGCGCGACCGGAAAGTTCTTCATCGCGTTGGCGAGCTTGGTGAGGTGGCTGCGCGTCACCGCGCTCTCGACGTCGAGCGCGTCGGCCGCCCGCGCCACGATTTCGTGGAACGGCCCCGGCTCCTTCTCGCGTCGGTAGATTTCGCGAGCCGCCTCCGCGAGCGCGTAGACCTTGCTGCGCAAGACCTCGCGCTGGCTCTCCGCGATATCGAGTTGCCGGATGCCCGTAAGCAAGAGATCGTGGATGTCGTGGACCGTATTCGGGATCGCGGCGTCCGGGCAGACCAGCGCGCATTCCATGCAGCCGGTGCAGAGATCGGCGATGAACTCGGGAACGTTGCGCCGGAAGAGCCCCTTGTCCTTCATGGCGGCGCTGGCGGCGGGCATGAAGAAGCCAGCGCCGGGCATGACCGGCGCTTCCGCAATCGCGCCTTCTCGGAACGGGGCCGCGACCGTGTCCTCGAAATAATCCGCGTCGAGGAAGCCGGAAGCAGCGGTCGGCCGATCGGCGCGGCACATCGCCGCCGAGATCGCGACAGTCCGTCCAATGGTGCGAGCGGCAGGGTTTTCGGCCTCCGCGAACTCAGGCTGATTGTAGTCGACCTCGCGCGTCGCCTTGAGGCCGTCCTCGATCACCGCCATGTTGCTTTCGACGACCGGGCCGCCCTTGGCGCCGAATTTCTTGGCGATCTGCTGGCGGATTTTCTTCAAGACGGCTTCGGCGGACGCGCCCGCGGTCACGCGGTCGCAATGCCCGCAAACCGCGCCGATGAAGGCGATGCCCATCATGCGCGTCTCGAGTTCAGGCGTCGGGGCATGCCGCTTGGCGACCGAAAAGGCGTCGACGACGAAGAAGCGAATCTTCTTCTCCCGAATCGTCTTGCGCGCGAGCGGCGGCAACTCCTTCCAGACGGCGAGCGGTTCGAACTGCGACTGGAGGATGAACGTGCCGCCTTGCCCCAGCCCGCGCAGCGGGTTGCTGTGGCTGAAGATCTTGTGGTCGGGCGAGACGACGACCTCGACGTCCTCGAGTTCCGCGTTTGTGATGAGCACCGGCTCGGGGCTCAGCGTGATGTAATAATTGGTCGGGGCGCCGCTCTTCTCGGACCCGTATTTCGGTGCCGCCTTCGAGTGCAGATCGAGCGCGCCCGCAAGAATGTCGGTCAGAAGCTTGCCGGTGGCGATGGTCCCGTAGCCACCGATCGAATGAAACCGGATGCGGAAGGCGGACAGAGGCAGAAGATTTGGATTGGGCTCCGTCTCGAGCGCCATTCCCTCCGTTTCCGGATAGGCCGCCTTCATCTTCGCCTGAAGTGCGGCGATGCGCGGCGGCGGATTCTTGTAGAAGAACTGGGACCCGAGATAGACGAATGGAACGTTCTGCGCCTCCATGTTCTTGAACGCGGCGATGAGGTGCCGCGGCTGGAGATCGTGGGCGCCGAGGCCGAAGATTGCGGTTGTGATCGTGGGCGATTTCTCGATCGCCGGGATGCCGGGATGACGCACGCCCTCGGCGTTGTCGTGCGCCTTGAACAAAGCCTGTGTCACGAGGTTTGTGAGCGCGGTCACGTCCGAGCGCTCAAGCACGGTCACGGCCTTCTTGCCAATGAGCGCAGCGACGAGTTCTCCCTCCGGGAAGGGCTGCAACAGCTTGATGGAAATGACGCCGACCTTCTTGCCTTGTGCCCGTAAGTGCGCGGCCACGGCCTGCGCGTCGTCGGTAACGGAGCCGAGGCCGATCACCACGGCCTCCGCATCGTCGCACATGTAGGTCGTGATCGGCGCGTATTGACGCCCGGTCAGCGCCGTATATTCCTGCATGATCTCCCGAGCGAGGCGTGGGATCTCGCTCGCGAAATGCGTGCGATGGTCGACCGAGCCCGCCTGGAAATCCGGCTGGTTCTGCACCCCCCCGGTGAGGCCGGGGTTGTGCACATCGACCAGCGCCGGCACGACCTGGCGTGTTCCCTTTTCGAAGGCGTTGATCCATTGCCTCCGCCACTGCCCCCTCAGCTCCTCGGGAATGAAGGCGAGGGTCGGCTCGATGAGCGCGCCTTTGCCGTCGCGCTCGATCGCCTCCTCGTTCTCGGCGAGGAAGGCCTTGAGCTGCGCGAAATCCTCTGGCCCGAAGTCATGCTCGTGGCTCGCAAGATAGCGGCCGAGTTGGAAAACGCGCCCCTTGGCGCCGAACAGGACTTCCTGCGCGACCGTCGGGCACTTGATGCGGCCGGCGGGGTCGGGAAGGAACTCGCGCAGAAGCTCCGGCTCGGGCATGAGCGCTTCGGACAGCATGTGGCTCGTCGCGAAGCCGTCCATGGCGTTGGCGACCGGGATCAGCGACAGCGCGCTCAGCTTATAGGCGATCGCGGCGAGGTCGGCCGCCTCCTGCGGATTGCTGCCGAACAGGATCGTGTAGCCGGAGGGCAGAAGCGCATAGACGTCGTCGTGGCCTGCCATCACGTTGAGCGAATGCCGGGAGACCACGCGGGCGGCGACCTGCAGCACGAAGCCGCCGACCTTCTTGCCGACCGTGACGTAGTGCGATTCGAGGCCGTACAGGATGCCCTGGCTCGACGAGGCGTTCGAGACGTACTTGCCGCCGGTGAGCGCCGCGCCGAGCGCGCCGCTTTGCGCGGAATGCTCGCCCTCGGGCTCGAAGAAGAACGGGTGCTTGCCCCAGACGTTGACGCCGCCGTTGGCGCGGAACGCCTCGTAGATTTCCGAAATCTCGGTCGAGGGCGTGATCGGGTAGCCGATAACCCCGCCGCAGACGCGGCTCATCACTTCGGCGACGGCGCCGTTGCCGTGAATGACCGTGGGGATGCCCGAGTATTTCATGTTCATCTGCCCTTTAAGGACCGGCGCTTCGCATCAAGTCACACGGGATCGCTGAGCAGATGTCTTCAATAGTCAGGAGCGTCGATTGCGCCAAGCGGCGCGTCAGATCCGTTCCCTCTGCAACGCCCGTCGCGATAGCTCTAGATGCGAACCTCGGCATCCTCCTCCTGGTTGGTCGCCCTCATCTCCGGCGACGTTCGATCCCATCGAGCCTCGCCGCATATTGACTGATCTCAGCACATATAGCTCATGAACGCCGCCCGTGGGTGCGTCAAGACCCGCTACAAATTGACGCGGGACCGCGTTTCGTAGGCCGCGGAAAGCTTCGTTTCTGTCGGGCCGGCTGATAGGCGCGCTTGCGGGCGCACGGATTGATTTCGATCAATCGACTGAAGAGATTTCCGAAAACTTCGCCGGTCGGGGCGGGGCGGATCGCTTTCCTGATAAATTCTATGGCGCCATATAGTCCGCGGACATTGCGAGGAAGAGGGCGAAGCATGAACGTCGGATTCATTGGCCTCGGCCATATGGGCGCCGCGATGGCGCAGAACCTCATCAAAGCCGGCCACCGGGTCGTCGTCTTCAACCGCACCCGCAGCAAGGCCGAGGCTTTGGCCGCAGCGGGCGCAAGCGTCGCCGCCGACGTCGCCGAGGCTTGCCGCGATGACGTCGTCATAACCATGCTGGCCGACGACGACGCGGTCGCCGAGGCGGTCTTCGGCGAGGGGAAGATGCTTGCCGAGCTGTCCCGCGGCGCGCTTCATATTTCGATGAGCACGATCAGCGTCGCGCTTTCGGACCGCCTCGCGGAAGCGCATCGGAAGGCTGGCCAGGCCTATATCGCCGCTCCGGTCTTCGGCAGGCCGGAGGCTGCGGCGGCGGCGAAGCTCTTCATTGTCGCGGCGGGCGACGAAGCCACAATCCAGCGATGCCAACCGCTATTCGACGCGATCGGCCAGAAGACGTTCGTCGTCGGGGCAAAGCCGTCCGATGCAAACCTCGTCAAGCTCAGCGGCAATTTCCTTATCTCGTCTGTCATAGAAAGCTTCGGGGAGGCTTTCGCGCTGATTCGAAAGGCGGGCGTCGATCCACGTATTTATCTCGACATCCTCACGAGCACTTTATCGTCCGCGCAGATCTACATGACCTATGCTGGCCTTATCGCCGACGAGAAATACGAGCCGGCCGGTTTCAAGATGTCGCTGGGGCTGAAGGACGTGCGCCTCGCTTTGGCCGCCGCCGATGCGCTCGCAGTCCCGATGCCGGTTGCGAGCCTTGTCCGCGACCGTCTCCTCGCCGGCGTTGCGCAAGGGAGGGGCGACAGCGACTGGTCCAGCCTCGCGGGACTCATCGCCAGAGACGCGGGTTTGTAGCCATCGCGCGAGCGTTCGAGCGCATACGATCGGGAGGTTCTCGCCATAGCCGGAGGCAGGCGCCTCCGCGTCTCACGCGGCCATATCTGACGGCTTGCGCCTTGCGCCGCATTCGCTCAGAAGATGAACCGCCATTGGCGCCGCTCGCGCCAGCAGGAGTGTCATGCCCAAGATTTTGCCGGTGATCATGTGCGGCGGCTCGGGAACGCGCGTCTGGCCCGAATCGCGCGAGAGCCTGCCCAAGCAATTCATTCCCCTCATCGGGAATCGCTCGACGTTCCAGTCCATCGTCAGCCTCGTCGCCGACCCGGCCATTTTCGAGTCCGCTGTCGTCATCACCAATTTCGATTATCGTTTCCGGGTGGCCGAGCAGCTCAAGGAAATTGGAGTCGAGGCGACAATCATCCTCGAGCCGGAGCGACGGGACAGCGCGGCGGCTGTCGGCGCCGCGGCCGCATGGGCGGCGGCGGCCGACCCGAAAACGATCGTCGCCGTGCTCGCCGCCGACCATGTCTTCAAGGAAGGCAAGAAATTCACAGAGCTTTGCGCTTGGGCCGCCGACGCCGCGGACGCCGGCCACATCGTCACCTTCGGCGTGACGCCCGATCGTCCCGCCACCGGCTACGGCTACATCCATCCGGGAGAGCCGCTTAAGCCGGACTCCCGCGTGCGCAAGGTCGAGCGCTTCGTCGAGAAGCCGAACGAGGAGCGCGCCAAGTCCTTCATCGAAAAGGGCTACTTGTGGAATTCCGGGAACTTCGTATTCCGCGCCGACGTGATGCTCGAGGAGCTGGCGCGCTTCGAGCCCAACATCGCCGCGGCGACCGCCAAGGCCGTGGCGCTCGCGAAAAAGGATCTGGGCTTCGTCATTCTCGATCGCGAACCGTTCGTAAAGGCGCCCCAGACCTCAATCGACTATGCGGTGATGGAGCGGACGCATCGCGCGGCGGTGCTTGCGGCCGACGTCGGCTGGTCGGACGTCGGCGAATGGTCGACCGTATGGCGCTTGAGCCCCCAGGACGCCGCCGGCAACAGCCTCAGGGGACGCGCTGTGGCCCTCGATTCCTCAAACGTTCTCGTGCGATCGGACGAGCACTTGGCGGCGGTGGTGGGGCTTGAGAACGTCATCGTGATCGCGACCGGCGACGCGGTGCTGGTCGCGGACAAATCGCAGACAGACAAGGTCAAGCAGCTCGTCGAGAAGCTCAAAGCCGAGCAGATTCCGGAGGCGACCCAGCACCGGCGCGCGTATCGGCCGTGGGGCTACTACCAGAGCATCGATCAGGGCGCGCGCTATCAGGTGAAGCGAATTGTGGTAAAGCCGGGCGGCGTCCTATCCCTGCAAAAGCATTTCCACCGGGCCGAGCACTGGATCGTCGTGCGCGGCGCGGCCGAGGTCACGCTCAACGGCGAAGTCCACCTCGTGCACGAGAATGAGTCGATCTACTTGCCCATCGGCTCGCATCACCGGCTCGCCAACCCAGGCAAAATCGACATCGAGCTCATCGAGGTGCAGACCGGCAGCTACCTCGGCGAGGACGACATCGTCCGCATCGAGGACGTCTACAACCGGACGTGAAAAGACAAACGGCGCCCGAAGGCGCCGTTGCCGATCCCGCTTGCGTCGCTTTCCAACTACTGCTGTTCCTGAGAAGCCACCCGGGCGATCTCGTGGATGTCGGCGCGGTCGATGCCGATGTCGTGCAGCTCCCGGTCGGTGTAGCTCGAGAGCTCCTGGACGACGCTCCAGTAAGTCCGACGCGCGCGCAGGAAGCGCGCGAGAGAGAACAAGTTCATGGCGGTCTCCTTTCAGATTGACCGCCCTCCACAAAGGCTCCCCCAGATCGAGGCCGCCTGAACGGACTTCCTCTCCTAGACCCCGCCACAATTAATTGCTGCAGTGCAAAAAGTCAATGTTGCAACGCGGCAATATATGTGATGATTGCATGGCAAGACTGTGTCACTACCCACTATTGATCGCAATCGCTCATTTTCTGCCCATTTCCCAGTAATCTGCGCCCATGATGATCATTAAGCATGCGAAAGATGCATTCCTCCTCCGCGCTTTGGACAGCGCGCCCTCTCTCGCTTCGAGGTTGCTTATCCGTGGTCGAGGTTCCTGGCCAGGGCGGCAACTTCCGCTTTGCGCCAGGAGCGGCCGAAAGACTTCCGAACTCTCTAGAATCCGAGATAGGACTCCGCCTCCGCCTTGTCTTCGGCGAAAGCTTTGGCGGCGCCCTCGCCAACGATGCGGCCGAGCGCCAAAAGATAGGCTCGGTCGGCCATTTTGAGCCCGCGATGGGCGTTCTGCTCGACCAGGAGAATGCTGACGCCGCCGTCGCGCCGGATCCGCTCCAGCGCGACGAACAATT
>Ga0209040_10001733_pt1 | contig 17294 bp, 15 predicted proteins | sample BogFormECP12_OM3_FD_188240 | JGI IMG/M metagenome (GOLD analysis project Ga0209040, IMG submission 188240) | Bog forest soil microbial communities from Calvert Island, British Columbia, Canada - ECP12_OM3 (SPAdes) (version 2) | ecosystem: Environmental > Aquatic > Freshwater > Wetlands > Bog ...
TCGAACCGGGCGCAAGGGCTTTGGTCGTTGCCATCCTGGTATTCGTGCTGATTGCGTCGTTCATCCTGCCGCATACCGGTCACGTGCGCGGATGGGATGTGCTGTTTTCCACCCATGGTTCCGCGGCGGCGGCGGTGGCGCTGCCGTCAAGGGTATTCGCCTGGCTGGCACTGGTTTTCGGCGTCGGCTTCTCGATGTTGGCGTTGTTGACCCGGCGCTGGGCGTTGGCCTGGGTGGCTTTGGCGGGTTCGGCGGTGGGCAGCGCTGCCGGATTGCTGGCCGTTTGGTCGCGGCAGACCGTGGCCGCGGGTCATCCGGGCCCCGGTGCAGGTCTGGTGGTCGCCTGGATCGCGGTCATCCTGTTGACGTTTCACTGGGCCCGGGTGGTGTGGTCGCGAACGATCGTGCAACTCGCCGCCGAGGAGCAGCGCCGTCGAGCCGCCGCGCACCGGCAGTCCCGCACGCTGCTGGAAACTCTCGACGACGCCGAGCCGCCCCAGGCGCCCGACCACAACGGCAACGGCTAGGGGTCGCTCGGGCTAAGGCTTGCGGGTCAGCGCATCAGCGGCGGCGTCAGCCCATTGCCGCCACTGCTCGGCGTTGGCCTTGGCCTCCTCGGTTTCCTTGCTGCGCCCGGCCGCCTCGGCCTTCTGGGCCTGGCGTTCGAACTGCTCGGCACGCGCCTGGAACTGCTCGGCACGGGCCTGAGCCTGCGGGTCCGACCAGTCCGATTCGCCGGCGTCGCGCACCTTCTTTTCCACCGCGCGCAGCCGCCGCTCGAGCTCGGCCGACCGTTCCCGGGGCACCTTGCCGATCGCGTCCCACCTCTCAGCGATCGTCCGCAGCGCCGACCTCGCCGCCTCGTGATTGCTCGTGTCGAGCTTTTCCGCTTCGGCCAGCAGCGCCTCTTTGGCGGTGGCGTTCGCCTGCAATTCGGAGTCTCGCTCGGCGGTCGCGGCGTTCCGCGCCTTGAAAAAAGTGTCCTGGGCGGCCTTGAAGCGGCGCCACAGCGCGTCGTCGACATCGCGGGCCGCACGTCCGGCAGCCTTCCAGTCGGTGAGCAGCTTGCGGAACTCGGCGCCGGTCGCACCCCAATCCGTCGAATCGACGAGCTCCTCTGCCTGCACGCAGAGCCGCTCTTTCGCCTCGCGGGCACCCGCCCGCTCGCGGTCCAATTCTGCGAAATGGGATCCGCGTCGCCGGTTGAAGGTTTCCCGCGCAGCCGAGTAGCGCTTCCACAACGCGTCGTCGGTCTTGCGGTCCAAACCGCTGATCGTCTTCCATTCGTCGAGGATTGCGCGCAGCCGGTCGCCGGCGGCTTTCCACTGCGTCGCGGTGTTGGCCAGTTCCTCGGCCTCGACGGTCAGGGCCTCCTTGCGGGCCGTTTGGGCTGCCCGATGCTCGTCCCGACGAGAACGATCGGCGGCGGCGACAGCGTCGGCCTGCTCACCAATGCCGGCAAGCCGCGCGGCCAGCGCATCGACATCACCGAGAACATGTGCGGTCGGCAGCGTCTCGCTCAGCTCCACCGCGTGGGCTTTGATCTTGCGCGCGTCGCCCGTGCCCGAAGCCAGCCGCTCCTCCATCAGCGTGACCTCGGTGCTCAAGTCGTCGAATCGCCGACCGAAATGGGCGAACGCGGCTTCGGCGTCGCCGGCCTGCCAGGATCCGATGACCCGTTCGCCGGCCGCGCCGATCAGCCATACCGTCCCGTCGGCGTCGACGCGTCCGAATCGGTGTGGATCGTTGGCCAGCGGGCCAGGCACGGGGTGAGGGTGGGGACGGGCTGTTGGCTTAGGCCCGGGCCTCGGTCCCGGCCGTGGGGTGGGCCGGGGTTCGTTGTGTGGCTCTTCAGGCGTCATAGGCTGCCGTCACCTACCCTTCGCGCGGTTATTGGCCACGCACCTGCCGCGCATTGCGGCGCCGTCAACTGCACTCGCGGGGAGTCACTCGAGTACTCCCGTCTGGATCTCCCAGTATTGAAGCAGCTTGTGGGTCGGTGCGTTCCGAGTTGGCATTGCCGCCGCCCGAACGCCCGTTTTTTCGGAGCCGCTTCGGGCCGTGGCGTTAGCCGGAATTAGCCCTCGTTTGTGAAACAATTCCTAACTCGGTGTGTGTCAATAGCGGCATTCCGGCCGGGCCTGAACGAGGGGGTATCGCAATAGCGAAGGTCGATATCGCGGCGTTACTCGCGTTGGTCGCGGCGTTGATATCCGGGGTTGGGGATGTGATCCGTCAGCGGTCTGCGCAGGAGATCACCGACGACCGGGTCGGTCACTTCGAGTTGTTCCGATTGTCGTTACGAGACATCCGTTGGTGGTGGGGCGGACTGGCGGCGGCAGTCAGCTTCGGGCTGCAGGCCATCGCGCTGGTGCTGGGGTCGGTGGTGCTGGTCCAGGCGCTGCAGGTGACGGCGCTGCTGTTCGCATTGCCGACTAATGCCCGTTTGACCCGTCACCCGGTGACCCGTTGGGAATGGCTGTGGGCCGTGCTGCTGGCCGCGGCGGTGGCGGTGTTCATCACCGTCGGCGACCCGGCCGCCGGTCACCAGCGCGGCTCGCTGAAAATCTGGAGCGTCGTGGCCGTCGTGATGGGTCCGGCTTTGGTGTTGTGTGTGCTGGGCGCACGGATTTGGTCGGGTGCGGTCGCCGCGGTGCTGCTGGCGGTGGTATCGGCGTCGTCATGGGCGCTGTTCGCGGTGCTGACCAAGGGCGTCATCGAGGTGGTCGGCGACCGCCCGGGCGCGTTGCTGCGAGCGCCGGAACTGTACGCCTGGATACTGGCGGCGCTGATCGGGACGGTGTTTCAGCAGTCGGCGTTCCGCGCCAGCACGCTGACCGCCTCGCTGCCTGCGATGACCGTCACCGAGCCGGTGGTGGCTTCGGTGCTGGGTGTCACCGTGCTCGGCGAGACGTTGGACACGCCCGGTCCTCAGATGTTTGTGCTGGTGGCGGCGGTGGTCGCGGTGATTGTCGCGACGACGGCCCTGGCCCGCGGCGAAGCGGCCACGATGGCGGCTGACGGCGATGCCCAGACGGCGTTTCCCGACCGGGACCTGGAGCCGCTGCTGCTGCCTTGAGCGCCGCTCGCCGCTAGCGCCATAGGCTGTGCGTGGAAACTGTTGGTGAATAGCCGGTGTGGGTAACCGGCTGCGGGCGGGCCCTCGGCGAGGAGATCGCATGTCGAAAGCGGATGTCGCGGCGTTGATCGCGCTGTGCGCCGCGCTGGCGTCCGCGATCGGTGACGTGGTCCGCCAGCGCTCGGCGCAGGAAATCACCGATAAGCCGGTCGTCGGCCACCTCGAGCTCTTCGGGTTGTCGTTGCGCGACCGCCGGTGGTGGCTGGGCGGCGTCGGCGCTGTGGCCAACTACAGCCTGCAGGCCGCCGCGCTGGCGTTGGGCTCGGTGATGCTGGTGACGGCGCTGCAGGTGACATCGCTGCTTTTCGCGTTGCCGATTTATGCGCGGCTGGCCGGTCACCGCGTGACCCGGTCGGAATGGATGTGGGCGGTGCTGCTGGCTGCCGCATTGGCAGTCCTGGTCACTGTCGGTGACCCGAGTGCCGGCAACGACCGGGGTTCGCTGGGGACCTGGGTGGCGGTGGCCGTCGTGATGGGTCCGATCTTGGTGTTGTGCGTGCTCGGCGCGCGGCTCTGGTCGGGCGGGCCGGTGGCGCCGGTGCTGCTGGCGGTGGTGGCGGGCTCATCGCTGGCGCTGTTTGCGGTGCTGACCAAAGGCGCCGTCGAGGCGGTCGAAGGCGGCTTCGGGGCATTGCTGCGGGCGCCCGAGGCCTACGCTCTGATACCGGCCGCGCTGGCAGGGATGATCTTTCAGCAGTCGTCGTTTCGTGCGGGTGCGCTAACCGCTTCGCTGCCGACGGTCACCGTCGCCAAGCCGGTGGTGGCGTCGCTGCTCGGGGTGCTGGTGCTCGGCGAGACGTTGCGCGCCGACGGCCCTGACGCGTTTGCATTGATCGCCGCCGCGGTCGTGGTGATCGTCTCGACCATTGCCCTGGCTCGCGGCGAGGCGGCCAGCATCGCGGCCGGCGCCGGACGCGACGTCGTGGCCGTCGGGAAGGTGTCGTAGAAACGCGCCTACGGTGCGCGGCTCAGTAGCGTGTGAATGGAACAGTTGGTTGTTATGGCAACTCGGGGAGGAGGTCGCCCATGGCGAAGGCAGAAATCGCCGCGGTGCTCCTAGCCTTGGCCGCCGCGCTGGCATCGGCTGTCGGCTCGGTGATCCGGCAGCGTTCCGCACACGAGATCGTGGACAAACCGGTCGGCGCGTGGGAGCTGTTCCTTCTGTCTGTGCGCGACACCCGCTGGTGGTGGGGCGCAGCGGCTGCGGTGGCGAATTACGCACTGCAGGCCGCGGCGCTGAGCCTGGGCTCAGTGATGCTGGTGACCGCGCTGCAGGTGACGGTGTTGCTGTTCGCGTTGCCGATCAACGCGCGGATCACCCATCAGCGGGCAACCGCCTGGGAATGGTTCTGGGCAGCGTCGCTGGCCGGCGCGGTGGCGGTCATCGTCATGGTCGGCAATCCGGCGTCCGACCAGCAGCGCGCCCCGCTGGAAACGTGGGTGGTGGTGGCCATTGTGATGGGCCCGGCATTGGTGTTCTGCGTGTTGGGCGCCCGGATCTGGTCGGGTGCCGTCGCCGCGGTGTTGCTGGCAGTGGTGGCGGGCTCGTCGCTGGCGCTGTTTGCGGTGCTGACCAAGGGTGTCGTCGAAGCCGCCGAGGGCGGCTTGGGGGCGGTTTTGCGCGCGCCCGAACTGTATGCCTGGCTCGCCGTCGCGCTGGCCGGCATGGTGTTTCAGCAGGCGTCTTTTCGCGCCGGCGCCCTCACAGCGTCGTTGCCGACGATGACCCTGGCGAAACCGGTGGTCGGATGGATCTTGGCAATCACCGTGCTCTCTGAGGAATTACGTGTCGACGACGAGCAACTGTTTGTCCTGGTGGGGGCGGTGATTGTGATGATCGTGTCGACCGTGGCGCTGGCCAGGGGCGAGGCCGCCGGGATGGAGGCGCTCGGCAGGCGGCGGTCCAAAGCCACTGCGCAACCCTTGGCGCCGTCGGAACGTTAGTTTGATTGCGTGCTGAGCACCATCGCGATCATTCCGTCCGCGCCGGTGCTGGTTCCCGAGCTAGCCGGAGCCGCGGCAGGCGAGGTGGCTGAACTGCGGGCGGCCATGATTGCCGCTGTCGCCGCGCTGCCGCCGCGCTGGGTGGTCGTCGGGGTAAGGACGGGGGACGTCGCGGACGTCGCAGACGTCGTAGTGGGCCCGGAAAGCGTCGGGACCTTTGCGGGTTTCGGCGCCGATCTGGTGGTGCGGCTTTCGCCGCAGGCGACCGGCCCGCCGGCCGAGCTGCCGCTCTGCGCGTTGATCGCCGGGTGGATGCGGGATCAGGCTCAGCCAGACGCTCGCGCCGAAGTCCGTGTCTACGCCGCGAACCACGATGGGGAAGCCGCGCTGACCCTCGGCAGGCAACTGCGCAACGAGATCGACCGATTGGCCGAGCCGGCGGGCGTGATGGTCGTCGCCGATGGCGCCAACACCTTGACCCCGGCCGCCCCGGGCGGCCACCACCCCAATGACGTGGCTGTTCAGCGTGCCCTGGATGACGCGCTGAGCTGCGGCGACGTGGCTGCGCTACCCCGGCTGCCCCGGCAAGTCGTGGGGCGGGTGGCCTTCCAGGTGCTCGCGGGTCTGGCCGAGCCGGTACCCCGGTCGGCCAAGGAGCTCTACCGGGCGGCGCCCTACGGTGTCGGGTACTTCGCCGGTGTCTGGCAGCTGTGAGGCCGCTGGCGATCGTCGGCCCGACGGGCACCGGTAAGTCCCAGCTCGCGCTGCAGATTGCCGAGCGGCTCGGCGGTGCGGCCGGCGCGGAAATCGTGAATGCCGACGCGATGCAGTTCTACCGCGGCATGGACATCGGCACCGCGAAACTGCCTGTCGCGCAACGCCGCGGTATCCCGCATCACCAACTCGACGTCCTCGACGTCACCGAGACCGCGACCGTCGCCCGCTATCAGGACGCCGCCGCCGCCGACATTGAGGCGATCGCGGCCCGGGGGAGGGTGCCGGTGCTGGTGGGCGGCTCGATGCTCTACATCCAATCGCTGCTCGACGACTGGTCGTTCCCGACGACCGACGCGGCGGTGCGGGCGAAATGGGAGCAGCGGCTTGCCGAGGTCGGCGCAGACCGGTTGCACGCCGAACTGGCCGATCGCGATCCCGCGGCCGCGGCGTCGATCCTGCCGACCGACGGTCGGCGGATCGTGCGTGCGCTTGAGGTGGTGGAACTCACCGGTCAGCCGTTCGCCGCGTCGGCGCCTGTCATCGGCACACCGCGCTGGGACACTGTGATCATCGGATTAGATTGCGAGACTGAGCTTCTCGACCAGCGACTGGCCCGTCGGACCGAGGCGATGTTCGCTGCCGGTCTGGTTGACGAGGTGACCAGACTGCTCGCATGCGGGCTGCGTGACGGCGTCACCGCGTCACGCGCGTTGGGCTACGCGCAGGTGATCGCCGACCTCGACGCGAGCGGCAACGGCGACGGTGCACGAGAACCGACGTTCATCGGCACCCGCCGCTATGTGCGGCGCCAGCGGTCGTGGTTTCGCCGCGACCACCGCATCCGATGGCTGGATGCGAGCGCGTCCGACAATGCCGACGCCGCGCTGCGAGCCTGGCGGCACGTATCCTGAGCACATGATCCGCGCCGACGATGATGCCGGCGTAGCCGGGATCGAGGAGTGGCGCAGGTGATCCGCGCCGACGACGATGATGCCGGCGTAGCCGGGATCGAGGAGTGGCGCAGATGATCTTCGCCAAAGGCCATGGCACCCAGAACGACTTCGTGTTGCTGCCCGATCTGGACGCCAAGCTGACCCTGACGCCCGCGGTGGTGGCCGCGTTGTGCGATCGCCGCCGTGGGCTAGGTGCGGACGGGGTGCTGCGGGTCACCACGGCGGGTGCCCTGCTGGCCGCCGGGGCGCTCGATCGCGTGCCGGACGGCGTGACCGCCGACGACTGGTACATGGACTACCGGAACGCCGACGGGTCGACGGCACAGATGTGTGGCAACGGCGCGCGGGTGTTCGCGCATTACCTGCACGCCAGCGGTGTGGAATCCCATAATGAGTTCGTCGTCGGATCGCTGGCCGGCCCCCGACCCGTCGTCCTGCATCACGTCGATGCGACCAACGCCGACGTCAGCGTCGACATGGGCAAGGTGAACACGTTGGGCGAGGGACAGGCCGTCGTCGGCGGCCGCACCTTCAGCGGGTTGGCGGTCGATGTCGGCAACCCCCATTTGGCCTGTGTCGACCCAAAGTTGACCGTCGAAGCGCTGGCGGCACTCGACGTCGCCGCGCCGGTGACGTTCGACAAGGCACAGTTCCCGGATGGGGTCAACGTCGAGGTTCTCACCGCCCCGGCCGACGGCGCGGTCAGCATGCGAGTGCACGAGCGTGGTGTTGGCGAAACCCGCTCCTGCGGCACCGGAACCGTCGCCGCCGCCGTTGCCGGGCTGTCGCACGCCGGAACGGCCAGCGGCGTTCTCACCGTGCGGGTTCCGGGCGGTGACGCCGTCGTCACCATCACCGAGGCCACCAGCTACCTGCGCGGCCCGTCGGTCTTGGTGGCCCGAGGCGAACTCAGCGAGGAATGGTGGCAGGCAGCGCGGCGTTAATTCCCGTGCGTGTCGCCGCTCCGGCGTGCACCATGTAATTGCCTATGACATTTCCGGAATTTCCCGAACAGGACACCCCCAGCACGGGCGAACTTGCGCTCGACGACCGCGCTGCGCTGCGCCGTGTCGCCGGGTTATCCACCGAACTTGCCGACATCTCCGAGGTTGAGTACCGGCAACTGCGCCTTGAGCGGGTCGTGCTGGTCGGCGTGTGGACCGACGGCAGCGCCGCCGACGCCGATGCCAGCCTCGCCGAGTTGGCCGCGCTCGCCGAGACTGCCGGTTCTGAGGTGCTCGAAGGCATGGTCCAGCGCCGCAGCAAGCCAGATGCCTCGACCTACATCGGTTCGGGCAAGGCGCAGGAGCTGCGTGAGGTGGTGCTGGCGACCGGTGCCGACACCGTGATCTGCGACGGCGAACTGTCCCCGGCGCAGCTGACCGCGCTGGAGAAGGCCGTCAAGGTCAAGGTCATCGACCGCACCGCGCTGATCCTGGATATCTTCGCCCAGCACGCCACCAGCCGGGAAGGCAAGGCGCAGGTGACGCTGGCGCAGATGGAATACATGTTGCCGCGGTTGCGTGGTTGGGGTGAGTCCATGTCGCGGCAGGCCGGTGGTCGCGCCGGCGGCAGCGGCGGCGGAGTGGGTTTGCGCGGTCCCGGTGAGACCAAGATCGAGACCGATCGACGCCGCATCCGCGAGCGAATGTCGAAGCTGCGCCGCGACATCAAAGCGATGAAGCAGGTCCGCGACACTCAGCGCAGCCGACGGCTAGACAGCGACCTGCCATCCATCGCGATCGTCGGCTACACCAACGCCGGCAAGTCCAGTCTGCTCAACGCGTTGACCGGCGCCGGCGTGCTGGTGCAGGACGCCCTGTTCGCGACCCTGGAACCCACTACTCGCCGTGGACAATTCGACGACGGACGCGCGTTCGTGGTCAGTGACACCGTGGGTTTCGTGCGGCACCTGCCCACGCAGCTGGTCGAGGCGTTCCGCTCGACGCTGGAAGAGGTCGTCGACGCCGATCTGCTGGTGCACGTCGTCGATGGCTCCGACGTCAACCCGCTGGCTCAGATCAGTGCAGTGCGCCAGGTGATCTCCGAAGTCGTCACCGACCATCACGGCGATCCGGCGCCGGAGCTGCTGGTGGTCAACAAGGTTGACGCCGCGGGCGATTTGGCGCTGGCCAAGTTGCGCCGTGCGCTGCCCGGGGCGGTGTTCGTCTCGGCGCGCACCGGGGATGGCATCGACGCGCTGCGCCGCCGGATGGCCGAGTTGGCGGCGCCGACCGATACTGCGATCGACGTCGTAATCCCGTATGACCGCGGTGATTTGGTGTCCCGCGTGCATGCCGACGGCCGGGTTCAGCAGACCGAGCACATCAGCGACGGCACTCGGATCAAGGCGCGGGTACCGGTGGCGCTGGCTACCAGCCTGCGCCCGTTCTCCGCGACCTGAAACGGCTGCAGAAAGCAGAAGCGCCGGAAACCTTCAGGTTTCGGCCAAAACGAAACCCCCGGAGTGATCCTCCGGGGGTTCGTTTTCGAGCGGAACTATTACAGCGACGGGATGTCGAAGAACCCGGACAGGTCGGCCAGGCCGGCATCGAAGAAGGTGGTGGCGGCTCCCGTGTCGGTGCCGGTGGCCAACGCAGTGGTGATTTCGCTCCCTCCGAACAGGTCGGCTGCGGGGATCAAGGCATCGTTGTTCAGCAGCCCGTACTCTTCTGAGTTGAAGGCGTCGTCGAACTCGACCAACGCGCCGTTGAACACATCGTAGGCACCCGGGTCATGGGAGGGACCAGCCGCGAGCGGGTCTACTCCGTAAAGGAACGAGTCGAGGGTACCTGTGCCGTTCTGTGGTGCGTCCGTCAGCGGGATGGTGTCGAACGGCTGGCTGGCGGTGGGTTGGATGACGGCGCTGCCGTCACCCGCGAGGTCGGCTTCGCTCGTGAAGAGGGCGTTCAGCGACGTGATCTCACTGTCGACAGTGCTGGTCAGGTCGTCCGCGGACGCAAGCGGCGTGAACGCCAGTGCCGCCCCGGCCGCGAAGCTGCCGATCACGGCGATTTTGCGAATGTTCATAGTCGCGCCCCGTTTCTTTATCTCCGCCGGCGGCCGGTTACGTACCGCCGGAGGTCCCCCAGCACCACGCGGCTGAAACCTGAGCGGAGCCTAACAGATGACTATGTTGGCGATAAGCCTTTGTCCTTACGAAAATCTTAAGTCGCGTGCGTACGTCGCGGAGCCTTCGGATCGGCGGGCCGCTCACCGGCGGCCGAGCCGCCGTCCCCCCCAGCGTTTAGTTAAGGGCCAATGAATATTTACTCAGCATCCACTTAATTAGCTGAAAATTCCGGCCGGCCTGATTAGTCGGCCAGGTCGTAGACGTCTTCGGCGGCCGCCGCCAGCACCCGCTGCGCCAGGTCGGCCTTGAGTTCGTCGAGATGCGCCTCTTCGGCCTGGCTGCGGTCGGATTTTCCTGCGAGATCGATGAATTCGGCGGTGACGAAGCCCTTACGCAGAAGCAGTGTCGCCGTGCGGCCGGCGATGGCGACCTGGAAGACGAAGCGTTGCAGCAGCCGCCCGCGGTCGGGCCGCGCCAGGGCCAGGTCGACCGTGTAGCGGCCGTCGGTCACCGCTCGGGTCACGGCTTCGAAGCCGTCACGGGCCCCGGGTCCCCGGAAGGCGGTGCGGATGACGATCGAGCGCCGTTGCGGCGGTTGGTTGGGGGATAACGCCGCGAATGCCCGCTGCATCACTTTGAACGCATTGGCCACACCCGCCGGCGAGTACGGCCCGGCGTAGCACAGCATGTCGGTGTAGGAGAACTCCAGCAGTTGCCCACGTTCCTCCACCAGGATCGTCTCATCCACGTCGCTGACTGTAAGCCCGCATGGGCACGTGGGCCGCCCAACCATCCGGTTGGTATATCTTTGGCGGCAGAGTCCCCACCCCCGCCGGAGGTCATCCATGGGTAGCGCCGTCAAGTATCAGCGCACGCTGTTCGAGCCCGAGCATGAATTGTTCCGCGAGTCCTACCGGGCTTTCCTGGATCGCCACGTCGCCCCTTACCACGAGGAATGGGAGAAGGCGAAGATCGTCGACCGTGGGGTATGGCTTGAGGCCGGCAAGCAGGGCTTCCTGGGTATGGCGGTGCCCGAGGAGTACGGCGGCGGGGGTGATCCCGACTTCCGCTACAACACGATCATCACCGAGGAGACCACCGCCAGCCGCTACAGCGGCATCGGGTTTGGTCTGCACAACGACGTCGTCGCGCCCTATCTGCTGCGACTGACCAACGAGGAGCAGAAGCAACGCTGGCTGCCCAAGTTCTGCACCGGCGAGCTGATCACCGCGATCGCGATGACCGAGCCGGGCACTGGCAGCGACCTGCAAGGCATCAAGACCCGCGCGGTCAAACAGGGCGACCACTATGTACTCAACGGCTCAAAGACGTTCATCACCAACGGGATCAACTCCGACCTGGTGATCGTGGTGGCCCAGACCGATCCCGAGAAGGGCGCGCAAGGCTTTTCGCTGCTGGCTGTCGAACGCGGCATGGAGGGGTTCGAGCGCGGCCGGCACCTGGACAAGATCGGCCTGGACGCTCAGGACACCGCTGAGCTGTCTTTCACCGACGTCAAAATCCCCGCCGAGAATTTGCTCGGCGAAGAGGGCATGGGCTTCATCTACCTGATGCAGAACCTGCCGCAGGAACGTATTTCGATTGCCATCATGGCGGCCACGGCGATGGAGACGGTGCTGGAGCAGACCCTGCAATACACCAAGGAGCGCAAGGCGTTTGGCAAGCAGATCGGGAGTTTCCAGAACAGCCGATTTATACTCGCCGAGTTGGCCACCGAGGCCACCGTGGTCCGCATGATGGTCGACGAGTTCATCCGGCTGCACCTCGATGAAAAGCTGTCCGCCGAGCAGGCCGCGATGGCCAAGTGGTACTCCACCGAGAAGCAGGTGCACCTGGTCGATCGCTGCCTGCAGTTGCACGGTGGCTATGGCTACATGCGCGAATACCCGATCGCGCGGGCCTACCTCGATGCGCGGGTGCAGACGATCTACGGCGGCACCACCGAGATCATGAAGGAAATCATCGGCCGCAGCCTCGGCGTCTAGCGCGGCGACGATGCGGACCGGGACCCGGGCGCAGGTGCGTCGTGCGCGCGGTGGGCTTGTCCCAGCAGCTTCATCAGCTCTTGCTTGCGCCGGATTCTCCTACGGTATTTCGTTGGGAGCGCAGTGATTTCGCCTTCTTCGGCGAGCATCTGGGTGAACAGCTTCTCCCGTTCGACCGGGTCGGCCGCGTCGGCCCGATCGAGGTACTCGGTCGCATGCCGACGGGCCCCGGCGACCGCGTTCTGCGCACGTCCCCGCGGCGACAGCAACGACGCCACCGTCGTGATGAACAGGATGACGATGATCACCGTCAGCGACATCGTTGTGCTCACTTCGGCGACCGGGACCGGGTTGCCGCCGTTGATGAAGGGAATGTTGTTGTCGTGCAAGGCCTGCAGCAACAGGTTTACGCCGATGAACGCCAAAATCGCCGCCAGGCCGTAGGACAGGTACACCAGCCGGTCGAGCAGACCGTCGATCAGGAAATACAGCTGGCGCAAGCCCAACAGTGACAACGCGGTGGCCGAGAACACCAGGTAGACGTTCTGAGACAGCCCGAACAGCGCCGGGATCGAGTCGAAGGCGAACAACAGGTCAGCCGCGCCGACTGCGATCATCACCACGAGCATCGGCGTCATCACCCGGCGGCCGTGCTCGACGGTGAACATCCGGTCGCCGTCGTAGTTGTCCGAGGTGCGCAACAACCGCCTGGCAATGCGGGTGATCACCGTATCCGCGCCGGGGCCTTCGGATTCCGAGCGTTTGGCAAGATTGCCGGCCATAATCAGCAACACGATCCCGAATAGGTAGAACGCCCAATCGAAGATTGTGATCAGCGCGGCCCCGATAAAAATGAATCCGGTGCGCGCGACCAGCGCCAAGACAATGCCGAACAACAGCACTTTCTGCTGGGCGATCCGCGGTACGGCGAAGCTGCCAACGATGTACAGAATGACAAACAGGTTGTCGATCGAAAGGGCCTCATTGCTCACATAACAGGCGAAATATTCGACGCCCATGGATATCCCGCCAAAAGCCCAGACGCCGACGCCGAACATGATCGCAATTCCGACGTAGACGGCCGACCACACCGCTGCTTCGCGCAACGTCGGGGTGTGTGTGCGGCGGATGTTGACGAGGTAGTCGAGCAGCACGAGCGCGACGATCACGGCGATGATCACGAACCAGACCGGTCCGGAAACACCCATGCCTGCTCCGATTTGTTGTGTCCCGTCGCCACGGCGTTTACCCGCAGTATCCGGCACCGTAACGCAAAATCGCACGAGCAGGGTGCGACACCAACCAGCCTTGTGGACATCAATTCAGCATCGACGGGATATCCATTCCGTAGGGTCTTCGTATGACTTCCCATGCGTCGTTGGCCGCAGCAGAGTTGTGGCGGCCCGCCGGGCGGTTGAAACTGGCCACAGGCCTCGGACTGGGCGGCCGCCGGGAGGTGGGATGACAGGGCAGCAAGGTGGATCGGGCGGCGTCGCGCGGCGCGTGACGCGTGGTCTGGTGGCACTGGCGGCAGGCTTGGCCTGCCTGGCGCTGCTGGCACCCGTCGCGGCGGCATCCCCGCTGGGCGAGGCCGACGACGCGATGACCGCGGCATGGAAGGCCGCCGGCGGCGACAATTCGGATCTCGGCGCCAAACAGGGCGAGGCGTACGCCGCCGGCGCAGGATTCGCGCAGGACTTCGTGCACGGCAAGATGTTCTTCACGCCGGCTACCGGCCCCAGGTCGATGATGGGCGCCATCCTGGACAAGTACGAGGCCCTCGGCGGCCCGGCGGCCAGCGACCTGGGCTTTCCCACCATGAACGAAGCACGCGGGCTGGCAGGCCCCGACAGCCGGGTCAGCACCTTCTCGGCCAGCGACAAGCCGCTGATCTACTGGACCGCCGAGCACGGCGCATTCGTCGTGCGCGGGGCGATCAACGCCGCGTGGGACAAATTGGGCAGCTCCGGTGGCGCTCTCGGTGTCCCGGTCAGCGACGAAACCTACGACGGCGAAGTCGCCACCCAGGCCTTCAGCACCGGCAGGGTGTCATGGAACAGGCTGACGAAAACGTTCACCACCGTCCCACCCGATCTGGCAAACCAGCTCACCGACCTGCAGGTACCCATCGATCCGACCGCGGCCATCAACATGGCGTGGCGCGCGTCCGGCGGCCCCTCGGGTCCGTTGGGTGCCGAACAAGGCGATCAGTATCCGGTAGCCGGTGACGGGCTGGGCCAAAACTTCGCCGGCGGCAAGGTCTTCTTCAGCCCGGCCACCGGCGCCAACGCCGTCGAGAGTGACATTCTGGCGAAATACGAGTCGTTGGGCGGCCCGGGCGGCAGCACCCTCGGCTTCCCCATCGCCAATGAGGCCGACGGCGGTCTCAAGCCGGCCAGCCGGGTGAGCGCCTTTGCCGCCAACGACGAACCGGTGATCTTCTGGACGCCCGACCACGGCGCGTTTGTGGTTCGCGGCGCTATCAAGGCCGCGTGGGACAAACTCGGCGGACCGACCGGCAAACTGGGCGCGCCGGTGGGCGATCAGACCGTGAACAAGGATGTGATCACGCAGAAGTTCACCGGCGGCCAGATCGCCTGGAATCAGGCCAAGAACACGTTCAGCACCCAGCCGGCGAACTTGGCGTCGTCGCTGTCCGGCCTGCAGGTGCCCGGCCAGAAGATGCCGTCCGGTGCGCCGGCCTCCGGTGCGGGGAGCCTGCTGGACTGGCGGCGATGGTGGTTGCCGGTCGGCGTCCCGGCGGTGGCGCTGATCGGGCTGGCCGCGCTGGTGGCCTGGATACGGCGTCGCCGCCGTGCCGGCTGGCGCAAGGCCGAGGCCGCCGAACTTGGCGGTGGTGACGAGGCCGGCTATGAGGCCGTCGCCGAGTCTGTTTCACGGTGGTCACCGGATGCCGACGGCGATCTCGAGTCGTCGACCTTGTCCGATGGCTACCGGGCGCTGCGTCCGCGGACCGTGCGGCTGCCCAGTCAGTCGGCCAGCGACTGGACGCTACCAGGGCGTGCCGATTTGGTCGACGAGCCGCTGGTCGACCAAATCGGAGATTCTGCCAAGTTTTCCGACTTGGACGAACACTTGGTCGAGCACCTCGACGAACACTTTGACCAGCCCTTTGACGAGGATCCCGACGCGGTGGACACAGCTCCGACGCGGATCCCAACACCGGGCGAACTGCGAAGCGGGCGACATGCCGCCGCGGACGCCGAAGCCGAGACCACTCATTTCGCTGCGGCTACACCAATTGCGCCCGGTCAGTTGGCGATTCACCTTCCGATGGATGACCCGTATGAGGTGCCGGACGGATATCCCGTTAAGGCCAACGCCAGCTTCGGCGTCTATTACATGCCCGACAGCGAACTATATGAGGACACGCTCGCCGAAATCTGGTTCGCCACCGAAGAAATCGCGCAAGCGAATGGGTTCACCAAGGCCGACTAGCCGATTGGTCCGCAGCAGTTAGATCTTGCGGATCACCGTGACGACCTTGCCGAGCACGGCGGCGTCGTTGCCCGGGATGGGGTCGAAGGCCGGGTTGTGCGGCATCAGCCAAACCTGGCCACTGGTGCGCTTGAAGGTCTTGACGGTGGCCTCCCCGTCGATCATCGCCGCCACGATGTCGCCGTTGTCGGCCACGTTCTGCTGGCGGACCACGACCCAGTCGCCGTCGCAAATCGCGGCGTCGACCATCGAGTCACCGACCACCTTGAGCAAAAACAGCGCCCCCTCGCCGACGAGTTCCCGTGGCAGCGGAAAGACATCTTCGACGGCTTCCTCGGCGAGAATCGGGCCGCCCGCCGCGATGCGGCCCAAAACGGGAACGTAGGTGGGTTCGGGCAGCGCGTCCGAGCCCGAAACATCGGTGAGGACCGTCGGCCTGGCGATGTCGCCGGCGCCGCGAACATCAACAGCGCGTGGGCGGTTCGGGTCACGCCGGAGATAGCCCTTGCGCTCGAGTGTGCGCAATTGGTGAGCCACCGAGGACGTCGACGTCAGACCTACCGCATCGCCGATTTCCCGGATGCTCGGCGGATATCCGCGGCTGGTGACCGAAGCGCGAATGACGTCGAGAATCGTGCGCTGGCGCTCTGTGAGCCCTGAATCCGCAGATCGCGCACTGCGATCAGGGTCGCCGCCCGGTGTATCGCTATCGCTCATACGGACGAATTTAGCCGCATCCAGCCCTGATATCAAACATGTGTTCGAGGTGTGTCGCGATGTTGCCCCTGTTACGGCTGCGAAAGTTGTCGGTGGGGTGCTTTATCGTCTGCTTCGTGTGCAACAGTTCGATCACATGTTCGGAATTCGAACACACTATCGATTATGCTTCGAACAAGTGATCGACACTAGCCGAGTGGAGGAACGCACATGATGCCCATCCAGACGATCTCGCCGAGCGCGCCGATCCGTTGCCGGCCGGTCCAGGTGCGCCCGGCAGGCCGCCCTGGCCGGCCCGGGGCACGGGGTCCGCAGCCGTCCAGACCGGTCGCTGCGCGCCCGCGTTACCGGGGCACCGGAGTGTTGATGTCGACGGCGCCACATCGGCCACGTCCGATTACGCCGGCGACCACGGTGGCGCTGGCCCTGCTCGCAGCGTTGATCACCGTGTGGCTCGGGCTGGTCGCGCACTTCGGCGGCATGCTGCGTGGTGGCCCCGACCAGGCGGCGGCCCAGATGCCTGACCGGCTCGCCGTGGTGCGGGTCGAACCCGGGGAGACGCTGCAGCACTTGGCGGCCCGGGTCGCACCCGATGCGCCGACCGGTCAGGTCACCGCGCGGATCCGCGAGCTCAACGATCTCGACTCCGCGACGGTGGCCGCCGGTCAGACGCTGATCGCACCGGTGGGCTGACGGCTCCGCCGTGCAGCGCCGAAATCCGCATGGCTCAATGGTCGTCGGCGAATGTCATGACGGCCGCGGATATCGGGCACGACCTCCGATGACGCTAGGCCCGCGGGGGAGTGCGCAGGTACGCTCGGGGTGGTCTCAGACATCCCGTTGTCGGCGCGGCGAAGGAGCGGGTCATGCACTGTCCGTTCTGCCGCCATCCCGATTCCCGGGTGGTCGACTCACGGGAGACCGACGAGGGTCAGGCCATCCGGCGCCGCAGGTCATGCCCGGAGTGCGGACGGCGATTCACCACTGTGGAGACCGCCGTGTTAGCGGTCGTCAAGCGCAGCGGCGTCACCGAACCCTTTAGCCGCGAGAAGGTGATCAGCGGTGTGCGTCGGGCCTGCCAGGGCCGCCAGGTCGACGACGACGCGCTGAACCTGCTGGCCCAGCAGGTCGAAGACGCCGTGCGGGCCAGCGGGTCACCGGAAGTGCCCAGCCATGAGGTCGGGCTTGCGATCCTCGGTCCGCTGCGAGAACTCGACGAGGTGGCCTATCTGCGATTCGCCTCGGTGTACCGGTCCTTTTCGTCTGCAGACGATTTCGAGCGCGAG
>Ga0209040_10001736_pt1 | contig 17277 bp, 12 predicted proteins | sample BogFormECP12_OM3_FD_188240 | JGI IMG/M metagenome (GOLD analysis project Ga0209040, IMG submission 188240) | Bog forest soil microbial communities from Calvert Island, British Columbia, Canada - ECP12_OM3 (SPAdes) (version 2) | ecosystem: Environmental > Aquatic > Freshwater > Wetlands > Bog ...
CAGCAGCTCCGCGAGCTGGGCCTCGAGTGCCTGTAGCTCCCCGAGCTCGCCGACGTCGGAAAGCTCTGTCGCCTCGACGGCACCATCGTCGTCCTTGGTCAGGATCAGGACATCGATCACGCGGATCGTTCCGGCGTTGACCAGTGCGAGCAGCTCTTTCACCATCTCGCCGGTGAAGTTGCTGGCACCCGCCGGAAACTCGACGACGACGTAATCAACGGGGCCGAGTTCATCTAGGGACGTGTCTGTCATCGATTCTTGCCTTTTCCGTTGGCCTGCTGACTGACGTTACTTCAAAGCCGGTGCCCGTCCCGCGGTCGTGCCGCGTGGGACCAGCCGCACCTTGATCGGGTCGCGGGCCATGAACTCGGGCGTCTCGATAGCCGTCAGCTTGACGGCGCAGGTACGAGAACCGTCGCCAAGCGCCCGACTCCAGGCTACGCCCGCCTGCTCTGGGGGTCCTCACCCAGGTCGGGTGAGGCACACGGATGCTATCCAGCCGGCACGCGCCGCGCCTGAACCACGCTGCATCTGGTCAACCGCCCCGGCCAGCGCCCAGTCCGCGGTCGAGAGACCGCCGAATGCGCGGGCGATGGCGGTCACGCTGACGCCAGGCGGAACGCCGCCACCCGGGTGCGCCTGCCGAATTCGCCGCGTCACCACGCAAGGACGAGCGTTGCGGGCATGCGGCCCAGTACTGGACGATATGAATGCCGTCATCACGGTTGGCGGTCAGTGACCCAGAACGCGTGCGTGATTCCCCGCCGCTGGCCGGTGTCAGCGCGGCAAGGTCAAGGCTGGCCTGCTCCCGCAGGATGTGCCGGAGCTCACCGGGGGATGGTTCTGCAGCCGCATCAACCACCTGCACAGTGTGCGCCAACCGGGCACCGGCCGGCGACTGGCCGCCTCACGAGCCCGCGCTTCGGCCGCCGGCCGGGCAGGGCCCTGACTCCGGCGTCTCCCCGGCAACGCTCGCTGGGCAAGGACGCCTTCCCCGGCGCGGCCGTCTCGCCGGGCCTGGCCGCCGGAACCGGGATCGGCCAGCTTTGTTGCTGCTGAACGAAACGGGTTACCACGGCCTGGTCCACGGGGACGCCTGCCCGGACGACGTGCGGTTCCCGATGGCCGCTGCCGGATCTTCGATTCCGGGCATTCAGGCCGGGGCGCGGTCGCCCTCGGCGCGTCTTACCTGCTGGCGCCCTTCCCGGGCTGCTGGCGCCCCGGCCGCCTGCCTCCCCCGGTGGCTGCGCCCGCCGTGCCGGCCTGCCGCGGCCATCTCCAGGCGGCGGGCACCGGCCCCGGACCTTCGCGGGATGCGGCCATGACGGCTGCCCTCTGGATCGTCGCCCGGGGGGACGCGATCGCCAAGGTGGTGGAGGAAGACGACGAGCGGGGCACGACCACGACGCGGCCCCCGGCTGCTGACCTGGCTGCGCAGCTTCACGTCCGCGGCGGGCCGGCCGGGCGTGCTTCCCGGCCTTCGTGTCCTGGCCGGCGGACTGCACGAGCGGCTATCGGCACGCTGGCCGGAGGCGGTCACCGCGGATTACCCGGTCCTCGCCCGGCCCGGTTCGGCGCAGATTCAGGTGCCTGACTTCTGGCAGCCGGAGGTGTAAGCGGCCCGGCCGGACCAGCGGGCCCGGCGATAACAATGGCGCCTGAATGCTCACTCATGCCGAATAGCGGATGTTTCAGCGACGAACAATTTATGCTGCCGATGCGCAAGGTATTCGTTCGTCAGTCCCTCTTGATGTGGCCATTGGCGCTATCGTCAGTGCATTTCGGTGAACTCGTCAGCGGGGCGGGATGACCAGCTCCGCGCGCCTATCGGCTCTCGGGCGTTTTCTTGTCGTAAGTACCGATTCCCCGATGAAGCCCATGCTCCGTGCCTTGCGGCCGTACGGGCAACGCGAGAGGATGAGATGTGGATGCTGCCGTCGTCGCCGCGTGGATCGCCGCTGGAGCTGCCGCACTGTCTGCTGCCGTTAACGCGTACTTCATTGCTTCGAGCGGCCGTCGGCAGCAAGAGAACGAGCTGGTTGTCTCCGCGCTAACACACTTCGTCGGGGGCTCGCAAGAACGCAGTGCCGGACTGGCTGCCCTGAAGGTGCTTAGTGGCAGCGTGAGCTCCTTCCCAAGTGATGCGTCGACCGCGCAGCCCCCTCCGGCAGACTCGGTCCGGTTCCGGGCTCGGCCATGGTTCGCTTCGCGCGCCAGACGGAGTCGGGTCAGATGGAGTCGCTACGCTCCAGCGGTCGGGCAGTTGTTCTATCGCCAGTTGATTTATGTTCTCTGCCATGGAGGGCGCCGCTGGGAGGCTCACGAGATTGCCAACGTTGTGGCAATGGCCGATTGGCTGATCGCCGATAAGAGGCTCGCCTTTAACGATCCTCAGCAACGAAAACAACTTGCCACGGCAATGTGTACGTATCTGAATGACTGGGATGCCGAAGTCGAAAAGGCCAAGGAGAAGGCCCGCAGAGAAGCTAAGGAGGAGGCTCCGAAGAGGCAGATGAGAATATCCTGCCGTCCCATGCTCATTATGACTCGGTCGTCTTCGTAACTAAGAAAATAAACGACGAATGGAAACAAAGACTAAGCGGATCGCTTAATTAGTTGTCAGGCTAAATGCGATACGTTTCGGGAACCAGCACACTCTTCTGCCGTGACGAGGGATGTCCCGGACTCGCCAAGTGGGTCCGCTTCTGGCCGCTGGAATACAGGGCGTTCCGCTGGCTGAAGCGCAGCGAGAACCGGCAGGCCTGCCGCTGTCACGCTGGCTCGAGCAGCACGACCGGGATGATCCGCTGGCCCGCCCGCTGCTGATACACCTGGTAGCCGTTGTAGTTGTCATTGACCAGCCGCCACAGTTCCTCGCGCTCGGCGCCTTCGGCCTCGCGCGGGCGGACCGGGAATACGTTCACGAACAGCCAGCCGCCCAGCCGGGTCCGCGCGAACGCCTGCGCCAGCTTGTCAAACGGCGTCTTGTCCCGTTGCGCGCGGAATCCCTGCTGCATAGGGCGAGGCTAGCAGGGGATCCGGCAGCCGGGCGGCTGGCAGGACAGGCCCCGCTGCCGCGGGGGTCGGCGGGACGTCCTCGCCTCAGCCAGCGCGGGGCAGCCCATGGTGATCCCGTCCTCGATGCGCGGAAGGACCCGATGACAGATGCTCCGGAGCAGATCGCGGCTCCCGCCCCTGGCCCGGCGAACATCCGGTCATGCCGCCACGTGCGTGTTTGGCTGGCTTCACGGTGACCGGGAGTCGCTTCAGTGCCGGGGCATGATGACCTTCACCGAACTGGCCCCTGCGCCCTCCGATCCTCCTGAGCCGTTCACCGATCGGCTGCGACTGGCGGTAGCTGCCTGCCTGGCCCGCTTCAAGGGCTCCTCCCGCGAGCACACCGAATCTGATCTCCGCTGTTATCTCGCATGGTGTGCCGAGCGCGGCCTGGACCCGCGAGGAAGACGGGTCCCCGCCCGGAGACGCTGGCGGCGATCCGGCAGGCCGCTGAGCGCTACTCGGTACCGGCGGCGCTGGCCGGCATCGCGATGAAGGGGGAATCACCGGCCAACGCCGGGCTTTACCCCGATCCGGGCGGCCAGCCGGGGCTGAGGCACTGGGACGGCGAAGAATGGTCGCCGCTCCTTCAGGCCGGTCCCGCCAGCGGCGGGCCGGGCCGGCCGGCGGTGGAGGCCGCCGAACATCTCCTCGCTGTCGCGGGCACGCGGCAAGCTGGGCGCTGACCCGCTGCACATGCTGTTGGAGCACGTGCTGGCCCGGTCGGCGCGGACAGCGCGCCAGCTGGACCTGGCGCTGGCCACGTTCTTGCTGAAGATCCTCCAGCCCGCCTGCTTCGTCCGCGACCGCCCGGACCGGGCCAGCCCCCGCAAGACCAAGAAGGCCGGCGGCTACCCGGCCCGCAAGCCCGGCGAGCCCAGCGTCACCACTATCACCCGGCGCATCGAGTTCCACCCGCTCCGACCCTGGCAAATCACCTGAAGGCAAGGCCATCGGGTTTCACCCCGGCTGACGAATGTCCCGCGAAACAGGAACGAACGGCACTAGTAAAGGGGCCATCGGCCGGCTGGCCGCCCCTGGATAGCCAGGCATGACCTGATAGAGACGGCTAACTTAGGTCACCGAGGTGTGGGAGGTGTGCCATGTGGGAGCCTGACATGGACCGGATAATCCAGACTGTGGAGAGCGCGCCATCCATCTTCAACTCAAAGCCGTGGTCATTGCATAAAGTCGCCAGCGACCGCGTCGAGTTGCACGCCAAGCAAGTCATACCCGACGGAGAGGATCAGGAGAACCCGGACACATGGCTCCGCGTCGACAAACGAGGATTTTACCCTGATCCGCTCGCACGTGAGTTCGGTATCAGCTGCGGTGCGGCCCTGTTCAACCTGCGGCTTGCCATCCGGGTGGCAGGGCATGACCTCAATGTGTGGCTGCTGCCTGACCGCACGCCCGACAGCACGCGGCTTGCGTCGGTCGAGATCGTGACCGGACGGATCAAGCCACCCACCAGCGCCGAGGAAGAACTCTACGAGGCAATCTGGCGACGTCACACCAACCGCTGGCCGTACACGATCATCCCGGCACCGCTTCCCATCATCACGACCATGGAGCACGCGGCCGCCCGGGAAGGCGCCTCGCTCCGGCTGCTCCACAAGCGCCAGACCAGGAAGTGGATGCACGCCGCCGGCGAAGCTGACCGCTACCTGGAAACTAAGCCCGAGGACCTGCCCCGGAGGACGGATGAGCGGTACCAGCTGTACCAGAAAGAACGGGACCGCTTGATGCCCGGCGTTCCCCGCTATCGTTTCGGGCCGGCACCTGAGAAGCACTCCCCGCAGATCCGGAAGGAGAACCGCTATCCGCGGACTCGGAAGGACTTCTGGCTCGACGAAACGAAGCGGCATTTCGAACGCAAGCCGCAACTGATGGCGCTCTCTACCGAGGACGACCAGCTTCTTGACTGGCTCCGCGCCGGCCAGGCCCTGCAGCGCGCCATCCTGACAGGAACCCGGTACTCGATATCGAATCCGCATGGCCTGGCCGCGAAGTACCACGCTCCCCGCCGGTACGGCGTCCCGGCACGGCATCACCTCCTGACCCGGCACGGACACCTGGCCCATTACGGCTTGTCTGTGTCGTTCCTGCCCCAGGTACTCGAGTGTTACGACATCGAACATCCTCTCAAGCGAGCCGACTCAGAACTCGAGCGAGCCGACGAAGGTGACCGCATTCATGCCGAGCCACGTCGCAGGCCGTGGCGAACCGCCGAGCCACGCCACTGGCCGTTGCGATGGCGGTGGCGGTTCGCCGAGCTGCCGCAGATGGTCATCCGGGTGGGATACACGGACCATCTCGATGAGGTCGGCGACTCCAGACCGTAGACCTGGCTCGCTGAGCATGGCGGGTGCTCCAGGTTTGCGGCACGGCTTAACGCAAGGCTATTGGGCGCCGGCCTGTAAACCACCAGGCTGCCTGCCGCGTCTTGTATCAAACTAGGGCTCCTTTCGGGAAAGGAAGCGACAGATGCGCTGGTTCAAGGTGGCCGCCATCGCGGCCGGCGTATTGATCGCGTTCCTGGTTGTCTCCTCCATCATCGGGTTCCTTATTGAGGCCGCGATGGCCGCGCTCGTCGTCGCTGTCATCGTCCTGGCCGTCAAAGTGGCGTACTACCGCAAGCAGGTTTCGCGGAACAGGCCCGACAGCGAGATCCGCGAGCCCAGGTACGGCAGTCCGCTGCCCCGTCATAACAGGCGCGATGTCGACGACGAACTGGCCCGGCTGAAGCGCGAGATGGGCGGCTAATTAGACGTCCCGTATTGCGGGCGTCTGCCCAGGCCAGCTTGCTTACCGCGGCGTTGGTGCCGTTTATGCGGACCCGCGCCGCAGTCGTCCGGCATACTCCGAAAGCAGCAAGCCGCTCGCCGCGGTTGCGTCAGTCACGCGAAGGTCCGGGCGCTCAGATCTCCCGCTCATTCCGCGTCTGGTGTGGTGCCCAGTCCCGGCATCTCCGTGTCGTGCTGCCCGGTGGCCGGCTTTTAGACTGGACGGCCATGGGCTTGGCGGAGGAGACCACGGGGTTGCTGGAGGGAAAGTGCGCGCTGATCACGGGCGGCACCACCGGCCTGGGCCTGGCCATCGCCGGGCGTTTCCTGCGTGAGGGCGCGCGGGTGGTGATCACTGGCCGGGATCATGATCTGGGCGCACGCGCTGAGCAGACGCTCGGGCCGGGCGTCCGGTTCGTGGCCGCGGACGCCGCCGACCCGGGCGCCGTCGCGTCGTCGGTGCGTGCCGCCGCGGATCATCTGGGCGGGCTGGACGTGCTGGTGAACAACGCGGGCGCAGGGGTGACCGCCCGGCTGATCGACACGCCGCTGGCCGACTATGACCGGGTGATGAATGTCAACGTCCGGGGCTATCTGCTGTACGCGCAGCAGGCCTACCCGCACCTGGCCCGGCGGCGCGGCTGCATGATCCACGTCGCCTCCGACGCGGGGATCTGGGGCGAGCAGGCCACCGGCCTGTACTCGGTGACCAAGGCCGCCGTGGTCATGCTGGGAAAGATGCTCGCGCTGGACGGCGGCCCGGACGGCGTGCGCTCGAACGTGCTGTGCCCGGGCGACATCTGGCCCGGCATGCGGCACATGGCCCCGCCCGGCGAGCAGGACCAGGGTGAAAGCGGCGAGTGGCCGGTTCCGCCGATCGGCCGGGTCGGCCAGGCCAGCGACGTGGCCGCCGCGGCGGTGTTCTACGCCAGCGGCGAGGCCGGATTCATCACCGGGACCACGCTGCTGATCGACGGCGGGATGACAGCCGGCTACCTCCAGCGCGAACGCAACACCCCGTGACCGCCCGTCCTACCCCAGGCGCCTGGTCTAGGCAAGGCCGACAGCCCTCAGGCCGTGCATGGCGACGGCCGGGTCTCTTTGGCGGCCCGGCCGTGTTGCCGATGGTTAGACGGCGACGTCGTGGTAGGCGAGCGGCGTGCTAGCCGCGGTCATGTCGGCGCTGATCGGGGCGGGGGTGATGGGGGAGGGCTTGAAGCCCTTCACGACCAGCCACACGCCCAGCGACAGCTCCCAGGCGCCCACCGGGAGTGCGGCGAGCTCGGGGGAGCCCAGCTTCAAGCCGCCGAACAGCGTTGCGATGACGGTGCAGATGAGCAGGGGGGCTCCGATGAGTCCGAGCGCGGGAATGACGCGGGGCACGAGCCGGGACCGGTACAGCAAGGAGCCCAGCAGCAGTGCGTTGATGCCCGGCATGAGGCTCTGGCTGAGCAGGAACGTCCAGTTGTAGACCGCGACATGCGACGCGCCGGTGGTGACGAGCGCGGCCGCATTGGCCCCGGCCGCTCCGCCCAGGTCCTGCCGCAGGGTCACCAGCGACAGCAGGCTGATGACGCCGGTGAAGATCATGCCGGCTTCCAGAATACGAGCGGCGACAAAGCCGAGCGCGACGCCTTCGTTCTGCCGCTTGACCACCGGGTACAGCGTGACGGCCGTGCCGATGCCGGCCAGGGCGACGATCACCTCCAGGAAGCCGCCCACGAGCACGCCGGTGTGGGAGCCGGAGCTGAGGATCCAGTCCCGGTGGTTCTTCACCGGGCCGTAGAGGGCGAGGGTGGGGATCGAGATGAAGGTGATCAAGTAGAAGACGCCCGCGACGAGCGCGGTCTTCCTCGTTGAGGTCATCGGGATTCTGTTCGCTGCTGTGGTTCGCACGGTGGTGGCCATCGCTGTCTCCTTTGTGAGCGTGAGTTATCGAGGTTCGGTGGTGGGCACTTCCGGCTGGCCGGTTTCGACCTGAGTGGCTGAGACCAGCGGCAGGCCCACGTCGCGCAGTTGGTCCCGGCTGATGTACCAAGGCTGACCGGGCCAGCTAGCGGTGTCGCTAGGGGAAGCCCTGGGGTTCGGCCCTAGGCTTTTGTCGCGGCTACGGGACGGGGGCGATGACACACGTGCAGACCGCCGCCGACCAGGACGGGCAGGTCGAGGTCGGGCAGGCTCCCCGGCTGCAAACCGGAGCCACGGAGCATCGGAGTGTGCCCCTGAGCTGCTACGTCGTGAAGTACCACATTTCGGGGTTGATGTTGAACTGGGTGACGGTCGCGAACGATGCTGGCGGGCCGGACAGGGTCTTCTTCCAGACCAGCACAGTGCCGATTTCCAGCGCGTCGGCTGGCGTGGGTCCGAACAGGCCCGGCTGCTGCGTGGTCAGGTACGACGCCTCGCTGGTCACTGCCTTCGGGCTCGTGCTGAACACCGAGGCATCGATCAGCTTGTCCGCCTGCGAACTGCAGTACCCGCCGAAGTTGGACGACCCGGTGCAGTTGAAGATCCCGAAGGTGGTCGGGTAGGTGTTGTCGGCGAAGCCGCCGAAATCTGCCATCGCCCACTTGTCGATGTTCGTCTTTCCGGCCTGGTCGTCGTAGTTGGCGACTATGTAGTTGAAGTTGCTGGACACCTGGGTGATCTCGATACCCGCCTGCTTCGCCTCTGAGGCCAGCGCGGTGACCTGCTGGCCGATGCTGGCCGGAGTGGTCGTGTAGATCATGTTCCAGGCCAGCGGTGTCCCGGCCGGGATGCCAGCGCCGCAGTCCGAGGACCCGCTGCCCGGCCGGGTGCAGGTGTCCGTGCCGCCGGGGACGACCTTCCAGCCGTGCGCCTTCAGCAGGCTGGTCGCGGCGGTGACGCTGAACGGGTACGGGTTGATCAGCGCGTTCGCCGGCGTGTACGGGCTCTTCGGGAGCACCGGCACCGGCCCGTAGGCCTGGCCTGCCGCGCCGTAGAAGAACGCCTTGATCACACCCGGCTGGTCTTGCAGGTGCGCCATGGCCTGGCGGATGTAGAGCTGGCTGATGATCTTGTTGAAGTGGCCGGTGGCGTCCTTGAAGTTGTAGACCACGTACAGCCACCCGAAGGCCGGATAGCCGAACACGTTGTACCCGATCGACCTGATCTTGTTGATATGCGGCAGGTCCGCCAGCGGCACGTAGCCGACGTCCAGGCTGCCGGCCAGGATCGCGTTTTCCTCGGCAGTGTCGGAGGTGAACGGCACGCTGGAGTAATTGGATACCGTCTTGGCGCGCGGGCCGCCGTAGGCCTGGTTGGGCGACATGGTAAACGCCCCGCTGACGGTGCTGAACGAGGACAGGGTGTACGGCCCGTCCACGATCTTCCACAGCGGGCTGGTCGCCCAGGAGGCCGACGGCCTGGCCTGGGCGGCGAGGTAGTTGTAGATCCGCGCCGCGTTCGCCGGGCTGGCGAAGTTCAGGATCGGGCCGGTGGCGGAGGCTTTGGCCCAGGCAAAGGCGGGCATCGGTTGGATCACGCCGAGTTCGTTCTGCCAGAACCAGGTCGGGTTGACCGCGGACTTCATCGTGAACACGACCGTGCTCGCGTTGGGGGCGGTAACGCTGGCGACCTGGTCCGGCATGCCGATGCCGGGGGTGTAATAAGCCCAGTTCGACGGGCTCGCCGTCACCGCGGCCTTCATCAGGTCGTACCAGAAGAGAACGTCCTGGGAGGTGATCGGCTTGCCGACTGACCATTTGTAGCTGCTCTTGAGCGTGACCGTGAACGTCTTGTCGCCGTTGCTCACCTTGGGGTCGCTGGCCAGGCTCAGCGCCGAGGCCTCTTTCGGCTCGACACCGTTCACCAGCCAGTACAGCGGCCGGTACATCTGCTGGTCAAACAGGTGCACCGTGAACACCGATACGGACGCCGAGGTGGCCAGCGGCAGGATCCAGGTCGGCGCGGAATCCGGCGGCTGGGCCACCGATACGGTGCCGGCGTGCTGGGCACCAGTAGCGGCCGGTGGTAGCGAGCCGTAGACACCCGGCACCGCCGAGCCCGTCTTGGGCGTGCTGCTGCCGACGCACGCAGCCAGCGCTACCGCGCTGACGAGGGCGAGGACAGCCATCGCGGCGCCCGAAGACGCAGGTCTCATCATCTGTCTTCCTTGGCTCACGTGACGACTGGCGGTCGCCGGGCTTAGCCTCCCGGGCCAGTCGCAGCACAGATGCCCGTTAACAGCATTCCCAGGGTCAAACTTGTCACAGTTGATTATCGATGCCGCCGGCTCCGCCGTACCAGGTGTGCGACACAAATGCAGGGAGGCTTGGGGCGCGGTGCTGGCTTTACGGCCAGCCGTTTCTCCGGGCCGCGCCGCGCCCATGGTGGGCAGCGGCTGTCATCGCCCCGTCCCGTAGCCGCGACAAAGCCTAGGGCCGAACCCCAGGGCTTCCCCTAGCGACACCGCTAGCTGGCCCGGTCAGCCTTGGTACATCAGCAACGAGTGATGAGGGCAGGACACAACATGATCGAGATTGATGGCTTGACCAAACGGTACGGCGACAAGACCGCGGTCGACGGGCTGAGCTTCGTGGTGGAGCCGGGCGTGGTCACCGGGTTCCTCGGCCCGAACGGCGCGGGGAAGTCCACCACGATGCGGGTGATCGCCGGGCTGGACCGGCCGACCAGCGGGACGGTGCGCGTCAACGGCAAGCACTACCCGCAGGCCCCCGCCCCGATGGCGGAGCTCGGCATCCTGCTGGACGCCAGGTCCGTCCACCCCGGGCTGTCGGCCCGCGGCAACCTGCTGGCGCTCGCGCGGACGGCCGGCATCGGCCGCCGCCGGGTGGACGAGGTGATCGAGCTGGCCGGGCTGGGCGAGGTCGCGGGCACCCGGGCCGGCGGCTTCTCCCTCGGCATGGGACAGCGGCTGGGCGTAGCCGCCGCGCTGCTGGGCCAGCCGCAGACGGTGGTGCTGGACGAGCCGGTCAACGGCCTGGACCCGGACGGCGTGCGCTGGATCCGGCTGCTGCTCAAGTCGCTGGCCGCCGAAGGGCGGACGGTGTTCGTCTCCTCGCACCTGATGAGCGAGATGGCGCAGACCGCGACCCGGCTGGTCGTGCTGGGCCGCGGCAAGCTCATCACCGAGGCCAGCGTCGAGGACTTCACCGGCCACGCCACCACAGCCGGCGTGCTGATACGCACCCCGGAACCCGTGCGGCTAGGCCAGCTGCTGGCCGCCCCCGGTATCACCGTAACTAACGACGGAACGGACGTCCTGCGTGTCTCCGGTATCACCGCCGAGCAGATCGGCACCGCCGCCTGGCGGGCTCACCTGCCCGTCTACGAGCTCACCCCCACCCACGCTTCGCTGGAAGAGGCCTTCATGCAAGTGACCAGGGACAGCATCGAGTACCACGCCGGAGCGACACGATGAGCGCCGTCATGGAGACCAGGCCCGTGTCCGCACACAAGGCGCCCGCCCCGGTGACAGTAGCCGGGCCGGTGACCCAGATACGCGTCGTCCGTTCGGAGTGGACCAAGCTGCGGGCGCTGCGCTCGACCCGGTGGTCCGCGCTGAGCGCGGTCGTGCTGATCGTCGGCCTGGGGGCCGCGATCGCGGGCTCCGGGACGGCTTACCACATCTCGGCCGTCAACTCCGCCGCGAAGGGAGTGTCGGCGGCCCTGCTGGGCGTGTTGTTCGCGCAGCTGGTGGTCGGCGTGGTCGGGGTGCTGACGTTCAGCGGCGAGTACGGCACCGGGATGATCCGCGCCACGCTGGCCGTCGTGCCCGCCCGGCTGCCGGTGCTGTGGGCCAAGCTGGTCGTGCTGACCGGCCTGGTGCTGCCGGTGACCCTGCTGTGCGCATTCGCCGACTTCTTCACCGCGACGGCCCTGAACTCCGCTCGCGGCGGTTCGGTGATCTCGCTGACCGATCCGGGCGTGCTGCGGACGGTAGTCGGCGCGTCGTTGTACCTGACCGTCGTCGTCGTCATCGCCGTGGCCCTGGGGGCCCTGCTCCGCAAGACCGCCGCGGGCCTGTCCGTATTCGCCGCGGTGTTCTTCGTCATCCCGATCGTCGTGAATGCCCTGCCGCACAAGATCACGGGGTTCGCGCCCTACCTGCCGTCCAACTCCGGCGGGGTTCTGTGGGGCGACCCGCTGAGCACCACGAATGCGCTGAGCCCGTGGACCGGATTCGCGTGCCTGTGCGGCTACGCGGTCGTGCTGACCGGGCTGGCCGCCTGGCGGCTGCGCCGCCGTGACGCCTGACCACCCGCAAAGGCTGCCAGGATACGAGTATGTCCTTCTGGACGCCGGTCGAGAACCCGGGAACGCGCCCGCCGCGTTCCCGGGTCTTCGACATCGGCGGCGCCCTGGGGTCGTTCGGGAGCTATTCCTTCGCCCAGGCCGCGCGCACCGACCCAGGCCGCGGATGCGATCCGGGGCGTGTCGGGTACCGCCCGGGAGGCGCTCGCCGAGGACCCGCCGCCTGCTTGGCATCCTGCGGGCCGAGTGAGGTGCCATGATCGACTGCCTGCTCTGCTGTGGCCTGCCTGTCGGTCGGCACCGCTTCGCGGCGCAGCAGATTCACGGCCCGGGTGCCCCTAGCAGGCTGGGCAGGGCACTGCGGGAGCGGATGCCGATCTTGTCGAAGACGTGTCCGAGGTGGAATTCAACCGCCTTGACGGTGACGTAGAGCTCGGCTGCCACTTCCCGGTTCGACCGCCCGGTGCAGACCAGTCGGGCCACGGCTAGCTCGGATGGCGTGAGGTTCCAGCTGGCAGGTTGCTGCTCGGGCTGTATCTCGGCCCCGCAGGCCTGAAGCTCGCGCTCGCAGGCCGCCACATAAGGCTGGGCCCTGAGCGCGACCAGGCGGTCGCGTGCCTGCCGGAGATGTACGGCGGCGCCCTGACGATCGCCGGCGCGACGGAGGCGGCGGCCGTCATCGCGTTCCAGCAAGGCGAGCCAGAAGGGCAAGGGCAGTCCCTGGGCCAGCTGCCAGGCGGAGGCGAAGGATTCCCCGGCACTGGCCAGGTCACCCCTGGCGACAGCCAGGTTGCCGCGCAGGCGGGCCGCTGTCATGCTGGCCGAGGCCAGGCCGAAGGCGGGAATGGCGGCGAGGAGTTCCTGCAGCGCCGCCTCGGCGTCATCCAGCCGGCCCAGGCCGATCAGGGCATCGACCTCCAGCGGACGCCAGTCTGCCCAGCCCGGCAGGCCGAAGACCTCATCCCGGCCGAGTGCCCGCACGGCTGACGTGGCCGACAGCACTCCCTGCAGGTCACCCCGGGCCCGGGCCAGCTCGGCGCCGGCCCAGGCCGCGTTTGTGACCGCCATCCCCGCCCCGGAAGCCGCAGCCCGCGACGCCTCGACGTGGGCGGCTGCCACCTGCCAGTCGCCCCGGGCGGCAGGGACTATGGCGGCATGGGCGTGCGCGAAGGCAAGAGCCCATGCCCGGTCGTTGTCATGGGCCAGGGAAACGGCCAGCTCGGAGTGGATGAGGGCGTCGTCCCAGGCGCCGAGGCAGTACTCGGCAGCGGAGAGGAAGGTCAGGCACTGGCCGGGGTACCGCAGGCTCACCCCGGCCCGCAGCCGGGCTAGGCTCACCGACAGGTCAGCCATGGCCCCGACCGGGTCATCGGTGATCGTCCGGCACCTCCCCCGGGTGACAAGAGCGCCGGTGTGCTCCAGCGGTACGTCGGCGGCCACGGCGGGCAGCGCGTCGAGCCGGGCCAGTCCTTCGGGACCGCGCCCGGCGAGGGTTAGAGTCAGGGCTACCGGCATCAGGGCCTGAAGGCGGACGGTCAGATCCTCACCGCTGGCTTCGACGGCCCGCTCACCCCAGGTGACGGCCTCCTCCAGTCGTCCGGCGGTGGAGAGGTAGGCGGACAGGGAGGTGGCCGCGGCCGCTCCCACCATCGGCTCGGTGTCGGGGTTGTGGGCCCGCCAGGCCTCGAGCAGGTGGACCTCGGTCACCACCCCCCGTCCGCAGAGCAGGTCGAGGTGGCCGAGCAAGGCGCTGCGCCGGGCGCTGGGACCAAACTGGGCGACCGCAGGCCACAGGGCCAGCGCCCCGCGCACGTCGGCGCTGCCCAGCAGTTCAGCCACCGCATCGAGGAGCAGCCGCTCCTGGTTAGCGCGAGTCGTGCTGGCCGCCGATGCCTGGGCCAGCCACGCCGCCGCCTGGTCCGCCAGGCCCTCCCGCGCCGCCTCCCGCGCCGCCTTTTCCAGGTCGCCGGCCAGGCTGTCATCGGGCCCGACGGCAGCGGCCACCCGGTGAGTGAGTGCGGCGGCGGCGGGGACCAGGGTGGCCGCGACCCGGTGCAACCGGTGGCGCTCGGCCGGGCCAAGACTGTCTCTGACCGCGGCATGCGCCAACGGGTGGGCGAAAGCGATGTCAGCGGCTGAGGCAGCCCGCTCCTCGGTGACCAGGCCGGTGGCGACTGCCTCATCCAGGGCGGTGAGCGGGTCGGCCAGCCCGGCCAGTGTGGCGGCGACGGCCAGCGGGCAACGGCGGCCCAGGACGGCAGCAGCCGTGACCAGTGCCTGGGCCGGCCCGGACAGGGCTCTCAGCCGCGCGAGGACCACCGCGGCCAGTGCGCGGGGCGCTGGCAGATCGCCGCCGACCCGCGCCAAGCCACCCGGGCCCAGCTCTTCGAGCAAGGCCCGGCAGTGCAGCGAGTTGCCGCCAGTATGGTCAAGGAGCTGGGTCACCGCCCGGCCGGACAGGTCGCCGACGCCGAGTGCCCGGGCCATGGCCACCAGCTCCTGGGCCTCCAAGCCGTCCAGGCGCAGGCGGGTGGCCCGGTCATCTCCCCCGGCGAAGCGGCTCCATGCCCCGCCCAGGCGGCTCAGCTCATCCGGGCGGGCCGATACCAGCCCCAGCACCCGGTCGGCCTGCATCCGCCGCAGGGCGAACAACAGGGCCTGGGCCGAGGGCTGATCGCTCCAGTGCAGGTCGTCGACCACCACGACGACGACCCTGTCGCCGCCTTGCAGGTCGCTGATGACTTCCACCAGCTGCGCGCCGACGGCCAGCGGGTCAGCCTCTTTCCGCCGAGCCACACCGGCCCGCGGAGATCCTTTGACCAGCGCCTGCCCGGCGGCCGCCAGGAGCTGGTCGACCACTCCCCAGGCCAGGAGCATTTCCGCCTCGTCGCCGGCAGCCCGCAGCAGGCAAACATCCCGCTGCTCGAAGACGAAGCGCGAGATCAGGCTCGACTTTCCGATCCCCGCCTCACCCTCGAGCAGCACGACCCGAGGCCAGCCGCCCCGCACAGCCTGCATCTCGGCGTCGAGAACTGCCAGCTCGCCCGTCCGGCCGACGAAATGGTCCACTTCAGCAGTGTGAACACCCTGAGCGCTTGACGCAAACGCCTGCGCGGCCCCTGCTCAGCAGGTGCCCTACCCGCACATGTCGGCTGCTACGACGATGCAGGCAAGCGAGACGATCAGCAGGACCAGGGGGAGCCCGGCCACGGGGTGGCGTGGCAGCCGGGAAGCTGGCTGGCCAGCTCCTGCAAGTCGTCGTTCGCCGCAGGCTCTCGGGGCTGGGCGGTGATCCGGACGGCGAGAGGGTCGCAGCCGACACTGGCGAGGTGCTCGCGGAGTAGGTCAGATGCTCGCGTGACGTGGCCCGCGGCCGCGGCGCTGACCACTTCGATGTGATGGCGTTCCCAGTTCATCGGTCGGCGGCCGGGATGACGGCCTGGTGTGCCGGTGATGGCCTCGAGATCGGCGGCGGCGAGGGCGAAGTCGGGGTCGGCGGTGAGGGCCAGGCGCAGGGCCATGGCGGCCCGGCGCGGGTCGGCGGCTCGCTGCGCCCGCCGGTACCACGCGGCCGCCGCAGCGTTGGTAGTGACCGCCCGGCCGTGGTCCTCGACCGCGGGCCTGGTGGCGGACAGATGATCATGGTGGCTGGGACGCTGGCTTGGCGATGGCGGCATAACAACCAGGTTGCCCGGGCAGCCTGAAGCGGCGCTGAGGTGAGGCTGAGGTCAGCCGAGGCGGGCGGCGAGGGCGGCCACGTCCGGCTCATCGGTCAGAGAGCGATACGCCAGTCCCTGGGCACGTCGCTGCGCAAGGGCGACGAAGGCCTCGACGTGGTGACGGGTCGGGTCGGCGATCGCCTTGACCGCGGCCACGGCGCTCTCGGCCAGGAGTTGGGTGGCCGGGTCCCCGCTGGCCGAGGCGCCTTCTGCGGCGTCAGCGGCGAAGACAGCAGCGTCTTGGAAGTGGTCCGCGGCGAGCGCCCACCAGGCCAGGCCGGCGAGCACCCGGGGCGGGCCGGCGGGTAGGTCGATGTGCCGGTAGTGACCGGCCGCCGCGTCAAGCAGGGCCCGGGACCGCGGCAGGTCACCGCGGCGACGGGCGACCGCCGCCTGACCGACCATGGCGTCGGCCGACACCCACGGGTTGAAGCTGCAGTCGATCGCCTCGGCGTAAAGGGCGTCGGCGGCGGCGTCATCGCCTTGCCTGGCCCGCAGCGCGGCCAGGGCGACCAGGCTGAACGGCACCTGGATGGGCTGCCCGGTGGCCCGGCATCGCGCCACGAGCGCTTCGTAGGCCGCCGAGGCCGCCTCGAGGTCGCCCCGGGCCTCGGCGATGCTGGCGAGGGCGTTCAGCGGAGAGACGACGACCAGGACCTCCTCGGCGGCGTCGAAGCGTTCGAGGCTCGAGCGGGCGACTGGCTCGGCGTCCGCCAGTCGCCCCAGCGACAACAGGTTCCAGGCCACGATCAAGTCGTGCGCAGCCAGGAGCCAACCGTGGCCAGCCGGATCCAGCAGGTCCCGCGCCTCGCCCAAAGCTTCGAGTGATCGGTCGAAATGATGCGCGAAGCCCAGCACCGTCGCGCAGACCACCAGCGCCTCTGCCAGGCGAACCCGGTCGTGGCCGGTCCTCAAGACGGCGACGGCCTCCTCGCATTCGATGACGCCCGCCGCCGGGTGAGTCGACATGCCCACGCAATAGCCGCGCCAGACGTGGGCGGTCGCTTCCACTTCGGGACGGCGCGGCCCCCCAGCGCCCAGCGCATCACCGAGCCAGCGGGCTCCTTCGAGGAAGTCACCGTTGATGAACCACAGCCAGGCCATCCCCGATGACAGCGACAGCGCCGCGTCAGCATCGGCGGTGGCGATGTACTCCTCGAGCGCGGCCCGCAGGTTGCCCGACTCCATCCCGAGGCGGTCCCGCCACGCCGGTCCGGCAGCGCCGCGCAGGCCCTGGTGGGCTTGCTCGGCCAGCTGCCGGTAATACGTCGCGTGGCGGGCCCGCATGGCGGCGGCTTCGCCGGATTCGGTCAGCCGGTCCCTGCCGTACTGCCAGAGCGTCTGGAGCTGGCTGAACCGGGCCTCTCCTCCGTCACCAGGGGCCACCACGAGGGACTTGTCGACCAGTCGGCTCAGGACATCGAGGATCTCGTCGGCGGGCACCTGCTCGTCCGCGCAGACGGCCTCGGCCGCGGTGA